>OGXZ01000012.1_pt1 | contig 86110 bp, 102 predicted proteins | sample 1576431 | NCBI WGS metagenome assembly OGXZ01 (sample SAMEA3541590, study PRJEB24748) | human gut metagenome | biome: human gut; feature: human-associated habitat; material: faeces | place: China | collected 2012
TGCCCGCATGGCTTCACTGAATCCCGGCACCTGTCGTTCCGCAATATCCAGCGTGGCTTCTGGTGTCCAATCTCTGGGGGAAAATCCTGTACCGCCGGTGGTCAGAATCAAGTCCGCCGTTCCCTTATCGCAGATTTCTTTCATGGTTTCCGAAAGCAACTGCCGTTCATCCGGCAAAATCCGCATATCCAACACAGTATAGCCTGCCTGTTCCATGATTTCTTTTGCCGCAGGACCGCTCAAGTCTTCCCGTTTGCCTGCCGCCCCTTTATCACTTGCTGTCAGAATCGCTACTCGGTACAATTTCCAATTCATCTCCAATCTGAATCATTCCGCCATGGAGCACCCTTGCAAACACGCCTTCTCTGGGCATGATGCAGTCCCCCACTGCCTGATAAATCTCGCAATGGCTATGACATTCCTTGCCAATCTGGGTCATTTCCAGCAAAACTTCTCCGCAGCGGAATCTGGTTCCCACGGGCAGAGTTTTGAAATCAAAGCCTTCCACCAGCAGATTTTCACCAAAAGCGCCATCCTCTACAGAAATGCCTTTTTCTTCAAATGCCCGCACTTTCTCATAAGAAAGAAGGCTCACCTGTCGGTGCCAATTACCGCCATGGGCGTCACCTTCCAGCCCGAAATTCTCAATCAGGCGTACTTTCTCAATATTTTTCTTCTGTGTGCCCCGTTTTTCGCTGATACACACAGCCATAATCTTTCCCATACTATCCTCCTATTTTCCACATGGGACGAACTTCGTCGGTGGTATGACCGTCCCTTGGTTTTTGCAGAATACGTTCCTGCAACACCTTCTGTATTTCCTCCGGCTCCGCGCCGCTACGCACCAATTCCCGCAAATCGCAATCCACTGGATGATGCAGACAAAGCTTTAGTTTCCCTTCCGCAGTCACCCGGATACGATTGCACTGATGGCAGAAACTGCGGCTCACAGGACTGATAAATCCAATGCGTCCTTTGAAATGCTCGTTTGTATAATACACTGCCGGACCTTCCCGATCATCCTTCTCCGTCTGAATAAATCCACCGTAAACTTCTTCCAGCCGTTTCCGAATGGTTTCGTTTTTCACTGGCGGAAAAGCGGAACCTTCCCCAATGGGCATCATTTCAATGAAACGCACCTCCATGGGATATGCCTTCGCCAGTTCTGCCAGATGGAGCAGTTCTTTTTCGTTTTCCCCTGCCACAGGCACGCAGTTGACTTTCACAGGTAGTCCCACTTTGCCGCAAGATGCAAGACCAGCCAAAGCGTCAGACAACACATCGCGCCTAGTAAGTCTGCAATACTGTTCTTCATCCAGACTGTCAATGCTCACATTGACGCCAGAAAGCCCTGCAATTTTCAGTTTTTCCGCAAGGGGCGCCAGATGGACAGCATTGCTTGTCATGACTACTTTTTCAATGCCTTCAATATTGGAAATGGCTTCCACCAATTCTACAATATCCTGCCGCATAAGGGGTTCGCCGCCAGTGATGCGGATTTTGCGGATGCCAGCCAAAGCGGCGCCTTTGCAAAGTCTGACCCATTCTTCCAGTGTCAGCAGTTCGCCGCTGGGCAGAAATTCCTGCTGTTCTTCCTTCATGCAGTAGACGCACCGCAGGTTACAGCGGTCGGTGACGGAAATCCGAAGATAGTCAATGGTTCTTCCAAATCCATCAATCATGCCGATACTCCCCACTCTTTCCGCCGCTTTTTTCGCACAGGCGAATGTCTGTCATAACCATAGAACGGTCTAAGGCTTTACACATATCGTAAATGGTCAAAAGTGTAATCTGCACCCCTGTGAGGGCTTCCATTTCCACCCCTGTTTTCCCAACGGTTTTCACCGTACACGCCGCTTCGATTTCACAGCTTTCTGGATACAGTTCAAAATCCACACTGCATTTTGTCAGCGCCAACAAATGACACAGGGGAACCAATTCCCAAGTGCGTTTTGCCGCCATGATGCCTGCCGTTCTGGCAATGCCCAGCACATCGCCTTTTGCCATGGTGCCTGCCTGAATTTTCTCAAAAACTTCCCGGCTCACGCGGATGATTCCCTTTGCTGTGGCTGTCCGTTCTGTTTCCGCTTTCTGGCTCACATCCACCATAACCGCGTTGCCTTCTTTATCAAAATGTGTCAACTCTCCCATAAAGCTCCTCTCCTCCTTTACTGTCCGAAACCACAGTCAGGATAGGTGCAGACAGGGCAGTTCTGGCATTGTCCGCCATGTGCCATGAGCACAAAATCCCGTCTGGTGAGTTTTTCTCCTGTCAGCAGACGAGGAACTGCCAAATCGAATACCGTCCGTTTTGCGTACATAACACAGCCGGGCAGACCTACCACAGGTTTGCCCTGCACATACGCCAGCATGAACATCGCACCCGGCAAAACAGGTGTACCATACGTCACCACTTCATCGGCGCAGGCACGAATGGCAGAAGGTGTCATATCGTCCGGATCTACGGACATACCCCCGGTCACCTGTACCATATCCGCTCCCTGTGCCAGAAAATCCAAAATTGCCTGTGTGATGGCTTCGGGCTCATCCCCAGGGAACACCTGTCCCATAATGGTTGCCCCCACTTCTGCCGCTTTTTTCTCCAGAACAGGACCAAACTGATCAGCAATTCTGCCGGAAACGATTTCAGAACCAGTGGTGACCACACCAATTTTTGCAGGGCGGAAAGGTTTTACTTCCACCAAAGGCGTTTTGCTTTCTTTGCATGCTTTTTCAAAGCGTTCCAGCACTTCTTCCTTCACCGCCAGAGGGATGACTCTGGTAGCGGCAAGGAGTTTGCCTTTTGTCACCTGTTTGTTGCCATGGATAGTGGCAAAACAGATTTCATCGTCACTATTCACAGCGTACAGGGTATCCAGATTGATTTTCAGCACCCCGTCGCAAGCTGCACGCAGTTCGATTTTTCCTTCTTTTACCTCACTGAAAACGATGTTTTCCCCTGCTGCCGCCTGTACCATCCGCAAAGCTGCGTCATTTTCATGGACATAACCCTTGGACAAATCCCAGACATAAATGTGGCGTTTTCCCAAATCCAGCAGTTTTTCAATATCTTCTTCCTGAATAACATGACCTTTGGCAAAGGCTCTGCCTTTGAACTTACCGGGTACGATTTCTGTAATATCGTGGCACAGCACCATGCCAACGGCATCTTCTACTCTTACTTTTTCCATATAAAACTCCCTCTATTTCGCATCAAAATTCCTTCCAGCACGCCGCCTGCAATGCACCGTGCTTTATCGGAAATGGTATAACAATTTTTCTGTTCACTTTCTCTGGGGTCAATGTCGGCGATTTTAAAGCCTTCTGTCACAGGATAACCATCCCGAATCAGCCCGCGGAGAACCCCTGTCAATGTGGCAGTAACAGGCACATCGCCGATCATGGCAATGATCTGACCTTTTTCCACCAAATCACCGATTTTGCTTTTGTTCTGCAAAATTCCTGCCGCCGGCGCATGGATAACACGTTCTTTGCCATAACCAGCAATGACACCGGGAATGCCTGTATTGGGTGCCGCTGTACCTTCTGTCAGCACACGCCCCAGATTATGTCCTCTCTGGGTTTCGATGACCAAATGTGCATCCACCCCTGCTGTGAAACCAGGACCAAGGGCAATGACTGTTTCTGCCATATCCATGGTCGTTCCCAGATTCTTTTTTGCCAGAATGGCATCAATGAGCACCTGCGGCTGGATTTCCTCCAAAATTTTGCAATCAGGGTCAATGAGCACAGGGATTTTTCCATCCTCCAAAATTTCCTGGGCTTCCGCAAAATCCGCCGCCCAAACGGCAGTCACACCCTCCACTGTCCATTCGCCTTCATATACAGCTTCGGAAAAAGCTACATACCGCCGAATAGCAGAAGGATTGGCAGTTTCCAGCACAATGACTGGAAAACCTACCTGATACAATTTATGGATGGTACCTGTTGCCAAATCGCCGCCGCCGCGGACAACAATGGGAAATGGTTTTTTCATGGACGAATCACCTTACCTGCTTTGGAAAGAACTTCGGCAATACGATACATATTAGTCACAGAACCAACTGCCAGTTTTTCAGACAATCCATAATGGTTCAGACAAGTGCCGCAAGTCAGGATTTCCACACCCTGGGCTTCCATAAGTTTCAAGTCAGCCAATGTTTCCGCACCTTCCACAGACAGTTTTGCGCCTCCGTTATACAAAACGATGGTTTCCGGCAGCTGATCCTGTTCTGTCAGAGCATATACAAAACCTTTCATCAAAATTTTTCCCAACACATCGTCGCCTGTGCCCATGGTTTCCGCTGTCAAAGCAACTACAGTTCCTGCGCTTCTGCCGTCGGGCATACAAACCACCGGAGCCGCATCTGGCTGTGTCTGACTGCCCGCTTCCACAGTGATAGTCACCACATAGCAGTCCTCACTCTGCTTTTTGCTGACTGCTTTCATTTTTTTCTGTTCTGCCATTTTACAAAGATTCTGCACCGCAATGGCATTATCTACCAACACTTCCACAGTACCTTCTGTCATGCTTTCCAGTACTTTTTTTGTTTCGATAACCGGCAAAGGACAAGTTTTTCCACGCGCGTCTACTCTTTCCATTTCTGTTTCCTCCTATAATACCACAATCTTCTGTGTTTCTTTTTTCATAACTTTTCCAACGATGCCACAGGGCAAACCTAAAGCCGCAATTTCCGCTAACGCCTGCTGGGCATCCTCTTTAGGCATGCTCACCAGCAAGCCGCCGGAAGTCTGAGGGTCAAAAAGCAGTTCTTCCACCGCAAAAGGCACACCGCAAAATTGCACTAAATCACCCACATGGTTCCGGTTTCGCTGGGCTGCCGCTGTGAGGAAAAATCCGTCAGCGTAAGCCAAACTTTCTGGAATATGAGGGATACGGATGGAATCAATCTCTGCACTAAGCCCTTTTGCCAGCATTTCCTTCAAATGCCCCAGAAAACCAAAGCCTGTCACGTCCGTACAGCCATGGACATCATATTTTCTGATGATTTCCGAAGCATATTTATTTAAAGTTGTCATGGAACGGACAGCCATGTCCATAGCTTCCTGAGAAGCCTCTCCCATACGATTTGCCGTGCAGACAATGCCAACGCCCAAAGGTTTTGTCAGCAAAAGCACATCGCTTTCCTGCGCGCCATCATTGGGAAAAATGCGGTCTGGATGGATGGTTCCCATGACAGACAGCCCATATTTCACATCCGCATCGGCAATGGAATGACCGCCTGCGAGAGTTCCTCCCGCCTCTATAACCTTTTCACTGCCTCCCTGCATGATTTTCCCCAAAATGTTCAAGTCCATTTTTTCCGGGAAACAAACGATATTCAAGGCTGTCCGCACATCGCCGCCCATGGCGTAAATGTCACTGAGGGCATTGGCTGCGGCAATCTGTCCAAAAATATAAGGGTCTTCCACCATTGGCGGAAAAAAATCCAATGTCTGCACAATGGCAGTATCTTCTGAAATTCGATAAACTGCCGCATCATCGGAACTTTCGAAGCCAATGAGCAGATTTTCGTCTTTTTTCTCCGGTTTTGGCAAACGGGAAAGGACCCGTTCCAATACACCTGCCCCCAGTTTTGCCGTACATCCGCCGCCTTTGCAAAATACAATCTCTTCCGGCATCATTTTTCACCTTCCCTCTGAAAATAAAACGCAAACAAACGGTCTGCCTCTGTCTGCAAAGCAGAGAGGAAGCTGCCATACCGCTGCATCATCTCTCTGCCTTCTTCCGTCACAACAGAGCCGCCGCCGTCCTTACCGCCGCTGCTGCGTTCCGTCAGGGCGAAACCAAGTTCCTGTTCCGCTGTTTTCATCATTTTCCATGCTTTGCTGTAAGAAAGCCCCATTTTCTCCGCGGCTTTCTGCATGGAGCCCATTTCTTCTATGCCTTTCAAAAGCTGTGCCACACCCGGACCAAAGGCTTTTTCCTCTCCCATGATGCGCACTTTCATATCATAATGTAAATCCTGTTTCATAAATCACCTCGTTATTCTTTTAAAAAAATAACGCTTTCAAAAAGAAAAGCCTTTCGGCTGAATCCGTCTTATTATAGCAGTTTTTATTGGCTTTTGCCATATGCTTTTTGCATAATCCTTTGCGTCTTTTTGGAATTTCTGGTATGATAATAAAAACACCACGAAAAAACCACTCATATAAAAGGAGGAATGGTATGGGACAATTTCTGTTTATCATCCTTTGTGTGACACTGGGTTATGTGGCTTATAAGCACGCCGGTGCCGTCCGCAGCGATGGCAGTGCCCTGTGCCGGAAAAATTGCGATGAATGTACGAGAAAATGCTGGATTATGAAAAAGACAGAAGAACAAAAATGATGCGTATGCTTTATGGGCTGCTTCATAAAAAAACAAAGACACCCGAAATCCTTATGGCATGAAGGACTTCGGGTGTTTTTTTCTTGTATAAAAGGATTGTTTGTTTAAAAAGAGCCTATTGTAGCGTACATATTATTATCGAAAAATCCCGCTTCAAAAACCTAATAGTCTTTCCTGTAAAAGATTGTTTTCCCGCACAACGCATGTTATATTCTAACCAACAGACAGTTCAACTTCGAACACAGGTCGCGTTTTCGCCGCTTGTGCCGAACTGTCTGTTATGATTTGGCAGAATCTTCTTGGATGACGTTGACGGCATCAAGACCAACGACGGCGGTAGAAGATTCTGCCATAATCATTGAACCATCCATTGGAAAGCTTTTTTCATCTTGCTTTCTTTCCTCATATCCTTTATATTGGTTATATAAGAGGCAGACTTTTTTTACAGATAAGCGACGAACTTCGGTTCCAGGTGCTTAGGGGTCTGCCTCTTTTTTCAAAATAACAAAATATATATTTTTCATTACTGTTCAAATGACTTTCCTTCTCTGCATTTGATTGTCGCTGATCTAAATATCTGCTGGCACCAGTGTTTTGTTCATGGCATCAAATATCAAAGGGGATAAGAAGGAATTGACCGATTCATATAGAAAATGAAATGATACAGGAAAGGAAGCTTCTATCGAAAGGTCGCAGGAATTATCTGACTATCAAAAATATGCAGATTTTTCCCAAAATACAATACTGCCAGAAGATGGGGAGGAATCTTTCCAGAAAAACTGAATATTTTCTTTTGCAAACATCTCATTGTGTGCAATTCCATATCACGCGGCAGCCATTCAGGGGGAATGTATATGCTGAAAAAATTTCTTGCTTTCTTGACAACTTTGGCAATGGTATTTGCCTTTGTTGGCTGCTCTGGTGGAGAATCTCCGGAAACAGCTGTCACCAACTATCTGACAGCATTCCAGAACCTTGATCTGGAAACCATTGATAAGTATACCAACGATACCAGTGAAACAACAGATACCGCAGATGATGCCATTTCCGACTTGGAAAATGAAGAAACCGGCAAAGCTTTTGTGGAAAACCTGACTTTTGAAATCCTTTCTTCCACAGAAGAAGGTGACACTGCAACAGTCAAAGTGTCCATCACAAATGTGGATATGGCAAATGCCATGAGTCAGGCGATTTCTGAAATGATTCCGCTGGCTTTCGCAGGATTGTCTGAAGAAGAATTAGAACAGAAATCCACAGAAGCAATGATTTCTGCCATTGCCAATAACAAAGACACGACTTACACCAAAGAAGTGGACATTTCTCTGGTAAAAGGCGAAAACAATTGGCTCATTGTGCCAGATAATGATTTAGCCGATGCCATCACAGGCGGTCTGGTCAGCTACGCAGAAAACATTAATGAAGCTTTTTCTTAAACAGTAATGCTGCGTGATATGGGATTCCAATAAAAAAACAAGATCATACAGAGCAAAAGGGTGTAGCACGGAAATTTCAAACTTGCTGTTGACTGTTTTCATCTCTGCTTTACAGCTTCTCCTGACTACGCAAATATGATGGAAAATGAAAATGTGTATTGAAAATCATGTCCATTTCTTCGCGATGCTATTTTTCCGAACATTTTCAGTAATGCAACACAAAATGCAACACGAAAAAAAAGAAACCTTGATTTCTCAAGGTTTCTTCAGTGCGGCTGGTGGGACTCGAACCCACACGATATCACTACCGCCAGATTTTGAGTCTGGTGCGTCTGCCAGTTCCGCCACAGCCGCGAATCGAAACTGCTTGATAATAATATCATAGAAGGAATAAAAAAGCAAGTGTTTTTTTATAATTTTTTCTCATTTTTGTATAGATTCCTATACAACCCAGTAAATATCAGCCTTTTCGCCTATCCTTTATCAAACATATAATGGAAACAATCCACTCTTATTCCTGTCGTATATGCAATCTTCTATACCATAACATTTTCCTTCCTTGCATGCGTCTGCTTTTCACACATTAGACATAAAAAATAAAGCCCATCCAGTCCATCTTCATTCGCTATGAAAACGATCATTTTCATAGCACGAAAATATTGACTACATATGTAGTAAATGTTATGATCATCATAGAAAGGGTATCCATGACAGAAAGGTGGTATTTCTATGAAATCAAAGCTTTTTATCTCTTGTCTTTTGAGTTTCCTATTGACACATTCTTCCGTCACCGCTTTTGCCTCCAGTGATACAACCTCTCTCAAAAATCTTGGTGACCCTCAAGCAGGCGGCGTATCTATAAGCATGGAAACAGACTTTATTGGTGAAGGCAGATATCAATTTTATCACAAATCAGGAAGACTGATATTTTATATCGAAAATACCGGTTCCAATGGTTTTATTTATCGGGTGAAATACCCTTGTGGCTGCAAATTAGTTGGCGGCAGGTTAGAAGCGACACAAAATCTGATGATGGATCATTTCGATCCTCAACTTCATGGCGAGGGTTACGGTCACACTGCAAAAGGCACCTATGAGATTTATATCTATAATGACGATGGTTCTTGCAGCTCTGTAAAACTCTTTGCCCAAAGCATCGAAGAATAAAAATTATTTCCACTTAAAATGGCCGCCGAGACACCTCAGCAGCCATTTTTTGTTGTACAAATCATAGGTTTATGATTATCTAATGAGCTCACCCAAAGCAGTAAATCCCACATGAATATTAGAACCTGCCTCTTGAATCGCATTTGAAATAAGAATTCCGCTAATGAGAATCGCAACTGCAATAGCCATCAAGCCAATGAGCACTTGCCAATTTTTCATAATATCCCCCTCTTTTCATTCGTTATAAAAATAGTTGAGCGATAACATACAAAACGAATATATGGATTGGATAAAACCAGTAAAACAAATATTTTGCCTTCCATTTTCCCCGTTTCCCATTATAAAGCAATAACAAGAAAGCTGCGATCATTGTATAAGTTGGCGGCTGATTCCCTGTTGTAGCCATATACAAAACAAGAAACATCACGACTTGCAAAACATGACTTTTCCGAAAAATATAGAAACCGGCTATGAAGATAATCCCTTGCGCACCATAATCGCACTTCAAAAGTTCTGCCGCACATGACACTATAGCAATGATTCCTATTTGCAGCAAAAATCCCTTTGCTTTTTCTTTTCTGTCCAAATTACGATTTCTCTGTGAAACGGCTTCTAAACCAGTCAAACATACCAATCCCAGAAATAATGTAAAAAATACATTCTGATACGCAAAATAGAAGGGAAATGTCCCTGCTTCCATGGAATACGCATGAAAAAACCCAATGTCAAACGGAATTTCTGAGATAATCGCAAAAACAAGCATAGAACCTATATACCGTTTCCGGTTTCTAGTATACCGAAATCCTTCTGCTAATAAAAAGCAAAACAAAGGAAAAGCGATGGTACCGATACCAAATAGAACCTGTCTTTGGAAATCCTGAAGTGCAAAAAACTGTTCTTCTGATATCATCCCCTCAAGAGACAAAGAAAACAATTTACCCATGTACTTGCTCATAGGAATTTTGCTGATGTGGTCAATAAGCATACACAGACAAGCTATGAGCTTCAATTGATTCCCCGTGAAACATTATACGTTTTTCAGTTTTTGATCCATTGCATTTATCATATCATTCACCCTATAATCTTATAACAAATGCCCTTTTTCTATTCCCCTATAAGCCCTTTCTATCGTTATCCCCGATGATACATATTAAGCTTTCAAAAAACGATCCACATCCTCTTTCATGTTTCCGTTTTCCATAAACACTCTTTTATCAGAGATTTTGCCATCTGTAACCTTCACTGCACATGGCACAGCATCAACACCGTATTGAGATACTATTTGCTCCAATGCTTCATCATCAAAACGATCGACATTCAAATAGTAAATATCTTTTTTCAAATCATTGGCTGTATTACGAACCAATGGTTCCGCTCTTTTGCATGCCGCACATGTGGGTCTGCTGAAATACAGAATATAGTCAGATCTTGCTTCCAGATATTCCATCTGCTTGAGATCCGTGATTTCTTTAAAACTTCTCTCCGGCAAGTATTGTTCAAAAACCTCCGTTGCTGCGCACGCCAAGGGAACTCTGCCATTCACTTCTTCACCTATTTTGGATTCTCCCTTCATGGTGACTACAAAAATCACTTCTGGATCATCATAAGGCGCAAAACCAGCAAATGTTTTTGTTTCATGCACAATTTCATTTTCAATGGAAAAACTGCTGTCATACATACCTGCGGCTTCACCAACATTTTGGACTTCCATCAGCCCTGCGTCCATGTATGGATAATTCAAATATGTTTCATGGAGCAATTCCTTCATTAAGTTGCTGTTTGCTTTGGAAATCACTTTATTTTCTGTGCCGCTATTTCCAGCTAAAATGTAGTATCCCCGAGCCATTTCCCGTACAGAAGTCGTAAATCCCCTTCCCAGCAAAAATTCTGGCTGATACTTGTTCTTTTCATCAAAGCCATAGGAAGCTATCTCTTTTGAAAAATCTATAGGATCTCTTCTGCTTTCCCAAGCACGCACAAGGAATGGCTCATTCAAAGCAACATAGAGATCATAAAATGTTTTTTCCCCAGACTGGTCACTGTAATTTTTAATGGTTGTCCCGTTGACACTGGTATAGGTACCGCCTTCTATGGTATCTGTCAGGGATAAATTCCCCTTTTCCAGCATAATGGCTGTCACAAACGGCTTAAAAGTCGCTCCCGGCTCAAATGGATCGTCAATATCCCCATACTGATCCAAAATTTCTCCAGTCTTTGCATCCATCACAACACCAGCACAAACATTATCTGCATCAGAAGACAATATTGCTGCTAGATTTTTTTGCCCTGCCGTTTCCTGAGATACAGCCGCTTCCCCTCTGTGTGGAAATTTTGTGACCGAAATTGCCAAAACGGTTATAAATAAGGCAGCAATGATGCATAAATTTTGATTTCTTTTCATGTTATCCCCCCTAGTTTCTTCAATGCCCTATCACTGCAAATGCATTTTTACTACATCCGTAGTAAAATTATATAATACCAATTTTGAAAATACAATCATGATTTTCACGAAAAAATCAGCGTAAAACTATAGAAACTGCCATTTTTATGTATACAAATCTTCGACTTCCTTGAGCAAAGGCATTTCGCCTTGATTTTTCCACGGGAATTATATAATATAAAATTATTCTACATCAGTAGTAAAGAGGTGATTTTTATGTTAGCATCAGATTCTGAATTGAAAGTTCTGACATATCTTTGGAAATGCGGTTCCTGCAAAGCAAGTCACATTTCCAAAGTATTTGAAGAAGAAATTGGTTGGGCGCCAAACACCACCTATACCATTATCCGGCGAGCCATCAAGAAAGGACTCATTACCCGTTCTGATCCCGGCTTTATCTGTACGCCAAATGTCAAACAGGAAGATTTTCAAGCATCTTCCATCAATGAACTTCGGAAAAATCTTTTTGATAACTCTCCTTTTCAATTGGTAAAATCATTGATTAGCAATAATGATTTTTCGGATGAAGAAATCAATGAACTATATTCTCTGATCGATAAAGAAAAGAGGTCGAAATAATCTTGCTCTTTGTATTTATGAACATCGCAGTCGCATGTATGGTTCTATCTATCATTGCACTTCGGAAGGTTTTTCTTCACAAAATTCCATCTGTCATTTTGGGGATCTCATGGGGTTTGGTTTTTTTCAGACTCTTTGTTCCCTTTGATATTACGACAAATTACAATTTTTATAATGCATTTTACTATTTCATTGAAAATGTTCTGCACATGTCATTATCTAATTCTATATTTTCCAAACTTGTAACGATCATTGTAGATGCATCACAAAACAAACGGATTCTGTTTAGACTATTTATCGTATGGATATGCGGTGTCTTGTATGTGGGAAAAACTTTCGCTGCAGATTTTCAAAAAACCATTCGTCTCAAACAGACTTCCATTCCTATGGAAAACGAAAAGGAGGTCTATGAAATCTTATCCTCTTACGGTCTGTCAAAGAAATATCTTTTATATGAGAACGAAACCATCGCCTCCCCCATTGCCTACGGCATTCTCAAACCGATGATCCTATTTCCAAAAGGATTTTACAAAACACATGCTGACATGTTCGATGAAGCCCTTTTGCATGAATATATGCACTTGAAATATCATCACCAGATCATTCAGTATTTCCTGATTCTTGTTGTCATGATCAATTGGTTCAATCCATTTATTTGGATCATGTATCATTACATCAATCGAGATATGGAAGTAGCTTGTGACCGCGGCGTTTTAAAACTCCTTGGGAAAGAACACAGAGAAACCTACGCTTTGCAGTTGGTTCATTTGGTCGAAAAAAACCATGGTCAGCGTCAAAACCAATTGGTTTTCTATAACGGTTTTTCAAAATTTGTGATGAAAGAAAGAATTATGGCAATTATGCGATATCAAAAAATTCCCATCCTTGCCATCATCCTTTCCATATGGATTCCCTTTGGCATCATTAGTATATTTGGAGCAAGCTCCAACCATATATTTGGTGCCGAATTGGAATCAAGGAACTGCGAAATAACCGTAATACCCAACCCCAACGCTGATACAGTCACATATGCTCCACCAAGCAGTGCTGCCCTCACCTGGAAACAATTGGCTCCATACACACTAAAGGCAGGTGCTCGTACGGAAAATTCCATTCATATTTCTAAATACGAAACCGTATGTTCCTGTACCGAAAACATAAGCGTAAGCATAGATGTCACAACAGTCGTAAATGGAGATACTTATAAAGGAACATTCCAAATGGTGGGCGATAAGAAACAGGATCCCGGATGGGTGGCATATTATGACGGTACACTATATCGGCAATAACAAAAAAACTTTGGTAGAAATTCTACCAAAGTTTTTTCTATTAGACCAAAAGAAAAAAGCCGGAATTCTTTTCCGGCTTTTTTTACGCATATTACATTTTTTCAGGTTCGGGATATGTTTCACCGAATGTTTCTACAGTTACTTTTTCCATTACCTGATCTTCCAGAGGTCTGTCACCGCGGCTTGTTTTTGTTTCTGCAATGCGGTTTACTACATCCATACCTTCGATGACTTTACCGAAAGCTGCATACTGACCATCCAGATGAGGTGCGTTTTCATGCATGATGAAGAACTGAGAACCTGCACTGTTGGGATGCATTGCGCGTGCCATAGACAGTACGCCTGCAGTATGTTTCAGGTCGTTTTTCACGCCATTGTAAGCGAATTCACCGCGAATGGTGTAGCCGGGACCACCCATACCTGTGCCATCGGGGCAGCCGCCCTGAATCATAAAGCCTCTGATGACACGATGGAAAATCAGACCATCATAGAAATTGTGGTTTACCAGAGAGATAAAGTTGTTTACTGTGTTAGGCGCGATTTCGGGATACAGTTCCGCTTTGATCACGCCGCCGTCTTTCATCTGAAATGTTACAACAGGATTTTTTGCCATGTCATTTTCCTTCTTTCTTTATAAATTGATAGAATCATTTAACAGTATATCATACCGTTGTGGTTTCTGTATAGTCTGTTTCCCCTTTGTGATACAGAGTGATCACAACCAATTCTGGACGGTTGAAGATGCGGAAGGGGAATGTACTGTTGCCTAAGCCACGGCTGACAGCCATGGAAGTTTTCCCTGCTCGATGCATCCCTTCTGTATACTTAGGGAAAAAGCCCTGATTTGGCGCAAATAATCCGCCGATAAAAGGCAGACGAATCTGTCCGCCATGGGCATGGCCACAGCATACCAGTGGAATTTCTCTTTCCACATAGTCTGCAAAAAGTTCCGGACGATGGCACAACAGCAGTTTGAAATCATCCTCATGCCCTTTGCACATCATATCCAAAATTTTGCCATAATGAGGATTTACCCTTTTATCCGCCAATCCCAGCAATGTGATAGTATCGCCATCCCGCTCCAGAATGCTCTTGCCGTTGTCCAGCACTTTTACACCTTCTGCTGTCAGCAGTTCCACCAAGTCCTCATAATACCCAGACTGGTGCTCATGATTACCGGAAACATAATAAACCGGTGCCAGTTTCACAATGCCGCGAATTAAGTCCATTGCCGCATCCAGATCTGTTCTGTTCCGGTCAATGAGATCCCCTGTAATAACAATAAGATCCGGTGCAGTACATTCTGCTTTATAGATAAGCCGTTCTTGATTTCTGCCGAACATTTTGTTCTGCAAATCAGAAATGTGCAGAATCTTGTATCCGTGAAATGCTTTCGGCACCATGGTGGTGCAAGTCATCTGTGTCACTGTCAGTGCATTGTCCTGCCAATATAAAAACGCACCTGCCGCCAAACCTGCCAGCAGCAGTTTTTTGCCATTGTTTTTCAATGTCATCACCTATTCCTTCTCCTGTGATTTGCCAATGCTCATACTACTATTATAAATGGAAGTGCCTTGTAAAACAATGAAAGTTTTTTTAAGTTTCCCCTCTCTTTTCTATCTATGATATAATAAAGAAAAAACAAAAGGAGGTGTTCCCCATGAGCAGAATCATATTTCATATCGATGTCAACAGTGCTTTTTTAAGCTGGTCTGCCGTCCAGCGGCTCAAAGACGGCGAAACCGTTGACCTTAGGGAAATCCCTTCTGCTGTAGCCGGTGACGGACAAAGCCGACGGGGCATCATTCTTGCCAAAAGCACCCCTGCCAAAAAATATGGCATCCAGACTGGGGAACCCACAGGCATGGCATTGCAGAAATGCCCGGAGCTTGTCTGTATCCCTCCTGATTTTCCATTATATTCCCGTTCCTCAGAAAAAATGTTTCAACTTTTGGGTGAATATTCTGACCGCATCGAACAATTCAGCATTGACGAAGGCTTTCTGGATTATACAGGCATGGAAGCCCTCTTCGGGCCTCCACTGGAAGCTGCCAAAACCATCCAGCAGCGCATCTTTACAGAACTTGGTTTTACGGTAAATATCGGCATCAGCTGCAATAAGCTGTTGGCAAAGATGGCAGGTGAACTGGAAAAACCCAATAAGATCATTACCCTCTTTCCCGATGAGCTGGAGAAAAAGTTATGGCCCCTGCCTGTTTCCGAGCTGTTCATGGTAGGCAGACGCACAGCGCCAAAACTGCGAAAAATGGGTATCCGCACCATTGGCAATTTGGCAAAATATCCCACAGACCTGCTGGTACGGGAATTTAAGAGTTTCGGCATGACCTTACACGCTTTTGCCAACGGTATGGACGACAGCCCTGTAGCGGCAGCCACAGAGGTACATGAAATGAAAAGCATCGGCAACAGCACCACCATTGCCTATGACGTGACAGACCGGGAAACTGCCCATAAAATTCTTCTGGCTCTTGCGGAAACCGTTGCCCTTCGTCTGCGAGGCAGCCAACTTTGTGCCCAGGAAATCGCTGTCACACTGAAAACATCGGATTTTCAAGTTTATTCCCATCAAAAACAGCTGCTCAACGCCATCGACTGCACCAACGCCGTTTATGAAACTGCCATAGAAGTTTTCGACCATGCTTGGAAAGGCGAACCCCTGCGGCTCTTAGGCATTCGCGCAGGCAAATTATGTGATGAAGGTTGTGTGCAGCTTTCTCTGCTGGAACCAGACTGGAGTAAACAGAAAAAAGCCGATGCCGCCATGGATTTAATCCGTATGAAATACGGAAAAGACACTGTAAAACGCTCCACATTCGCAGGCAGCGAAGAAAAAGCCTACGAAGGCGAAAAGTTGAAGATCAATAACCGCATATTGTAAAATAAAAACAGGGAGGCACAAAATCCATCTCATAAGATTTTGTACTTCCCTGTTCTTTTTAATTCTGTCTTGGAATAAGCCGCTGGCGCACCACTTCATATAGAAGCACCGCCGCTGCCACTGACGCATTCAAGGATTCTGCCTGCCCCGGCATGGGAATTTTCACATAGCTATCACAAAGGGCTGCCGCTTCTTCTGACAGACCTCTGGCTTCATTGCCAATGAGGAAGGCGCAGGCACGGCGCAGATTCAGACTATAGGGATACTGTCTGCCCTGCAAATGTGCCGCATAAAGAGGAATCCCCTGTTCCCGCAATTCCGTTGCCATTTCATCCAGAGAAACATTCTGGAATACGGGAATGTGGAACACAGAACCCATAGTTGCCCGCAGTGTTTTGGGATTATACAGGTCTACGCTTCCTTTAGAAAGGAAAATCGCATCCACCGCACAGGCGTCTGCTGTACGGATGACCGTCCCCAGATTGCCGGGGTCGTTCATTTCTTCTGCCATAAGGAAAAAGGCGTTTTTCTTTTCCAACATTTCCGCAAGATCATACTCTTTTCTGCCGCAGATGGCCATAATCCCCTGGGGATTTTCCGTTTCTGCCACATCCGCAAAGAGGTGATCTGTCAAAACATATACTTCCGCCCGTTTCTCCAGCTCCGTGATGTCATATTCCGCCGCATAAGAGGCAGACACCACATAGCATTCCACAGGCCAATCCTTTGGAATCTCTCCCACAAAGCGGATGCCTTCTGCCACAAAAACCTGTTCTTTTTCTCTATTTTTACGCAGTTTCAAGCCGTGAAGCCGTTTCACCAGCCGATTCTGCGCGCTTTCGATATATTTAGCCATACTTCTTCTCCTTATTTCAAAACCTCAGTATCTCTATGATAAACCAGCACCTTCGGCTTTTGCAAGAAAAACAGCTGACTTTTGGAAAAAAATAAAAAAAGCTATGCCTGTTTTCCTCTTTGTGCTAAAATAAAATTGTTTACAAAAGAATTAACATCTGGAAAGGAGTCTTGTTCCATGGCTACACCAAAGGAATTACGCAATGAATTATTAGGTAAAACATTAGTTGAAAATCTGGAAAAACGTCACTTTGAAGCATATTACTGTCCCACAGCGGCAGAAGCACTGGAAAAAGCAGTATCTCTGATTCCCGAAAAAAGTTCCGTATCCTGGGGCGGTTCCACAACCATTCGTGAAATGGGTCTGACAAAAGCCCTCCATGAAGGTGATTATGAAGTCATCGACCGCGATCTGGGCAAAAACCCCGCAGAAGTGGCTGAACTGCATCGGAAAGGTCTGTTGGTAGATTACTATCTGACCAGCACAAACGCTATTTCTGAAGATGGTATCATGGTCAACATCGATGGCACAGGTAACCGTGTTGCTGCCATCTGCTTCGGTCCCAAAAACGTCATCGTTATTTGCGGCATGAATAAAGTTGCCAAGGATGTGGATGCTGCTGTAAAACGTATCCGCGGTTATGCTGCACCTGTCAACAGCATGCGTTTCATGGGCAAAACTCCCTGCGCAACCACAGGCAGATGCCACAACTGCACTTCCGAAGAATGTATCTGCAACGAAATCCTCATCACCCGCCTTTGCCGCCCCGCTAAGAGAATCAAAGTGATTCTGGTAGGCGAAGACATGGGCTTCTGATTTTTCCATAAATAGAACGGATGTCTTTAGAAGAAAACAGTTCAAATTAAAACTGAGTAAAGACAAAAAAAGCTGAAATCCTCTGTATCATTAGGATTTCAGCTTTCTTTGTATTCTGATGAAGAAGTCTCTAAAGGAGATTTCCGTTTTTTCTTTAACTGCGTAAAATCTGCTCCAGAATCTGATAAAACCGTTCTTCTGCAAATATTTCGTCAAAAGGCGCATGTCCGCATTTTTGCAATATCTGCAAACGATAAGGAATACACAAACTGTCCAGAGGATTGATGATACCCTCTAAAGGATGGGGGTCATAATCCCCGTGGATGATATGTATGGGACAGGCAACAGACTGGATATACCGCATCAAATTACCGTTGCGCCGCATTTCTATGGCTTCTGGCCAAACACGCTCATACATTTTCCCATCCATTTGCGCATAGGAAGACGCATTTGGTTTCTGGGCATAATGGTCTGCCTTAATCATCAATTGTCGCAGGTCTTCCCATCCCTCCGCAGTGATGGCAGCCATATGGTTCATATACCAGATAAAGCGTTCCTGTTCTTCTTTGGATAGGCGTTTCATTCGCCGCTCATGGATATGTCCCGCGTAAATTTCCTCCAATGGAGGACAGCCTACCAGCACCACCCGTTCCACCAGAAAAGGATAGCAGGATGCCACCAGCAAAGACAGCCACGCGCCCCAGGAATGTCCGATAAGGGTGATGGGTTCTTTGATATGAAGCCCCAGCTGCCGCCGCAGTTCCATGACCAATGCAATGGTCGTATATTGTGACTGTATAGGCTCCATAACGCCAAAAGTCTTACCTAGCCGCTCCGCAACAGGACGCATACCACCAATATCCCCGGGACCGCCATGGATCACCGCCGCTCTATATGGTTTTTCTCCATAAAACCGTATCACGTTTCTCACCCCTTAAAACAAATTCTCCGCCGCTATGATATCTACGCCCGTATCTGCCGCATCACAAAGCACCATTTCGCCTTTAATGACAGGCGTTTCCAGCACAATACCTTCCAGCGCCTTCAGACAGCGCAGACGGATGGGCTGAGACACTTTTTCTCTGGAAACAACCTGCACTTCTCTGCCGTCAACCGTAGGCAAAGCAGTTTGCAAGTAGTTTCGCAAAAGTTGTTCTGTCGCATAGCGTCGTCCGCCGTCACAACTATTTCCTGCCAATTCTATCAATGTATCTCCATCATGAACTACTTCCAGAAAGCATCCGTTCCCGCAGCCCCGACAGATCAATTGTTCTTTTTTCATAAGCATGTTCCTTTCTGTCAAAAGTCCTTTGACGTACTCATTATACTGATCTTCCCTCCATTCGTAAAGTCCCATTCCATCTCTTGTGAAAAAACCATCCCTATCATATAATATAGAAAAATCTTTTTCAAAGGAGTGTTCCCATGAAAATTACAGATGGTTTTACATATTTGGCAGAAGTCAAAAGTTTGATTGTAGCATATACTGACAGTCTGGGGCGGGATTTATCTTTTCAAAATCTCAACGCAGAACTGGCAGACCTTCAGAAAAAATATGGGTTTCCCGCAGGCAGACTTTTGGCGGCTGTTGCGGATCATGGCGACGTTGTGGGCTGTGTGGCTTATTGCCGTCATTCCCTTGTGCGCTGTGAAATGAAGCGGCTGTATGTATTGCCTGATTATCGCAAAGACGGCATAGGACAGGCTTTGCTGACCGAAATCGTAAATCTGGCAGAAGCAGACGGATACGAAGAAATGGTTCTGGATACCCTTTTGCCTATGGAAAGCGCTATCCGCCTGTATCGCAGAAATGGATTTGAAGAAATCCCTGCCTATTACGAAAATCCCATGGATGATGTGCTCTATTTCCGGCGCACATTGAACCCTCCCCAGAAAGGAGAACAAAAATGAAAATCCTTGTTGACGCAGACGCATGCCCAGTAAAAGAAATCATCATCAGGGCTGCAAAGAAATATGAAAAAGAAGTGCTGATGGTCTGCGATGTTGCCCACCAGCTTTTCTATGAGAAACCTTTCGTCACCGTCAAAACCGTGGACAAAGGCGCAGATAGTGCCGACCTGGTGCTGGCAAATCTGGCGCAGAAACAAGATTTGTGCGTCACATCTGACTATGGTCTTGCCACCTTGTTTCTCACAAAAGGAGCCGTGGTGCTTCATCCCAATGGCTTTTTCTATGGCAACGACACCATTGATCGTATGCTCTTTGAGCGCCATATTTCCCGGGAAATGCGCCGCCAGAAAAAAAGCCGGGGCGGTCACATCAAAAAACGCACACCGGAGCAGGACGCGGCATTTCAAAAGTCTTTAGAAAGCTTTCTTTCCCAACATCAAAAATAAAAAATGCAACAAAAAGCTGAAATCCTTTTCCAAAGATTTCAGCTTTCTTTTTTATCAGGAATTTCTTTGCCATGTGATCTCCGGCTTTTTGTGCTTCAACCACATGACGATATGTTTGATATTTTGCTGCTGTCCTGCCATAAATTCCAGCCGATATTTTTTCATGGTATCCGTAGTGATCCAAACGCCACGGACAAAAGTGCTTTCTCCGCTGTATTTCATAGTCTTGAGCACATCTACCTCTTCTGGCAGTATGAGCAGCAATTTTGCACCGCTCCGGCAGAGTATGGCATCGGAAAGCATATGGACTTCTCCGCCAAAGAGCCGATAAATGGTATGGGGCTGCAAATAGTCTATGATAATTTGCTCTTGTCTAGACGGATATAAGTCTGCAAAAGTATTGCGAAATTCTCTGCTGCCAATGGTCACCATCCGCAGAATCGCAAGGACTGTGATCCCGATGGCTATGAGAAAAACCGCCATTTGTCCCGTACTCACAGCCCACAGGATACTGACCACCATGCACATGACAAACATCAGAAAAATGCGCATAGATTCCCTGATGTAAAATTGCCGGAGTATCATTCGTTTTCCTGCTTCTATCCACATTTCATCTCGCATATCCTCGCCCCCTTCTGCCCTTTTCTTTATTGTAGCATAACAGGGTTCTATTGAATATGACGATTTTCGCAGAAAGCCCGGAAAGTTAAAAAAGGAATATACCCAGTAATTCTGTTAAAAGAAACAACCCCAGAATACAAGTGCCGCTGATCTGTTTTGGAATTTTTGTTGGTGCAATATCCAGGACATATCCAGCATCTTCCAATTCTCTCATAATATTCATCATACTCTGCACCGCAAAGGCGTACACCACAAACAATACAACAGGAAGCAGCAATCCTAAATAACCAAAAAATATCCGCAGCAAATAAAACACCAAATACCACAGCATCAAAACCAGTACGCCCTTCACCTTGGGAGATAACCCTGCTTTTTGCTGCACCTTTCGCAGTCCCAACCAAAAGCAAAAGAGAAAAGCAAAAACACCATAGGTATAAAATCCGGCAGCAAAGAGAAAAGCTGTCTTTGTATAAACCAATTCCAGAAAAATCTCTGCGGGCAGCAGCAGCTTCACCAGAAAAAACAGCCCTCTTACAGCCGTGATGCCGCCGCAGATACGAAACCAGCGATTTTCCCGAAAAATTGCAGAAAAACCCCAGAAAGAAAGCAGATAACCAACTGCCGGAAGGAGCATATCCAAGTAAAAAACATCCAGAAAAAGAGAAGTCATGACAAAACCTGCCAGCACCTGACCCACGGCTTTTTTCCATGGTGTAACCTGTTTCACAATATCATCAGGCAAAAATTCCGGCACACTGGATTCCAACCAAATATCAAACCCATTTTCTTCTACTCTTTGTTTCATACCGTATCCCCTCCTAACAATTCCCGCAATTTCTTTTTCAAACGATAAAGTTTTCCCTCCACAGCCCGTTCCGTCATGCCAAGCTCTCTGGCAATCTGCGCTGTGGATTGCAGATAGTAATACTTTCGGTAAAAAAGCAACCGTTCCTGGCAGGATACTTGCAGCAGCGCCTGTTCCAATGCTTTCTGCCGTTCTTTCCGTAGCAGAATATCTTCCGGCGCCATAGTATCTGCGGGTATTTCTTCCGATAACGGTTCCGTCTGTTTTCGGGTTCTGTTCCAATTCAGTGCTGTGTTCCTCGCAATGGCTGCCATCCAAGCTTTCCAAGAACCTTTTCCGGGGTCATATTGTGCCTGTTTCTGCCAGATACGGGCAATGACTTCCGAAAAGCATTCTTCCCGTTCACTGGCATTAGGCAGTATAGGCGTCAAGATATATCGCAAGAAAGGACCATACTGCTGCACCAGTTCTTCCATCGCCTGATTGTCCCCATCTTTCAATCCTGCAATGATTTGATCTTCTTTCATACCGTTCCCCCTTTCACTGTTCCTGATTGATCCTTCTATCTTATTCTACACACAACAGCATAAAAACCCACGGAATTTATACAAAAAGACCCCGCTTTCCACCGGAAAACGAGGTCTGATTTTTTATATTTTATGCTTCACATTCCACAGGAATGAAGGAGAATGTGCCCACATCAAACAGACCCATATCTGTCAGTTTGATTTCAGGGATAACCGCCAAAGACATGAAGCAAAGTGTCATAACAGGTTCTACGTCCCCTGCTACGCCCAATTCGCTGTATGCTTTGTCGTGAATGTCGATGAGTTTCTGTTTTACCCATTCGCCGCTCTGATCACTCATAAGCCCTGCAATGGGCATAGGCATACTTTCGATAACTTCGCCGTTTTTCACCAGAACGATACCGCCGTTCTGTTCTTTCAGTTTTTCTACGGCAAATGCCATTTCTTCATCGCTGACACCTGTCACGATGATGTTATGAGAGTCATGGGCAATGGACAGTGCCACAGCGCCTTCTTTGATGCCATAGCCTTTCAGGAAGCCGCATGCCACATTACCTGTCATCTGATGACGTTCCACAACGGCAACTTTTACGATGTCGTTGTCAGGAGAGAACACAAATTCACCGTTTTCCACAGGAATATGAGCTGTTTCTTTCTTTGTCACAACGCCGCCGGGCTGAATGGTGATCACATGGACATGATCGGATTTCAGGTGCATTTTGAATTTATCCACAGAGAAATCTTTCAGATGCACGCTGTTGCGTACAGTGGAAATATCGTGGGTTTTGAATTCCGGCAGATATTTGCCTTCTTCTGCCACCAGTTCCCCGCGAATCCAAACTTTATGGACATGGAACTGTTCCAGATCATCCAGCAGCACAACGTCCGCACGGTAGCCGGGAGCGATGGCGCCTCTATCGTATAGTCTAAAGCATTCTGCCGCATTCAGTGTTGCCATGCGGATGGCTGTCATGGCGTCAATGCCTTCTTCTACGCACATGCGCAAGTGGTTGTCCAAGTGACCTTCCTGCAGGATGGTTTTAGGCTGTCTATCGTCGGAGCACAGCAGACATCTGCGGCTGTTTTCCGGTGTCACGCCTTTGAGCAGTCTGCGCAGGTCATGGCAGGCAGAGCCTTCACGCAGCAGGATATACATACCCAGACTCAGACGTTCTTTCATATCTTCCACGGTAGCGCATTCATGGTCGCCCTGGATTCTTGCGCTGGCATAAGCTGTCAGGTTTTTGCCTGTCAAACCGGGAGAATGACCGTCGATGAGTTTGCCTGCGTTTTTGGCAACCATCAGTTTATCCAGTGTATCATCATCGGCATTGAAAACACCGGGGAAATTCATGAATTCACCCAGACCAAGGATATTTTCGCGTTCAATGGGTTCTTCCATTTTGTCTGCGCCCAGCACCAGACCAGCATGTTCAAAAGGTGTGGCAGGCACGCAGGAAGGCAGCATATATTTTACATCCATTTTGGTGTTCTTTGCCGCTTCCATCATGTAGTCCAGTGCCTGAATGCCCATAACATTCACGATTTCATGAGGGTCTGCGATGATGGTGCAGCCACCATGAGGCACCAGCAGTCTGCCCAGTTCTTCGGGGCTTACATAAGAGGATTCAATGTGAATATGGCTGTCAATGAAGCCGGGAGCGGCATATCTGCCGCCGGCATCCACTTCCACCTTCCCCTGATACTGCCCAACACCTGCAATCTGGTCGCCAGAAATGGCAATATCACCTTCCTGAATTTCACCAGTAAATACGTTTACCACTTTACAGTTCTTGATAACAACATCCGCTTCCACAGCGCCTTTTGCTGTGAGGATCAGTTTTCTCAGTTCTTCTTTCTTCATGGCAACCCCTTCTCTCATTCTTCTACCAGTTCCAAAACGGGATCATAAGTGGTCAATGCACAGTAATCCACAGGACCAACATCTGTCAGAGCGTAGTCAGGGATTGCTGTGATGGGCAGGAAGAACATGTACATCATAGGGTTCGGCAGGTCGGAGCCGATTCTTCTTGCCGCTTCGTCGATTTTCTTTTCCAGTTCTGCGATTACTTCAGGTTCTTCGTCACTAACGATACCGCCCACAGGCAGAGGCAGGAATTCGATAACTTTGCCGTTTTCTACAACAACCTGACCGCCACCCTGTTCAATCAGATGGTTCACAGCGATGGACATGTCTTCTGCGCTGGAACCCATAACAACCAGGTTGTTGTCGTCAGGTGCGCAGGTAGAAGCCATAGCGCCGTTTTTCAGTTTCCAGCCGGAGCAGAATGCCAGAGATTTGTTGCCGTTTTTGCCGAATCTTTCCAGAACGGAAACCATGATAGCATCCTGTTCTGTATCAGGCTGGATCACACCGTTTACAACTTTCAGTTCTACATCTCTTCTCTTACGAACGAAGGGGCCTTTTACATCCATGGACAGCACTTTTGCTTTGCCGTTCTGGATGGGTACTTTGTATTCGAAATCCTCTTTTGTTGTCATTTTGCATTTCAGCTGACCTTTGAAGATAGGGCTTCTTGCAGGTGCTTTCAGTTCGTAGGAAATGTGATGGTTTTCCGCTACCATCTGACCGTTTGTCATAACTTTTGCAACGGTGAATTCTTCCAGATTGTCTACGAACAGAATATCCGCGATTCTGCCGGGGCAGATAGAACCTACCAGATGGTCAATGCGGTATGCTTCCGCACTGTTGATAGTTGCCATCTGGATTGCTGTCATGGGATCAACGCCAGCCTGGATTGCCAGACGTACCACATGATCCAGGTGACCTTTGCTCAGGATATCTGTTGCTGTTACGTCGTCTGTGCAGAAGCTTACACGACGAGCAAAAGCAGGGTTTACTTCTGTCACCGCACGGATGTTTTCTGCCAGGAAGTGTGTTACACAAGATTCACGGATAAGCATGTGCATACCTTTACGCATTTTTTCCACTACTTCTTCGTGGTCATAGCTTTCGTGGTCCAGACGCACGCCGCTGCACAGGTAACCGTTCAGTTTTGTGCCTCTTGCCATAGGTGCGCAGCCAAATACGGGCAGATTGTTTTTGTATGCTTCTGCAATAGCGCCCAGTGTATCTTCGTCTTCTTCCTGTACGAATTCTGTAACGGTTTCCCATACGCCGTAGCATTCAGGCCATTTCTGTACCATTTCATGAACATCTTTGTTGAAGTTGAAAGATACGGTAGACTGAGGAACGGTATAAGGTGTTTTATAAGGAGCACCCCAGAACACTTTCAAAGGACTCTGTTTGATTTCTGCGAAAATTTCCTGCAGACCTTCCAGGTTGGATACAGAAATGTATTCATCCAGACCGGAAATCATACTTGTGGTACCGTGAGGCACAACCGCCTTTGCATAGCTTGTAATGCTCAGTTTGCTGCATTCGCTGTGGATATGACCATCAATCAGACCGGGTACCAGATATTTGCCTGTTGCGTCGATGATTTCTGTATCAGGGCCTACATAAGGTTCCACATCACCTACTGCCGCGATCATATCTTTATAAACGGCAATATCCGCGGGATAAATTTCGCTGGACATAACGTTTACCAGCATACCGCCGCGAATCACCTTTTCTGCGGGGATTTTTGCGCTGCCGGCACGAATTCTTTCCTTCAAAGTTGCCACTGTTCTTGCCATGTTTGTCTCCTTTCTGCTGCTCACACCATCTTTACCTTTAGGAATCATGCCCATAAACAAAAAAAGCCTGGTTCCAATAACCAGGTTTCCCGTCCCGAATGCTTTTTAGAAGCCAGTATTGGAGTTATTTTATGACATCACCCCAATAGAATTTCGTTACACATGATTCACTTTGCAATCATCGTATCATAATTTTCTGAAATGTTCAAGACAAAGAATCAAATTTCCCTATGTTTTCCTTGACATACAGAAAAAAACGGTATCCCAGCAAAAACAAGGCTTTCGCCTATTGTTTCCCCCTTCATTCTTTGCTAAAATAAAAAGATATGACATATGGAATCTATATTGTTTAAAGGATAGAGGCGTTTTTTATGAACAAAATCAAACTCATTGCCTCCGATCTGGACGGCACATTACTGACAAGTCAAAAAGAAATCACACCACGTCTGCAAAAGGCGCTGACTTCCATTCATGAAATGGGCATTTTTTTTGTGCCCTCCACAGGCAGACCTTTTGCCGCACTGCCCACATGCGTCAAAGAACTGCCTTTTTTGAAGTATGTCATCACCAGCAACGGCGCGGCAGTTTATGACGCGGAACAAAAACAGAATCTTTTTCAGAGCCTTCTCTCTGCGGAAGCCGTAGAAAAGACCGTAAAAACCGTAAAGGGACTTCCCATACTGACGGAATTTTTCATTGACGGAAAGGCGTATATTTCTCAGGACGCTTATGACAACCTTTCCCGTTATCACCTGACGGATACCCACATGAAGTATACCCGTGCCACCAGAATCCCTCTATCTGACTTCTGGGGCGCGCTGGAAAAACAGAAGGATATTCTGGAAAACATCAATCTTGTTTTCAGCGATATGGAACTGAAAGACCATATCTGGCAGACATTGAAGGAAACGGGGCTGGCTTCTGTCACAGCTTCCTCCGAAAAGAACATTGAAGTCACCAGCCTCATGGCAACAAAAGCCCATGCCCTCTCCCACCTTTGCGGCATTCTGGACATCCCCCGGGAAAATGTCCTTGCTCTTGGGGACAGGGATAACGACCTGCCCATGCTGGAATTTGCCGGCACTGGCGTTGCCATGGAAAACGGCGAAGACCATATCAAAAAAGTCGCTGATTTTGTCACCAAAAGCTGTGATGATTTTGGCGCAGCCATTGTATTAGAACAGATTATCGAAAAAGGAGAACTTTCATGAGCATTTTGAATGTAGAAAAACTGAGCCACGGCTTCGGCGACAGAGCCATTTTCACAGACGTTTCTTTCCGCCTGCTTAAAGGGGAACATGTTGGCTTTGTAGGCGCCAACGGCGAAGGAAAATCCACATTTATGAATATCATCACCGGCAAACTTATGCCCGACGAAGGAAAGATCGAATGGTCCAAGAACGTCCGTGTAGGCTATCTGGATCAGCACGCCGTACTGGAAAAAGGTCAAACCATCCGTGACGTCCTCCAGTCCGCCTTTGCCTTTCTTTTTGACTTGGAAGCTCAGATGAACGGCTATTATGCGGAAATGGCAGAAGCCGACGAAGAACGGATGAATTTCCTGATGGAAGAAACAGGCAGCATTCAGGAACTGCTGGAACATCATGACTTCTATATCATTGATGCCAAAGTGGAAGAAATCGGTCGTGCATTGGGTCTGACAGACATCGGTCTGGACAAAGATGTGACAGAGCTTTCCGGCGGTCAGCGTACCAAAGTCCTCATGGGCAAACTGTTATTGGAAAAACCGGACATCCTCCTGCTGGACGAACCGACCAACTATCTGGATGAAAACCACATCGAATGGCTGAAACGGTATCTCATCGACTATGAAAACGCCTTCATCCTCATTTCTCACGACATTCCTTTCCTCAACAGCGTGGTAAACCTCATTTACCATGTGGAAAACGCGGAACTGAATCGTTATGTAGGCAACTACGAAAAATTCCAGGAAGTTTATGAAATGAAAAAAGCCCAGCTGGAAGCGGCTTACCGAAAACAGCAGCAGGAAATCGAAGACCTGAAAGACTTCGTTGCTAGAAACAAAGCCCGCGTTGCCACCAGAAACATGGCTATGAGCCGTCAGAAAAAGCTGGATAAAATGGATGTCATCGAATTGGCAAAGGAAAAACCCAAGCCGGAATTCAATTTCAAAGAAGCCCGTGCTTCTGGCAGATATATCTTCCAGACAGAAGACCTTGTCATTGGCTATGACAAGCCCCTTTCCCGTCCTCTGACTCTTTCCATGGAACGGGGACAGAAAATCGCGCTGGTAGGTGCCAACGGTATCGGGAAAACCACACTGCTCAAATCCATCATTGGGGAAATCCCACCCATCAGCGGCAAGACCACACTGGGAGATTATCTCTATCCCGGCTATTTTGAGCAGGAAAAGAAATACACCGATAACGTGACCTGCATCGACGAAATCTGGAAGGAATTCCCCTCCTACACCCAGTATGAAGTTCGTTCCGCTCTGGCAAAATGCGGCTTGACCACCAAGCATATTGAAAGCATGGTAAAAGTCCTCAGCGGCGGCGAACAAGCAAAAGTCCGTCTGTGCAAACTTATCAACAACGAAACAAACGTATTGCTGCTGGACGAACCTACCAACCACTTGGACGTGGACGCAAAAGAAGAACTGAAACGTGCATTGAAAGCATACAAAGGCAGTATCCTGCTGATCTGTCACGAACCGGAATTTTATCAGGACGTTGTGACAGAAGTCTGGAACTGCGAGGACTGGACAACGGTTCAGCTTTGATAGAAATTCTTTACTCCCCTGAAAAATTAAATTTTTTCAAGGGCGCGGAAGGGCTTGGGGAACAAAGCGTTCCCCAACTGAAATCCGCAGTCAGAATTCACTTCTGACGAGGAAAAGCCAAAGTTTCAAGGCTTTTAGCCGATGGAACTTTGGCTTTATACTTCTGTCTATTCGTCAAAGTCTTGAATGAAATGAGACTTTGACGACAGGGTGTCGACTTTTTCGACACCCTGAAAACCCCTTTCCCATTTCTTGGCAAAGGGGTTTTTGTTATTTATATTGAAATAATTTACATGCTTTCTTTCAGAATTTCCATGATTTCATCTTCTGTCAGCACTTTATAACCGCCATCCAGAATGAAAGTGCCTTTGACGATGCCGGGCAGCATATCTTCTGTAACACCCAGTTCACGGATGTTCATAACCAGACCCAGTTCCCGCATCCAGCTTTCCATGGCTTTCAAACCTTCGTCAGCGATTTCTTCATCGGTTTTGCCTGCTGGATTCACATCCCATACATTCATGGCAAAACGTTTAAATTTTTGCAGACCATAAGGGCAGATGGCACGATAATAAGGAATGGAAACGGCAGACAATGTCATACCATGGGTAGCATCTGTATAAGCGCCAATGGACTGCCCAATCATGTGTACCATCCAGTCGGTGGTTTTGCCCATATCCAACAGTGTATTCAGCGCCCATGTTGCTGTCCACATGATATTGCTGCGGGCTTCGTAATTTTCAGGGTCTTTGACAGCAATACGGCTGCTGTGAATCAAAGAACGCATCAGACCTTCGGCGATATAATCGGTGGTGTTGTCATCATCGCCGGAGAAATACTGTTCTGTGATATGGTTCATGATATCGTAAATGCCGGACACCATTTGCCATTTGGGCAGTGTGTAAGTCAGTTTCGGGTTCAGGATAGCAAACTTGGGAAATACATTATCTCCAAAGACATGACCAATTTTCAATTTCTGCTCATGATTGGTGATAACAGAGCCGCCGTTCATTTCAGAACCAGTTCCTACCATTGTCAGCACGCATCCCACAGGAATGATGCGGTTATCCACATCTTCCATACACAGATAATACTTATCCCAAGGATCTTCTTCGCACCATGTGGAAACAGAAACGGCTTTGGCATAGTCACAAACAGAACCGCCGCCTACAGCCAGAAGCAGGTCAACATCATTTTCTTTGGCTTTTTGACAGCCGTCATATACTTTTTCGATTGTGGGGTTGGGCATGACGCCGCCGTCTTCCACAATGGTTTTCCCGCATGCGATGAGGATTTCGATAATCTGGTCATACAATCCGCTTTTTTTGATGGAACCGCCGCCATAAATCAACTGTACAGTATCGCCGTATTTCTGCAATTCCGCTTCCAGATTCTGCAAAGCATCTTCCCCAAAATACAGCTTTGTGGGGTTGCTATAACTAAAATTTCCTAACATCTTTCTATTCCTCCTTATTTCTCCACATTTCCAATAACTCTTGCAGGCACGCCGCCTACAATGGTATTTGCCGCTACATCTTTGGAAACCACTGCGCCTGCCGCTACAATGGCACCATCACCGATGGTCACCCCCGGCAGAACGGTTGCGTTGGCGCCAATCCACACATTTTTTCCAATATGGATGGCTGCGGGGTGCATATTTCCTCTTTTTTCTGGATTTTTGTCATGGTTCAGTGTTGCCAGAACCACGTTATGTCCCAACAAGGTGCCGTCGCCGATGGTGATGCCGCCTTGATCCTGCATTCTGCATCCGCTATTGAAAAATACGTTTTTCCCAATGGTCAGATTCTTCCCGCAGTCTGTATAGAAAGGCGGAAAGACTGCAAAATTTTCCCCAACGGTTTTTCCTGTCAATTTGCAGAACAATTCTGTGATTTCTTCCGGCGTATGATAAGCATTGTTGAGCTTTGCTGTGATCTTCAAGGCTTCCTGCGCCAGCACATGCATACACTGATGCACGTCGGAACCTGCCACGACTTCCTTGCCGCTGTCCATAACTGCCAGAAATTCTTCCAGTGACAAAGGCATATTTTCCAGAGAACTGCCAAAAGCAAAGAGTTCTTTCCGCAGAGCTTCAGACTGATTTTGTACATCATAGGCTTTAAAAATCCCCATGTTTTCCAGTCCCAAATACTGGATAAAGGAATTTTCGTAAGCATAAATGGCACCGTCGTATACGCTGTCACTGCCGGAAGACAGGAACAATGCTGCCTTTCTCAATTTCTTCGGTTTGTCCAGCGCATAAATCCGGTTGATGGCACACTGTAACTGCCCACTAAATCCATGATAATACACCGGCGACGCCAATACAACCATTTCCGCTTCCTGCAGCAAAGGATAAATTTCCTGCATATCATCCTGCTGGATGCAGGCACCGTTTCCTTTTGTATGACAGTATTCACAGGCTAAACAGCCATTGATGTTCTTTTCGCAAACAGAAATCACATCCACATGATGTCCCTGCTGTTTTGCCCCATCCAGAAAGGCATCAATCATAAAGGCTGTATTCCCGTGTTTCCGCGGGCTGCCGTTCAATACCAAAATATTCATTGTTTATTCCACTCCCATCTGAAAAGTCACTTCCACTGTCCCACTGCCTACGGCTTCTGCCAAACCGGCAGGGTCATCCACCTTGCCCAAAGGCGTATAACCATAGCTTGTAGCAAAATCTTCATAAAACAGCACCAGACAATCTGAACCGTAAAGCATCAGATCACCTGTATGAATCTGTCCCGGATACACCCGCGCTGTGGGCAGGGATTGTGAAAGATAAGTATATTTTTCATTGCCGTTGAGTTCTTCCATAGAAACTGTCATGGGCAACATCTCTTTCAGAGATTTTGTCGTTTCATTCTCATAAAGGGAAACGTTATAAGTTTTCTGTCCGATCACAATCTGCATCTTTTCCATCTGCACTTCCTCCTCCATAACTGTCTGTTCCGGTGCTTCTGCCGTCGTCCTTTCATCTGGAATATTCATGGAAATCCACAGACTAGGCACCAGGGCACACATCAAAATAGCCGTAAAACAAAATACTTTTATGGTTCGCTTTCTTTTCATAGATTTCCCCCCATTCATCGTACTTTTTGCAGCCTGCACTTCCTTAGCATCATTATATCTGCTTCCAGTTCAAAGAACAAATACTTATATCAAATACATTGTTATACTTTTCAGGCATAGGAAAACATGTTATAATTCCAAGTAAAAAAGGAGGTATCGCCCGTGGAACTTCGTGTACTGCAATATTTTCTCACGGTTGCCAGAGAACAGAGCATTTCTGCCGCCGCTCAGGCGCTCCATTTGTCCCAGCCCACACTGTCAAGACAGCTGAAAGAAATGGAAGAGGAATTGGGGAAAACGCTATTCCTGCGAGGCAACCGAAAAATCACCCTCACAGAAGAAGGGATGATTCTGCGGAAACGCGCCCAGGAAGTCATGGAGCTGCTGGAAAAAGCACAGGAAGAAATCGCCTGTTCCACAGAAATCATTGCCGGTAATATCCACATTGGCGCCGGAGAAACAGAAGGCATCCGCCCTTTGATTCAGGCAGCCCATACCCTGCAAAAACAATACCCGTTGGTACATTTCCACATTGTCAGCGGCGACAAGACTACCGTTCTGGAAGAACTGGATCATGGGCTCATTGACTTTGCCCTGATATTCGGGGAAATCGATACATCCCGCTATGATTTTCTCCCTCTTCCCGCAGTGGACGCTTTCGGCGTACTGATGCCAAAAGACGCGCCCCTTGCCCAAAAAGCAGTCATCGCCCCACAAGATCTTCTGCCCTACCCCCTCATCACTTCCAGGCAGATGCTTCGGGATGATCATCTGGCGCATATCTTTGGAAAGGATGCCAAAAACCTCACCATTGCCGGCACTTATAACCTGCTGTTCAATGGATCCATCATGGTGGAAGAAGGCATGGGATACGCCATCTGTTTTGACAATATCATTCACATCAGCGAGGACAGTCCCCTTTGTTTCCGTCCTCTTTCCGTGCAGGTATCGCCGCAAATGCAGCTGATCTGGAAAAAATATCAGACATTTACAAAGGCTTCACAAAAATTTCTGGAAACCCTGCGGGCATCTATGTCCCTTTGACAACATACAAAAAAGACCTTCTGATAAACAGAAAGCCTTTTTCTTTTTTCCAATTATTTTTTGAAAGGTTTATATTCCACATCCAGACCGAAATGTTTGGGGCCGAAGCATGCCAGACCTTCCGGTGTTGTCCAGATTTCAGGAGAAGGCAGTGCCAGAACTGTCATTTTCTGACCGATACCGAAATTGGGAGATGTGAGAGGATTGCCGTCTTCGCCGATCATGCAGATCAGATCAGGTGCAACCACATCTACTTCACCATTGCGGTAAGAAATGATATTTTCATTCTTCAGCCAGATTTTGTACTGTTCACCTGCATATTCCCCTTCGCCTGCCAGATGGATTTCACCGAAGTTGAAGCCATCTCTTGTTTCCCAAGGGAAATCTGTGACTGCGCCTTTGAACAGGATTTTGCCGTCTTTTGCGTCAGCGATAGCCTGTGCCACATCTGCACCTTTTTCTTTTGCTTCTCTCAAAACCTGACCGATTTCCTGGGCGTAAGTGATCATATCAGGAATCAGGGATTCTTTGATGACTTTGCCCACGTTGGCATGGTCTGCAACACCAACCATGTTGTCGCTGGCAACAGCGATAGCTCTGACGATATCTTCCGCTCTCAGGTCATTCTGTACGTTCTGGATAACAATCTTTTCGCCGAAACGAGTTGCCACACCCATAGGATAAATGGGCACGCCTTTTACATAGTATGTAGAATGCTGCAGTTCGGGCACAGATCTGCCTGCAGGGTCAGCATCCAGCAGAGGTACGCCTTTTTCCAGTGCTGCATGAAGGGCTTCTGCTGTGTTTGCCCCGCCCAGTTCTGTGGAACCTACGGCATAGATTTTTTTACCCAATGCTTCTTCCAGCGCTTCCATTGCCAGAACAGAAGGAACCACTTCGGAAACTTCCAAATCTTTGAATTTGGGATTCATGCCAGTTGCGGAAGGTGCACCGCAGCCATAAGGTGTTACCACATATTCATCATCGGGCAGTTCATCCAGACTGATGAGCTGCAGCACTTCGTCATTGTCAAAATGCTTCTGCATCATTGCCAGACCTTCTTCTAGAGGGCCGCCGCCGCCAGTGCCCAGTACGGCACAGCCGTACAAAATATCTATCATATCCTGTTTTTTCAATTCTCTCATGTTGCTACATCCTTTCTTTTTTACTGTTCACAAATGCCATCTCTTGAAGTGGAAGGCATGAATTTTTCTAAGATAAGATAAACGATTCCGCCGATGATAATACCGGAGAATTCAACTTTTACAAGGAAATATGCACAAAGTGCACCGATGAACCAGGAGATCACACCGCACCAGTTCACGCCATCTACAGGTCTGAAATTCTCTTTTTTTCCCTTGCCTACAATCCAGTAATCGGCAATGATGACGCCGCCAATGGGGCAAACCACATAAGACAGCAGACTCAGGACACCTTCAATATGGGACAGAACGCCCAGGTTGCACAGCACAATACCCAGAATACCAGCTACGAGAGTGGCTTCCCGTCTTTTATTATCTTTCAGTTTGAACGCCATAACGATGTTCAGACCTCCGCTGTAAGCATTGGTGGAGTTGGTTGTCCAGGTGGAAATAATCATAGCCGCAATGCCGAAGAGAGGCAGTCCAACGTTAATCAATACCATACTGATGTCATATTCCCCGGAAATCTTTGTCAGAAGGATCCCCATAATCAGTGTAATAACACCCATAGGGAATACACCGTAGAATACAGATTTCACTGTATCTTTTCTGCTCTTCTGGAATCTGGTATAGTCCGCTGCGTTAATAGTCCCTACTGCTGTAAAGTTAAAGGACAATGCCACACCACTCATAAAACTCATGGTCTGTACAGTTTCTGTTTCCAGACCCTGTCTGCCATAAATCTTGAATGCCAGATACAAACCAAAAAGCATAATAATCATCAACAGTGGAATGGAAATCTTGTCCAGTTTTTCCAATGCTGACATACCGTAAACAGCAGTGAGCAGCATAATAAGACCCCAAACAGTATTGGATACCACAACGGGAACGTGAATCCCCGTCATTGCCTGCAAACCATTGGTAAAGGCTTCCCCACAGACACCATTCTGGATACCAAACCAGCCGATTAAATTCACGGCAAAAATGATGCTGACAATAAATCTTGCGCCTTTCTTCCCGAAACCGGCTTCACATGCTGTGCAGGAAGGAACGCCAAGGTCACAGCCCATCATACCTGTGATAACCATACCGATGACAACCACCAGATAGCCCAAAGAGCCGGAAATGATAGCCGGCCAGATTGGCATAGCCTCTGCCAACATTGCACCCAGCAAAAACGCCGGTACGCAGACACAAATACCTGCCTGCACAAATGCCAGAGAAACCCAGTCTTTTCGCTGTTCAGCGGGAATCACCTGCAATGCGGTGGTTTCTTTCTGATTTTCTTTTATTTTTTTGTCTTTCGTGATTGTTTCTTTTTCCATAGCCCTCTTTTGTCTGATTCCTTTCTTTGTTTTTCTATATGTTATCATGTTCTCATTCATTTGACTTTGTGCACGCAGGAAAAAACACCGCATATTCTTTATGCACATGCACAAAAAAGGTTGTTGTCCTTGCTGTTTCATAGTATAATAACAGAAAATTTTTGTGCAAGGAGTATTTTTATGAGTATCACCATTCGAGATTGTCTGAACCTGCCCTCTTTCAGTTTCGGAAATGTTGTGGCAGGCAAAAACGGTCTGGACAAAATTGTATCCTCCGTTTCTGTCATGGAGTTTTTCTCCCTTTCCGACTTTGATGTATTTACACCAAACGAATTGATTATTTCCGCTTTCTATGCCATCAAAGATGATGTGGAAAAGCAATGTGAAGCCCTGAAAGAACTAGCGGACACCGGTGCCATCGCATTGGTATTATTTTACGTGGGTGCCGTCATACCGGAAATTGATGAAAAAGTCATCAATCTGGCAGATAAACTGGAACTGCCTCTCATTGAGCTGCGTTCTGAAAATTACTCCATCAAATACAGCGACATCATCACCGATGTGATGACTGCCATCATACAAGATCAAAACGCCTCTCAAGACTTTATCGACACCACCAAAAAACGGCTGGAACAGCTGCCCTTTGAAGTCCGCACCATGGAAAACCTGCTGAACATCATTTCCAACCATTATAAATGCAATCTGCTGCTGACTGGTGCTTCACAGCTTTATTTCCAGTCACAATATCGCCCCACCTATATCAGCGGCGATTCTAACTTTTTCTATGAACAATTTCATAATGCGCCCACAGGCTATTGGGAGAAAACGTTGATGGTACAGGACAAAACCGTACATATCTACAAAATGGACTTTTCCTACGCCTCCAACATCCGCATGACAATGTATGCTTCCTGTCACAACACGGTTTTGGACGAAAGTATCCTGCATAATATGTGCACCTGTACTCTGTTCTTCTCCACCCTTTGGGGATACTCTCTGGATTTGTCATCGCCAGAAACACTGCTTTCTCTGATTTTCAAAACAGAAACCGGTGCCGCAAACCGTTATCTCAATGCAGCAGGCATCCCCTTCTCCCGCATTGCCAACCTCATCATCGTTTCTCCCGGCGGCGGCGATATTCAGGAACTAAAGGCACACCTGCTGGCATTTTTCTATGATTACAAAAAATACTTTCTGGAAGATATCATCGATAATCAGATTGTCATTCTTTCAGCATTTGACCTGACAAACAGCATGGATGCTGCCCTTTTTGAGGAATTGTGGCGTTATACAGATAAATTTGATCCCAAAGCCACATTCTTTATGAATGAAGGCAGCAAAGACATTGCCGCTCTGAAAAGAACCTATATGGATTTCCGCAAAAGCCTGCCAGCATTATACAAAATCTTCCAAAACCGCAGAAACTGGGATACCCATGACATCATGCTTTCTCAGGAAATCATCGCACTGGCAGAAACGGAAAACAAGCGTACCAAATATCTTTCCAATCTGGCAGAAATACTGAAGCAAGACAGTGATGACCTGCTGACCACATTAGGGGTATATATGATCGACTGCGACAGCAAACTGAATCTCACTGCCCAGACTCTTTTCCTTCATCGCAATACCGTCACATACCGTCTGAATAAAGTCCGGCAGCTGACCAACACAAACTTTACACTGATGCCTGCCGCCTACGATTTTTATATGGCTTTGGCATTATGGCGATATCAAAAAATGGATGGCTGATAAAAAGAAAACACCTCATACCTGAAACAAAAGGTATATGAGGTGTTTTTTCTTTGAGAAATACTAACGCAAAGGATATTTTACTGCTTCCTGGATGCCGTCTGCGATTGCCTGAGCTACTTGATCCTGATAAGCGGGATTGGAAATCTTCAGGGCATCCCCTGTATTTGTAATGAAAATCACTTCCACAATGACTGATGGAACTGTGGTTCTATTCAATATCAATACATCCGTCCAGAGTTTTGCCCCGCGGTTGGTATTGCCTGTGGCAGAAACCACTTTTCCCTGCAAAATCTCTGCCAACTGCTTGCTGGTCAGCCTTGCCCCATTGTCATTGGCATGAACCTGATACAGGGTTTCTGTGCCGTTTGCCGTTTCCGGACCAGAATTCATGTGAATAGAAACCATTAGGTCGGCAATGTCATTGGCTGTTTTCGCCCTTGTACTATTTTCTGGATAAACATCGCTATCTCTGGTCATATAAACCTTGATGCCGCTGCCCTGCAATTTCTGGGCAATCTTTTGGGCAATCGTCAAATTCAGATTTTTTTCCTGCATACCGTTTCCGCTGGTGCCCGGGTCTTTGCCCCCATGTCCTGCATCCAGCAGCAAAACTTTGTCATAGACTTCTTTGGGATTTTTCACCCGGATAGCATAGCTGTCCCCTTCATCAGTCACTTCATATGCACTGATGCGGTTCTGCTTGAAACGGAATGTGGTATTGCCACCTTTGGTGGACACTTCGATATTTTCCACCACCGTTCCTTTCACATCATATGTACCATAGCCGTAATCGCTTTCATAATCTCCTGGTAATGTCACATCAAAATATCCATCCAAATAATGATCTTCCATTTTCACGCTTCCTGTATCTATTTTATCTTTTTTGTCCAGAAAAAGCACATTGGCATTTTTATCATAACGCATGTTTTTCAATGTCGTTGGATAGATCTCAAGAATCAGGTTCTGGGTTTCTTCCCGATAGCTGTACTGCACCAGATCTTCTACCGCCAATACCAATTCTACCGTATTCCCCTTAGACGTATCCACCTTTCCATCCAAGACATACTGGAGGTCAGCTGTATTAATTTTATCATTCAAATTGGACTGGCAATTAGGGATGGTCACAATAATCTTCTGAGGGTCAGCCGTCATGGCAACACTGGCTCCGAAAGAGCCTGTCCCACCGATGGTGATGATGTCTTTATTCTGGCTGTGGACAGCGGAAATCTTGTCCACCGTTGTTTTGCCAAAAGAAATGGTGATATTCTTCTTGTCTGCACTCTGTGTGACTTCATAGTCCTTTTTCCCACTCAGGTCAAATACGACACGGGTAAAGGAATCACCATTATTTTCATGGGTTGCCGTGCGAATCCCTGTGACGATATCACTGTTTGTTTTTGTGATTTCACCGGGAAGACTGCTTTTTGCGCCATAAAAATCCAAAACAATCTTCTGGTCGTCCACGAAAGTCTTTTCATACCGTTCTATTGGCGCATCTGCCTGAATGGTAAATGTCTGGTCTGCATCTTTCGCAGATGGTGTCTGGATGCCCGTCAATGTGCCCGCTGTTATTTGTCCGCTTTCCGGTGCTTTTGGCTCATCCTTTACGACAGTATCGCCGCTCTGAATGGAAACGATTCTGTTGGGGTCATCCCATTTGATGTTCAAATGCAAAGCATCTGCCAATGCCCGGACAGGCAGCATGGTTCTGTCATTGACGATGGTCGCCGGAACATCCATGGTGAATTCCTTTCCGTTTTCATACCCTGTTTTGCTGTCTACGGTAAAAACAATGATGTCACTGCCCCGCATGACATAAATCTGTTTTGCAGCTTCGTTCCAATTGACTTCACACCCCAGCTCCTGGGCAATCTGCCGCATAGGAAGCATGGTTCTGCCGTCAATGATGACCGCAGGCATGTCCTTGGGAACCATTGCTTTTCCGTCGATCTCTATTTTCACTTCCTTTGCCGCATAGGCATGGTGTTTGCCGTTATAAAATAAGTCCATATTCACCTGTTCACCATAAACCGTTGTCGCGCCCAATAACCCCAGCGCAAGGGTTGTAAGCAGAAGTTTTTTCCAATTCATTGTCGCACATCCTTTGCTTTTTCCTGTGTTTTCATAAATGCCCTATCTGCATTTTACCATCTTCCAGACACAGAAAAAACAAAAATGAAAATTGTTAAGAATATCTTCAAAAATTTTCTGAGAAAAAGGAAAAACTGGTCAAATTCAGGGAAAGAAAGCACCTCTAAAAATGATGGAAATCCAGAAGTTTCTTGCGTTTTTCTTAACTTTATATACAGTCAAAACAAATTGTGATATGTTGAATAAAAAGGCGATATGTCAGACAATGATTTTTATAAAATTCATTTGCAGCATCATTGATACAAGGAATCAAGGGGGCATTTCCATGAAGAAAAAGATTCGGATTTATTCCAGTTTAATAGCATTGGCATTTCTTAGCACTTCCATCCTTTGCGCCTGCACCAACACTGATACATCTACCGCAGCAAAAACGGATCAAAGCCGATTCTATTTTCATGCGGCAGAAAAGGCAGCCGACAACAAAAGAACAAATTTTTATATTGATAGCGACAACAATCTTTGGGCATGGGATTCTGTTTATCCAGATTACCCTTATATTGGTAATGCCTTTCTGCCGCCAACGGAACCAGAACCCATAATGAAAAATATCAAGGAAGTGGTTCCCACCGGTATGTATAACGATTTATTTTATGTATTGGATACAGACAATTCCCTTTGGGAACTGCCTACGGATATGAACCCCTCTATCCCAAAGAAAAAACTGCTGGATGATGTGGCAGTTCCAAATATGGAACATGCTATCACCACCAATGGGGACTTATATGTCTGGGATATGCAAACCAGATATATTTCAGGAATGGTTGGTCTAACGAAAGAGGAAATGAAAACACCAAGGTGTATAGTGAAACAAGCCGTGCATACAGATTTAGATACCAGTACCAGCTTTGCCATAGATCAGGATGGTTATTTGTGGTCTTGGGGTGAATGCAAATATGGAGAATTGGGTCAGGGAGAAGCATACATCAAAAGTTCATCGCCAACGATCATTGCCGATCATGTAGCGAAATTCTATCGCAGCTATGACCGTGGCGAGCCTACCATGTACGCACTGAAAACAGACGGGACTTTATGGGCATGGGGTTATAACCAATACGGCGCTGTGGGAAATGGCACAACAGAAACGGTATCAACGCCCACCAAAGTTCTGGATCATGTAAAAACATTTACCTGCACCGCTTGTCCTAGCAATGGTGCTTTCGATACATATACCAATGCCTTTGCCCTGCGGGAGGATGACAGTCTTTGGGCATGGGGATACAATGACGAGGGTAATCTAGGAAATGGTACCACCGAATCTGTACTATCTCCTGTAAAAATCTTAGATGATGTAGCAGAAATTGAAACAGACGTCAACATGTACACCAACCTTTCTTTCGCCATCAAAAAAGACGGCAGTTTATGGGGCTGGGGTTATAACCGCTTTGGACAGCTTTGCACCGGAAATGCAGAACCTGTACTTCTTCCCGTAAAAATTGCAGATGATGTCAAAGAGTATTGCCCCTTTTATGTAACACTGTATTTCGTAAAACAGGACAACACCCTTTGGGGCAGCGGATTCAACATTTCTTCTTTTTCCAACGATCAGCCGGAGCTTACACCGCCCGTTCTGTTGCAAGAAAATGTTGACCACATCCAAACCATTGACGATACGGTCTTTTCCTTTGGTACAGATGGCAGTCTGTCTATCTGCGGCTATCATGATGTCGTTCGGATCAATGACGGGTTTGATTCTCCCTATGAAATCGATCGCAGAAAAATCCTTGACAACGTTGCATGGATCGACGGCGAGCGCGGAGATATCTTTGCCATGACAAATGATGGCAAACTCATGAATTTCTCTGTTGTGACCGTCTATGACGGAAAAGTTCAGCCGACAGAACCAGTGGAAATTCCACTGCCATTGACCTGACAAATAACAGCAATTTATTGAAAAACCCCCCTTCTCTGTGCAGAAAAGGGGGGCTTTTTCCTTGGCATTAACTTTCAGATGGGATCTGTCTGCCTTCATGGTCTACAGTATATTCACCAGTATGTATGATTTCAGAAACAGGCACAATGTCATATCCTTTTTCTTTTAATCCTTTCAAAATGGTATCCAATGCTTTGGGGGTGTACTTTGCATCGTTGTGGAATAACAGAATAGAACCGTTTCCTAAATGCTTATGATTCAGAACTTGGTTAATTTCCGCTTCCACACCCTGTTCTTTCCAGTCTAGACTATCCACACCTGAAACAAAAATACTTGCCGTAATTCTAGCATTTTATATATTGACATTGAGCAAACATTCCTTTATTTTATGGTAGGGGAGCTTTCCCTCCCCTGTTCTCATACCAGCTCTCTGATAATTTCTATCAGGGCTTCTATGAGGTTTGCTATTGCAGTAAGTAAGAGGATTGTTGCTAGCGTTCGCTTTTGCTTACTGCTTTTCTTTCGTTTGCTCATGTTCTCATCAAGAGATACCAAAAAGATTTTTCAATAAAAATAAGGGGCGGATATACCGCCCCGTTTTCTTTACCGTTTGGTCAGCACCGCAATACTGCCTTTGCTGCTCACTTCATACCCCAGCACATCGGCAATATCCCTGATCTTGATATAGTTTGTACCGTCCTTCAAAATTCGTTCCACGGTATACTCCTTACCGTTCACAATCAACTTCGCCTGTTCCACCACTTCATTAACCTCCTGTTTCACTGTATAGTCAATATCCTTCAGCCGCAGCCAATGGGTAAATCCAGCCTTGCTCAGCTTATTCTTCCGGCAGCCATAAGCACTGCCATCCTCGGCAATATATTCCCCGTTTCCGATATAAATGCCAATATGTCCCTTCTGCCACACAGCTGCCCCGATGGGTGCCTTGCTGATGGTGGAAATGGGCTGCACCTCCAGAGCCGTATCGTGGTATCCCTGGGAATTGCGAACGATACCCGTTGCCCAACTGATCAGACCGGAACAGTCACAACAGACCTTTCCGACCTTATTTTTGTCACTGTCCCAAACCAATGCACCATACATGGATTTCAGTTGGTTGTACTTTGCAAGCGTCATGACCGTCCCCTTCATTCCATAGACATACGGCACGCCCAATTTACTTTTGGCAAACGCCACCAATTCTTCTCCTGTCATAAACTTTCCCCCTTTGTCCCAGTATATGAAAAAGCAGGGGCTTTCGCCCCTGCCTCATTCTTACAGAAAATAACTCTCAATGCATCCCGACATATTTCTGTACATTCTGATTCTCTTCCAGCATTTCCCGCATCTGCTTCAGTGCTTCATCCACCCATGTAGAAAAAGTATCAAATGAAATGACCATGGCAGCAGCAGGGAATTTTCCAACAAACATATCATATACATTTCTCAGCTTCAGCTGACCGGTACCGCCCCCCATTTGTCTCTCTGCTTCCATAACTGCAAACAGCAGCCATTTTTTAATTGCATTTACCTGCTCTTTGGAAGGGCGAGAGAAAAAATTGAACACGACCGTTCCAGCCATCCCCACCATCACCAATGCTGTCAGAATAAAATACCAATTTTCGATAATCCAATTTACTTTTCCCATCATACTTTCTTCCTCCTTTTTCACTCACAAAAATACGCCAGTTTTCACTCACTCATCTACCCCAAGTGAAATCTGACGTGTGTGTTCCTCATAAAACCCTGAAATATCAATAAATTTTTCTGTTTCATCATATGTAAAAAATGCCCTTTTCAAAAAAGAGCAAATTTTCCATACTTTTTTATTTTCGTCATTACACAATAGACGCAAATTATTTCATCATAATCAGGTATGAGCAGCCTTGTTCATATGCTTTTCTAATGATCTATGTGCGTTCGTCACATTGCCATTGGCACCCAACTGCTTCAATCCATCCAGTGTTGCAAGGGCAGCATAGCATAATTCTTTCTGTTCCTCCTTTATTTCACGGATATCCTGATCATGTTTTTTCTTCAGATCCTCGATATCTTTGTCCTGCTGATTTTGCCGGTCAAACCACTTGAAACTCTTAAACATAATCGTACCACATGCTACAATGGCACTTAATGCCGATGCCAGCAGCAGAAATGATTCTATGTCAATCTTCATCCTCTGTTTCACCCTCCATTTTCTCTCCTTCCATAATTTTCAGCAAATTTTTCAATGCTTTATCTTTGATGCGAAACATGGTAGATCTGCCAATGCATAACCTCATGCAAATCGTATTGATAGATGCCTCTCGACCATAATATATACGGATGAGCATTTCTTCTTCTGGATCCAACTGCCCTACAATTCTTTCCATTCTATCGGAAAACCTGTTCAGCGCCTCGATATTTCTTACCATGTTTTGGATACTGCTTTTGTAAGATTTTTCGATTCTCTCCTTTTCTTCCGCTCCCATTTTACATTTATGCTGTTGCAGACGCTCCAGCAACTGATTGTACTGAACGATTCTAACCTGATGTTCTCCGCAAATTTGCTGCACTCTCCCCCATTTCCGCAGGCACTGTTTTACTTTGAATAGTTCATCTGCGCCATTTTTTTCAACCGTCTGTTTAACGTCTGATAATACATTTCCTATCATACAAGCTCCCTCTCTCTCAGCTCCCAATGCCGATATTTACTTAGCTGTCCATAGGTGTATCGGCTCAGATCTCCGTATGTATTGTATTTGAATATAATCTCAAAAGTCAGGTGTGCTGGTTTGATTTCTTCGATACTTCTTTTCAAGTCCTCCACATTTGGTGGAATGCCGATAATAGTTTCCATGATGATTTGAAATTTATACACACTGTTCTGTTCCACCACTCGCACTTCTCCGCCCAGAAAACTTTCCGCTACGTTTTTGATCAGCTCTACTGTGGTGGTACCCGTTCCCATCATCTTTGCACGAACTGCCGCCCGTCTGAATTCATAGGACTTTGACAGATCCGTTTTGACATCAAACATCTTTTCCCATAATGACAGCCCCCATGTAGCGGTTCCCAGGAAAAGCTGATTGCACAAATCATCAATATCTACTTCCATCTCTGTTCCTGCCCACTCTATGGCTTTCTGCAGCTCTACCATCGCCGGACTACGCAGATAGTCTTGTGGAAGCAAACTCATAAGGTTCATCCAACCGCCCCCTCAATATCTATGCTGCCTGTGACCTGAATCTCTTTTTCACCAATGCTGATGCTCTCTGTTCCTCCGTTGATCGTAAATGTTTTGACAGATACCACACCTTCAATATCGTAGAACATAGACAGGCACTTGAAATAATCTACTGTGCTCAATTTGAACACGCTGCTTTTGATATACTCCTCCAACAGCTTCCCATAGGCTTCTTTTACCGTTTCTGCTGTCACTGCTGTCGTGATCTCCACAGACGCAGCTACATTGATCATTTTTTCTGCGGGTGCCATGACCGTCACTGTCGCACCAATGGGACGCTGTTCTTCTATGTATTCCTTCACTCTCTGGATGATTTCTTCATCTGGACTTCTTCCGCTGCTGGTGATCGGCATGACTGTCACTGTTCCAGGCCCATTATCCAGTGGAAAGACCTTTACATTTCCAACGCCTTCCACATTCATTGCCCACAGCTTATAGTGATACACATTTCCGCTGGTTGCCGGGGATTGCAATTTCAGCAAAATACGTTCCACCAGTTCCGCATCCGTTTCTCTCTCTGATCCTCCCAGCATCTTTTCATCATTCGTTACAGCCGTCACACCAAATATGGAAGTCGGCAGAACTCTCACACTTCCTGCCAGCACATTATACTTATCTCCGGGTTCCTGCGCTTCTACCGGCAGGGTAATGATGCCGTCTTCTGGGATCACACCGCCTTCCAGCACTTCAAACATCAAGCCACCCACTGTTGCGCATAATGTGCCTGTCGGAATCTCCACATCCTTTTCTCCTGTGAATGTCACTTCACCCTTGGCATATGTTCCTTCTTTGCGGATGATTCCATATTCCTTTCCCCTATCATCGATGTATGTCCCTGCGGATGTATCCAGAAACATGATTCCCAGCATACGGTCAAATTGGTTATACGTCTTTTCCATCTCATAGGAAATCGGACTTACCACATCGCTGGCAAAGGAACCTTCCCTCGTATCCGTCAATGTCACTTTGGACAGGATTTCGTCTCTTATATTCTCATAGGTTTTGTCTTCATACATTTACACACGCACCTCCACTTCGGTTTCCCCATAAATTGTTTCCAGTGTGCCAGAAACGGTAAGATGCCCCTCCGAAAAAGATACTTCCACTTCGGACACTGCCTTGATATAGGGATTGATCAGCAACGCCTCCTCAATATACCGGACGCACTCTGCCTTTGTGAGATTTGGCGTGTAGCTTTGTCCAATGATACTGTCAATTTTGCTCCCATAATTCCAACTGTAAATCAAATGCTGGAATCTCTCTGTTTTCAGCGCCTTATACGCCCAAGTCTTTATAGCTTCATTTTCTGTTACAATTTCATATTCCCCATTTTTCAGTTTGGGGATATTGTTCTGAAAATCCCACGCCACCTCTTTATACAACGGCAGATTGGTTCCCGCTGCGACTTCTGTAACAGTATCACCGAAAAATGGAAATAGGCTCATATCATTCCCTCCATTCTTTATAGCAATGTGCAGACGATGATGTACTGCTGCTTATCCGCACTTACCAAAATCAACACCTCATCCCCAACGGCAAAGTCATCCAATGTGGTATATGTGCCGGCTGGTATCCCAATGGTATTCTGATCATGGGCATGTGAAGCAAATGCGTCATCACCGCCGCCCCCACTTTTTGTCTTTGTCACACCTGTTGCTCCAGTGGTTGCCAAATTTAATCTGCGCTGATAATTCTTCAGCAAAAAGCTGTTGATTTTCAAATCTTTTCTCTCCAGCACGAAATCCCCTATGGCTACTGTCAAAGGATTTGCCGTTTTGACTTCTCCAATCAAAAAGGGAACGGGGTTGTTTATCTCTCCCTGTTCCCTCATGATTCCTAAAAAATTGTTGTATGGGTTATCATTTTCGTTATACATAGCCCACCTCACTTATTTTCGCTGCCACTGTCTTTATCGTCCATCATATTTTCGAAATTCAGCGTCAGCTTATTTGTGTAAATTCCATTCTTCCAGTTATGCTCATCACCATCAATATAGAATATCCCTGTCAAGCCTGTATACGGCTCTGTCACATTGACTTTCTTTCCGGTGATATATTCTGATGTCCCGAAATTTGTCACGCTGATTTTCCGCTCCACACCTTCCAGCATGTCCTTTGCCTTCTTGGTATAATCTTCATCATTGCTGGAAATTCGGATGATTTCCGTCAAATATCCATACAACTTGGCATCCGCTTCTTCTGTGAATTCTTTAAGCAGTTTATCTTCTTTGCTGTAAACCCTTACCCGATTGACCATATTGTTCAAGCTCTCACTGACACTGGCTGTCAACAGGTTCACATCACTCTCCAGCGGTGTGCACTCCTTTTTGCCTTTTTCCAGCATATACATCAATTCACCCTCGAAGATGCAATAGTATTTCTTGTCATTCGCCAGTGAGTATGCCGTCATAATGATATCGTATAAGCTGACATTGAAAAATTTCCTGCTGATCGGCACCCCAGTAATAGACAGGCTTCCAATTTTGACACCAAAATCACCACATACCTTTTTCGCAATGGCTTCCGGCGTCATTTTATTGAATACATAGCTGGCTTTGTTCTTTTTCAGATAAATCCCATAATCATTGCAGGTATAGTCAATCTCATTCGTTTCAGTGGCTTTACTTTTTGTCCAAACGGGACCTTGGAACATTACCTTGTCCACATCTATCACTTTGATGATATCCCCCACATCTATGCGGATCAGCCACGTTCTTTCGTCCCCAGCAGCATGGACGATTCCAAATTGACACATCCTCGCACAGCTTCTATATTCTCCGCTGATGGTCAAACTGGTGATGATTTCTGTAATCTCCGTCTTATTTCCTTCCTTGGAAATATGAAATGCTCTCATGCTCATATTGATTCCCCCTTATGGGATTGTATAGGTCTGACCAGGGAAAATAAGATTTGGATTACCTCCGATGATAGACTTATTGGCTTCATATATTTTTCTCCACTGATTGGCGTCCCCATATACCTGCCTTGCTATGGCACTCAGGCAATCTCCTCTTTTGACTGTATATGTTTTCGCTTTCTTCGGAGCCGCTGTTTTCGTATCCGTTCTTGGCGTGTTTGCCGCAGGAGCCTGTGCAATGGCAGAAACTTTCATAGGTGTGTACTGCCGCAAGTTGATCGTATATGTGATATCACCGTTATCCTCTTTCCTTTCGCCGGAAGTAATATCTTCGATGTAAAACTGATCATTGACACGTGCACCGCCATTGTCAGCGATAACCAGTCGGATGATATCTTTTGCATCCTTCCATTGTTCCAGCTTTTTCACATATTCCGCAGCATTTCCCAGCAAGATGCCGCCTTTTCTGACAAACGGATAATCTCTTGCCGGAAAAAAACTGCTTATTGTGATGCTCTTTGGCTTACGCCGGCCAGCAACATTGATATCACCAAGATTTGTTGCCCGTACTGTTTCAATTTCCATACCTGTGCTGATCTCATAGCCTTCAGGAGTAACGGGCAGTAGAATATCTTCGCTTTTCGTTTCATTCTTGAGCCAAAATTCAAACAAACTTTATTCCCCCTTCTAGCCCGCATAACATTCCGCAGCTGCCATGATTTTTCTTGCGAATGCCGTAGCAAATTTATCAATGTCCGCTTCTTCTCGCACGATGATGCTGTCTGCCAATTTTGCAACATGCACACCGCCGGTACCATTCTTTTGTTTATCCGCCTCTACACGTGTCAATACCTGCTCACCTTCATGGAGGATTGCCGGGTACCCATCATACGGAACCCTTGGCAGCCCCGTTGCATGACCTGTCGGTGTGCCGTATTTTAACGCAGTTCGTGCAAAAAGACCGTTCAAAAAACTTCCGCCGCCCAATGACTTGATGTCATTGACAGCATTATTGGTTCTGGTAGAGCTCCACCCTTTGGAAAATTCATTCGCCATTGCCGATCCAAAGCTGACGTAATCTCCGCTTTCCACCAATGCACCTTGGATGCTTTGTACCAGGTCTTTTTCTGCCTGCAGTTTCATCTGATATTCTTCACTATTTTTATACTCTATTTCCGCCTGTGTATATGCCTCCCAAACTCTCCGCTGTGCATCAATTCCTTCCAGTCCTTTTGCTTCGATATCTTCATTCGCTTCTGTTAGCGCATCCACGATTCCTTTCTGATGCTGATTCTCCATTTCCGCTTCATAAGCACCAATCATAGCAAATGTGTCCTGCAACTTTGTTCCATATTCCTCAAAAATAGCTATTTCTTCTTTCATCCCCTCTTTTCTGGTATTATTGTATCCCATCCCCATAGCAGCATCCAGATTCGCCTTTTCACTTTCCAACGCACCTTGAATGCCAATAAATGTGTCCTTCGCCGCTTCGATGCCATTATAAAAGGTTTCTCCTTCACTGACTGCAGTCCTCATTGCGTCCACCAGCATCTCTGCAGTAATTTTCCCATCGGACATCATTTCTGAAACTTCGGAAGTTGAAATCCCTTGGTTCTTTGCCACGTACTCCAATGGATCAAATCCCCATCCAACCATCTGTCTTCTATCCTGACCATTCAGCGTTTTACTGTTCATTGATTGGCTAATTGCATAGGATAAACCTTTGAAGGCTTCTTGATTCCCCATTGCAATATCCCCAATCATGTCCATCATCTCTAATACTCGATTGGATTCTATGCCATATGTTAACATCTCTTTCCCACTTGCTAACATATCAGTCGTATCGTACAAAGTCGTGTCGCCATATTTCTTAACTGCTTCATAAAGGGCAGCACCCTCTGCAGCTCCTGCTATGCTCATATAATTTTGTAGATACAATTCTCTATCTGAAGCAATAGAGGATCCATTCTGCAGCATACTTTCCGTTTCTCCGATAGCATATGAATGTAAATTTTGGACTTCGGTTCGGAAATAATCATCTTCTCTGCTCTGTTTTTCTGCCAATCCATTGATTGCCCCTGTCAGTCCTCCTACAGCAGCACCCACCGCAGCACCTACAGGTCCTGCAATACTTCCAATAGCTGCGCCCTGGATTCCACTCCCAATGATGCCGCTGACCATTCCGCCAGTGTTCTGTCCAAAAACGGATGTGATTGTCGTATTCATATAATTCTGTGCCGCCGATCCAATCATACTTCCCAATCCTGCAGATGCAAGACCGTTCATGAATCCACTTAAAGACGAAGAAAAGCCTCTCCCTGCATTGGCATTGCTGGTACGGCTCATATCCGCTGCCAAATCCCTCTCTGCTTTTCCTGCCTCTTTTGCAACCTGTGACAGACGCTTGTATTCTTCATTCAGCTTTTCTAACGCAAGCTGTTTGTCCATGAAGGCTTCCTTTGCTCCATCCACATTATCCTGCACAGCTTTTGTCAGGTCTTTCAGGTCTTTTTTGGCTTGGACAATGTCAAATTTTATTTCGGTTTTTTTCTGGAATGCCTGATCCTGTATTTTTCTGTATTCTGTCACATCATTGGAAAGGCTGTTTACATTCTTCCTCATTTGCTTCAGGCTCTCAGATAGCCCGTCAGATGCTTTGAATACAATGCTGACATCTTTTGACAAGTCTTCACCCCCTTTTTGAAATATAAAAACAGCCTTTTGCAGTCCGAAAATTCTTTCTGCAAAAAGCTGTTCTTTTTATAATTGCTGTTCGTCTTCATATTTCCAAACATATCCACCAGCATGTTTTTGTACACCTTTGGCTGCATCACGAATACTTTTGGAATTGATCCCCGTTTCTCTGATAGCTTCAGCAATACTTTCGTATCTTGCAACGATCACCAGATCATCCGTCATTTGCAAGACTGGTCTGCCTAATGCTTTTCTTCCTGCTGATGCGTTTTTCTTTTCTTCCGCTTTCTTCTCCTCTTTTGCTTTCTTCTTCTCTTCCGCTTTCTTTTCCCTTTCCTTTTGCTGTTCGGCAGCAATTCTTTCCGTTTCTTTCTCCTTCCATAATCTTTCTTCCTCGCGTTCAGATGCTCTCTGCAGCAATTTCGCCACATCATAAACCGAAAGCGTATGCAAAGATTTTATTATACAAACGGCATCCTCCCTTGTAAGGTATCCCATTGCAAGGCTGTACATCTCCTTGTCATAATGTTCTTTGTAGATGTGCCAGATACTTTCTGCCACGTTTTCCAACTGGAAAGGATTTTGAAAGAAAACATGAACATATGCTTCAGTTCCCTCCGTTTTTGAACAAGATTCTATTTCTAAGTCTGAATTTTGGAAGAATCTTTTTTCTGCGAGGATATACCTTCTCTTCTTCATGAATTTAATTTTGAAAATGCTAGATATGAAGATAACATCTATATAACCTTTTTTATTTTTTGAAAAGCCAAGGAATTCTAAGTCACCTTCGTGATCTGCAATAATCTTCTGAATGTATGCACACGTTTCCATTTCTTCCTCATCAAGGCTGCTTTCTTCCAGATATTGCATATGTTGCTTCTGCTGCTCTTTTTTTAGCTTAAGCAGTTCCTGTAGTATTTTCCCGCAGACCTTTGCATCAGCAACAGCGTGGTGAGCCTGTTCGTTTTCAATCCCAAAATATTGTGCCACTGTATTCAGCTTATTACTGCGCAATTTCAACATCTTTCTGGATAACGCAAGCGTATCCACACAGGAAATCGTTGCATCATACCCCAACCGCATCAATGTTTCCGACAAAAAGTCCATATCGAATCTCGCATTGTGGGCGCACAACATCGTCTTTCCTTCCAAGGCATCACCCAAGAATGCCAAAAATTCAGGATAAACAAATTTTTCTCTCGGTGCTGTCAGAAGCATTTCATTTGTGATATGGTTGATTGCTGTAACAGTTGGCGGGACATTTACCCCTGCATCAACAAGTGTACTATATCGCTTGCTCTCTTCTCCGTTTTCAAACAGAACCGCTCCGATTTCTATGATACGGTTGCTTTTTGCTGACAAACCTGTCGTTTCCACATCAAAAGCAATCACTCTTTCAAGAAGTCTCTCTGCCACAGCATCATCCACACTCAAATGGTTCACAATGACCATTCCTCTTTGTTTTTCCGTAGTCGCTATTTGGGATAGTTGACTGTCCTCTCTTTCTAAAAATATTTTCTTCTCCTGCATGACCTTTTTTCTGCGAAATAATTTATCAAAAAATCCCATGTCTGCACCGCCTCTTCACGATCATATTTTCCTCATATTATCACAAAAGGCGACACATCATCAATCATCTTGCCATTTCAAAATCCATGAAAGCCATGAGTGTGATTAATTCCCCATCCGTCATAGCATAACTTTGGGAGGGCAGAATGCCAAACTGTACCCATGCTCGATACATAATAGTAGCTCTGGCATCTCCGCCCCGAATCAGTTTTTTACTTCTTCCACCACATCGCTGCCATATCCGGACATTTTATTGATAATCCTGTAAAGCTCCCAAACCTCGCCTGCACGCAGCAGTTTTTCAATAACCTCCTTGCCAGAAGGTGTACCAAACTTGGATGTAAATACATCATGACTGAAGGATTTCCCTTCGACTTCGCATCCTTCCAAAATGGTGTTCAAACGAATATCCGTTTCATCCTTACTGATTTCCCCTACATGGGCTACCTGTTCATGCCCCAACGGCTTACAGGTAACCAAAAATGGTTCTCCCACGATTTCAGACAATCGTTTGACCTCATAGGTTTTCTTTTCCTTGTTCTGCAGTTTTTTCAAATCTGTTTCCAGCAGTTTATCTAAAATACTCATATATTTTCTTCCTCCTTTAGTCTGCATCAATAACATCCAGCAGATCCCAGTCTGTAAATGTAAACGGCTGACTTACCACACCAAGTTTTTGTGCTTCCCAGTCTGCCAATGTCAGCGTCGAAAACTGAACGCCTTTCAAAACAACTCGTTCCGCTCCCCAAGAATCTGGATCAGCCAATTTACTCATAATGGTAAATACAGGTGTTTTTCCGGCTTTGATCATGTCAGAAATCAAAATCGCCATACGGCTGTTGATTTTTGTCATGGTAATATTGCCGTTGCACTCCATGCCGCTGAATTTCTGGTGTTTTGCCAGATCCCCACACATAGGCACGTCCATGAACTGCATCTGCACCTCTGCCTTCAGTGCAGTCGCCTCTCTTACCAGCTGACCTTCCAGATAAAGTTTTCCAAATGTACCGTTTATCGCACGCCGTTCATCAAACTGTCCCATACTTCTCCCCCCTTAAATATAGAATTTCACGGAAATATCCTCGATTGCGTTCAAAATCTTATAGGATGCAGATAAGAATACGTTTGTACCCGTATTTGCCCCTTTGATCTCCTGTTCTGTCATTTCAGACGTATCAATCCCCTGTCCTTTCAAATAGTTTGTCTGGGCTTCCATGTCAACACCTGTTACGATATTCTGATCCAGCAGTTCCTCATCCCGCAGCCCTTCCAGATATGCCTGAATGGAAATGATCAGCAAACATTTATTATCATAGCTGTTTGCGAATTTGCCGATATAGACATCCTCGCAGGTGGTTTTGATATCTGTATAGATCATATCCATGATGTCCACAATTTTGATTGACTTGTAATCTGCGCTTTTGGTCTGACCTACTGTCACCAGGCTGTTGACTGCACGACCAACCTTGACTTTCTCCCCATCATGGAAGATCACAAGCTCACCGGCATCGATTTTGGCGTCCAATTCTGATTTCGTGAATTTTGGAACATCTTCCACTTCAGACAAAGGATAATATGTCGCACTGACGGAAAGTGGAGTACCTGCCAGCAGGCTTGCCATACGAGAGCAATATTCCGCCGCACTATATGTTTTTTCTCCCACCTTGATGTCTGATGTAGTGAAATTGATAATTCCTTCATGATCCGCTTTCGCATTTGGCAGCACTGCCTTTACACGAATCCCTTTGTTATCCCGTAAGGTTTTGATAAAAGTGATAATGCTGGTTACTTCTTCCGGCGTTACAGTTGGAGGCGCCACAAAATAATCAAACTTTGTCACTTCCAAAAATTTCAGACCGTTTGCTACCGTGTCCGTCAGAATCACCTGCACATACTTTACAGGCATACTGCCTCCATAAAAGGCACGTTCCAAGTATGCTTTATTGTCTTCTGTCAATCCATCCGGAATCTGCGTAACATCTTCGACTTTCGTTACACCGGCGTCCTTCTCCGCCTCGATCAGCATCACAGCCACGATGCCACGCTCACCACGCTTAATGGCTGTAGATGCTTTGCTTTTAAATTCAATCAAAATATTAGGTAATCCCATTTACTTCACCCTTTCTGTAAAATGCACATTCTCCGCTGCATCCATATTTTCTTCTTCCTTGAACATGGCAAATGGTGCATCCTCCTTATATTCAAATCGAATATAGAAAGAAAGCTGTTCATCCGCATCCTGTGTTTCATACGTAAAAAGAAGCGTTCGATTTCCTACCGGCAAAAGAAATGTGTTCAAAAAAGCAGTCACCTTTTCTTCTATTTCCAGTTTTTCATCAAAATCCGTCGTGCCATAACCATCTGTTCTGCCGAAGTAAATAATTTGTATTTCTCTGTTCGTGTCCTGGAAAAATGCGTTGTGCCTGCTTTCCTCATTGAAGCTAGGCAAATAAAGGAAAGCAGGAGGGGAATATCCTTCCCCTATCTTTCCGAAATAATGCTCCGCTTCCGGAACGCATTTTGCAAATTCATTTTTCAATGCCTGAAGAATCTCTTTCTTTCCCGTCAAAACAGATCACCCACCAACTTTTCCACCATTTCCTCTGCGTCACCAATCAACTCATCTTCCAGGTCATTCATGGCGTTTCGGTACATATGTTTCCCCGGCACCCAGCCTACTACGGCTCCTGCGCTTCTTGGATTGGCGCTTTGCAACTCTTTTTTCGGTACTTTTAGAGGACCGCCCCGCACCAGTTTGTGTCCATTCTCTACTAGATGTGCATGTGGTGCAATTTTGGCGTCATTACGCACAGCCGCATACCCGCCGCCGCTGCCAACAGCCAGTGTTACACCTTCTATCAAACGTCCTGTAACTTCTTTCGTGGTTGCAGAGATATTCTGCAGCACCTTTCGCTGCATTTTCTCACCAGCATTTTCTACGACTTCACGCCTTGCGTCCGGAAATTTTTTTAACATTGCTTCAAATGCCTTGTCCAAATCTTTCAGGCTTTGTTCCATCTTTGGTTCCCCTTTCCGTAATATCCGCAACAGCTTTGATTTTCAAATACTCATTTCGGTACATCACATTGTCAATGGAAGAAATGTTATAGAGATTCCCTCGAAACAAGATTCTGTCTTTTTCCGTCAGGTCACGGCAAGCGGAATACCGGATCACAAATTCAACAGTCCTTTCCACGCCGTATTCCTTCGCTTCCCAGTATTCCTTTCCATGCAGACCGTTTACCTTCGCCCACACTTTTTTAAGGGGCAGAAAAGAAATTTTTGTATCCCCGTAAATCCCCTGCGTTTTTGTCAGACGCTGGATTTCGATACGGTTTCTCAATTCTCCTGGCTGCATTCAGCTCCCCCCTTACAGAATGATGCGGCAGTATTGGTTGATGATTGCCGATGCCGCCGGATTGATATTTGGTGTTTTCCCGGATGTCAGAATGGTATATGTGCGATTTTCGTACATATCCGACGCAAGCATTAAAAAAGCAAGGGCGAGATCTGCTTTTGTATCGATCTCCTCCTCGCTCATACCTGTTTGGCTTTGAATAAACTGTTTGCCTGCGTCCATAATGGCTCTAAAGAGGATGTCTTCCTCCTCTCCACCTTCCGCACGGCAAAACAATTTCACTTCCTCTATGGTCAGGTCACTGATCTTCACAGGCATCACCCTCTGCCTCTGTTCCAATTTCCACTTCAACCTCTGCAATCCGCTGAATGATTTCTTTTTTGGTTCCGGCTGTAGAAACTCCCATTTCTTTTGCCAGTTTTTTCAGGTCTGCGGCTGACATTTCTTCCAGATCCGCTTCATCCAGATAACCAACTTGCAGTTCCGCTTCATCCGCACTCTGATCTGTGCTGTCTTCTGCATTGGAATTCTGATTTTCTGTAGTTTCTTCCTGTGCCTTATCAGGTTCGGACGGTTCCTGACCATTCACCATGATTTTTGTTACATATCCCGCTTCCAGCAGATCTTGCAACGTATCATTTTCTTCCAGTTCCATTTCCTGTCCCTGTCCCATAGATACTTTCCCGCCAAAACTTTTTACTGCTTTTACCCACATATTCATATCCTCCCTTCCGCTCAGGCAGATTTCATTTTCAGTACAGCCAGTTTCTGATGGTTAGAAACTTTACTGTCAAATTCCAACCAGGAAATAATACCGATTGCGTGCAGTTCCGCATATTTTTCACGCAAAACCTTGATTTCAATGTTTTCCCGCATATTTACGGACAAACCGCTGTAATCGCCATAGAGGATAGCCGCAGCATCTGCCGCAATCTGTGGCATGTTGTCAGAAAGGTACACAGGTTTTCCCAACATCATGTAAGGGAATTCGCCGGAAATATCGTCCTGCAGAAGATATCTGCCGTTTCCGTCCTTCAACTGCTTCAGCACTACAAAAGTGTCTGGATGCATGGTCCAGCAAGCGTCTTTCTGATACACCTGTTTTACTTTTGCCTGCACCGCAATCAGTTCATCTGTTGTAATAGCTGTTGCCGCTGCCGCAACCAATACATTATTGGTTGCCAGTGCGCCTTCATTTTTTCCGTTTTCACCATTGAGCAGCTTTCCTTCCAAGAAAATAGCAATTTCTTCTGCCATCTGGCTGACAACAAAGTCCACCACGCTGAATGCCCCATTGTTTTCCAGAGATGCTCCAATCAATGTCAGTGCTCCCGCAAGGAAACCACCCAAGTCAACAGAAGCAAACTTGCCGGAATCTGCTGTCAAGGCTTTGAATTCCTCACTGAAAGCCACCTTGATATCATGGTCTTCATTTTTTCCCCATACAGGAATCTTCAAAGTCCCTTTTACGTTATAAATAGTTGCTTTTTCCAGAATCGGGCATCTGTCTTTTACTTCCTTGATGATGCGGTTTGCAATGGTTGTGGGGATGATGGCGCCGTTATCTCCCATAGTCAGGTTCTTTTCGCCTGCACGTTCTTCCACCTTATTCAGGATATAATTACAGAACGCTCTTTCTTCCAGTTCTTCGGTGGTAGGCTCTTTTTCTTCCCCTTTCGCTTTGAAACCTTTTTCTTTTCTGGCTCTTTCTTCTGCCGCAATGGTGCTGTCGATCTGTTCAATCTCTTTTTCCAGATTTTTAAACTTTTCCAGTTCTTCCTGAGCCATAGCTCTTTCTTCTGTTTTTGCGGTATTTACCAGTGTTTCCATTTCCTGAACCTTTTCGGCTCTGTTCTCCTGTAATTTTTTCAAAAAACTCATGTTCATTCTCCTTTCAGCTTTTTCAGTCTTTCTTCCAGTTTGGTGTAGTCCGGTTTCTTCTTTTCCGCTTCAACCTGCATCGTAATTTCACCGGGCATAGATCTTTCTTCGATTTCTTCCTCTCCTTCTGCCCGAACCTCTACACTGGTGGCGCTGTAACAAGGGTTTTGGTGGATGACCAGTGTAACATGATCCAGCGTGATTCCTCTGATATGACGCAAAGGCAATTTTCCCTCACGTTCTTCCAAAGAATCGATCACATTTTTCATGCCAAAGCTCCATCCTTTGATCAGTTTTTCACGGGCTGCCTTTACCACTTCCGCATCGGATGTAACGGTTTCTGCCTTCAGACCAATGGCATCTTCTTTCAGTGTCAATGATCCGTCACCTGTTCTTGTAATGACCCGCTCCCGGTTATGATCGATGGTCATTGGGATATCTGTTCCAGATTCCAATGCCTTGCGAAATACGCCGCTTTCCACCCTTTCAATCACTTTCCCTCTAGGTGTAATCACCGGGCGGCTCTCACGCTCTACCACATTGACATATCCTTCAATCCTTACTGTGTTATCTGCTCTGACTTCAATCCTCATGCTTCTCACCTCCCTTCATATTTGAAAAATCCATGACCTTATTGGTGTTTGGCGTATAGATTGTGCCTGTTTTTGGATCGACCAGCACATCATTCAAACCGATCTTTATCCAGTTGAAACCAAGTGGCTGCATATCTTCTCTGGCTCGTACTTCATCGATCTGCATGATATTGTGTGCCACCGCAATGCCATAGGCCTCATAGCGTTCCTTCAAATCCCCTCTGGTGATTTCTTTTGTATCGAAGGCAAAATAAAAGGACCCTTTCTCCCGTTCCAGAAGAAGGTCCCTGTCCAGAGCCGTTTCGATGGTATTCAACAATCCCATCACTACGTCGATATATTCTTTTCTGTCGTTGTTGGTTGCCCCGCCAGTCAAAATACTGGAAGGAAAACCAAAAATTTTGCAAATCTCATCACCATTTGTTTCCTTGTTTTCGTTGAGCTGCATTTCCACAGAGGTATTAGAGCTTTCTTTGAATTTTGCCCCTTTGTTCAGCACCACAACGTTTTCCGTGTCATTACTGTATACTTTCCTCCATGCGTTTCTGATGGCGTCTATGGAATCCTTATCGAGCCTGTTTTCTGACTCAATAAACCCTTTCTTGTTGCCGCCTTTTTTCACCAGATTTTCTTCAAACACCAAAGAATTATAAGCCACTCCAAAAATCAGCGGATTTTCCTGCCAGATAGGCAGAGAGGAAGCACCATCTCTGGCTCTGCGGTGAATCTTGAAGAATTCATGGGGCAGATATGTCCGTCCATTGACCATAATGTCATAATCCTTAAAAATTGGATCTGAATTTATCACAATGGAAACATCCTCTTCTTTCACATAATGCAGGCTTTTGATTTCCAGCCCTTCTCTGTTGATATAGACATATCCACCTTTTCCCATATAGTAGTCCTCGATGAGGGCACGCCAAAATTCATCACTGTTGAGCGTGTCCCCCGGATCAGCGTTGAGCAGCCGCAGCCGATAATCGTCTTTGATTTCCCGCACCTCTCCATCTACCACCTGATACATGCGTATGGGCAAGCGGCAGACGGTACCAGCAATCTTTTCAATACAGCCTTTTACCGTTGGAATCTGGAGCACTGTTTTTTTATTGATGTTTGATTCTCCGATCAGCGCCTGCAAAAGGCTTTCTTCCGCAGTTACCATTGGGCTTTCCTCTGCCCTGTCCTCTGTGACTCCAAAAAAATTTTTCATACGTTCCAAAAATCCCAATTTCTCACCCCCTTCTTATATGATTTGTGCGCCCCAACTATCCTCACCGAGCAGCACCGCATCCTGAAGAAGGTAGATGGCGTTAATCAGTGATACGACCATGTCCACTTTCCCAGATGATCGTTTCTTGTTGACATACTTGTTCAAATTGGTGTCCTCGGTGCATCTGGCGTTCTGGAAATTGATTTCCAGCATCAGGTTTTGTTCGTAACAAAACAATTTGTTGAGGATATACTCCCGCAGCAGTTTTGTAGGTCTGTGCAGTGTTTTGCTGTGCTGGATGATTTCCACACACTCCAACGGGTTTTTATCATCGTTTTCCAGCTTCTGTACGGTCGATAGAGCGTTGTATCGGTCATACCCTACCTGTTCCACTATAACGCCGTATTCCTCCGGCAGGGACAGGATAAAGCGTTCCACGAAGCTATAATCAATGACCTCCTCACCGCAGGCGAAACACTCGCCGGCGGCAATGAGTTTTTTATAATTGACACCTTCTTTTTTGCTTTTGATGACAATTCTTTCTTTGGGGATAAAGCCCCACACTTTTGCATAGATTTTCCCAGTTTTTTCGTCATAGGTCACCATTGCCACAGATGTATTATCGTCTGTCTGGGATAGATCCAGTCCGACCCAAACTCTACGCCCCTTCCAAAATGCTTTATCTGCCTCCACACAGCACTGTCTGACCTTTGTGATATCAATATACCCTTCTGTCCCCAGTCCTTTGTAGCGGATGTTATTGTGCTTACAGAGGTAATTCTCTCGCTTATTCTCATAAAGAATTGCGTATTCCCGCTTCTCAAGCAGATTTTCAAAAACATCTTCGTTGTTTACAGCTACAGGATTGCTCTGGTAAATGACCAGATCTTCCGTCTGCCATAAATCATTTTGCAGAAATTCATCATTTGGCTCATAGAGCAAAGAAAAACGTCTTTTTCTGTTATGCAGACCATCCAGCACCTTTTTTGATATGTCAATTTCGTCAATCATGACGTTATCTTCGTTTGGGTACTGGGTACTGATGATAATGCCCAGCTTATTGATCAGCGTAATCTGGGAAGACCTCATTGCTTCCACCGGATAGCTGTCCATGGCTCCCGCTTCATCTGCCAGAAAAGCATTCGCCAGTTTACCATCCATTCTGTCTTCCGAATATGCCAAAGGGGTATACTCGCTGTCCGTCAATTTACAGCGGATCTCACTGCGCAGGATTTTGAAAACACTCTCATCCGCAATGGCAGGGCTGCACTTTATGATTTTCCTGATGCTCAGCTTCAGTTCTGACGACAGTTTCAAATCCGGCGCAACGGAAAAAAATCTGGAAAAAGGCGGTTCTGTCAGCATCAGCAGTATGAAAATGACTGCCGAATAAAACGTTTTGAAATTTTTTCTGCAGATTTCAAGCACTGCCGTTGTGTAATATCGGATATCTCGCCCTTTGCTGTCATACTTTTTCGTACATAGCACAGCAATAATCAAAAACCAGGCGTAATCTTCCATACCGTCTGCCATTGGGCAAAGCAAATCCGGGTGAATCATAATCTTGAGCAAATTCGATATCTTTTCCACTGCCTTTTCATCCACAAAGGCTTCTTTGCTCTTTCCGTCAGCTATTTCCAGCCATTGTTCTGCCTGTTTTTTGATATAACGCCCCACTTTGCTGTTTTCTGGCTGTATGCACCATATTGCGTATTGATACGCCTTTGTTTTTTCAACCACCTTTCAATACCTCCAAGAGCGGATTCGTTGGTGTTTCTTCTTTTTTGGGCACATTCCGCAGGGCAGACGCAATGGTCATAATATTTTCTTTCTCAATATCCATCAGCATTTTTCTTTTTGCCTGAACCTGTTTGTCCAAGTCAATGATGTTTTTCTGCATCTGATTTTTCATCTTGTAAAATGCGCTGACGGACATCCCGCTGTCAATCAGTTCTTCCTTTTCTTCATCCAGACTGCATAGATCCCGAAAGAACTGTTCCCGTTTTCCTTCAAACTCAAAACACTCTGCATAAAGGAGGCAATAGCGGTTGATCACATTCTCGTAGATGGCATCCCATTTGTTGATGCTCATCAATATTTTTTTCAATCTAAGGAATTCCTTATGGGCAGTCAGGTTCTGCCTAGTCTCTGGTTTCTCTTTCAACGTTTCACCAGTGGCAAACGCAGCTTCACCCTTTTTTCGAGCGTCCATTTCTGCTTTTGTACGATGGCTTTTTTTCTCTTGTGCCAACACCGCATACGGTTTTGATGGTCTGCCCATGTTACCCCCTCCTTTCTGCTATTTTCATTTCGTTTTCATTTTGGGAATATTTTGTGAAGAAAGGAGGCCTCGTGGTCTTGGAAGTTTCTGATTTTTCAGACCTTACCCCTAGGGGGGTATCTCCACCAAGGCTTGGCATCCATTCTTCTCATTTTCTTTGGCAATCTCCAGCAGCAAAGATGCAGGAATTATCCCGTCGTCAGCCATTTTATGGTGCCGTACACAAAGTGTAATCAGGTTCTCATTTTCCAGACGCAAATCATAGTCTTCTGCCAATGGAACAATGTGGTGCACTTCTAACTCTTGGCTGTTAAATTGCCGGACTGTTTCAAATAGTTTTTTCATGCAAATTTGGCACAAAAACCCATCTCTTTCTTTTATTTCTTTCGCCTTTTTCGTCCAGACATTCTTAGATCGAAAACGGTTTTGTTCTGTTCCGTATTTCTTTCGAATTGGTTTTTTGGAACAGATATATTTTTTGTCATGGATCCGACCGCAATAAGGGCATGACCTTAACATGGATTTACCTCCTTCCCGGAATTCCCAGACAAAAAGAAAAAGACCGCTTATGCAGTCTTTTATCTGTGTTTCCATTTGATTACATGATACATCATACCACATTGATATGTGACATTGTGTGCCATCCTATGGTCACCAAGAAAAATGCTGTAATGCCGCACCATGAATTCTAATGATTTGACGATAGCTGTAATGCATTTCTACGGCAATCTTCTCCCAGCTTTGACCAATGAGATATCTTCTGGTCAGAACTTCCTGCTCTGTTGCATTTGGAATTTTTTTCACTTGATTCCAAATCTCACGATATGTAACCATCTGCATTTCTCTTTCCGCTTCCAGCTCCCGCATCAGTTCATCCAATCGTGCCGCATATCCAGACAAATCAGATGTCCCGCTTCCATGCGGCATCCCATCAAGTGTTCCTGATGGACTCATTTTGTTTTCACGCAATGATTCAATTTGTTCCAGCAATAAAGCTACACATCTCTTTGCAACTAGGTAGCGGCGTAAGTACTGTTTCTTTTTTTCGTTGCTCATTTATATTCCCTCCTGGTAGGTTTGTGTCTGATCTGTACCCTTTCAATCAATTCAAAATCACAAATCCGTAACAAGTCTTTGATCAGCCCGATCAGCCGCATTGCCTGATAATCTATTTCCATTTCTCTTTTATATATCGCCTGTAAAACTGGTGAAGCAGTTGGATCTCTATAGCCGCTGCCATTGCGTTCAAGTTCCCTATCCGAATTCCTCATAACCCCTTCATCCCCCTTCCTGTTTTTCTCATGTAAATGACTACGCATTTCCTATCAAATATTCTTCCCATTTTTTTAGTGAAAAATATTGGTTAAAACCCCACTTTTTTATAGGCGGATTTTTAAAAACTTTGCAAACCCGTAAAAAACATTGATTTTCCAACAAAAACAGCCTATCAAAAAATGCCAAATGCGTGCCATTTGGACAATTGTCTTTTTGGCACGCCAAAAATAGCATTTTCAAGCATAAAATCAGTGGCTTTTTCGTAATTTTTTGTTCCATATCCTGTTCATATCAATGCTCATTTTTGCTACCTTTTTCATAATCAAATAGTCAACATACCGCCTCATTTTTTGTGCTTTCATTGCAAAAATCATTCATGAATTCCATCTATTTTGGCACCACAAAACAAACAAAAATTGGGATTTTCCACCGCTCTTTTTAGCCTTACATCATCCTTATTGGGGTTGTATGGTTGCTTGCAAGCAGTGCAAATCATAATCTTTCCAGTGCTATTTTCTGCCACGTATTCCCATCTAGCATGAACAATTTCCATGACATCTGCCGCCGGAAAACCATCTACCATTGCTTCCAAATCTGCACTTGTATAGTCCATGTTTTGGGCAATGATTGTGCAGCCATCACTGCCATCATTCTCCGGATCAATGGAGTATAATGCATCCATGGTCACTCCTCCTTATCGTGAATGTTTCCAATGATTTCATATTCACATTTGGCAGACAATTCCCTGCAGTCGCTTTGAAATGTTGACGATGTTCTCAAATATCGTTGTGTTGGATTATGCCAGAATATTTTTCCAAAATCTAATGAATACTCATTTATTGGGCAATCAATATAATGTTTAACAATATCCCCCTCGAAAATTTTGACGCCATTTTTATCTTTCAATCCTATGTACTGGCAAACCGTGGATGGGTCTACTTCGTAAAAATCAATCCCTACGATATTCCATTCATCACACGCTTTCCCTTTATAATCTGAAATAGCAATATTACCGACAAAAACCCTATTTGAATTCACCATTCCATCATCAAAAACATATCCTTCCGCCCATTCGCCAGTATCTAACCGTTTCGCCTTAAACAAAATCTCTCTCATAGCATCCTCTCCTAATTTTCCAAATCAATCGCTTCACCCATACGATAAGTCGCTCTCTCATCCGCTGCTCTGTTGAACGCTTCCACAAACGCCTTTGTTTCTTTTTCTTCAATCAGTTCATAAAACATATCCTCTGCCCAATCTTCATACTGGTCATCACCAAGCATTTCCGTCAAATTTGTTATCAATTCTCTTTCATTGATCTGTACTGTATCTTTTACAGCTGTAAAAAATTCAAGATTGTATCCCTCGTTATATGCAATACAGCTTGCGATTTCCCCTGCATCAATAAGTCCAATCATTTCTTCTTTGTATTTGACAATGATCAATTCATTCTTTGGTATCTGTGATAAATTCTTCATTTTCCCTCACCTCACGAATACTCTCTACACCTCACAGCGGTTCGCCCGTTAAAAAATAATACACAAGCTTGATAAACGGCGTAAAAACAAAGAAGATTGATAATGCAACAACAAATAAAGTGGCTGCTGCGGTTTGCAAATGCGACTTTGTTCCAACTTTAAACGAAGCGTATATAATCACAAAAGCCAGAAACATCAGGGTCAGTTTATCTAAAACATAAAATACAGCTTCAAAAAATGTCTGGATATTCATATCGATTCTGCCTACCCCTCTATTCTCACAAAATTGTTTCATAACATTCCTTATTTCCATTCCACTTAACTGCAATCAAATATTCGCATCTCGGGCATTTAATGTCAGCCATATCCACTGCCAGATTAGTCATAGCTTTGGAACTCCAACCGCATTCACATTGCTGCTGCAAAGGATGCATATTTTCTTCCTTCAGCACAGTGACCTTTCCACAGTCTGGACAATAATGTTTTTTCGTAGGTTCTTTGGATACCCAGCCTTTTTCTGATCCGCAGTGGTCGCACTTGATATAAAGCGGTCCAGAATATTTTTTGCCTGTTTCAACTGGTTCTTGCTCTCTTTTATATCTAGGTGTCGTTTTGTCTTTTTCCCCTGTAGGTACCAGATCGGGCATGTCTTCTGTCCGTTCAGCTGCACCTTTCGCAACTCCGACAGTCAGTTCAATCAGCTGTAACGAAAGATGGGTAAACAACTGGTCACTTTCCTTTTCCGGAAGCTTCCAAATCAACTTTTTATTTTCAGTTTCAATTTTCAGCATGGCAAATTACCTCCTGACTTTCTTTTTCTTCCCCAGAATCTTTTCCACGCATCATAACCAACGCTTTCCGTGCAAAAAAGTATGCTTTAGCCTGTTCTTCACTATCAGGGACGGCAATCACAAAATATTGAATTGCTCTATCAACGTCTTCTTTATCCCCAATCTTGTGCAAACGAACATCTTCCAACATACTTACCGTTTCTCGCAAAATCCGGCAGCCATGCACCCCACAATTATGTTCACAGGCACATCCTAGGCAGACCAAACTTCCCGTTTCTACTTTCATCCGCTTGAGTGCCTTTATCAAATCTTTCTGATTTAGCATATATTTACTCCTTATCCAACCATATTTTTTTCAACATTCCCATGCTTCCAATTTTCTCCCCGCACATTTCTGGAAGATTTAGCCTGACAAGCACTTCTGCAAACGGCGATGGAACGACGCAGTGCGTTCAGTTTGATTTCCATATTGATTTTCTCCTGTTATTTTTCCTGTTGTTTTCGGAACGGACATTGTTCCTTGTTTTTCCCACAAGTTTTGTCCCACATCATTCCTGGCAGTAGACCATCGTGTGCTTTGCACTGTACAGAACTAAATCCTCCGCTTAACCAGATTCCTTCATAGTCTGGGCAATCGCTGCACGCAAACGGAACCCCCTTCTTCACGAACACTGCACCAGGCTCATCCGGTGTTACCACCTTATCTATCCAACCATACGGAAACCCTTTATTTCGCAGGCGCTCACGCTCCTCCTCAAATCCAGGCAAGTCCCACACCCCTTTCGGCGGTTCAGGTCTCGTTGTAGTTCTGGTTAAGAGCTCATCCAAGCTGATTTGCCCTACCATTTCACGCACCGACCTTCACCTTCTTTTGGGACAATATTTTGGCGGCAGTAAGTACCTGTCCACAGCGGCTCAGATGGTTGAGGCACGTTTTTTTACAGTTCGTCTCCCAGTACCCGCCTCCGCCTGCAAAATTATCGACGATCAATTCTTCCAGTAAATTCATTTGTTTCATATCTGTTCTCACCTCTCAAAACGGCAGATCATCATCCTCGATATTGTCTATGGGATAAAATCCATCCTGTGCTGGTTCTCTCTTTGGCTCCTGGTTCTCATTTTTACTGCCGGCAAAGTGCTGTTCCTCCACGACCACTTCCATATTTCTTCTTTTATTGCCGTCTTTATCCGTCCAATTCCGCACCTGCAGTCGCCCAACAATACAAATCAACTGCCCTTTGGAGAAATACTTTTCCGCAAATGTAGCAGACTTTCCAAATGTGACACACGGTATAAAATCCGCTTCCGCATCACCTTCTTTTTTCCATCGTCGATTCACTGCCAATGTGTACCGTCCCACAGCCACTTGGTTTTCTCCTTCGCCATACCGGATTTCTGGATTTTTTGTTAGTCTGCCCAGCAATTCCACTTTGTTCATTGATACTTCACCCCTCCATTTGTCGCAGTGCCTCCACTGCCAGCCTTGCATATTCCTTTTTCCGCTGGATGTTTTCAATCTCCTGTTCACTGCGTCCCTGCCATTTTGCCTTGTTCGCTTGGTAAGCGAGTTTCTTTTCCAGCTTTTCAAAATAAGCAATGGCATCCGCATATAAAGCCTTGCACACGATTCTTCCTCCTTTGCTTTTTCGTGACCTCAAGAAAATGGTCTATTTTCCCAGTTCATATATCGCTGTAATGGTTCCGCTTTCCACACCATCACATTCCTCAATTTCTGCCGACGCAAAAACAGCAGCTTCCTTTTCATCCTCTGCTTTGATCACAAATTTCACAGTAATTTCCACAGCATATTCTTTCATCACATCAGCCAAAACCCATCCTCCTCTCCATGAATGCACAAATCCATTTCTTCCACAAACTGACTTTCGTACTCGCACATCCAGCAGTCATTTACTGGCATCTTTCCATACTTCTCCATGGCGTAGGCTTTGTAGTTCTCCATGCCTTTCCGCTCTACCATACTCTCCATTTCCGCTTTCCGCTGCACCGCTTCTTCCAGATCCAGCAATATGTAATTTTTCCCAATCAGAGTAATAAAGTCTTCTCTGGTATGTGTTTTCTCAAATTCCCGCTGACAGATACACTTCAAAGCCTTGTCCAGCCCCTCCTCTGGGTACGCATGCAAACCACCCAGCCCCGCAAGGTGTACCTCTGGCACCAGATAACACCAAAAGCCATGTCTATCGGAAATCTTCCGTTTTCCATTTCCATGGAAGATATGGTGTTTCTGCAAACAGCTTGTCCTGCCTGTCACAAAGCATCTTTTTTCCTTTCCCGTCAAAATGCTCCATGAGTGACTTCCTTCTCTCCGTTTCATGACTCCTGCTCCTTTCCTTCCCCATAATCAGCCCCGCCATTGCGGATAGCTTTTATGTAACGAAACATCCCGTTTTCTTCAGATGCATATTCATATCGCTCCACTTCCCGATACCCCTTTGGCACACGAAGTCGTTGTTTTGGTTTTTCATCTTTCATTGGGACCACTTCCACTTTTGGTTCCACCAGATTTCTGGAGCAGCTCCATCGTTTGGAATGATCCAGCGGACATTCTTTGGTGATATATCTGGTCAGCCCCGTATAATCTCCATCCGGTTCCAAGCGGGAAATCATGATCCGCCCTTGTCCCCACAGCTCTGTCCACTGGTCAACGGTCAGATCGGTACCACTTACCACCAGATGGTGATGAGCACGCTTATCCTCCGCTTCTGTCACTGCCACATATTTCAGTTCCGGCAGACCCATTTTCTTCCGTTTCCGCTTCAGACGCTTCAGAAAATTTTGCAGCTGTCGTTTGGATTCTCCATATCCCACATGCTGTTTATGGGTCAGTGTCAAAAACAAATCTCCCTTTCCAAAATTGGCATTGATTTTTCTTGCCAATTTTTTTCGGGCATATTTCAGATTCCGTTCCTGCTGCTCCGCACTGCTTCCGTTTTCATTGGGTCCCCTCAGACTGCTTTTATTGATTTTCCTTCTGGAATAATATTCCTCCGCTTCGTAAACATCCCCGCTCCATATCTTTTTGATGTATCTTGGCATATACTCCCCTCCGTGGTCGTAAATATAATCTCTTTATCAAGGTTCCAAGAGGCTCCCGCACCTCTCTTTACAAAAGCGTTCTCACAGCCGAAACCGTCAGAACGCTTGAAAAATTTCCATATTTATGCTATGCTTTTTACAGATGTATCTTGGGCATTTCCCGATGCCCTTTCCCTGTGGTTCTCGCCACAGGGATTTTTTTATGTCCATCACAGCTTGTCCCATGCCAGCTGTTCTCCTCTGACTTCCACCAGCTCTGCCGCTTTTTCTCCATCTTCCAAGGGCAAGTCCCAAATCCGCATACCTGCCATGCGAAACAAAATCCCCTTTCCCACAATAATCTTCCGTTCTCCTTCCCAGCCGTCATACATAGGACCATCTGGATTTTTCGCCATATCAAATACCAGATAGATTTGGTCATAGTTCGGGCGCATGGGAATGATGTCCATTCTGCCCACTGCTCCAATTCTAGCCGCCATTTCTGCCATGGCAGGATTTTGTTTGATGACCTTTGCTCCTGTTTCCTCAATCAGCATCATCGTCACTATCTTCATGGGATTCCACCTCCACTCCCTGTATCTGGCATTGCTGCCACATCAATTTCACATGTTCGTATAAACCTTGGTCTAAGGGAAACTCCCCAATCACCGCAATCAATACCAGACCGTCTTTGACGGCAATGGTACGCCTGCCGTTCTGATTCCGCAGGAAAAAACGAAGGTATTCCGTTTTTCCGTTCAATACCGGCACCAACAAATCCACATCCAGCCAAACGACACCTTCTGCCAGATAAAAAGGCATCAGCTTATGTCCGTTATACAAAATGGCTACGCCAGCCATATCTCCGGTCAATTCCTGTTCTCCCAGACGATCTATTTTGAAAAGTCCCGCTTCATCCTGCCGATCGCCCAAATACCACTTACATTTCTTTGCTTCCGCTATGCCAATAATGTTCAGAAAATCGTCTGCTGTCAGGTTTGGCAGCCCTTCCAATTTGTAGGCAGCCGCTCCCGTATTACACCACTGATTGTTTCCGGCATCTGTCACAATGACGGCATAGCGGAATCGTTTCGCTACTTTCGTAATGTCTGAAAATTTCATAGATTCACTTCCTACTGTTCATCTTGTCAAATTCTGTCTTTGGCTCTGATTTGCGCCGCTGCGTAATAGCGGTTTTTCCAGTCACGCTTGTCCTGCTGCAGGGCTTTGATTTCCTCCAGAGCAATTCCCAGAAACAAAACCAACACCCCGATTACCACCAACAGCGTAATGATGAGCTTGTCCATCTTTTTTCCTCCTCTCCATGCGACGCTTGTATGCACATTGCGGGCAAAGATAGCCGTGTCTGGTGTCCTGCTCTTTGGCAATGTTCCAGATTTCACCACAGTCGCCGCAAACCACATACCGATATCCCGGTTTTAACATCTTTGGTTCCTTTCTATGCTTGTCCACTGGCAGGACCGAAGTCCCGTCATGCCTTTTGCACCGCCATGGCTTCTTTTTCTTTCTGCCGTTGGAGGCTCAGCATTTTTTTGTCATACAGTACATTGGTGATATGCCGCCGGAGGCGTTCTGCTTCCTCCGGGGTTTTCTCACAATAAGATACGGTCACGCGGTATTCCTTTTTTGGTTTCATATGTAACACCTCCTGTTGCAGTGTATGTGGTTGACGGTTTGTCCTATGCTTTTGGGGCTTTGATGATTTTTACACATTGACAAATTGCTTTTGGTACATGAAACTCTTTTTTTATTCATTCACCCTTCTGTGGTTGCATTGTGCAACATCTCTGCAAAAAAAATATTCTCCGAACTCATTTTCTGTTATTCTCAAAATTTCCGCTATTTTTTCAGCCTCTATCAAATCCATAGGTCTTACGTTATTGATTTTTTGAGATATCGTCGGTGCAGCCAATCCCATTTTTTCTGCCATTTCTTTTTGCGTAATCCCTAATTCAACCATCCTGCCCTTTATTTTGTTGCTGTTAATCAAAGTTGTCACCCCTTTCATTTTCTCGATTGTAGCACTACGCAACATTATTGTCAATAGCATTATGCAACAAATATTAAAATATTTTATTTTTTATCTTGCACTATGCAATTTTCAGTGATACAATTCTAATTAAAAGGAGGCATTCCTATGGATAGAAAAATAATAGGCGAACGATTAAAATATGCACGTGACGAACTGAGAGGGATGAGCCTTCAAGATGTGGCTGAAGCCTCCGGCGTTGCTCGTTCCACTGTACAAAGATATGAAACCGCAAAAATACAGAATATCAAATTACCTGTTGTAGAATCCTTTGCCAGAGTATTAAATGTAAATCCGGCTTGGCTTATCGGAAAATCTGATGATATGGAAATTCCCTCAACCAATTTTATTGATACTTCTTTATTTCCAAACATCTTTCCTCTGCCAAAAACAAAAAAAGTCCCCCTCCTTGGCACGATCGCCTGTGGGGAACCAATCCTGGCAACGGAAAATATTGAATCTTATATAGATATGGATTCAGATGTCCATGCAGACTTCGCCCTTCGCTGCCAAGGGGACAGCATGATCAATGCCCGCATTATGGATGGGGACATCGTCTTTATTCGGAAACAGGACATGGTGGATAACGGAGAGATCGCAGCCGTTCTTATGGATGACTGTTCAGAAAGTCAAGCTACTTTGAAACGGGTTTATGTTTCTGATGATAAGATCCGCCTTTGCGCTGAAAACCCTAACTATCAGGACATGATATTCTTTGAAAACGATATGAACAAAGTACGTATCATTGGAAAAGCTATTGCTTTTTTGAGTGCAGTAAAATAGACTATGTGCTTTAGCTCAAATTGATATAAAAACAGATTTTAATCTTTTTATGAGATGGGGTGTCTTTATGTACGATTTTATTACCATTGACTTCGAAATTGCAAATAAAAATATGGATAGCGCCTGCTCTATCGGCATTACCGCTGTAAAGGATTGCGAAATTATCAAAAAGGAATATTTTTTGATCAATCCACCAACGCCTGAATTTGATATCAAAAACACAAATATTCATGGCATTACTTATGATATGGTGAAAAACGAATACTCCTTCGCAGATATATGGAACAATATCAAAGATTATTTTGAACATTCTTGTTTTGTTGTTGCTCATAACGCACAATTTGACATGTCTGTTCTTCGTTGCTGTCTGGATCGCTATTCTATTCCTCTGCCTGATTTTGATTATATAGATAGCATCAATATCATCAGACGTGAATCTGATAGTTCATTAAGTTCCTACAACTTAGAATCATCCGCTGCCTATTTTTCAGTTGATATTGGAACACATCACAATGCATTAGACGATTCAACTACAGTTGCCAACATTCTCATACAAATTCTAAAAAATCATGATACAGTACACTTCCAAGATCTGTGTAAACACTATCAACAATACGTACATCCGTTTTCAAAGTTAAATGTAAACAGGACTTTTTATACTAAATTCCAGACAAAGTATAGCGATAACACGATTGCCATGCAAGAACTAAAATCCTACGCTGCGTCTATCATTTCAGATGGAGAAGTAGATATACAAGAAATTACAGATCTATCTGACTGGATATCTAATCATCCTGATCTTGCAGGTTACTATCCTTTTGATAAAATTTCCGAATTGTGTGACAGCATTTTTGAAGATAATATAATATCTGATGATGAAAGAGAGCAAATGCTTTTCCTCTTGAAGCAATTTGTAAATCCAATGGAAACTGGATGTTGTAACTGCGATATCATTTTTTCTGAAAAAGTTTTTGTACTTTCCGGTGATTTCACTTCTGGTTCTAAAAAAGAAGTCGAAGCAAAAATTGCAGAGAAAGGCGGAATCTGCAAAAGCGGTGTGACGAAAAAAACAGATTATTTAATTGTTGGTGGAGCTGGTAGCGATAACTGGAAATTTGGAAACTATGGAGCAAAAGTTTCAAAAGCCCTTGAAATGCAGGAAAATGGTCATCCCATCGTAATTTTGAAAGAATCCGACTTAATGCAATGTTTTGAATAATCTCGGAGGTATTGTATGGAACAGATATTTCATCTCATCGCCCTTCTTGGCGAAAAATACCATGCGGATAAAATCGTTCTTTTTGGCTCCCGTGCCAGAGGCGACCACAAAGAACGCAGTGATATCGATCTTGCCATATACGGGATTTCAGAAAAAGACCAATCGTCTTTCTGGTCTGATATAGACGACCTGCCTACCCTTCTGGAATTCGATCTGGTTCATATCGCACCAGATACAAATCCGGAACTGATCCAAAACATTGAAAAGGATGGTGTCATTTTATATGAAAAAAGTTGCTAATTTCCTGCAGGCAGTACAGCGGCTGCGGGAAGCAGTGGAAGAGCATTTGAAACATCCCAATAATGATGTCATTCGGGATGGTATGATCCAGCGTTTTGAATTTACCTTTGAGCTTTCCTGGAAAGCCGCAAAAGAATATCTGCTGGATCAGGGCGTTGCAAATGAGTTGAATTTTCCTAAACAGGTGCTGAAAACCGCTTACGGGAATCAAATGATCAACGACGAAAGCGTCTGGCTGGACATGCTGGAATCCAGAAACCGCACCTCTCATATATACGATGATCGTATTGCGGCAAAAATTGCCAGAGATATTTCTACTCGCTTCCTGCCAGTGCTGGAAGATCTGGCAGAATATTTCCGTGAAAATTGAAGTAACTGAATAAATCAAAAAAAATCCCCTCTCCTGTTGGCGCAGGAAAGGGAATTTCATAAAGCGGTCGTAAAATACAACCACGCTTAGCAACTGTATTGTATCATAAGACCGCTCTTTTTGCTATACCCTAAATATAGGAAAAGGAGGTCTTTTGTATGGTAGCTATTTACGCAAGACAATCCATCGACAAAAAAGACAGCATCAGCATCGAAAGCCAGATTGCCTTTGCCAAACGGGAAATCTTTTCGGAAGAGTGCAAAATCTATGAGGACAGCGGCTATTCCGGCAAAAATACCAACCGCCCCGCTTTTACCGAAATGATGCACGACATCCAAACGGGTCAGATCGAAAAAGTGGTGGTCTATCGTCTGGACAGAATCAGCCGTTCCATCGTGGACTTTGCGGATTTCATCGACATTTTGGAAAACAACGGCATCTCCTTTGTTTCCGCCACGGAAAAGTTTGATACTTCCACACCCATGGGACGTGCCATGCTGTATATCATCGTTGTTTTCGCCCAGTTGGAGCGTGAAACCATCGCTGAACGTGTCCGGGACAACTATTATGCCCGTGTGAAAAAAGGCGCCTGGGGCGGCGGTCCTGCCGCTTATGGCTACAATCTGGTGCGTACCACATTAGATGGTAAGAAAGCCACCATTTATGAACCCAATTCTGATCTGGAAATCGTGTCCCAAATCTTTGATACATATGCCCAGCCTTATACCAGTTTGGCTGATGTGCAAAAAGTCCTGATCCGCAGTGGTGCTCTTTCTGCCGGCGGCGTCAACTTTGATAGCGTGAAACTTTCCGGCATTTTGAAAAATCCCGCTTATGTTCAAGCGGATATTGCCATTTACAATTACTACAAATCCAAAGGCGCCATCATGGCAAACGAACCAGAAGATTTTGACGGCACCCATGGCTGCATCCTTGTGGGCAAACGGGATGCCAGCGAACGAAAATACAAAGACGTATCCAATCACCTCCTTGCCATTGGGCATCACAATGGCATCGTGGACAGCAGCACGTTTCTCTATTGTCAGGAAAAGCTGTCCAAAAATCGGCAAATAAAAAACACCGGAAAAGGGAAACATTCTTGGCTCACAGGGCTTGTAAAATGTGGTCATTGTGGTTACGCTTTTTCTGTGCGGTTTGCCAGTACCAAAGATGGGCGCATCCCCTACTTCGTCTGCTCTGGAAAATATCTCCATAAGTGCTGTGACGTAAAGCAGACCCATCGAGTTCGGGAGATCGAAGCGCAAGTGCAGGCACGACTCATTCAAGAAGCGGAAGCCTACCATCTGGCAAGGGAAAAACGGGAAAACAATGTCATCAAACAACATCAGCAGAAAATCGCAGACATTGACAGCAAAATCGAAAATCTGATTTCCACACTGGAAAACGTCAGCCAGATTTCTGCGGAATACATCAACCGCAGAATCGAAACCCTCCACCGGGAAAAGCAGCTCCTGATTCATCAGTATTCAGAAGCACTGACAGAATTCAATGCCGTTGAAATCATTCCTTTTACTGCGGAAGATTGGGAAAACATGTCTTTCGAAGACCGGCGAGATATTGCAAAAAGTATGATCGACCGAGTGGTTTTGAGTGAAGATGGTGTGGATGTTCGGTTCAAATAACACGCAGAAGGTATAAATTTTAAAAATGAGCTATTCCAAATCTGAGATATGAAATAGCTCATTCATTTATTGATCTTCTCTTTGCAACAAAATAATTTTTAAAAGCTCTGGATGTTCTTCTAACAATTCTTGCTGGCGCTTTATTTGTTTTTCTCTTTCTTCTTCCGTAATAATAATAAATTTATAATCACGTTTTTCATCAAGAAAATTACCTAATTCATAATGCATTGATTTGAATTCTTGAAAGTATATTCCTAGTTGATAACATGTCGGTCGGACCAAATCATGCTTTATTATTTTATCATTTGAATTATAAAAGAGCTTTAACATTTCTGATAATTGAATTTTTGAAATAATCTGCACTATGTTTTCATTGCAATATGTAATACATGGCAATGCTACAAGTTCATCACATGTTTTTAAGATTAAATTTCTATATTTATCAGAGTCTTTTAACAAATTGTAACTATAATCAATCATACTATTTTCTTTTCCATTAATTAAATTTTTTTGCTTGCAATAGGTCAAGTCATTATAAAAAATCAGATTATCTAATGCATCAATACTCTTATTAATCTCTAAAGTTTGTATTTCTGCAGCATGCTCGATCATTGCAATAAGGTGACTCATATAAGAATATACAGATGACAATTTAGGTGCAATAAGCTTCCTAGTTTTTTCTTCTTGTTTTATTGCCGGCAAAAAATTAACCATATAAAAAAATACAAGGCTAGTCACATATGCTGATGCAAAGATATTTACCATTTCAATTAAACCTACAAAAAAATCACTTGTTGGTCTATTAAAAATTATAGCCACAATCGTAGGTGGTTCATAAAAATAAGGAATTGTTGAATTCTTTAACATTAAAATAATACCTAAAATAAAAATAATCGTTAATATTTTATGCCGTTTTATAAATAGCATTTTAATTACTCCTTCCATAAAATCAAAAGAACTTTATTTAGATTATAGCAATAACTTTTAAATTGATAAATATATCTTCCAGACATATAAAAAACCATATATACCCTAAGTATATATGGTCTATATAATATTCTTTTCTTTTTGTTTCCTATGTATCCACATCCCACTGGATAGAATAATACCCATTTTCCTTTGCTGTTCGGATAACGTTATCATTGTATTCTCCAAATGGTGGGCGGAATAAATTCATGTCAATCCCGGTTAACTCTTTTACTGCCTCATGGCATCCCTGCAATTCCTGTGTAATTTGTTCTGACGATAAAGTGCTCATGTGGGGATGCGTTGCTGAGTGATTGCCTAAATCATGACCTGCGGCAGCAATTTTTTCCACCTCTTCTGGATATTTATCCACCCAATACCCACAAAGGAAAAAAGTTGCCGTCACATCATTGTCGTCTAAAATCTGTAGCAACTCATCTGTATCGTCCGCACCCCATGCAGCATCAAAACTGATTGCCACCTTTTTTTCATCTGTCTGCACACAGTAAATGGGTAATTCCCGTTTTGTCTGTGCCGTTAGCACCGCTGAAGTGTATTCTGCCACAGGCGGCAGAAAATGCGCACCTAAGCCAATGGCAGCCAATACTGATACACCTAAAATGACATACTTCTTCTTCAAATGAATCGCACGGAAAAATTGCATAATCTTCCCTCCGTTTTTGTTCTATCCTATGCAAAAAACAATTTTTCTATGATAAAAACGGACAAGTATTGGGAAAAGAAGACATTTTCTCCATGTCTTTTTCATGATATTTATTTCTCAAATTTTTTCAGGTTGTAAGAAAAATGTTCCATATCTTCTGGCAAAATCAAAGACTTTTTGCTATCAGCTTCTGTAATGGGTCGGATAGGTCTGCAAGGATTTCCGTAAGCCAGATAATTATCAGGGATATCCTTTGTAACTACACTTCCTGCACCAATGACAACATTATTCCCGATATGCACACCGCCAATGACAACGGTATTGCAGGCGATCCACACATTATCCCCAATGTGAATCTCATCGGCATATTCCGCCATAGTGGTTTTTCCCTCATCATCCAGTCCCATTCTTTCCTGGGCAATCAGTGGATGGGACGTTGCCATCAGGGAAACATTAGGACCAAAGCATACATTATCCCCAATATAAATCCGTGCGTCGTCCATGACCGTCAGATTAAAATTGGCAAAAAAGTTCTCTCCAATAAACGTATGAGAGCCATAATTGAACTGGATAGGTCCCTGAAAATAGTACACCTTCCCAATTTTTCCAATGAACTCCTGAATGATGGGACTTCTTTCAGGATCATATTCATCCATGGTATTATATTTCTGACAGGCAATATGGGCTTTATGCTTAATGTCCTTTAATTCCTGTTTTCTTGGGTCAAACATCTTTCCGGCAAAAATTTTTTCTTCTTCTGTCATCATAAACACCTTCCTTTCCCATTTTCTATTTCCTATTTTAGCACTGCTTTTTTCAAAATACCAGCCCTCTGATCTTCCCCATTGCTTGACAATTCATCCTCATTGTGCTTGAATAAATACAATGAAAAGGAGTGTTGCATATGTATATCACAGAATTGGAAACCCCCGCCGTTTTGCTTGATTTGGATATTGCTGAAAAAAATCTTCAGACATATCAGCAGGCATGTGACAAGTATAAAAAATCACTTTGGCCCATGGTCAAAACCCATAAAAGCAGTTATCTGTTAAAGAAACAAATGGAATTGGGTGCAGAAGGCTTTTTGTGCGGCACCATAGACGAATGCGAAATGGCTGTGGAAGCTGGTGCAGGAAAAATCATGTATGCCTATCCCCCTGCCAATCCCAAAAACATCAGTCGTCTTGCTGCCCTTGCCCATAAGGCGGACATTATCATCCGCATTGACCATTTGGATGTAGCTCGTATGCTGGAAACTGCTGCGGAAAAAGAAGGCATCACATTTTTCTATTCTATTATTGTAGATATGGATTTCCACCGTTTTGGCATTGCGCCTGCCAAGGTAGTTGCTTTTGCCCAAGAAATGAAGCAGTTCTCTCACCTGAAGTTCTTCGGCATTTCCACACATCCCGGACAGGTTTATGGCTGCACCACCCAAGAGGAACGTCAGACCGTTGCAAAACTTGAAACAGAAACCATGGGCAGTGTCGCAGCTGACCTGAAAGCTGCCGGATTTACAGACTTTTTTGTCACCAGCGGCTCCACACCCACATTTGCACTGACTGTAGACCAGCCGGAAATCCAGATTTATCATCCCGGCAATTACATCTATCACGATGCCATTCAGATTGCTCTGGGAAGTGCGGAAGAAGCTGATTGCTCTCTGTCTGTTCTTGCTACCATCATTTCCCATCCTTCCGAAGATGTGTTCCTTTGCGATGCAGGTGCAAAATGTCTGGGGCTGGATCAGGGAGCACATGGCAGTGCTGCTGTCACTGGATTCGGCATTGTGAAAAACCATCCTGAATTAACGGTTTATGGTCTTTCTGAAGAAGTTGGCAAAATCAAAGTAAACGGTACCACTTCTCTGAAAATCGGCGATAAAATCCAAATTATCCCCAATCATTCCTGTTCTTCCGCCAACTTAACCAGCTGGCTGGTAGGTGTCAGAAATGATATGGTAACCGAACAAATTCCCGTGGATGTACGCGGAAATGCAAAACAGAAAAAATAATAGCAAAAAAAGAGGATATCCCTAGAAATTTTTTTGGGATACCCTCTTTTTTATTTGAGAACAACTAATTATAACATCTGTTCCTTTCTCTTTCTGTTTTCATAAGTGGAAATATGAGAAAAACCAAGTTCTCGAAGCATTTGATATGTCTTTTCGATACCAAAAGCCAAGTCGGAAGCACGATGGGCATCAGAACCAACAGTCAATATCTTACCGCCGGATTCTCGATACCATTTCAGCACCTGGGGTGTGGGCAATGTTTCTCCCGTACCTTTATACAGCCCGGATGTATTGACTTCAATGCCTTTTTCCCGCTCTATCAATATAGAAAACAAATCTTTGTACTGCTTTTCAAAAGGTCTTAAATCCACCTGTTTTTTCAACTGACGATACAAATAGCGCTGAGGCAATGTAATATGACCTAACACATCAAAATCATAATCTTTTGCCAATGCAATTTCCGCATCTAAAAAGCGACCATACAGTTCTTCCAAGTCCACAGCGGCATAATCCAGCCGGTCTAATTCCAGATCTTTTTCCAGATTATGAATGGAGCCGATGATGAAATCAAAAGAATACTTGTTCATCAAACGGCGATATTCTTCTGGATTCGCTTGTGGCTGCCCCAATTCAATGCCATTGCGAATCACCAACTGCCCAGCATATTTCTGCTGCGCAGACTCCATAGCTATCTGCCGTTTCTCCAAATCTATTTCATCTTCAAACACACCATGGGTCAAAAAGTCCACATGGTCTGTAACAGCCAACTCCCGCAATCCCAACGCGATGGCTTGCTCACACATACGTTCCAATGATTCCTCACTGTCACAGGAAAATCCCGTATGGGTATGGTAATCACATAAAAACACCTGAACACCTCCAAATTTCTTCTATGGGCATTATACCCTACCATTTGGATGCTGGCAATAGACCTCAGCGTTTCTATTTTTCCAATAAATACAAAAACAGCGGCAGTTGCCTGCCGCTGTCTGATTTCTATGAACTTAATGGATATCTACCCAAGATTCATAGCTGTTCTGATCTGCTCTTGTATAGTCATGACCATTTGCCGCTTCCATCATGGAGCCATATGCCCAGTGACCAAAGCTCAGATCGCTGAATGTACGCAGTTCATCCAGATGATCCATCATAAAGGACATATCTGCTGCACGGTTTTCCATACGGTTGATGACACTGGTTACTTCCGCACGAGTGATGTAACGGTCGGGACCAAATGTGCCGTCAGGATAACCGCTGATCCAGCCATTCTGTGTTGCGCCCGCAATCGCGCCATAGTACCACATATTTTGAGGTACGTCAGGGAAACTGCAAGCTGTACCTTTTTCAGCATTTGCAAAATTCATCGCCATGGTAACAAATTCTGCACGAGTAATAGACGCATCAGGTTTGAATGTACCATCGGGATAACCGCTGATAACGCCCTTTCCTGCAAGAGTCATAACTGCTTTCGCATACCACTGGTTTGCAGGAACGTCTGTAAATGCTTTCGCATCGCCGGTTTTATCTGTCAGCAGGTTATAGAACATTGTCGCTGCTTCTGCACGGGTGATGGTCTTATCGGGACCAACAGTGCCATCGGGATAACCGCTGATGTATGCGCTGTGGCTTTCTGTTTCCGCGTCTTTCCATACAGCATAGAGATCTACGCTGCTGCCGGGCATACGGAAGATATCGCCAACTTTGTAATCTACTTTGCCGTCTTCTTCCAGACTCCAGCCTGCCAGTACTTTGCCAACAGGTGAAGTGAATACGTTACCTTTTACAGTAACTGTTTCACCGGGGATGAATTTTCCGTCTTTTTCGGTTTCGTCATCGTTGTGATAACGAACGTAGTAGGTGTTGGAAGTGTGGCTGCCACCGGAGGAGGAAGAGCCGTCAGATTCTTCGCCTTCCCATACAAGGGCAAAAGGACTGAAACCGCCGGAACCAATTTTAAATTCAATATGATCGTCCAGTTTCGTGAATGTCACAGGACTTACTGTGCAGTTTGCAATATCACCAGCCACATCATTGCTGGACATATCACGATGAAGATCTTCAAAATGCAGAAGTTCAAAATCTGTTGTCTTGTCTGTACCTTCTGGATATGGCCAGTAAATAGTTACATCATTAGATGCTTTCACCCATGTATTACCATTATGTCTGTCTACTAAATCCAGATATTTCAGATCGAATGCATAATTGTCATAGGCGTTTTGTAATTCTTCTTTTGCACGTTCTTTTAAAAGATTGGAGCGATTGCTTTCAGAAGCTGTATTTTCGATAATGCCATCAAACAGCAACGCAATGCCTTCTTCGCTTGCTAATACATCGCCTTCATTGATGGTAAACTTTGTACCCGCTTCTGCCGTTACTGCGGGTTTTCCTTCAGAAAGAGTAGGCTGTTCAGAAATATCTGCATATTCTACTTGACTGGTTGTACCACGCACATGCAGTTTACCTGTTTGATTCTTAATCTGAACACCTGTTTGTTCAACATTATCTACCCAAACGCGAATATCTCCAACATCGCCCTTGTAAATGCTCATGTCCAAAGTCTGATTCAAAGCTTCACCAACATTGAACTGGTCACTGATAACTTTGGAACCGTCCGTTTTTGTGAATTCTACACGAACAGGATCTTGGTTCGTAGCTGGAACTAATTTATAAACGTGATCAGATACTCCATCATAAGGTTCGACTGTCCAAGTTTTACCACTATCGCTTTCTTTAAAAGTAATCTTTCCTGCATCAGTTATTCCTTTAGGCAAATCGAAAATAAATCCTGGTTCGGGCAAAGAATTGCTTGTCTTAATATGTCCTTCGTCATCAACTACAGTACCTTCATAACCATCTTCACCGCCCATGTAAATAGTCAGATCTGCAGGTGTAACTGTCAGATAATATACACCTGTTGTCACAAAATACAGCGCATATGCCTGACCCGGAGTCAATCCATTTAAGGTAATATCAATATTTTCTTTATTTTCCAGTTCAACAAAAGTCACATCACTTGTAACTGTTGTCCCATCCTCACTAACAGGAACATATGCCGCATATAAACCAATGCCTTTATAAACACTGTATGGTCTGTTTACTGTAAAATGGAAATCACTAGATTCTTGAGTACGGAACCAAAGCCCACTACCCGCAATTTGCCATACTTCATTTTTTTCTTGACCTTTTGCTGTAGCAGCTCCCTGCACACTATTCTTCAAAGTGCTGTTCGGCTGACCAAGTGATACAGCAGGATAAGTATCATCTAATGTGATAGTGCCAAAACTCAAATTAACTGATTTCTTTCCCTGCAATACGTTCTCATTGGTATAGATATATTCATTTTTATCTTTTGCAGAGCCACCGGTTGCAGAAATCTGATAGCTCGTACCATTATCGCTAATCGTACCATCATTCAGTTGCACAATGGATTCACCAGTTACTGTGTATTTAACGCCAGACGTGTTATTTGAAATGGTGCCGCCATTCATAATAAACTGAACACCTTTATATTCAGTTTTCCCCGTTACTTCTACACCGACATTATTCTTTTCAATAGTACCACCATTCATTGTAAACAAGGAGCCATTATTAACGCGCACAGCAACACCGCTGCCCAATAAAGCTGCTGATTTTGTGCCGGAAATCACTGCGCCTTCTTCCATGACAACTTCTGGACGACCACCGCTCTGATTTGCAATATAAATTGCAGTACCTTTATTGTTAATGATATGTCCTCTGATTGTATATCTGGAACCGTTATTGGTATACAATACCTGTCCATCTTTCCAACCATCTTCCGATACACAATCTTTTACCACACCAGTAGGACCAATTTCAATATGCCCATACCAGGAACGCATAACAGGGTTATTTTCAACATTACTTACAGTACCGTTGATCAACGCTTTGTGTTGATAATCATTATTAAAGTCATCCATATATACAGCAGAAATTCCTTTGATATTATCAATGGTGGCTCCATCTTTCATATCTAAATCACTGCCATACATACCAACAACAGAACCTTGACTTGCATTAACATTGAAATCTTTAACCTGGCAATCAGCTTTCAATACGATATCAGAATCTCCACGTCCGTGAACTGCTATACCAGTATTTCCCTGCCACATATCTTTATCCGCTTTGATATTAGAAATGATACCATCAATGTCAGCACTGCCACCATCTACATAAAACGCACGGCCAGTTACATCGTAAATTTTTGCGTCTTTTTCCATATCTACATGAGTTCCCTGAACCCATACTGCACCAGCAGAACCGTTGCTACCTGTATCACCTTTAATTCTATCAGTAACAGTATCGTCGCAGATTTTAGAACCGCTTTCCATGGTCAATGTCGCTCCGCCCGTTACACGGACAGCAGACATACCCCCGAAGTTTTTCAGAACAGCACCTTCGCCGAGAATGATTTCAGCAGTTGCTGTATCAGTACCATAAGCAGCTACAATAGCATCCTGAACTATACTAGAATTCTTTGATTTATCTTCTCCATCAGAAGCCTGAGCAAAAATCTTACCTTCATATTTACCTGCATCATTCAAAGTGATGTTTTCCAATGTCAAAGAAGCGCCTTTCCCCTTCGGTGTTGTTACTTCAATCATCGCAGGATTATATGTACTTCTTGCAGTATCCTGAATTGTTTGGAAATCCTCTTCACGAGTGATTGTATGCCCATTCCCATTGATGGTAATGTTTTTATGAACTTCTGCCTCGTCGGTAATACGTGCACATTCTGTTGCATCAATATCATTCAGCAATTCAATAGTAATGTCTGTTTCTTGACTTTTGTTTGCCTCAGCAACCGCAGCTGCCAAGGAATCATAATCGCCGTTTTCACCAACGGTTAAAGTATCTCCTGCTTTGGGTGCTCGCAAAGGCATTTCTTCTACTTCACATTCCCCTTCATGGTCAGAAGGCAGAATACAGCCATCTTCATGTTCTCTTTCCGGCTGTTCTTCTTCTGTCTTTTCTGCTGGTGCTGTCACGCAGTCACCCTCATGATCGGGAGCCAATGTGCAGCCGTCTTCATGCACGCTTTCCTGTTCTGTCACACAATCTCCTTCATGATCAGGAGCCAGTATGCAGCCTTCTGCATGTACTTTTTCCGGCTGGGTTTCTTCTACATTTTCTGTCGGTGTTGTCACACAATTCCCTTCATGGTCAGGAGCCAATATGCAACCCTCTTCATGTACCCTTTCCAGCACTTCTTCTGTAATCGCATTTTCCGACGCTTCATTTTCCCCTGTTTCTGCTGCATATACCCCCTGAGGTATCACCATAGCAGCAGCCACAAGAAAAGCAAATGCCCGCCGTTTCCATAGTCCTTTCTTCATACCTTTCCTCCTTCTACTCTTTTCTTGACTCTCTTCTAAAAAACCTCTTCTCATAAATCACGCCCTTCCCAAGCCGCTGTCACATCATCTGCTTCCAGCAGCTTTTCATAATACTGCAAAAGTATAATAGAAATGTTTTCCTGTAATTCCTGTTGCGTCCGTTCGTATAAACCACGCAAACAACTCGGAGTTGCTTTTTCAGGCTTTACACCTGCGGACTGACACAACTGTTTCATGGAGGTATTGACTGCAACGCGATGCAGTTCTCCGCCTCTTTGCGCAACAAAAATGGGACCCTGACGAATCCCATTACGCGCACAATATGCCAACAGTTCTTTTTGCAGACCTGATGGTACCACAATCTTTCTGACATTTTCCCCCGTCGTAATTTCTCCTCTACCCTTTTTGATAAAACCAACGGTGACCTGAGGAAATTCTCTCAAAGAAACGCCTAGAACACAAATGGTCTTCATAATAAAATAAATTTGTTCTTTATTCATCTGTCTTGCAGCCTGAAGCAACCGAATATATTCACCACGACTTAAAACTGATTTTTCGACTTCTTCCAAACGAATGCAGGATACTTGCCAATTTCGTTCTCCAGCAAAATTCAAAAACTGGTTGATCACTGTCAGCCTACGGTTAATGGTACGCACTGCCAAAACCTTTTCTTCCTGCATATATTCTTTCCATTGCTGCAACGTTTCCTTATGTAATGTGGTATCTGGCAACAGCCATTTTCGCAAAGCCAGCAATATCCGCCGATATTCTGCAATTGTTTCTGGTTTATTTCCGGCTTCTATTTTCTTCTGTAAAAATGCATTGATGTTTTCGACTGTTAATCTAATTTCTTCCATTCATTCTCACTTGTTTAAAACAAAATTTCCCTTCTGTAATATATTATTTTTTTGTTATATGTGAAGATTGTCGAATTTTCTTGACATATTGCGAAAAATGGTGCCGCTTTATTGTAAAAATAAAAAAAGACATAAAAACAAAAACCGATAAAAAATTTTTCTGAAAATTATGCAATCGGTCTTGTTTTTGTGTCTAATACTTGACATTGTATGTAAAAAATGTTATATTTTAAATATGTAACTTCACCTCGGGCTGTAGCATTTGATATTTTTTATAACAGAAGGGAAATTCTGTTATAAAATCAACTTCATTTTTTCTAATTTTTCTTGGTGTTCTCGTCCACTTTCCATAATATAAATTCTTGTGGTCTCTATATTGCTGTGCCCCAGCAAATCTGCCAATTTGGCAATATCTTTTTCCAAACCATAAAACGTACGAGCAAATAAATGGCGTAAATTATGCGGAAATACCTTTTGCGGATTTACTTGCGCATCTTTACAGAGCTTTTTCATATCTGACCAGATATTACAACGATTTAACGGACGTCCTGTTCTAGTGCGAAATATCACCCCTGCTGTGATTCCTTTTTCTTTCACATAATGTTTCAGTTTCCGCTGCAGCTCTCCTGGCAGAAAAATCACACGCCGTTTGCCTTTGCAGTTCACCTCTGCTCTTCCTTTTTTTAAAGAATCCATCGTAATATACTGCAGTTCAGACACGCGAATTCCGGTGGCACATATGGTCTGAATGACTAAGGACAATCTTTGATTCCCCTTTTTTTCTGCAGCATGCACCAAACGAGCATACTCAGCTTTTGTCAATTCTTTCTCTTCTTTGGCAAATATCTCCTTCTGAATCCGCAACAACTTCATGCGCAGATCATATCTGCCAAAAAAAGAAAAAAAGCCATTGGCAGCGACCAATCTACCATTGACACCAGCAGGACAATATTTTTGTTCTAATTTCGCTTTCCATGATATCAGTTCTTCCTTGCTTTCGTTTTTCCCTGATAAAAAAGTCAGCAGTTCATATAATTCCCGTTTATATTTTTCCAATGTGCCTGCACTTTTCTCCTGTTCTTTCAGATACTGTAAATAAATTTCAATATTTTTTTGATTCAGACAATTTGCATTCATGTCAATCCCTCCTTAATCTACAGTCTGCAATATATCTCGTAAAAAATACATTGTAAAATTATTTCACCACAAATCTTTCTGTATATATTCGACAGCGTTATGCTATATAATTGTACAAAAAGGAGGACATAACTCCTTTTTTGTGGTATGATATCAAGAAAGACATTTGTCTTATTTTAACCTATATAGGAGGGAACCTTATGGAAAAAACATTTTGGAATCGCGTCAATAACAAAGAACTGCTTGAACAGGTGAGCGAAGGAAAAGAAGTCATCTGGGTCAACGAAAACCAGGAAAAAACTGCTGACGCATTGGCAAAAATCAACATCACAATGGCAGATATTGACGATGCAGAAGCAAGATTGGCTCGTTTTGCGCCATTTATCAAGAAAGTCTTTCCTGAAACAGAACCTCAGAACGGCTTAATTGAATCTCCTCTGACCGAAATCCCTCATATGCAAAAACAGTTGGAAGAAGAATATACCACCTCCATTCCCGGACGTTTATTCTTAAAACAGGATAGCCATCTGGCAATTTCTGGCTCCGTCAAAGCAAGAGGCGGTATTTATGAAGTATTGAAACATGCAGAAGATCTGGCATTGGAACACGGCAAAATTAAACTGACAGATGATTATTCCGTATTTGCCTCTCCTGAATTCAAGGAATTTTTCAGCCAGTTTAAAATTCAGGTTGGTTCCACCGGCAATCTGGGCATGAGCATTGGCATCATGAGTGCAGCTCTGAGTTTCCATGTTATCGTACATATGTCTGCTGATGCGAAACAGTGGAAAAAAGATCTCCTTCGTCAGCGCGGTGCAGAAGTCATCGAATACAATGATGATTACAGCAAAGCCGTAGAAGTAGGCAGAAAAAATTCTGACGCTGATCCTTCCAGTTATTTTGTAGACGATGAAAACTCTGTAACACTGTTCCTTGGCTATGCCGTTGCCGCAAAGCGCATCCAGAAGCAGTTTGCAGAAAAAGGCATCACTGTGGATGCAGATCATCCTCTGTTTGTTTATATTCCCTGCGGTGTAGGCGGTGCCCCCGGCGGCGTTGCTTTCGGCTTCAAACAGCTTTTCGGCGACAATGTTCATGTTTTCTTCATCGAACCCACACAGGCACCTTGTATGCTGGTTGGTATGGCTTCTGGTCTGCAAAACGAAGTTTCCGTACAGGACTTTGGTCTGAGCGGTCAGACTCATGCCGATGGTTTGGCAGTTGGTCGTGCTTCCGGTTTTGTAGGCGGCGTCATGAAAAACCTGCTCTCTGGTATCCTTTCTCTGGAAGACTATCACATTTACGATCTCATGCGTGACATTGTTAATACAGAAGACATCTTCCTGGAACCTTCCGCTTGTGCATCCTTCTGGGGTCCTATTCAGCTGAAATCCCCCGAAATGCAGGCATATATTGAAAAAATGGGTCTGAAAGACAAGATGGCAAATGCTGTACATATTCCTTGGGCAACAGGTGGAAGTCTGGTTCCTGCGGAAATCCGTGAAGAATACATGCATACACATCTGAAATAAAATCTGAAAATCTAATTTCAGATAACATCATAAAAATCTACAGTATTAG
>OGXZ01000015.1_pt1 | contig 80054 bp, 61 predicted proteins | sample 1576431 | NCBI WGS metagenome assembly OGXZ01 (sample SAMEA3541590, study PRJEB24748) | human gut metagenome | biome: human gut; feature: human-associated habitat; material: faeces | place: China | collected 2012
TAAGACCCAACTGGCTGTTGGGTACTGAAATCCTACACTTATATATTAGGAGGAGGTATCACATGGATTTTGAAGTGAAACACCTTATCTGTGCTGGGCTGGATGTTCACAAAAAAACGGTTGTTGCTGCTGTCTGCATTACGGATCCTGTCACTTTGGAAGCAACTTATAAAGTGAAATCCTTCTCCACCAACAATTCACAGATTGCAGCTATGCGTGACTGGCTTCTCTCGTATAACTGTCTGCATGTCTGCATGGAATCCACCGGTAAATACTGGATCCCTGTTTTTAACATCCTTGAGCCGCATATGCACGTTATCCTTACTCATCCCAAGTATGTCAAAGCCATAAAGGGTAAGAAAACTGACAAACGTGATGCAAAATGGATTGCCAATCTTTTTCGCTTTGATATCGTTAAAGCTTCTTTTATTCCACCTGCTGATATCAGGGCTCTCCGTGAGCTTTCCAGATATCGTCTCAAACTTTCCTATATGCGTTCCGCTGAGAAAAACCGCTACCAGAATAGTATGACTATTTCACGTATCCGTATTGACTGTGTCCTCACTGATCCATTTGGAAAAACCGCCTCATCCATTATGAATTATCTTCTTTCAGACGTTCCTTTTGACGAAAAGGAATGTGCAAAACTGATTCATGGTGGCATCAAAGTTTCTAATGAAGAGATTTTTGACAGCATACGCGGTTTTGAGATATTATCGGAACAACGCTTTAAGATGTCCCACGCAAAACAGCACATGGAACTTCTCAGCTCCTATATGGATGAAATTGAAACCGAATTATTCCGCCTCAGCCGCCCGTACGATGAAGTAATCAAACGTATTTCAAGGATCGCTGGTTTTACTGAGCGTTCTGCTTTGTTTGTCATTTCAGAAATCGGTGCTGATATGGGGGTTTTTGAATCGGATAAACATCTTTGTTCCTGGGCTGGTCTTACCCCTGCGAATAATGAGAGTGCCAACAAAAAGAAATCTACCCGTTGTTCAAAAGCCGGTCAATATCTAAAGCCTTTACTCATCCAGTGTGCACTTGCTGCTGTAAAAAGCAGGAAAAATCCTTATTACGCCATCAAATATAATCGACTGGCGAAACGGCGTGGCAGGAAAAAAGCAATCATTGCCATAGCCCGAATGATGCTTACAAGCATTTATCACATGATTCTTAATAATGAAGAATGGAAACCAGATGATTACGAAGCCATCATCCATCCATCAAAACCTGAAAAAGTTGCACTTACACTTGATAACGTAATTCAGTTCCTCGGAGAGCAGGGAGCTGATCCGGAAACACTAAAACTCCTTCAACAGCAATGTGCTGTTCATTCTGGATAAATCTTAAAAACCAGATTTTCCACACAAGGGACGTTTATGGTCTATTTTCGGCTCATTGCTTCACACTTGCTCCTTCTCTTCCTTTGTGCTGCCGCAGCTCTCTGCATTTTATTTCTGCAATGGCTTCTGACCGGCAGCAAAGCCTTTTCTTTTTGAAACGCTTTTGTTTTACCAGAATTTTATCATAGGTACGTTTTTGTTACAAGATTCATTCTGATCTGTTTCTTATTCTGTTTCTTATTCTGTTTCTTGCTCAGATTCTTCTTCCTGTTCCTTTCGTTCAGCCGTCCATCTCCCCTGTCAGACCGCCGCTCCTGCGCTAGAAAACAAGCACTCCGGCTCATTCCCCACGGCGCTGACGGATGATAAAATAGAGGAAAACACAAAATGCCGCCAGAGAAGCACCCATACAGGGAAAATAAAGCTCACCTGACATCACGGCAACAGCCGGATGACTCAGGACACACATGGTCACGCAGGCTGCAAGGGCCAGACCGCCCAGCAGAATATATAGCAGATTCCAGTTCCCAGCTGGCTCCAACGCATTCTCCCAGGTCTTCCTGCGCTCCAGCTCCCGCAGCAGCATGTCCTCATCGGGATCTCCTTTGATCAGAAGATAGGTACACCGGGTCACATGCGTATCTGGATGACGCACCTGGCATCGGACCGCGTAGTGGCTGCGGTTTTCCTTGATATTTAACACCTTCAAAATTTCGTCCGCACGGTTGGGAATAAACGGCTGGCGGCCCTGTCTGCGCAAAAACGCCTGTGTTTCCATCGTACCAACGGCAAAGCCAAGAAATCCATTCCCATGATTGGACAGGCCGCGGGCATCCATGACCCATAAACGATCATTTTCTGTCAGAAAAAAGATCGTGGCGTCCCGGATCGACCGCCGTCCCAGGAGGACGGTCAGCCCGATCCCCAGAGCACTGACAGCAGTCAGAAGGAGCAGAGAAAATGCTTTTTTATTTATCCCCAGGGATAATGACAGAAGGGTCCCTCCGCAAAGCAGCAGGACCATCAGCAGAACGATGCCAAGGATACCGCCGACTGCCCGGTATCCATATTTGCTTTTCTTTTTCGTATCCGGGGACATCCATACTTTTTTCAGTTCCATATATCCTGCTCCTGTTCGATTTTCTTTCTGGTTTAATATTCTGATCAGCTGTATAAAACGGAAACATTTCAGCAAATGATCGGACGCTCTGTGTATGGACCTTTCCCGTGTTCAGATCTTGTGCCCCTGTACAGATAGATCCCGTTTTGCCGCTTCATGATTTATCTATCTTTCCGCTATGTACGTAAACAGCCTTATTCCTTTTCCCCTTCGCAATACCTATTTTTTCTTTTTTTGCTTAGGCATTGGCAGTTCCTCGTACATCGCGTGAAACAGACCTGTTAAAAATTCTTTCTGATCAACCTCGTCTACCAGCAGCATTTCCTTTGCTCCCTCATAAGGTGCTTCATATACTGGATCCGTCATATGGGCAATTGCCGACTTAGTGGGCTTTACAAGCAGTCGATCATCGTATTTCTATCCACGCTCCACTCATTGTTTTATAAAATTCATCATAGCATTTCTATCCACGCTCCCCGTGGGGGGAGCGACGTGTGCACCCGGTTATGTACTATTTAAAAAAACCTTTATTTCTATCCACGCTCCCCGTGGGGGGAGCGACTTTGACTCTAAGGAGATGGCCAGTTTTATCGACGATTTCTATCCACGCTCCCCGTGGGGGGAGCGACATCAGGGGTATCGTGACGGGCTGGCCCAGGGGCGGAAATTTCTATCCACGCTCCCCGTGGGGGGAGCGACCGGGTGGAGATGTAAGAATAGTCTGTCCGTCTGGCATTTCTATCCACGCTCCCCGTGGGGGGAGCGACAGCAAACATGATAATATTCCATTCATATTTGCAACAGTTTATTATGCAATCTGATAATTTTTTTTGAAACCAACAATTCAAAAGTAATTTTATGAGGGTTTTTGCCAAATTTTTAAATAGATATATTTATTTTTCTAAAAGTTCGAGTGCGAGTCTCTTAAGGAATTTATGTTTGCTTCCCTTTCGCACTGGCACTAATAAAAAAGTATTTTGGTGATATTATTTTCATCTCAACAAAATGGTATAATGCGTTCCGCAGTCATGGTAGATAACGGCATCTTTTGGCATAGGATAAACAGTCAGAACATTTTCCAGTGTATAGGTACACAGATATCCGCTTGCCTGCGTTAAAAAAGTGCTGGGTATCAGGTCTCTGCAAATATTCATCAGAATTAATCATAAACCTCTACTGACAGTCCAGGCAATTCGCCACAAGTGATTTCATAATCTTGAATATTTTTCGGCAATTCATTCTTTGGCTTCACATGCAAAAGCCGATGTACCTTTGCAGAAGAATACTGACCATTCTTGCAGTCATGTTTCCACCAATAAAGCCGCAAAACCTCCATACTTCCATCCGGACGGGCGGAGGAAGCATCATTCTCAAATAATGTATGCAGCGCTTCTTTAATTAATTCTGCATCCTCCATAGTAAAACCAGTTTTCTCTGCCAACTGGCAATTAATACTGCCAAAAGTTGTATACACAGCAAAATCCACCCTGTGCTTTGTACCCATGGTATCACTGGACTTTTTATCTGTTGTGATACTATTTACACTTTTTGTAATCTGCAGGCTTTCAATATTGATTGGTTCGATACTAAAAGCGGGGTGAAGGGAAACAGGTCCTCTCACACCTACAGAGACTCCTTCCTTTCCATCTTTAAAAGCAAATACCTGACCAAAACTTCGTACGTCCATCCACTTTGCACATGCCGCCTTTGCATATGCCTCCCGATCTTTTTTCTTTTGGGCATCTGATAGTTCAGGACAAGCATCCGCGCGATCTTTTAAACTACGAAACCCATCATTACAACGATCATCTGACTGTACAAAAACGCTGGCTCCAAAATCCATCATTCGATTACGAATTTTCCGTTTTAAGCATACGTCTGAAATCTCACCATATCCCTCGTAAGTTTCTCTCGGGCGATTTCCATTCAGTGGGTCTCCATTGGGATTTGCATGATTTACGGCAATTACAAGAGCAAAATCGATTTTATTCTGCAAAGTTTCCATATTTCTCCTCCTTTATTCATTGTTGGCATCAATTGACCGATCAATATTGGGCTTCTTAAAGAATTCTGCACGCTGGCTGGCATATCCAAGAAGGTACAGCTCACTAAGTGGATCATTATTAAACTCTTTGATTGGAATTCGGTCTAATAATTTTAGCATAAGGTCATTGCTGTAAATACTTTTATTATTTTTTAGAAGGCGCTCCAGATAAGGTTCCAGCTTTTTTCTCAGCCGATCCGTTGTTTTCGCTGGACGCTGTGTAAAAATAGTTTCCATGCGTAAAGCATTAGTTGGGCGATGTACATCTCCAGAAAAATAATAATTATAAGTCCGCTCCAATTGATCGGCACAAGCCAAAATACGTCCAAACAGATAACTTCTGTCATGGCAGTTTTCATCTAATGCCATAGAAAAATCCTCCTTTTTATTGCGATGATAATATCCACGTACCAGAGCACAGGCAATTCCTCTTGTTTTTTTTGCTTCCCAAGGCTCCATAGCAATACCGTTGGCAGCACGGTACATAAGTGTACGAATTAAGTCTCTTGGGAACGGACGTTGCTCCGTAATACACGGAAGTAACCGTTCAATAGTATGCTGTTTCAGCTTGGAATCTACATTCACCCCATATGTAGCTTCAGCAATGTCTTTTGGTGCCGGAGCACCGAAAAACACGATCGATTCTGATACAGATTTCCCTTTTTTCTCTTTCTGCTCTTTCCGATAACACTGTTCCCAGGCAAAGTTTCTATGCCAGTCTTCCACTGCATCCATCAGACGAGATCCAGATAATTCCCGGTAATAACGAATGGACATACGTCCTGGTGTTGCAGAATCCAGGATCATCACTGTGATCTGACTGTAATCAGTCAATTTTTCTCTATATCCTTGTATTGCATTATTAAAGCGTAATGCAAACGCAGCCCGAGTATCTGCGATTGGTTTATCAAACTCTGAAATATCCTCTGGTCCATCCAAATACGGATCGTCTTCTTCCATATCTTTCACCAGACCATAAGTGTCCTCTGTTACTGAAGGGACCTGTTCATCCGCCATTCCCCAAACCAAAATCGTTTGGTCTCCAATGCTGATCCCTTGTCGTCCGATCAGCCATCTTAGTGCACTATGAGCTTTTTGGGTCGTTTCATAGCCTATTGAAAGGGCCTCTTCGGCATCATTAAATCGTCCGCGATAAGTGAAATTTGTACCGTCATTACTAGAAATCAACTTAGCTCGATCCCCCGGATTTCTAATCTTATATGGGCTTAATTGGGAAAGTAACATTTTCCTTCCCTGTACATAACAAAACCCTTCTCTTTTTAAGATAGATAAATAATATTGGATAAAACTATTCCAAACCATGGTATCATTTGAAAGCGCTTTCCCGTCTACGTTAAAACGAACAAAAGCTTCTGTTTGATCCCCTCCCGTTATAGTTTGAAATATTAACGGTGTTTCTTCTTTTGCCCCCGTCCATTTTTTCACCAGCTTCCCATCAGATCCAATAAATAAGATTCCATCCTCAATTAAATCTTCAATCAAACATCCCTTTTCCAGATAAAAAAGCACTGCCCGTACCTGAGGCAAACCATAAGGCGAATTACACCAATCTCGAAGTTGTTTTAGATATTCAGCCCACATCATCTTTTTTGATCCGCCATATTTCCCGTAATCTCCGGCAATATATTGCAACTTATCTACTAATGGATGCGGAACTGGCCCCGATGTACGAGCAGAAGATTCCTCTGTGCAGGGAATGATGGTTGTCATTTCATCCGTTCGGAGGATTCTGGCAAAAAGAAATTTTCCTTCTTTTGTTAGACTTATCTCCACATGTACCTTTTGCGAAGTATGTCCTACTGGAAGCAATACAGGAAGTTCCCTTCCCAAACAATTAACTGAAGGAACTCCTACTTCTGTAATATTATTCTCATATGTCTGATAGCAGCGTTCAATCCAACTCATCCGTTTTCACCTCCCGATAAAGTTCTTCGCAAGGCTGAATATTTTTCTTTATAACAAATGATTTTTCTTTTTGTTTGTGTATGGGCCGAATAATAGGACACTCTTCTGGGCGAATAAACTGGATTATTCCACGTTCCATTACGGGACGCCACAAGCGTTCACTCATCATGCCGCTTCCATCCTCATCCGCATAAGTAATCCCGTGAAGCATCAGCCCAAGGGGCAATGCTGGACTATCATCATAAGCCCCCTTTCCCTCTCCAAACTCACATGGTTCCACATATCCTTGACATTCTCTAATCCCTAGGAAGATATCTCTTCTGCCACCTCGTTCCAGCATTCTTTTGGCTATAAAATAATGTTTATTCTCATTACGGTCTGCCGCCAGGTCCGGGCGATTCAAATTCCATTCAAAATGGCCTCTCACTTGATAACATACATCTACCAAATAGGTATAAATAGAAAGGTCATTTGTTCCATCGTTATATCGAATAGGACGAATACCCTTTGACTGTGTTTCAATGGGATTCATAACCCGTATGGCATCTGGATACCAAATAAAGGTAGGCTTCCAATATACGCTTTCAAAAATCCCTTTTAGTGCCTGGTATGTAGGAACCGGATAACTAAATTTTTCTCCTCCAACCCTAGTAATCGGATCACTGAATAACGCGAACCGTCCTGACAGATAAAAAGATATACTATTATTATGCTGCAAAGCGAATACCTCCTCTCTTTTAAAATACAAATCAAAAAATAGTTCTGATCATTGCTGAGCTTCAAAACATAGCCCCTTGAACTCACTATCATAATAGTTTGGTAATACCATGAATGCTGCACCATCCATCACAGATATCAAAGCACTTTCAAGCCTTTTTCGGTCCCTCCGTCCTATAGATACCGTATATGGCTGTAATTCTGCAAAAGAAGGAATTTCTGAGTCTTCCTCCAAAAGTTTTGCAAGTATATGTCTGCCTTCTTTTCCATAGGGAACTAAAAGAGGAATGTTTTCATCCTGGATTGCTTCAAAGTTTGCCTCTGCGGTGCCGAATGCCTGGCGCATCACCCATCTGAATTTATCTTTTCCTTGTTTTACTACCAATCCCATGTGTTCCCTTTTTGCCTGCACCCCATTCTGATTATTAGAAAGTAGATCTACCATTGTTGTCTCTAAGCCGTTTTCCGGAACAATCCGGTACAACATATTCCGTCGCTGCTCTTGATCCCCATAGTATATCTGATAGTAGGTTTGAATTGCTTGAGGGCTGAGAAGATCAATACCTTCCGGCAGCTCTTCTAACAAGCGTCTTGTTGCCTGAGCTGCTGTATCAATCTCTGTCAGATATCGTAGATCTTCATCCGCACAGTAAACCAAGTACACATCTTTACACTTATCATTTCCATGTCTGTTACAACGTCCTGCCGCTTGTATGATACTAGGCAATCCAGTCAGACTCCGTATGACACAATCAAAACTCAGATCTACTCCAGCTTCTACAAGTTGAGTGCTAATGCAAATAAGCGATGGCCCACTTTTTTTCTGTAGATGTTTCTTGATTTTATCCATTACATCATCACGATGCTTTTGGCAAAGGTATGTAGTCAGACAAAACAACTGTACATCATCGGAAATTCGCTCTCGCAGTGTATCAAACAGCTTATTGACTGCTCGTTTCGTATTTAAAATCACCAAAACACTTCTGTTTTCCTTTAACAAATCCTTTGTAAAATCTGCAACAGATGAAACAGATTCTCCCCCTGGAACAAGGCGTGGTATAATTTGCACTCGTTTAAATTGTAAAAAACGTTGCTCAAAATCCCCTACCAAATCTTTTTCCAATGAAAATTCTATTGGATATACCGCTTTATCTAATGCCGGTTGTGTAGCCGTGCAAAAAACCACCGTACAATGAAAAACCTGCGCCAATGTATTCATAGCCAAATTCAATAGACAGATGTCCTGTAGAGGAAGTGCCTGTATTTCATCCAGCAATAACACGGAATTGGCCAGTGCTGGAAGCCGGCGAATACTCTGGCGGGAAGCCGCAAACAAAGTATTCAAAAGCTGCACCATTGTTGTACATATAACCGGAACATCTTGCCAGCGCTGGCTTAAAGCTATCCACTGGCTTCTCCCTTCCTCACTATTCTCGTTGAAAATCACATCCGAATGATGTTCAAGTACATACTCACTGCCAAGAACTTTTCTAATACAATCAGCATTTTGATGGGTAATAGATTTATAAGGAGCAAAGTAAAACACATGAGAAGCATTCTGCCGTCTTGCCATTTCCATGCAAAACCTAAGACCGGAATAGGTTTTTCCACCTCCTGTAGGAACATAAAGTCGATAGATTCCAGGATCGCATTTCTGTGCAGCAGAAAAGCACTGATCCGATATTTCCTGCCTCAGTTCATCGATTGTATATTTGCGGGACAATCCCTTCAAGTAATTCTCTGTTTTTTCTGACAGCCGATTCCAAAGTTTTTGCCGTTCTTCCAAAGAAGTGGAATGAGGAAGGAAAGTTTGATTCATATAACATGATGTATCAATCCAATCCGCATCCACCAACGCGCCAAACAAAAACCTCTGAATAAATCCCATTTGAAAACGATATGTCGTCCAAAAAACAGCGTTTTCACTCTCCGGATCATACTTTTCTTGAATTTTCTTCCGGACACGTTCTTCAAAGACAGAGAATTCCTCCGCAGCTTGATTGATTAAGGTCAACATAAACCCTTCCTCGCAGCAATCAGAGAAAAAAGCCTGTACATTCTCACTATACCGCACCCCAGCCCGTTCTGAATGCATACGATCCAGCCAGGGTTCGCAGCCATCTGGTGCAATATAATCACATCGGCCACTATGATGGCAACCGATCGCAAGACAAGCCATTTGAGCCATAACCCAATCCGTAAAATTCTGTTTTCTTTTATGTTCCCACAACCAATACATTCCGGCGCTGCAATGGTTCAACTTTTGCAGTGTTTTCCTCAGTATGTGGTCCTGTACATCCTGTGATGCTTTCCCCATGTCATGAAGCCATCCAGTCAATAAACCCAATTTTCCCAATCCGAACGGCTCACAAATTTCCGAGCATAACTTTGCCACATTACAACTATGCTCTTGCAGTGTCTGCCACTCCAATTGATCATGATTTAATTTACGTGTATGTGCAATCAGTCTATCCATTTTAATTTCCTTTTTAAATATAAAAGTTATATATTTTTGTTTTTAAAATAACACTTCAAATATTTATTGTCAAGAGCTTTTTAATGATTGCATTATTTCATAAAAATGTATATACTACTTATGTCATTTTTCCATAAAACAATGGATAATAAATGTGGATAGAAAAAAATATAAAAGTTATTTTACGAGTAAAGAGTGCCGCTCAACTAGTCAATTTAGTATGAGCGGCACTTCTTATCTATATTAATTCCCATATCAACATATTTCACATGGATCATTACCTTAGTCAGCCTTTTTACAACACTTGGCTGACTTTTATTTCCTCTCCAGCTTCACACAGACCTCGCAATGCCCCGTAAACGGAAACATATCCACTCCCCACGCCTCTTTCGCCTCGTACCCTTTCCTCTTAAACACCGTCAGATCCCTGGCCAGGGTATCGGGGCCGCAGGAGACGTACACCACCCGGGCGGGCTTTAAGGTGGCCACCGCGTTTATGAATTCCTCCGTGCTCCCGCTGCGGGGCGGATCCATGAACACCACGTCCGCCTTTCCTCCCTGGGAGGCCATCTGGATCATGAATTTTCCCGCATCGTTGCAGTAAAACCGGATATTTTTTACTCCATTGACCTTGGCGTTGGTGACCGCGTCCCGGACCGCATCCGGATTGAGCTCCACGCCGATCACCTCCTTCGCCTCAGGCGAAGCGGCGATGCCGATGGTGCCGATGCCGCAGTAAGCGTCGATGACTGTCTCCTTCCCTGTGAGCCCGGCAGCCTGAATGGCCAGCCGGTAGAGCTTTTCTGTCTGGACCGGATTGATCTGGTAGAAGGATCTGGAGGAGATCCGGAACCGGAAGCCGCAGAGCTCGTCCACGATAAAGCCAGGGCCGTAAAGCACATGCTCCTTTTCTCCCAGGACCATGCTGGTGCCGCGGCCATTGATGTTCTGGACCACTGTGGTGATCTCCGGATGGGCCGCCCGCAGAGCCTTTACGAAATTATTTTTAGACGGGAACACAGGAGAAGCCGTCACCAGCACCACCATAATCTCGCCGGTGCTGTGCCCGGTCCTGATCAGCACATGGCGCAGGAAGCCGTACCCCGTATCCTCATCATATACCTTCATTTTAAACGACGGAACCAGCTCCCGGATCGTCCTGATGATATCGTCTGCCTTCTGATCCTCAATAAGACAGGTATCCACCGGAAGAACAAAATGGGTCCCCTCCTTGTATACGCCGGAAATGATCCTCCCCTTCCGGTCCCTGGCTATGACCGCATGGACCTTATTTCTGTAATGCCAGGGGTCCTCCATTCCGATCACGTCACGGACCTGACAGAATGGCTTTAAAAGCTCTGTCAGCTGTTTCTTCTTTTTCTTCAGCTGCTCCTCATAGGGCACGTCCAGATACTGGCAGCCGCCGCATTTCCCAAAATTCGGGCACAGGCCCTTTGCCTTCTGTTTTTTTCCACTTTCATTTCTGTTTTCCATATACTTTATCTCCATATTCTTGCTTTTTCTTACGTTTCCATTATAATGATGTTGGGACTCCAAAGGATCTCCGGCGATCCCGGTCCGCTCTGTCAGGAGCCCTCCTGCATTTCCCGGGATCAGAAGCCACTTACAGGCCCGCGCCGGATCTATGGCCCCCTGTCCCCACATCCCTGGACGGCATCCCCGGATCCAGGGGCCGTACTATTACGATTATAGCGTTTTTCCCCTTAAAGTACCAGCGTTATTTCAACGCCCAGTCCAGACAGAAAGGATACAAAACATGGATTTTTATATTGATGAAACTGTATATACAGGCAGTCCGGAGGACATGTCCGGCCGTCTCCCCAGGGAGGTCCGCACCTACGCCCTTCTGGATACCCTCGGCATCCCCTTTACACGGGTGGACCACGACGCTACGGCCACCATCGACGCCTGCCTGGAGGTAGAAAAGATCCTTGGGATCCACATATGCAAGAATCTCTTTCTCTGCAACGCCCAGAAGACCCGTTTTTATCTTCTGATGATGCCGGGGAATAAGAAATTCAAGACAAAAAATCTTTCAAAGCAGATCAATTCCGCCAGACTGTCCTTTGCCGGAGACGAATACATGGAGCAGTTCTTAGACATCACTCCCGGCTCTGTCAGCATCCTGGGACTGGCCAATGATAAGGAAAACCAGGTCCAGCTGCTCATCGATTCTGATGTATTAAAGGATCCCTTTCTGGGCTGCCACCCCTGCATCAATACCTCCAGCTTAAAAATAAAGACAGCAGACCTTACGGAAAAATTCCTGCCTGCTGTCCATCATTCGTATATCACGGTGGATCTTCCCTGGGAAGACTGACCATCCGTTTTCATAAAGCTCCAGGCTGCCGGATCCGGGCCTGGAGCTTTTATTTTACTGCATGACGCCGCTTCCATTAAAGGAGTACGTCACTCCATCGATGACCATGGAGGTATTGGAGATCATGGCTCCTCCGGCTGCCGGATCCATATAATACCAGTTTCCGTCGGGGCGGATCCAGCCGGTATAGCGGCCTCCGTTGTTTTCAAAATACCAAACGCCGTTTTCTTCCTTCCACTGGCCGGGCGTGGCGTCCCCTGCCTCCAGGGCTGGAGCGTAATCCTTAAAGGCAAATTCCAGGCACACGTTTCCATTGATCCCGTCGATCACGCCCTTATCAGTGGCCTGCCACATGGTCCGGTTGGGATAATTGTGGTCGCCGCCGTATCTGGCCAGCCAGATATCATAGGGGATCTGGTTCGTATCCATTTCTGTCGTAAACTTATGGTAGTCGCTGTATACAATGGGCGTGTATCCTGCCTCCGCCACCACACGGCAGAAGGCGTTGGCGATATCCGTCAGCTCCTGGGTGGAGAGATCCAGGATATACTGGGACTCGATATCCACTGCCAGGGGATAGGAAACGTTATAATTCTTCGCCACATCCACCGCATACCGGGCCGCTGCCTCTGCCTCCTCCACAGTCCTTGTCTGGAGATAGACATAGGGCGTCACATGGACGCCGTTGGCGCTGGCCTCCCGCATGTTCTGGTCAAAATATTCGTCCATGGTATATTCTCCCTCGTAGCCGATGGACGCCATCCGCACCAGGGCAAAGGAAATATCGTCAGCCGCTGCCTTCCCCCAGTCCACGTCTCCCTGCCACTTGGACACGCTGACGCCCCGGAGGACTGCGCCGTCGATGGCCTTTCCCGTATCGTCCACATAAACGCCGTCCACCTTCGTCCAGGGGGTAAACGCACTTTCCGCACTTTCCGCATTTTCCTCCGCCGGCGCTTCAAAGCCCGGGCCGATCTGGTTCTGATCAGATTCCGGCGCGCTGACCGACGCCATGGCTGTCATACAGGGCTGCACAAAAAAAACTGCGGTCAGAGCTGCTGCCAGGATGGTTTTCATATTCATGATCTCGTCACCTTTCTTTATAAACGTACAAAAATTTACAGCTTTCCATATATATAGATTATAGCACCTGCTTCCCTGGATTTCTATTAACAATTTATGAAGAAAATGCGGCAGAATTTACGCAGGAACCTGCCCTTTACTTCCAGAAACTCCCATGCTATGATTAAAGCAACGACTTTATATGCACAGGAGGAATCATGGACGTACTAAAAAAATTTGCAGCCTATTATAAGCCCTACAAAAAAATCTTTTTCCTGGACCTTTTCTGCGCCACCATCATCAGCGCCGTGGACCTGGCCTTTCCCCAGATCTTAAGAAGAGCGGCCAGCGACTGGTTCACCCGGGGCCAGGAAGCCATCCTGCGCTCCCTCCCCCTCCTCTTTGCAGGCCTTCTGGTCCTTTATGTGATCCAGACCCTCTGCAAATACTATGTGACCTACCAGGGCCATCTCATGGGGACCTGGATCGAGCGGGATATGCGCCGGGATCTGTTCGATCATTATGAAAAACTCTCCTTTTCCTACTATGATAAAAACAACACCGGACAGATGATGAGCAAGCTGGTCTCCGACCTGTTTGAGATCTCCGAATTCGCCCACCATGGGCCGGAAAACGTGTTTATCTCCTCCATTAAGATCGCCGGCTCCTTTGTATTCTTATTCCTGATCAACGGGAAGCTGGCTCTCCTGCTGGCCGTGGTGGTCCTTCTTATGGTGCTTTTCTGCTGCCGCCAGAACGTCCGGATGCATGAGACCTTCATGGACAACCGGAGAAAGATCGGCGACATCAACGCCAGTCTCCAGGATACCCTGTCCGGGATCCGTGTGGTCCAGTCCTTTGCCAATGAAGAGATCGAACGGAAAAAGTTCGGAAGGAGCAACGAGAATTTCGTCCGCTCCCGGGACAATAACTACCGGGCCATGGGAAAATTCCACGCAGGCACCCTGTTTTTCCAGGGCATGATGTATCTGACCGTCCTGGTGGCCGGAGGATACCTTATCTCCATCGGGGAGATGGAGCCAGCAGACCTGGCCATGTACGCCCTCTACATCGGAATTTTCATCAGCCCCATCCAGATCCTGGTGGAGTTTACGGAAATGCTCCAGAAGGGCCTTACCGGCTTCAAGCGCTTCCTGGCAGTCATGGAAACAGAACCGGAGATCGAGGATGCGCCGGACGCGAAGCCCCTTACAAATGTACAGGGCCATATTTCCTATGAGGACGTAAGCTTCTGCTATAACAGCAGCGAGCCTGTTTTAAGCCATGTTTCCTTTTCCATCCCTGCCGGCAGATCCATCGCCCTGGTGGGCCCCTCCGGCGGCGGAAAGACCACCATCTGCTCCCTCCTTCCCCGGTTCTACGATGTGACCCACGGAAGGATCGCCATTGACGGCCAGGATATCCGGAAAACCACCTTAAAGAGCCTCAGAAGCTCCATCGGCCTGGTCCAGCAGGAGGTATACTTATTCGGCGGCACCATCCGTGAAAACATCGCCTACGGAAAACCAGGAGCCACTGACGAGGAGATCATTGCCGCCGCCAAAAAGGCCAGCATCCACGATTTCATCATGGAGCTTCCCGACGGCTACGACACCTTTGTGGGCGAGCGGGGCGCAAGGCTTTCCGGCGGCCAGAAGCAGCGGATCTCCATTGCCCGGGTATTCCTTAAAAATCCGCCTATCCTGATCCTGGATGAGGCCACCAGCGCCCTGGACAATGAAAGTGAACGCCACATCCAGAAAAGCCTGGAGGAGCTCTCCAGAAACCGCACCACCATCACCATCGCCCACCGTCTCTCCACCATCCGGAATGCCGACGAGATCATCGTCATCGACGGCCAGGGCATCGTTGAGCGTGGAAGCCACAAAGAGCTCCTGGAAAAGAACGGTCTGTATGCCAGATATTATGAAATGCAGTTTGAGGGCCTGGAGGAGGCCTAGTCTTCCGCCATAACAGAAAAGACCCGGCCGGAGAGCACTGGAATCTGCTCACCGCCGGGCTTTTTCACGTTTTTTACTATTCTTCCTCCACCGTATCGCCCATCATTTTTAAGACAAGCATGGCTCCCAGCATCAGGACGATGCCCACAGGAAGGGCGATCCAGGCAGTCTTTACAAATCCTGCCACAATGTACGTCACAAAGGATACGGCGGCACAGGTCACCGCATAGGGAAGCTGGGTCATCACATGGTTCACATGCTCACACTGGGCTCCCGCAGACGCCATGATGGTGGTGTCGGAAATGGGCGAGCAGTGGTCTCCGCAGACAGCTCCCGCCATGCAGGCAGAAATGGAGATGATCATCAGCTCCGGATTGGTATTCTGGAACACGCCCACCACAATGGGGATCAGGATACCGAAGGTCCCCCAGGAGGTGCCTGTGGCAAAGGCCAGCAGGCAGCCCACCAGGAAAATAATGGCCGGGAGGAAATTCAGCAGGCCTCTGGCATGGTTATACACCAGATCTGCCACATATACGTCCGCACCCAGGCTGTCTGTCATGGCCTTTAAGGTCCAGGCAAAGGTCAGGATCAGAATGGCCGGTACCATGGCCTTAAAGCCCTCGGGGATACAGGCCATGCAGTCGTGGAAATCCAGGACACGGCGCACCTGGTACAGGACCAGGGTGATCAGAAGGCCGAAGAAGCTTCCAAGGGTCAGTCCCAGGGATGCGTTGCTCTCCGAAAAGGCAGTCACAAAATCCACGCCGGAGAAAAATCCGCCTGTATACAGCATACCGATCACACAGCAGATAATTAAAGAAATAATCGGGATCAGGAGGTCCATGACCGTTCCCCTGGAGATCACTGACGGATCGGATTCATCCGCATAAGGCCGTCCCTCTGTGGTAAAGAGATCCCCCTTGACCGCGTTCCTTTCATGCTTTAACATGGGCCCGAACTCCACCTTCATGAGCACCATCCCCACCATCATCACAATGGTTAAAAGAGCATAGAAGTTATAGGGGATGGCCTGGATAAAGATGGAGAAGCCGTCCTCTCCCTCCACGAATCCCGTCACAGCCGCCGCCCAGGATGAAATGGGGGCAATGATGCATACGGGAGCTGCCGTGGCGTCGATGAGATACGCCAGCTTTGCCCGGGAAACCTTGAACTTATCCGTCACCGGCCGCATGACGCTTCCCACAGTCAAGCAGTTGAAATAGTCGTCGATGAAGATCGTAACCCCCAGAAGGATGGTGGCCAGCTGGGCCCCCACCCGGGTCTTGATGCCCTTTGCCGCAAACCGGCCAAAGGCAGCGGAGCCGCCGGCCTTGTTCATAAGACTGACCATGGCTCCCAGGATCACTAAGAATACCAGGATCCCCACGTTGCTTTCATCGGTCAGGACTCCGATGATGCCGTCCTGGAAAATATGGACCACGGTCCGCTCAAAGCTCCCGCCGGAATACAGGATCCCCCCTACGGCGATCCCGATAAACAGGGAGCTGTAAACCTCCTTTGTGATCAGCGCCAGTCCGATGGCTACCACCGGCGGCACCAGCGCCCAGAAGGTGGAAAACAGGGCGGGGACGTACTCTGCGGTCTCCCCCTCTGCCCCAAAGGCCGTCATGGCAAAGGCCATGAGGAACATGGACGCCAGAGCCAGTACAGCCAGGCTTTTCGTTTTCGTACTCTGCATTTCTCATACTTCCTCTCTTGAAAATCAAAAACACCACAAACGGCAGTCCCTTACGGAAAACGCGTTTGTGGTGTAGATCATGCAGATAAAAAGCCATACAGGCTGGAACCAGCAACACAAGATAGCGCTCCACGTATCGTGACAGTACGCCGCATCTTCTGCGTCGTACCAGGAACCCTGCCCCGGACCGGGCAAAACTCCTTCGGCGGTCTCCCCTTTGGCGGAAAACGGCGGTCCAGCCTTGTCTTCCGTTACTCTTGAAGCCCGCGCCTCTATCCTATTGAACCTGCCAGGTGTGCAGGTGCTTTTGTCATGGGTTATTGTAGCATACCTTTCTTAAAAAAGAAAGTACATTTCCAATTTTCCTGAAATTTCCCACAGCAGGTTCCGCCATGGGGGATCCTAGAATCTTCCCTCTTCAGCCGCCTGCTGGATGGAAACGGCCACAGCCACAGTCATGCCCACCATGGGGTTATTTCCTGCGCCGATGAGACCCATCATCTCTACGTGTGCCGGAACGGAGGAGGAACCTGCGAACTGGGCGTCAGAGTGCATACGGCCCATGGTATCGGTCATTCCGTAGGAAGCCGGACCAGCCGCCATATTGTCGGGATGGAGGGTACGGCCTGTGCCGCCGCCGGAGGCTACGGAGAAGTATTTCTTTCCTTTCTCCACGCACTCCTTCTTATAGGTGCCTGCCACCGGATGCTGGAAACGGGTAGGGTTGGTGGAGTTTCCGGTGATGGAAACGTCAACGCCCTCTTTCCACATGATGGCAACGCCCTCGGTCACGTCATTGGCGCCGTAGCAGTTTACCTTTGCGCGGGGGCTTTCCGGATCAGAGGAATAGCATTTTCTGAATACCTCCTCCACTTCTCCGGTGTAGTAGTTCATCTTTGTCTCCACATATGTAAAGCCGTTGATGCGGGAAATGATCTGGGCTGCGTCTTTTCCGAGACCGTTTAAGATCACGCGCAGGGGTTTCTTGCGGACCTTATTGGCCTTCTCTGCGATACCGATGGCGCCCTCAGCGGCTGCAAAGGATTCGTGGCCGGCTAAGAAGCAGAAGCAGTCTGTCTCTTCCTCTAAGAGCATCTTGCCAAGGTTTCCGTGGCCAAGGCCAACCTTTCTCTGATCGGCAACAGAGCCGGGGATACAGAAGGCCTGGAGGCCCTCTCCGATGGCTGCGGCAGCATCAGCGGCCTTACGGCAGCCTTTTTTAATAGCAATGGCTGCACCCACTGTATATGCCCAGCAGGCATTCTCAAAGCAGATGGGCTGGATCTTCTTTACCTGGTCGTAGACATTTAAGCCGGCGTCCTTTGTGATCTTTTCAGCCTCTTCGATGGAAGCGATGCCATAGCTGTTTAAAACAGAATTGATCTTGTCGATTCTTCTCTCATATGATTCAAATAATGCCATGATGTATTAACTCCTCCTTACTCCATTCTCGGGTCGATGATCTTCACTGCGTCTGCCACACGGCCGTACTGGCCCTTTGCCTTCTCATAAGCAGTTGTGGGATCGTCGCCTTTCTTAATGAAATCGGTCATCTTTCCAAGGTTTACGAACTGGTAGCCGATGATCTGGTCCTCTGCGTCGAGAGCGATCCCGGTCACATAGCCTTCTGCCATCTCCAGATAACGGGGACCTTTCTTTAAGGTTCCGTACATGGTACCGATCTGGGAACGGAGACCCTTTCCAAGGTCCTCCAGACCAGCTCCGATGGGAAGGCCGTCCTCAGAAAATGCACTCTGGGTCCTTCCGTAAACGATCTGAAGGAACAGTTCTCTCATGGCTGTGTTGATGGCATCGCACACAAGGTCTGTGTTTAACGCCTCCAGCAGGGTCCGGCCCGGAAGGATCTCTGCCGCCATGGCTGCGGAATGGGTCATACCGGAACATCCGATGGTCTCCACCAGTGCCTCCTGGATGATGCCCTCCTTCACGTTCAAGGTCAGCTTACATGCACCCTGCTGGGGTGCACACCAGCCGATTCCATGGGTCAGGCCGGAAATATCTTTGATCTCTTTGGACTGTACCCATTTCGCTTCCTCCGGGATCGGAGCTGCGCCATGGTTTACGCCCTGGGCAACTTTACACATTGTTTCTACTTCATGTGAATAAATCATTTTAAGACTCCTTTCAAGATATCTGTCGCAATTCTCTTGTTAAAAAAATCACATCTTGCTTGTACCATTCTCTCACAAAATCTCTCATTCGTCCATAGTTTTTTTCGATAAATTTTGCATTTCTTCGTTCCAGGCCCTTAACTCCTTCAGTATGGAGACGACGATCACCGCGGCCATGACGCTGGTGCAGACATCCGCAATGGGCTGGCAGAGCTGCAGCCCCAGGATCCCCAGGAAACGGGGAAGCGTAAGGAGGGACGGGATCAGAAAGATCCCCTGGCGGCCCGCTGCCACGATGGATGCCCGGAAGCCGTAGCCGATGGACTGGGTCAGCATATTGGACATGATGATCCAGGCCTGGAACGGCAGGGTCAGGCACTGGAACCGCATGGCCCAGGTACCGATCCGGATCACCTCCAGATCCCCCTTCCGGAACACGCCCATAATGGCCTCTGCCCCGAAAAAGCTGACGACGCCCAGGGTCGTGAGCAGGGTCACCGCCACCTTTAAGCAGAACCAGAAGGACTCCAGCACCCGGTCGTACCGCTTTGCCCCAAAGTTAAAGCCGCACACAGGCTGGAAGCCCTGGCCGAAGCCGATGAGGGCAGAGTTGATGAACATCATGTATCTGGTAACGATGGACATGGCTGCGATGGCCGCATCCCCGAAGGGATTGGCCGCCACGTTTAAAGCCACCGCCGCCGCACTGGCCAGGCCCTGGCGGCACAGGGACGGAAGGCCCGCATGGAGGATCTCCCCATAGATCTTAAGAGACGGGGTAAATTTCCCGATCCGCAGCCGGATGCACCCCTTCCGGAAATTGCACTGGAAAAGCAGGATGCAGAAGCTGACGCACTGACTTATGACCGTGGCGGCCGCCGCGCCGGAAATTCCCATGCGGAGACCGAAGATGAGCACCGGATCCAGGATCATGTTTAAGATCCCGCCGGTGGTGATCCCCGCCATGGCGTAAACGGCATAGCCCTGGGACCTCAGCAGGTTGTTCATCACAAAGGAGCCGGTCATCACCGGCGCTCCCAGAAGAATGTACCGGGCATAATCCCTGGCGTAAGGGGCGATGGTCTCTGTGGCCCCCAGAAGCCGCACCAGCCGGTCCAGGAAGGAAAGACCAGTCACTGCCATGACCACGCCGATCCCAATGGCCGTAAAAAAGGCCGTGGCTGCCGTCCGCACTGCGATGTCTTCATTTTTTGCTCCCAGACTGCGGGAAATATAATTTCCCGCGCCCATGCCCAGGGTAAAGCCCATGGCCTGGATCATGGCCATCAGGGAAAAAATGATCCCCACAGCCGCCGAGGCGCTTGTGTTGATCTGACTGACGAAAAAGGTATCCGCCATATTATAAATCGAGGTGATCAGCATACTGATGATGGTGGGTACTGCTAACCCCGGGATCAGCCTGGAAACAGGCTTTTCCGTCATCATCCGGTACCGTTCCTCCTGGGTCATTGTCCTGCTCATGTATTCTCCTCCGTCCCGCTGTCCTTTTCTGCCGTATGTCTGCCTGGCGCGCTCCTGCCCTTACAGCTGCCGGCAGGTTTCCCGCTCCGGAGGCAGCTTCCTCATCACAGTCACAAAATAGCCCACAAAGACGAACCCTTTGACCACGCTGGTGAGGGTGATGGCCCACCAGATACCGGAAAGCCCCAGAGCCGTTGCCGAAAGGAGCAGCGCCAGGGGAATCCGGGCTGCCGTGAAGATCACGCTGATCACGGACGCCTGCATGGTCTTCCCAAGTCCCGCCAGGGCTCCTTCTGTGAGGATCTCCTCGCACATGAACATCTGGGACAGTCCCAGTACCTGCAAATAGATGATGCCGTCGGCCACCACCTCCGGCTCATGGATGAAGATCCGGAACACCGGCTCCGCCCCGAAGATCAGAAGCGCCGAGGAGCCCAGTCCCCAGGCGGCCATGATCCAGGCGGCCTTTTTATAGCCTCCCTTGACCCGCTCCGTCTTTCCGGCTCCGAAGTTCTGCCCGATAAAGGAATTGATGGCTGCTGCAAATCCGTCTGCGGTCATCCAGGCCACCGATTCGATCTGGCTTCCCACCTTCTGGACCGCAATGGCCGTATCTCCAAAATCCGTGACCATACGGGTCAGGACCATGGAGATCCCGCTGTATATCATGGTCTGGACCCCGGCTGGAAACCCGATCTTTATGATCTGGCGGATATATCTGCGGCTGGTCCGCTCCAGGATATGGACCTGGCTGAACACCAGGGTATCCCTGCGGGCAAACCATAAAAACACCGCCGTTACCACCGCCTGGGCCCCCACTGTGGCAATGGCCGCTCCGGCGGCCCCCATGGCCGGTATGGGGCCGAATCCGAAGATTAGGAAGGGATCCAGGACCATGTTGATCACCAGCCCGATCACATTGGCCACAAAAGGCGTCCGGCTGTCCCCCGACGCAGTCAGGATTCCAGTAAAGATGGCATTTAAAAAAGAAAAGAGGATCAGTCCGCAGGTGATGGTCAGATAGATCTCCGCATCACGGACGATCTGCCGGTCCTGCATATTAAAAAATCCGATGAGCTGCTTCCGGAACGCCACTGACAGGATCCCAAAGATCACTGCAAACAGGATCCCCAGCTGCAGCGCCCCCTGGGCGTATTTTCCCGCCTCTTCCCGGTCGCCCCGGCCCAGGGAATGGGCTACCTTTACCTGGCCTCCCATTCTCGCCAGGCTGCTTACGCCCTGGGAAAACCAGGTGAACATGGCCGCCGATCCCACCGCCGACACTGCTCCGGCTCCCACCCGTCCGATCCAGGCCATATCCGTCATATTATAGGCCATCTGCACCAGGGAGGTAGCCATGATGGGAAGCGCCAGACGTGTAAGCGCAGGCAGGATCGGTTCGTGAAGCAGGTCGATATTTTTCTTCATAATCTCCCTCCAAAAAATAAAAAAGAGCGCTGCAAAGGATCTTTCCCCCGCAGCGCCCCCTCGTTTTTTCTTATTTATTTGTTGCTCAGGTACTCATGGATACCGCGGGCACCTGCCTTACCAGCTTCCATGGCAAGGATCACAGTAGCTGCGCCTGTTACAGCGTCGCCGCCTGCAAATACGCCTTCTCTGGAGGTCTGGCCGTTGGCCTCGTCTGCCACGATACATTTGTGCTTATTCACATCCAGGCCGTCCGTTGTATTGGAGATCAGCGGGTTGGGGGATGTTCCTAAGGACATGATAACCGTATCACAGTCGATGGTGTAATCGGAGCCCTTTACTTCCACCGGACGTCTTCTTCCGGATGCATCCGGCTCGCCCAGCTCCATCTTAACCACGTTCATACCCTTTACCCAGCCCTTTTCGTCTGCCAGGATCTCGGTGGGATTGGTAAGAAGGTCAAAGATGATGCCCTCTTCCTTGGCGTGGTGAACCTCCTCCACACGGGCCGGAAGCTCTGCTTCACTTCTTCTGTATACCACATGAACCTCAGCGCCCAGGCGGAGAGCGGTTCTTGCAGCGTCCATGGCAACGTTTCCGCCGCCTACGACTACAACCTTCTTGCCGGCTGCGATAGGTGTATCGTAATCATCGCGGAAGGCCTTCATCAAGTTGCTTCTTGTCAGGTACTCGTTGGCAGAGAATACGCCGTTGGCGTTCTCGCCCGGGATGCCCATGAACTTGGGAAGACCAGCGCCGGAACCGATAAATACGGCGGAGAAGCCCTCCTCGTCCATTAACTCGTCGATGGTCACGGTCTTGCCGATGATCACGTTTGTCTCGATCTTAACGCCCAGCTTTTTCACGTTGTCGATCTCCGGCTGTACAACGGCCTGCTTCGGAAGACGGAACTCCGGAATACCGTATGTAAGAACTCCGCCCGGCTCATGAAGGGCCTCGAAGATGGTCACGTCATAGCCCATCTTAGCCAGATCGCCTGCACAGGTAAGTCCGGACGGGCCGGAACCGATCACAGCAACCTTCTTTCCAAGCTTTGTCTCAGCAGCCTTGGGAACGAAGCCGTTCTCTCTGGACCAGTCGGCAACGAAACGCTCCAGCTTACCGATGGAGATGGATTCGCCCTTAATGCCGCGGATACACTTTCCTTCACACTGGCTCTCCTGCGGACATACGCGGCCACAGACTGCCGGAAGTGCGGAAGACAGTGCGATGGTATTGGCAGCGTCCTCGAATTTTCTTTCCTTTACTTCTCTGATGAAGGTGGGGATATCGATATTTACGGGACATCCCTCCACACATCTTGCATTTTTACAGTTCAGGCAGCGCTCTGCCTCGGCAACAGCCTCTTCTTCATTATATCCGTAGCATACTTCCTCAAAGTTGGTTGCACGCACCTTCGGGTCCTGCTCTCTGACAGGTACTTTCTTCATTACGTCCATGTCTGTTCCTCCACAATTAATTGTCGCTGCAGTGTCCGCAGCCGCCGTGATGGGTATCGCCTTCCTGAAGCTTTAAGATCGCGCGTCCCTCTGCTGTCTTGTACATCTGCTGACGCTTCATTGCCTCGTCGAAGTTTACTGCATGTCCATCGAACTCCGGTCCGTCTACACATGCGAACTTCACTTCTCCACCAACGGTCACACGGCAGGCTCCGCACATTCCTGTGCCGTCTACCATGATCGGGTTTAAGCTGACGATCGTGGGGATCTCCAGTTCCTTTGTTAAGAGACATACGAATTTCATCATGATCATCGGTCCGATGGCTACACAGACATCGTATTTCTTGCCCTGGTTCTGAACCAGATCCTTGATCACATCCGTAACCATTCCCTTTCTCACATAGGAACCGTCATCAGTGGTAACATAAAGATTTCCAGCAACAGCCTCCATTTCCTTCTCCAGGATCAGCAGATCCTTTGTCTTTGCGCCGACGATCACGTCAGCGTCGATGCCGTGCTCTTTTAACCATTTTACCTGGGGATAAACAGGAGCAGTTCCAACGCCGCCTGCTACGAACAGGTATTTTTTATTCTTAAGGACTTCCAGATCCTCCTTAACGAATTCAGACGGATTTCCTAAGGGGCCCACGAAATCGTGGAAGGAATCTCCGGCCTGTAAGTGGGACATTTTCTCAGAAGAAGCTCCAACGGTCTGGAATACGATGGTGATGGTTCCCTCTTCTCTGTTGTAATCACAGATCGTCAGCGGGATCCTCTCGCCTGCCTCATCGATCTTTACGATCACGAATTCTCCGGGCTGACAGCTCTTTGCAACTCTCGGCGCCTTTACCTCCATAAGATAAATCTTATCCGCCAGCTTTTCTGCTTTTAATATCGGATACATACTACCTCAACCTCCTGTGTAAATTAAACAGTTCTGAAACTGCTCACATAGTTTAAGTTTATCATGTTCTCCAATTTATATCAACTGTTATTCTTTTTTTTCGTATGTTTTTTCTTCCATCTTCCGGTCATACCGGCAGAATTCATAGCAGAGGCTGAAATACGTCTGCTCATCGCTTTCCGCCGTCACCTTCCAGTCCGGATCCTGGTCCAGGTCCGGAAAATGGGTATCGGCCTCATAGGCATAATCGATCCTGGTCACATGAGCCGTCCGGCAATAGGGAAGGAACTGGCGGTAGATCTCCCCGCCGCCGATGATATAGATATCGTCGTCTGGAAACTGTTTTAAAAAGGAAAGGGCCTCGTCCATCCCGTGGACCGCTGTCACTCCCTTTTTTTTATAATCCTTGTTCCTTGTGAGGACCACATTGGTACGTCCCGGAAGGGCCTGGCCTCCCGGCAGGCTCTCCATGGTCTTCCTTCCCATGACGATGACCTTTCCCAGAGTCTCCTGGCGGAACAGCTTCTGGTCCTCCGGGATCGTCACCAGAAGACGGCCTCTGTTTCCAATGGCCCAGTTTTTATCTGCTGCTACGATCAGATTCATTTTATCGCCTCCATTTATGATGTTTCATTCTATCACGTTTTCCGCCTCCCGTCCACACCTGCGTCCGGGCCACGATTTTATACTTGATGGTTTTTTCGTTTCCATATATAATGATGCCAGGGATCAGAGACTGCGAAACATACAGGACTTCCGGCTCCGGCCCCGCCAAGAGAGGAGAATCGACCATATGATAAAATTTGAGCGCACAAGCGTCATGAACCTGGAAAACGCCATCCGCGGCGCCAGAAACCCCATGAACAGCTGGGGACGGATGGACAGCGCCTACGATGAAGATGGAAATTATATCCTGGGACCCAACGATCTGGATCTGGCAAAGCGGCTCCGCAGAGCCGGCAGCGACCACAGGAAATACGTCCGCCAGATCTTTGTCTCCGTGGACATCACCGCCCCCCTGTACTGGTGGAAGGAATACGACACCTACAAGGTAGCCACCGTGGCCAATTCCACCAGCACCATGCACAAGATCCACTCTAAACCCTTTTCCATCGACGATTTCAGCCACGACCACATGACGCCGGAGACCCTGGCCTTCATGGAGACCGTCGTTGGAAGGCTGGAGGCCATCCGGTTAAAATATATGGAGGAAGGAAAAAATAAGGAGGACTGGTACGACATGATCCAGCTCCTTCCCTCCAGCTACAACCAGATGCGTACCTGCACCATGAATTACGAGACCCTGATCAACATCTATTACGCCAGAAAAGCCCACAAGCTGGAGGAGTGGCACTCCTTCTGCCGCTGGATCGAATCCCTTCCCTATGCAAAGGAGCTGATCGTCGCGGCGGAGGAATAGCCCTCCCTGCATCCTGTGATCCCGGTATTTTTAAAATACCGGGATCTCTTTCTGTAACGCCAGGGAATAAAGAAACGCCTGCCGGACCGTTTTTCCTGTGATCTGCTCCAGGGCCCGTCTGTAATAAATGAGCTGTAGCCGGTAGCGGTCCAGGAGCACCGTCTCCTCCCCTTCTCCGATCCGGTCTGTTTTATAATCCACCAGCACAGCCCCGTCCTCGTCCTCAAACCAGGCGTCGATGATGCCCTGGATCAGCACCAGCTCGTCGGAATCAGCCTCGTCCATCTCCCGGGCGGGGATCCCCACCACAAACTGCTGCTCCTTGTGGAGCCTTCCCTCTTCGTCCGCCCTTCTCATCCGTTCTGCCAGGGGCGTCTGGAAAAACCTCCATAGAACGCCGGGCTGTACCAGCCGCAGGGCCTCCTCTGCCATGAGTCCCTGGGCTTTTATGGCGTCCAGCTGCGCCTTCAGATCCCCGAAGGAGGCCGCATCCTTAAAGGACAGAAGCTCCAGGGCCCGATGGTAGGCCGTTCCCCGGACTGCGCCGCCGGGACGGGAAATACGGCCCTGCTCCCGTTCCTCTTCCTCCCCCTTCCGGAGAAAGGCCGGGACCGTGGGAAGGAAATCGCTTTCTCCATCGTCCACAAACTGTCCCTGCTCCTTCAGCTCTGAAACCGACATCTTGGCATGGAGCCCGATGTCCGCCTCATGGGGATAGGGACGGCAAAGCTGCTCCAGGACCTCCGGAGGACAGGGATCCCCCTCTTCCCTGAGCCGCTTAAGCTCCAGGTACGTCTCCGCCTTCCAGGCCTGGCTCCTGGCTGCCTCCTTCAGAAGCTCCTCCGCCGGAACATGGGTGACGGAAAGGGAGGCCCTGGCATTTTCCGAGGCCATTAAAAGCCAGTCCAGATAGGAACCGGCAGTGCTTAAGAATGTAAACGGCAGCTCTCTCCTTCTGGAGATCCCGCCCCATTTTTCCGCATGGCGGCCCAGATACCGGTCTCCGGCTGTGATGAACAGCTTTTCCTTTGCCCGGGTCATGGCCACATAGAGGATCCGCAGCTCCTCCCCCATGCTCTCCAGGTTCATCTTCCGGCTCAGGACATTTTTCTTAAGGGTAGGGGCCTTCACCTTCCGTTCCAGATCCAGGTAGTCCGTGGCGATCCCCAGTTTATCGTCAATCAGAATCTTTCCCCTGGCGTCCTGCCGGTTGAATTTCTTTCCGGCCCCGGCTAAAAATACCACGGGAAATTCCAGTCCCTTGCTTTTATGGATGCTCATGATCCGCACCGTATCATCGTTTTCCCCGGCCCTGGCCGCCTCCCCGAAATCTGTATTGTATTTCTTCAGCCGCTCGATATAGCGGATAAAATCAAACAGGCTCTGGTAGCTGGTGGTCTCAAAGGCACAGGCCTTTTCCACCAGCATATCCAGGTTGGCCTGGCGCGCCTTTCCCGCCGGCATGGCAGAAACGTAATCGTAATAGCCGGTGCGCTCGAAGATCTTCCAGATCAGCCGGTGGACCGGCAGATATCCGGCCTCCTTCCGCAGGATCTGAAGGAGTTTTTGAAATTTTTCCAGTTTTTTATATAATTCATCCCCAGCAAAGGCCTCTGCACCGGCCTCCAGGAAATGCCGGACCGCCCCGTAAAAGCCGGGATCCTGGCCCTTGTCCGCACACCGTTTAAATTCTGCCATGACCACCGCCAGATCATGGTCCGTCAGCCCGCCTATGGGCGATCTAAGGACTCCGGCCAGAGGGATATCCTGCATGGGATTGTCAATGACGGCCAGCATATTTAAGACCGTCTCCACCTCCACAGCCGTGAAATATCCCGTCCTGGAATCAGCAAAGGCCGGGATCCCCTCGGCGCTTAAGACCCGTAAAAATTCCTCAGCCCATCCGCTTAAGCTCCGCAAGAGGATGACGATATCCCGCCGTTTTAAGGGCTCATACCGTCCCTCCTTTCCGTTCCATACCTTCATCCCCCGGTCCGGATCCGTCAGCTCCCGGATCTTTGAGGCAATGAGTCTGGCCTCGGCCTCCTTTTCCGTCAGATCGGCCTTTTCCTCATCCATGGAAAGGAACAGGTCCTCCCCGGTGTCCAGAAGGAGCAGCTCCGTCCTGGCCTGGCCCTCTCTCTCCGTCTCCGGATATCCCGCCCCCGGATACAGGGCCGCGTCCTCCGTGTACTGGATGTTCCCCAGGCTCTTTGTCATGATGCTGTAAAAAATGTCATTGACAGAGGCCAGCACCTCCGGGCGGCTCCGGAAGTTTTTGTGAAGCTCGATCTTCTGGTACGGCCCCTCCTCTTTTTTATAGGACTCATATTTCTCCATAAAAAGCTCCGGTCTTGCCAGGCGGAATTTGTAGATGCTCTGCTTCACATCCCCCACCATGAACACGTTGGGCTTCCCGTACCGCTCCCTGGAGATCAGGCGGATCAGTGTTTCCTGGACCTCGTTGCTGTCCTGGTACTCGTCCACCAGGATCTCCTCGTAAAGCCCTGCCAGCTCGTCGGCCGCCGGGCCGGGGCTGTGGTCCCGGGAACCGGCAGTGAGGATATCCAGGGCAAAGTGCTCCAGATCATTGAAATCCACCAGGTTTTTCTCCTCCTTGGCCTCCTGGAACCGGGCCGTAAACTCCTCTGCCAGCTCCAGGAGCATGAGGACCGGCTCCCGGCTGTTTAAAAGGTCCCCATAGATGCGTTCCGGGTCCTCCGGCACATAAAGGGCCTTCATCTTCTTTACGCCGTCCTTGACCCGGTTCCGGAGCTCCGAAACGGCCTCCTTTTTCTCCGGGTCCACATCCTTTCCCCGCACAGCGGCCAGGCGGCCGAACATGGGGGCGGAGAGGATCCCGCAGATCTCTTTATACGTTTCTGCCTCCGAAAGCCGCTCCATGGCCCGCAGATCCTCCTGGAGCATGGGGATATACGCCTGGGGGCCGTTCTCCTCCCCGGCAGTCTCCAGGGCCTCTGACAGCTGCTCTGCAAACTCGCCCGCCTGCCTTTTCACATCCCGCACCAGAAACCGCATCCATTCTGCGTTCTCCAATCCGTCCAGGTCCCCGTCTGTCTCCTCTGAAAGCTCTTTTTTACAGGCGGCGATCCACTGGCCCGGCCAGGGGTTGCTCTGGGAAAATCTCCACACCTGTAAAATATAATCCTCCAGGCCGCCGTCGGCCTTTCCAGAGGCATAGGTGTCCACGAACCGCAGGAACCGGCCATCCTCCCGGCCATAATAGTCCTCTAGGAGCTCCTTCATCACGTCGGCCTGGAGGAGCAGAAGCTCTCCCTCATCGCCGATGCGGAACCCCGGATCGATGTCCAGCTCATTAAAATGCTCCCTTAAGAGCTTCAGACAGAAGCTGTCGATGGTGGTGATCCGCGCATGGTGAATCAGGCTGGTCTGGCGCTCCAGGTTCCGGTCCCCGGGCTCCTCCTCCAGCCGTTTTTCCAGGGCATCCCCGATCCGCTCCCGCATCTCTGCCGCCGCCGCATTGGTAAAGGTCATGACCAAAAGCCGGTCAATGTCCACCGGATGGTCCGGGTCCGTCACCATGCGGACGATCCGTTCCACCAGCACCGCCGTCTTTCCGCTGCCCGCCGCTGCCGACACCAGAAGATTCCTTCCCCTGGCGTCGATGACCTGCTGCTGCTCCTTCGTCCATTTCATTTCAGCCATTTTCCGTTCCTCCCTCCTGGTCCATGGTCTCCTCCTCCGGTTCCTCCTCTTCCAGCTCCTTTTCGATCTCCTTCCAGATCTCCTCCGGCTTCATGGATTTAAATCTCCGGAACCCGTATCCGGAGGTCTTAAGGTCAAAGCCGCAGATGCTGTGGTAGGGGCAGTAATCGCAGGCAGTCCTCTGGCCCTGCTTCCAGGGATTCACTGAAACGACACCGGAAAGGATCTCGTCTCCCATCTCCCGGAGGCTTCTGGAAACGAAGGCGGAAAGGGCCGAAAACCGCTCTCCCCCAGCCACCGATGACCGGGTCTCCTGGATGATCCCGTCCTTTAAGGCCACTGGGATCACATCCGACTCCTTTTCGATCTCCCGGTCCAGATGGCGGATCACATCCAGGCTGCTGTTGACCAGCCCGTTCATCCGGAGCTTTTTAAGGATCCCCGCTTCGATCTCCTCCGGCGTCATGTCTCCCTGCCGCTCGATCACCGGGTCGTCGATGTGATAATAAAAGATCCCTGCGGGAACTGCCTTTTTCCCCGGATGGAGCCTTTCCTCCAGCCTGAGGGCCGCGTCCATATAGACCACCAGCTGGAGCTGGAGTCCATGGTAAAGCAGGGACAGGTCAAAGGAGGTGCTCCCGGACTTATAATCCATGATCTTTACCAGGACCCGGTCCTCCTCCTCTAAAATGTCCATCCGGTCGATCCGTCCCCGCAGGTTCAACGTCTCCCCGCCCCGTAAGGGGATCCGGGTGCTCACATCCACCTCAAACTCCTCCGGCTCAAAATCGCCCTTCCGCAGCTGATGGATCAGGGCCCGGATGGTCCGGTCTGCGATCCGCTCCACCTTCCGCTCCAGATAGCTGTTTCTGGCAGAGCTCTTTAGGATCGTATTCCTGTATTCCAGAGCCACCTGGCTCACACATTCCTTCACCAGGGCTCTCCGCTTTTCGTCGCTGATGGCGCAGAAATCCATGCCTCTGGCCCTTACCTCACTGAAAAACAGGTCGATGGACCGGTGGAACAGGTTTCCCATGTCCGAAAAATCCAGCTCATACTCCCGCCGTTTCTTAAGCTCCAGTCCATGGCTCAAAAAATGGGCGTAGGCGCAGGCTGCATATCCCTCCATTCTGGTGACGCTGCCGTTTAAAATGGTCCCGTAAAGAGCCCTGGCCGCCTCCCGGCCGATGCCATGGTCCCTGTACGAATAGGAACATGCCTCCGCCAGTGCTTCCATCCTCTCCTTTTCCAGATCCTCCCGGGACAAAAGCCCGTAGAGCATGGCCGCCTCCCGGTCCCGTTCCATGGACTCCGGATCCTGGAGCCAGCTTATGACTGCCCGCTTTGCTGCGGTCCTGTGGATGGCCGCCTCCTTAAGCTCTGAGGCCCCCTGTACGGGAACCGCCGGAAACCGTTTTTTCATCTGGCCTATGAGGCTGGAAGGCCGCAGGGTCTTCCCAGAGGCCGAAAGCACCGGATAGGAAAGGGTCAGAAGCTCCGACGGCTTCGTCATCATCAGATACAGGTAAAACCGCTGCATGAAGCCCTCTTCCCGGGCTGTGGGCGCCAGCTCCAGGTCGTTCCTTTTTAAGATCTCCCGTTCCTGCTCCGTGAGGATCCCGCCTTTTCCTGTGTCTGCCGGGACAACGCCCTCGTTTACCCCCACAAAAAACAGGGCGCGGATCCCCGAAAGCCTTGTCCTTTTCAGATCTCCCGCCACCACCCGGTCGGCTCCTGCCGGAATCATGCCCACCTTAAGCTCCGAAAGCCCCGCGCTTAAGATCTCCAGATACTCCTTTCTGGACACCGCCTCGGTCCCCAGGAGCTCATAAAGCCGTTCAAACAGCTCCATGACCAGGCCGTAGATCTCCTCATACTCCCGGGCCTCCTTTTCCATTCCCTGGCTGCGGAACTGCTCCGCCCGGTCCAGAAGCTTCCGCTCCACCTCCAGAGACTGGAGAAGCTCCGCCAGGGCCTCCGTCACCGTGCCAACCGGTGTTCCGCGCTCTCCGGCCTTTTCCTTAAACGCTTTCAGCGGCCCCAGGATCTCTTCCTTAAATTCATTTAATTCCTTCAGGTTCAGGCGGCTGCCGCCCTCAAAGGTCTTTTCCCACTGGCCTTCCCAGTTTTTTAGGCCCCGGATCCCCATGGCCCGCACATACGTTTCCAGGCGGTCGGTCTTTTCCTCTTCCTCCGTCACCAGCCCGGTCCGCAGATACTGGAACATGCTTTCATAATCAAAGCCCCTCCGCAGGATCTCCAGGGCGCTTTTCATAAGCCTTATAAAGGGATTCCCGGACACGTCCTTTTTGCTGTCCAGGAACAGGGGGATCCCGTTCTCCTCAAACTGGTGCAGGATCTCCTTTTCATACCCCGGCAGATCCCCGCAGACAATGGCGATCTCCCGGTAGCGGAACCCATCCTTCTTCACCAGCCGGTGGATCTGGTTCACCACAAAATCCACCTCGTCCGCAGGATTCTCCGCCTGGACCAGACGGATCCCCTCCGCAGGACCTCCCCAGGGACGGTAGGGATACCGGAACATGGTCCGCTCCAGATGATCCAGCTCCGGCCGCAGGGAAAACCGTTTCAAGGGCCGGTCTGCCAGACGGATATCCTGCCCCACAGCCACGCCGTTCTCCTCGGCCAGACGCTTTAATTTCCCGGCCATCTTCCGGCTCATATCGAACAGGTCCGCCTCGTCGCCGGGGCCATAAAGATCCGTGTCCCCGGTGGCTGTGACCGTCACATACATCTCCCGGCACAGCTTAAGGAGCTGGCCCAGAAGCCGGTACTGGACCGGAGTAAAGCCCGTATAGCCGTCCAGGACCAGAACGCTGTCCCTTAAAAGCCTGGAGCGCTCCGCCACCCGGCACAGCACGTCCAGCAGCTCCTCCGCCGTAATATACCGTTCCCGCATAAACGCCTGGAACGCCCGGTAGATCACATTCATATCCGTAAGCTTTCCCTGGAGTACCTGGCCCATGTCCCCCTTTTCCATCTGCTCCTTTAAGGCCTCCGGCGTGACGCCGTACTGGTAAAATTCCGACAGCATGGACTTGATCTCATCGATAAAGCCCGTCTGATTCAGATGGGCAGAAAATAAAAGAAGCTGGTCCTTCTGCTCTCCCGCCAGCTTCCGTAAGACCATGGTCTTTCCCGTATCGTCCAGGATCTCCGGCTGGGGCAGGGAAAGCTCCCCAAAGATCCGGTAGGCCAGACGCTCAAAGCTGACGATATCTATGTTCATGGTGCCCCGGCGCGGATGCAGACGGACGATATCCTTCTGCCCCTGCATGGTGCTCTGCTCCGGTACGATGACAAAAAACTGCCTCTGGGGCTCCTTCATGGACCAGTCGATGACCTTCTTATAAATATATTCCGTTTTCCCGGCTCCCGAGCCGCCAGTGATCAGAGAAAGTGCCATGGATACCTCCTGTGTGGTCGTTTATGGTGTCGCGGTGTGCGATGGTATAATACCTGTTTTCCAGACATTATACCGCGGTTGGGCTCCCGGGTCTATGGGCTGCGGTTGGAATTTTTAATTATGGTGCCAAAAAAGAGAGACGCATCTCTGCGTCTCCCTTTCCCCAAAGCCTGTGATCACTGGCTGCGTTTACTGGATCCAGGCTCCGTCCTTATCTACTTTGTAGCCATCCGGAGTCGTGGTGTCATAGGCCATGGCTCCCAGAGAGCTGTCGTTCACTTTGCTGAAATAGTACCACTTGCCGCCGATCTCATGCCAGCCGGTGAACATATAGCCCCGGTTGCCGTCCGCCTGCGGATACAGATAATACCAGTTGTTCTGCCAGTGATGCCAGCCGGTCACCATATAGCCCTCACCGTTGAAATAGTACCACTGGTAGGTGTCCTTCCAGGGCAGGTATACCCAGGAATTGGAAGGCCAGGTCCCGTCGTCGTAGCTGTACCACCATCCCTTTTCGTTCATGACCCATTTTCCATTTTTGTAGAAGTCAGCCTTCACTCTCGCCCTTCCGGAGGAGTGGGAATTTCCGCTGCTGCTTCCGCCGCCGGACGGACGGCTGGGCTTCTTCACTGCCTTCACATCAAAGGCACCCAGCTTTGTAATGGTGATCTTCACCGTTCCCTTTTCTCCATCCACGTCTGCCTTATCAACGCCCTCTACTTCATAATTATAGGAAGCGTTGCTGTAAGATGCGATAAAGTAGTCCGGGATCTCCACGGTCATGGTCACAGGAGCCGTCAGCGTTTTCCTCTCCTTACCGTTGACCAGAAGCTTTACAGAACCTCTTACCCGGGCGTTGCTGGAGGTGGCGGGCCATTCTGTCGCGTATTCAATGGTCACCTTTCCGCCGCCCTCTGCAAAATCCTCAGAGGTAAGTCCTGCTGCCGCGATGCCGCCCACAGCGTCTGAAGGCTCTGTTTCAATATTATCCGCTCCGTAGACAGCCAGATAAAGGGCCTCGTATTTTGCCACCTGGTCGGCTGTGAGCTTTGTAATATCGATCTTTGTCTTTAATGCCTCCGTCTGCATGTCAGCCGCCTGTTTCTTCTCGTTCTCGCTCATAATGTCCGCATTTGCGATGACCTTATCTGCCTGGGCCAAAGCCTCGGCTGCGTTGCTGGGGGTTGCCAGATTAAAATGGCTCGCTGTGATCCGTCCTTCTTCATCTGTGGTATATACCATATCGCCGACCGTCATTGTCTGATTCTTCACTCTGTGGCCGTTTCTGGCTACCAGATACCGGATTCCGTCTGCTGTCTTCACAATTCCGTCGGTTACCATAGCGCCATCGGATCCTACCCATACATTTTCACCACATCCGTCATTTTCCGGGCAGGGAAGCCATGCGTTCGTTTTCAGCGAAAGCGGATCCTCTGTTGCATAGTAATACCACTTTCCATTCTGTTTATTCCAGCCCGGCTCCACGCTTTCAGGCAGAAGATCGGATTCACTTAAACTTGCAACTACCGGAGGCTTGTAATCTGAATACATCAGATACGCGCGGGCCTGTGCGCTATGCTTCATGACCTCGTCACTTACTCTTTTTGACATCAGACTGCTGTATTGCTTCTTATCGGCATCATACTCTGCAAATCCTGTGGGAGTATGACCGGCAAGACCGACCCTTCCCTCCATTGTCTGATACTTTTTGTACACATCCTGGAAACGGTCTGTCTTTCCACGGTCCGCGTATACATCGCACCCTCTTCCGTCCGTATAATCTGGAGCTACCGTCATATCACCCGCTCCATCTCTGTAAGAGACAAGGGGAACGTTTACAGTGATCCTTGCTCCTACCTCAACATATAACTCCCAGCTGTTTTCTTTTCCATCTATTTTAAAACTCCCCAGCATGTGATATTCGCCCCGTTCAAGGGACTTGTCCGCATGCAGAACCCCCTGGCTGTTGATTGAAAAAACCGAATTATCCGTCACCTTTCCATCAAGAAAGATCTGACGGATTTCCATGTTCTTTACCTTTGAATAGCCCAAATCCTTTTTATTTGTCAAGTCATACAAAGTCAGCTGGATGTCCTTCACATCCTCCGGATCCAGAAAACCGGTAATTTTGCTGTAATCGCCATTTCCATGGGCCATGTACAGCTTCGGTGAAAGCTGGAATCCGTATTCCCCTTCGTCTTCGGAAGCTGCTTCCAGTCCATATTCTGCCGTATCGTAGGTATCTGACAGCTTTCCTTTAAATACTGCATCAAATTTCAGATCCGTGTCTGCCGTTGGAAACCATGTTTCCAATGCCGCTCCATTGATCGTCACAGACTGCGGCACAGAGTCGATCCATTCTTCGTCGGATGTTATACTTTGTACACCAACAGCATTAACTGCCAGTTCTGTCCCTTTAGGAACGGCGACTGTCTCTCCCACCGGAAGATAAAACGTGCATCCGTCTTTCTCATAGGAGACTTCCAGATATCCCCCCTTCACATTAGGAACCGTGACCTTCACAGTCTCCTCCGCCAGGGAAGAAAATCCGGCTGACAGCGTCATGGCTGCTGCAAACACCGGCAGAAGCCATCGCTTCGTACATTTTCTCATAATCCTTCCTCCTTGTACTTATTTTGACGCAAAATCAGATTTTCCAATTTTTACGTACTAGTTTTAAGTATAGTCAGAAGGTTCCGGTCCATCAAGATGTACCGGCAACTGTACCGCCTTGTTTCAGCCAGTCTATGTATTTCCTGATGATAGCTGCCGTTTCTTCTCTGGAATATACCTCCCCATGCTCACGCATGCTCCTGATAAAGGTATCAAAGGCCCGGAAAACCGAAGGTTCCCGGATCATGATCTGACGAAAGCCCCTCTTTTCATCATATAGGACCATTCCAGCCCCCATGGCGCTGCTGACAAAAATGTTCAGCATTTTTGTCAGATGGAAATTCTGCTCCTTGACGATTCCCAGATCCCGCGTTTCCCTTTTCAGATCCTCCAGCATCCGTTCCAGGATCCGTATCCGCTCCTCTGCGGTAAGAGCCCGCACAGTTTCTGCTGGATAATCCGCGCAGCGTCCCGTCTCTGCGAATTCCCGTACCCCATCTTCCGTAAAATAGTGGATCAGCTCTTCTCCCGCGTCTAACTGGCCTTTCCTGGCCATGAGTCCAGCTATCACCTGGCTCCGTCCAGGCAGATCCGGCACCACCACGTGTTCCGTCAGTTCCTCGTCCGTCCATATGGCAAAGCATGGCTGATATTCCAGGAAGCACCGGCGGACAGGCCCGTTATCATTTTCCAGAGTCCACTGGAGCATCTGCACCACGTCCCTAAAAAAATTCACCAGAACGTCCATGTGTCTCAGTTTCCCAGAAAATCGTCTGTAAAACGGCTCCACCACTGCTTTCCCAAAAAGCACCACTGCCTGATCCATGGCAGAGGTAAAGAAGATCATCCGGTCCCCCAGGATCCCATAATATGGATATAAGGAGCCGCTGTCATCCTCTTCCGGGAAATCGCTGTAAAAATATCTTGTTTCGTAGGCCTGCCCGGCCTGGTAATAGGTGGGAATCAGATTCCCGATCGTCTTCAGATTATGATATCCGTGACCCATGTCCTCCGCCCGCTTTGTCAGCCGCACAAGCTGTATGATCTTAAGGTGTTCCATGGCTGAACGTCCCTCCAGCTCATAGGCGGGAAGGAATCTGGCCAGCACAAATTTCTCCGCAGGGATGTAAAAATACGCTTCTCCAGCTCCTGACTCCAGGTTTTGCCGGATGGCATTCCAGAGATACCGTTCTGCTGCGATGGCTCCGTCAATGATCTGGATCCCCTTCCCCCGGCATAATAGATCTTCTTTTGTGTTTTCTTCGAGAACCGCAGGTTTCTGTTCCCCGGCCTCCATCCCGCATATATTTCCCGCCTCCTCCAGCATCCGGCGGATCATGCACCGCATAAAATAAACGTCGTCTCCGTCCATAGCCCGGTAATACGCCTCCTGCAGCTCCCTGTGCTCCCGGACACCCAGCCGCAGCTCCCGGCGGATCGCTTCAAAGATCTGTGGATCCGGCAGCCTCGTTCCGGCCAGATACCGCTGGATATTCACCCGGTTGATGCCCGTGATCCTGGCAAATTCATAATTCGTATACCCGCTGGTCCTTAAATGGGCCTCCAGCAGCTCATGAAATCTCCTGTTTTCCATACTGGCTCCCCTCCCCGCAATTAAAGCCCCCAGAAAGCAAAAACGCCTGCCGGAAGACGTATCTTACCGGCAGGACATTCTATTCTAGCAGCATAATTCAGTAATCACCTGCGCAAAGATCTTCGCGCTCATTAAAAGCTCATCGATCACCGCAAACTCGTCGGGACCGTGCATGTTATTTTCTGTTTCCGGCATGGCCGCGCCGAAAGCAACTCCGTTCTTTAAGTGGTGGACATACGTTCCGCCTCCGATGGCGATGCACTCTCCCTTTCTTCCCGTGTACATCTCATAGCTCTTAAGGAGCGTCTGGACAAACTGGGAATCTCCGGGAACGTGGTGGGGCGGGTTCATGGAATCATTGTTTAAAGAGATCCCGTACCCGGCCATGGCCGCCTTCGCCGGCTTTAAGGTATTCTCCTCATTGGAGCAGATGGGGCAGCGGCTGTCAAAATCACCGGAAAGGCTGGTCTCCGTGATCTCCAGCATGCTGAAGGTCAGGGTCAGCTGGCCGGATTCCTCGTCCTCCATGGCGATCCCCAGATTCTTTCCGAACCAGTCGCCGTGGGGCATCAGCTTATTCAGGGCACGGATCTTTTCCACCTGTCCGCACTCCGCCAGCTCCAGCTTTTCGATCAGTGCAAGAAGTCCTGTCAGGGCGTTTTTCCCCTTCCAGGGGGTGGAAGCATGGCCGTTTTCCCCAAAGGCCTCGATCTTCATATAGCCGCCCTCAGAGGTCACGTCAAAGCGGATCCCCAGCTCGGCCTCTAAAGTGTGGGCAAAGGCCTCTGTATCGGAGCCGTCCAGTCCCTCAAATAAGGCCTCTGCCTTGGAGGGGACCACGTTGGACTTGGTGCCGCTCTTAAAGGATACCATTCTGGGAAGGGCCTGGCTCTTTTCAAACTCCGCCGTGAACTGGCCGTGGAGGCTGCCCTTTTCAATGTTGATCACCGGGAAGCTGGCGTCCGGAGAGAAGGTCATGGGGGCCTCCTCCTCCACACTGTAATAGTGGCGGATATCGGAGCTGCCGCACTCCTCGTCGGTTCCCAGGATCAGACGCACGTTCTTCTTCACCGGGATCCCCAGCTCCTTCACAGCGCGCATGGCGTAGAGGGCTGCGATGGCCGGACCCTTATCGTCGGCAGTTCCGCGGCCATAGATCTTTCCGTCCTTTACCACCGGTACAAAGGGCTCTGTCACCGTCCATCCGTCTCCAGCCGGAACGATGTCCAGATGGGCTAAGATATCCAACTGCTTTTCCTTATCGTTCAGATCCACCGTTCCCACATAGTTGTCGTAGTTGTTGATGGAAAATCCGTAGCATTCTGCAATGTGGAGCGCTGCGCCCAAGGCCTCAAAGCAGCCGTCTCCGTAGGGCCTTCCTGCCCGGTAGGAATCCTTGGTGCTGTCGATCTTACAAAGCTCCGCAATATCCTCCAGCATTTCTGTTTTATGGGCATCGATAAATTTATCTATTTTTTCTCTGTACACGTTTCTGCCTCCTATTTCATCATTCCGGCCAGCACTTCATTGACCACTTTTCCGTCTGCCTTTCCCTTTACCAGGGGCATTAAGACCTTCATGATCCGTCCCTTATCTTTGGCCGTCGGCGCTTCGATCTCCAGCTCCTTTAAAACTCCGTTTATGATCTCTGTGATCTGGTCCACAGTCAGGTCTGCCGGAGCAAACTCCTGGTATACCTCCATCCGCTTTCTGGCCTCTTCGATGATGTCAGTCCGGTCTGCGGGGGCCGTATCCATGGTCTCCTTGGTCTGCTTTAATTCCTTTTTGATCACTGCATTGGCCTCGTCCTCGGTCAGGGGAGAACGCTTGTCGATCTCCGCATTCTTTAAAGCAGATAAAAGCATGGACAGAGAATCCTTCCTGTCCTTATCCTTGGCCTTCATGGCCTCTACCATAGCCGCACGTACAAGCTCGATCTTGCTCATAGGATCCTTCCTTTCCTTATTATATCATGATCGTTCAGACAGCCCTGCAATTAGTTCCGTCCGAACTCCGCCAGCCTTAAGCCCGGGTTTCTCTCTTCCACCATCCCGACACTCCAGCTGTTGATGAACAGGAGCAGCGGATTGCCCTTCAGATCACAGATCCGCTTCATATCGGAGGTACCCTGGATCCTGGCCACATCCACCTCGCCCGGATTCTCGACCCACCGGATATACTCAAAGGGAAGCTGCTCCAGCTTTACCTCCACGTTGTACTCGTTCTCCAGGCGGTAGGTCAGCACCTCAAACTGCAGGACGCCCACAACGCCTACGATGATCTCCTCCATGCCCGTATTGAACTCCTGGAAGATCTGGATGGCTCCCTCCTGGGCGATCTGGCTGATGCCCTTGATAAACTGCTTTCTCTTCATGGTATCCATCTGGCGCACCCTGGCGAAGTGCTCGGGAGCAAAGGTGGGGATCCCCTCAAACTGGAATTTCCCGCCGGGAGCGCATAAGGTATCTCCAATGGAGAAAATACCCGGATCAAATACGCCGATGATGTCTCCGGCATACGCCTCCTCGATGATCTTTCTGCTCTCTGCCATCAGCTGCTGGGGCTGGGTCAGACGGATCTTCTTCCCGCCCTGGACATGGTTCACTTCCATTCCAGCCTCAAACTTTCCAGAGCAGATCCGCATGAACGCGATCCTGTCCCTGTGGGCCTTGTTCATGTTGGCCTGGATCTTAAATACAAAGGCGGAAAACTTTTCATCAAACGGATCCACCTGGCCATCCAGAGTCTTTCTGGGAAGCGGGGAGGAGGTCATATTTAAGAAATGCTCCAGGAAGGTCTCCACGCCGAAGTTGGTCAGAGCCGAACCGAAGAACACCGGAGAAAGCTCGCCGCGGTTTACTAACTCCTGGTCAAATTCATCGCTGGCTCCGTCTAAAAGCTCGATATCATCCCTGAGCTGGGCGTGGTAATCCTGGCCGATGATGGAGTCCACATCCGCGCCCTCCACGTCGAAGGTCCTGCTGGCCACCTCCTTCTGGCCTCCCATGGCGGCCGTGAAGGTGGTGATCTGCTTTGTCTGACGGTCGTATACGCCCTTAAAATTCTTTCCGCAGCCGATGGGCCAGTTGATGGGGCAGGTATGGATCCCCAGAACCTCTTCGATCTCGCTCATCAGCTCAAAGGGATCCCTGGCCTCCCGGTCCATTTTGTTCACAAAGGTAAAGATCGGGATATGGCGCATCACACAGACCTTGAAAAGCTTGATGGTCTGCGCCTCCACACCCTTGGAGCCGTCGATGACCATCACCGCCGAATCCGCAGCCATAAGGGTCCGGTAGGTATCCTCCGAGAAGTCCTGATGGCCCGGCGTGTCCAGGATATTGATGCAGTAGCCTTCATAATTAAACTGTAAAACCGAAGAGGTAACGGAAATTCCCCTCTCCTTCTCGATCTCCATCCAGTCGGAGACCGCATGCTTTGTGGCCTTCCTTCCCTTTACGGTTCCCGCCAGATTGATGGCTCCTCCGTAAAGAAGGAATTTTTCAGTCAGTGTCGTCTTACCGGCGTCCGGGTGCGAAATGATCGCAAAGGTGCGCCGTCTCTTTATTTCATCTGCAAAAGCTGCCAATGGAAAACCTCCAATTCAAACGTCTTAAAATCACAACATCCTTATTTTGCCAATAAATTCACCATTCGTCAAGTATAATCTGGGCCGTCCGGACAGGAAATCCGGAGCTCCCCGGAACGCCGGGCGCACTCGGTCCTAAAAATCCGCCTTTTCTTCCTCATCCGCCCCAAAAACAGCGTCCAGGATCCTTCCGGCCACGTCCTCCTTGGACATCTTGGGAAGCTCCGTCTCCTTTTCCCTGGTGATCAGCGTCACCACGTTGGTATCGGTACCGAAGCCGGCCCCATCCACCTTCAGGTTATTGGCCACGATCATGTCCAGATTCTTCTTTTCCAGCTTTGCCCTGGAATTTTCCAGCATATGTTCCGTTTCCATGGAAAAGCCGCAGAGGAACTGGCCCTTTTCCTTATGCTCTCCCAGCCACTTTAAGATATCGTCAGTGCGCTCCAGCTGGATCGCCATATCCCCGTCCTTTTTCTTCGTCTTTTCCGTATTGACGAATTTCGGCCGGTAATCGGCCACCGCTGCTGCCTTTATGATGGCGTCCTGTCCTGCGCTCCTGGCGGTCACGGCCTCAAACATCTCCTTCGCGCTCTCCACCGGCACCAGGTCCACGAACATGGGCGGCTTTTCCTCCGCCGGTCCTGTGACCAGAGTCACCTGGGCTCCCCGGTACGCAGCGGTCTTCGCAATGGCGTATCCCATCTTCCCGGTGGAGTGGTTGGTGATGTAGCGGACCGGATCGATGGCCTCCCTGGTGGGACCGGCGGTCACTAAGATCTTTTTCCCGGCCAGATCCTTCTCATACCGGATCTCCTTTAAAATATACTGGAGCAGCACCTCCGGCTCCGGCATTTTCCCGGCTCCCGTATCCCCGCAGGCCAGATAGCCGCTGGCCGGGGAGATCACCTCCATCCCGTACCGTTCACAGATCCTTAAATTATCCTGGGTGATGGGATTTTCAAACATCCGGGTGTTCATGGCAGGGCTTATGATCTTTTTGCAGGTGCAGGCCAGAACGGTGGTAGTCAGCATATCGTCAGCCAGGCCATGGGCCAGCTTTGCGATCACATTGGCAGAGGCCGGAGCCACCAGCACCACATCCGCCAGCTTTGCCAGGGAAACGTGCTCCACGGAAAACTCAAAATTCCGGTCAAAGGTGTCCACCAGGCACTTGTTCCCGGTCAGCGTCTCGAAGGTAATGGGATTGATGAAATTGGTGGCGTTTTCTGTCATGATCACATGGACGTCGGCCCTTAGTTTTTTCAGTGCGCTGGCCAGATAAGCGATCTTATAGGCCGCAATACTCCCTGTCACGCATAAAAGCACTGTTTTTCCCTTCAACATTTTGGAATCCTCCGTTGTATTTCCGATTATTTTGTGGTAAAATCACTTTCATTAAAAAATAATGATCGTACATAGCACTTAATTATATCACTTACGATTCAAATGTGAAAGGAGTTTTCTTTATGATTTTAGCCGTAGACATGGGAAACAGCAATATCGTCGTGGGCGGGCTGGATGACCAGGCCACATATTTTGAAGAGAGGATCACCACCGACGACCGCAAGACCAGCCTGGAATACGCCATCATGCTGAAAAACATCCTGGAAATACACAAAATAAAACGAAGCGACATCGAGGGCTCCATCATCTCCTCCGTTGTACCGCCCTTAAACGCTCCTCTTTCCTCGGCCGTAAAAAAGATCACCGGAAAACGGCCTTTTTTAGTGGGCTCCGGCATGAAGACCGGCTTAAACATTAAAATGGACAACCCCAAGGCCGTAGGCGGCGACCGGATCGTGGCTGCGGTGGCTGCCATTGCAAGATATGAGGGCCCCATCATCATCATCGACATGGGGACCGCCACCACCATGGATGTGGTGGACAAGGCAGGCTCCTACATCGGCGGCGTGATCCTGCCCGGCGTCAAGGTCGCCTTAAATTCCCTGGTGTCCAATACGGCCCAGCTTCCCAGGATCAACCTGGATGTTCCCAAACGGACCATCGGAAAAAATACCATCGAGTGTATGAGAAACGGCATCATGTACGGCAACGCCGCCATGCTGGACGGTCTCATCGACCGGATGGAGGCAGAGTTAGGAGAACCGGCGACCCTGGTGGCCACCGGAGGCATGTCCCGGTTCATCACTCCCCTCTGCACCCATAAGATCATTTACGACGCGGATCTCCTGCTGCGGGGCCTTCTGATCCTTTACCGTCAGAACATGCCGGAATAACGCGCTAAAACAGGCCTGCAGAATTTACCAGCCGGCCTCCGGTATAATCCTTACCAAAACCGTACATCATTCTCAATATAGCAAAATCCAGAGAATGACCCAGGAGGTAAGGATATGTCCGGTTATAAGGTTGAAATATGCGGAGTCAATACAGCAAAGCTGCCGCTGCTTACCACAGAAGAGAAGGAAGAGCTTTTTAAAAGGATCCTGGCCGGCGATAAGCAGGCCAGGGAGGATTACATCAAAGGAAATCTGCGTCTTGTGTTAAGCGTCATCCAGCGTTTCTCCGGAAATAACGAAAACGTGGACGACCTGTTCCAGATCGGATGCATCGGCCTCATCAAGGCCATCGACAATTTTGACATCACCCAGAACGTCCGTTTCTCTACCTACGCGGTCCCCATGATCCTTGGGGAGGTCCGCCGGTATCTCCGGGACAACAATTCCATCCGTGTCAGCCGCTCCCTGCGGGACACTGCCTACAAAGCCATCTACGCCAGAGAAAATCTCATGAAAAAAAACATGAAAGAACCCACCATCATGGAAATTGCCGATGAGGTGGGTCTGAGCAAAGAGGAGATCACCTACGCCATGGACGCCATCCAGACGCCCATGAGCCTTTATGAGCCTGTCTATACCGACGGCGGCGATCCCCTTTATGTCATGGACCAGATCAGCGATAAGAAAAACAGGGAGGAAAACTGGATCGAGCAGCTTTCCTTAAACGAGGCCATGAAACGGCTCCCGGACCGGGAGCGGAACATCATCCGCATGCGCTTTTATGAAGGCCGCACCCAGACCGAGGTGGCGGAGGAGGTAGGCATCAGCCAGGCCCAGGTCTCCAGGCTGGAAAAAAACGCACTGAAGACCATGCGGAGCTATCTGGCCTGACCCTTTCCCTTCTTTTATACGGTTTCTGATCCCCGGAGCTTTTTAAGGACCGCCTCCTCCGATGGGATGCTGGGGATCCCTCCGGGTGTTTCTGTGGACAGGCTGGCCGCTGCGGATGCGAAAGCACCCATGGCGGCCAGCTCTTTTTCATCCAGCTCCTCCGGCGCTTTCCCGGACTTTAAAAGCCAGGCCACGGCGCTTCCCCCGAAAATATCCCCGGCTCCTGTGGTGTCCACCGGCGTCACCCTGGGGCAGACCGCCCGGGCGGCCGCCTTTTCGCTGGACAGATACGCGCCCCTGGGGCCCATGGTCACCATGGAAAGCTTTACGCCGAATTCCTTCTGGAGCTTTTCAGCCGCCTTCTCTTCGTCGGTGATCCCCCAGAGGAATTCCACCTCCTCGTCGCTGATCTTCACCACATCTGCCTGGGAAAGTCCCCAGAGGATCTGCTCCCTGGCCTCGTCCGGCGTGTTCCACAGGGGAAGCCGCAGGTTCGGATCGAAGGTGATCCACTTTCCCTTTTTCCGGGCGTATTCCACCGCCCGTTTCGCAGCCGTGCGGACTGGCTCGTCTGTGAGGCTTAAGGTTCCGAAATGAAAGACCTTTGCCTGGTCGATGAGCTCCAGGTCCAGCTCCTCAAAGGAAAGCTGCGTATCTGCCCCAGGCTTTCTGGCGAAGCTGAAGGACCGGTCTCCTCCGGCGTCAAAGGTAACAAAGGCCAGGGTCGTGAACACAGAGCTGTCCTGCCGGATCCCCTTTGTCTCGATCCCGGCCTCCTTAAGGGTATTTATGAGCAGCCCGCCAAAGGCGTCCGTTCCCACCTTGCCCAGAAATGCCGTCCGGAGCCCGTATTTACTTAGAGCCGCCAGGAAATTTCCCGGCGCCCCGCCTGGATTTGCCTTCATGGTGGGATATCCGGCCGCGTCCGTATCCCTGGCTGCAAAATCGATCAGAAGCTCTCCGATGGCTATCACGTCGTACATGGTGAATTCCCCCTTGTGTGGTAGATTTTGAAGAAATTATAGCAGTGGACGGGATCAGATTCAAGAACGAATGATGGGGGGCAGAAATGCTTTCTATATTTTAGAATGATATGATTTCCATATATTTCCATTTTATTATGTAATATAAGATATTTAGAAAAAGGAGGCCACCATTGGATACATATACGGTTGATCTGGAATCAATGGGAAAGCGGATCCGGGAACTCAGAAATACCCAGAACAAAACCCAGGAAGTGTTTGCTGATATGATACATATTTCATCGTCTTATCTCGCACTGATTGAACAGGGAAAACGTACTGCCAGTCTGGATGTAGTTGCCCAGATTGCGTATACCTGCCATGTCTCTGTTGATTATCTTTTATTCGGAAAACAGGAATCCCCTTCATCAGAAAATTATAAATTTTTCAATATACTCTGCCGCCAGTATTCTGATACAGAAATCAAGCGTGCCTTGAAACTCTTCGCCTTCTATCTTCAGCTTGATCAAGAAAAAGAATACCCATAGACCAGACAGCCGCATCTTCTCTCCCATACGCAGCTGCCCCTTATTTTTACAAGCACAGTAATCCTAAGATTAGATATGGCTAAACACCGGAAAATGTTTGTATTTAATTCATGGATTATGCTATACTGTATTTTAGAAAGGGGCAGCAATTATGAATATACGAAAAATTACTTTTGGGAACTTTAAGTCCCTGTATAACGCAGCCTTCGAACCTGGTAAAGTCAATGTATTTATCGGTGCCAACGGTTCTGGAAAAACTACGATCCTGGAAGCGATCGGTTTATTAAGTGCGGCTATGACCGACCGTGTCGATTCTTCCAGCCTCCAGCGCAAAGGCGTGCGCCTCAGTATTCCCTCGCTTTACAAATCCAGTTTCAAGGATCTTAAGAGACAACGATCCATAATCGATCTTTCCCTGGAATGGGAAGATGACTGCTGTACAGATAAATTCCGTTACGATGTACATCTGACAACTCCTACTGATACCGACTATTGGAAATACCACTCTGAGGCATTTCTTCAGAACGGAGAAAAAATATGGGGACGCAGCAATGCCTCCCAGCAGCAGTCCAACAGTTATATCGGCTTCTTTCTCATTGATAATGACCCAGAACTGACAACCGGCCGCAAAATCGCGGAGGATTTTTCATCTTACGGTATTTTCCAGCCAAACACCTTGACTTTGAGAGGCACGATCCCAGATCCCAATCAGGTTTCTCCTGTCGGATTGAATGGCGGACGTCTGGCCGAGGCGATCCGGACACTGATCCATGAAAACGACGGGGATCTGTTTTTCGGAAATTTATATATGGATGACATCCTTGACATGATCGACTGGGCCTCCGATATATCTGTGGATACGCCAAAAAAAACAACGATCAACGCCAATATCCCCACAACACGCCAGGTCATTGAATTTACAGACCGCTATATGAAGGATACCGCTCGTTTTACCGGTTATGATGCCAGCGAGGGAGCCTTATATGTCCTGTTCATGCTGACGCTTGCCATGCATCCCATGGGTCCATCTATTTTCTCAGTAGACAGCTTTGACCACGCGTTAAATCCCCGCCTGGCAAAAAAAATGATCCAGGTGTTCTGTGAACAGATTATCCAGAATAATAAGCATGTTTTTCTGACCACCCATAATCCGCTGGTACTGGATGGACTGGACCTGCAGAATGACGATATACGGCTGTTTGCCGTAGACCGTGACAGTAACGGATATGCCCAGATCCGGCGGATTTCTGTTTCCCAGGAGCTGATCGATGAAGGTCTTCCTTTATCCAGGCTCTGGATCAGCGGAAGACTGGGAGGTGTTCCATCACTGCTATGAAAAATATAGGGATTATTTGTGAAGGTCCAACCGACTACATCATCCTTAAAAATGTTATTAATCTTATAACCGGAGATACCAACTATTTTGTACTGCTTCAGCCTGAGCCTGATCTGCGCGGACAATACGTGAACGGATGGAAAGGCGTCTGGAAATGGTGTCATGATTACGCCAGTATCCGGATGCAGCTTATGGATAAAATTCAGCCCACGTTGGACTTTCTGGTCATTCAGATGGATGGTGACCGTATCCAGAAAGGAGAAAGTCTCCCATTGCGGGTGTGGCTCAGTGAAATGCCCCCTCCAAAATATCCGGAATCCTTTGGAGTGTGACATTAAACCAGAATACCGGAATAACTGCCCTGTCTTGCTTCCCTGCCCTGAGCACAACGCACCCGTTTCCAGTTATATGGAACACCTGAAGTCTTTGATCCGTTCATGGTTAAAAGAAATAGACCGTACCTGCATCGCTATCCCCTGCGACAGCACCGAAGCCTGGATCGCTGCCGCCTACGATAACCTGCCCGAAATTGAATTTATGGAAAACCCCTGGGAAAATGTCATCGCTAAGAAGAAGATATATCATGGTATACGAATTTCCGGAAAAAACAAACGAGCCCGGATTTTTGAACAGTTTGCCCCAGTTGTCTGTAAAAACTGGGACCGGGTAACAGAACTCTGTCTGAGCGCCCGGGAATTTGAACGAGATATCTCTCTTCTTGGCAGATAAATAAAAAATAGCAGCCGCACCGGATTTCTCCGATGCGGCTGTCCTCTCCTACTTCTCAAAATAACAGTCTCCCAGATAATGGAGGGCTGTATTTTTATTAAACTGGAATCCCTTAAGATCTGCCCTTCTTCCCACCATATTGCTCTTATAATACAGCGGCACCCATGGGCAGAGCTCATTTAAGCGGACCTGGAGGTCCCTATATGTCTGGAGCCTCTTCTCCCGGTCTGTTTCCATGCTGGCGGCGTCGATCATTTCATCCACCTTTTCATCCCTGAGATATGCCCGGTTTCCGTTCATGCCGCAGTTTTTTGAATGGAACAGCGGCGTCACACTGTATTCCGGATCACAGGTGGTATTGGTCCAGCCCAGGATCAGGAGCTCATGCTCTCCGGCGTTGATCGCATCCTGGAACGCGCCCCACTCGTAAACGTTGATGTCCACGTTGACGCCGATCTGGGCCAGCTGGGCCTGGACCACCTGGGCGGTACGGTTCCTCACGTCTCCGGATACGTACATCTTAAGATCCAGCCCGTCCCCATAGCCTGCTTCTGCCAGAAGCTCCTTGGCCTTTTCCAGATCCTGGGGATACGGCTGCACTTCCTCATTCCACCCCGGCAGGGTCTTTGCAATGAAGGAGCTGGCCACCTCGCCGCGGCCTTCTACGATCGTATCCACAAATTCCTGGCGGTTCATGGCATATGTAATGGCCTGGCGCACCCGGACGTCATCCAGTCCCTTTTTCGTGGTATTGAACGCCATGAATTCCACTGAAGCCGACGGCCAGCTTTCCAGCACCAGCTCATCATTGGCTTCCACGTTGGCGGCGTCCACCGGATCCACCGTTAAGATCACGTCGATCTCTCCCGTTTCCAGGGCAATGGTCCTGGCGCTCCCCTCGGGAATGATCCGGTTGGTGATGGAGGTGGCTGTGGCCGGTCCGTCAAAGTAATCGTCAAACCGCACCAGCGTCCAGTGATCGTTGGGGACCCATTCCTTAAACATGAACGGGCCCGTTCCTATGGGCTCTTCCCCGTATGTCTCCCCGGCCTCAGTCACAGCCTTCTCCGACAGGATCTTCATGCTGGTGTCATTGAGGACATAAAGAAGGGACGGATATGGACGGGAAAGATGGATCGTCAGGTCATAATCCCCCTCCACAGAAACATGGTCGATGGCCGACGCGTTGGACATGGCCTTGGGCATGGTCTTGGCCCGCTCCAGGCTGAATTTCACATCGCTGGCCTTCAGTTCCTCCCCATTATGGAACTTCACGCCTTCCCGGAGCTTAAATTTATAGGTTTTGTCATCCACCATCTCAAAGCTCTCCGCCAGGTCCCCTACGACCTCCCGGTTCTCATCGATCTTTACCAGGCCGTTATAAATGTGGCGGTTCAGCGTTGCAGACGGAGAATCCACTCCCACCTGGGGATCCATGGACCGGATATCGCTGGTGTTGGCAGAAATAATATCCGTCCGCCCAATGGACGGCTCCTTCTCCCCCTGGCTGGCTTCCTCTAACGCCTTTTCCGTCTCCGTCCCCGCTAAAGCCGTCGTTTCCCCCTTTGGCTCCGCCGCTGTTCCAGTATCTCCCCCGCTGTTTCCGCAGCCCGACAGCGCCATGACGCCGGCCACCGCCAGCATCGTCAGTTTCCCATACATACCTTTCCTCATACAGTGCTCCTCCTTGTATATAGTTTTTACATATTCCCCTCTTGATTTTCCCACCGGGCGGTCCACCTTCTGCATATCTCCAAAACCTGCTTCATCTGCCCTGTGAGCCGGTTCCTCTGACGCACGAAGCGGGTCTGCACCGCCAGATAATATTCCTCTTCCGTATTTTCCCGGGTCAGTCCCTCTGCCATGGCAAGCCCGGAAAAAACAGGAGCCTTCACCGCCGGATCCTGGTGGTACGGACTGGACGCCGTATAGGTGATCCTCGCCAGCTCCCCGGCAGTCTCCAGAATGGCGTCATCTGTATTTTCCTGGCCTTCCATGGACGCTTCAAGGTCCATGACCGCCTCCCTCAGCCTGCCAAGCACCGGCCACACCGGAGAAAGGTCAAAGTCTCCGCCAAGCCTCTCTTCAATGGCGCGGAGGCGGGACTCCATAAAGTCCACAAAGCCGCTCATGTCTGCCGGGAGCTTCCCGCAGTTCGCGAAGAATGCCGCCAGCTCCCCAATGACCCTTGTATCCCGCAGCGCCACCTCCGGATCCACCTTATCAAAGGTATCCTCTCTGGTGTGCCACCAGTAAAACATTTCATGATCCTTTTTTATAAACTTCGGCATAATGGCAAAGGGAATATCCGCTCCCCAGAAGGTCTGGTCTGCAAACCGGGTCATGGACACCGGCGGATCCGGCTCCCCCTCGTTGAATCCCTTCAGGAATTCCCGGTCAAAGTCTGCTCCTTCCAGCATGGACGTCTGGAACCCCACCACATCAGAGCCCTTGCAGCCACAGATATCCATATTGATATGCGCCACACAATTTTCCTTCAGCTCCTCCCAATGGTGGTCGTAATACCAGGCGGATCCGGCATAACGGCCGTCTGAATGGCCGGACCACCAGGCGAACACCACTGACCGCTCCAGCCGCTCCCGGTTCTCCTGGAACACTCTGGCAAGCTCCATCATGGCGGCGTTGGCCACTCCGTTATCCGTGGCCCCCTCATACCAGGAATCATAATGGCCGGAGACGAGTACAAATTTTTCCGACCTTCCCTGGATCCGCGCCACTGGCATGGTGCTGGAAACGATCCCCTGGCACATCTCAATGCTGAGACGCACGGTCAGCGGACCGGACTCCAGCCGTTTTTGCAGCTCCTCCCCGGCGCTTTTCCCGATCTCCGCAAACGGGATCCCCGGATAATGCCAGACCAGGTCCTCCGGCTCCGGCGTTCCCCAGACTCCCCCCAGAGTCCCATGGTGCGCCAGGTCCGCGTGCCAGATGGTCAGCACCCCCAGGGCTCCGGCCCGTTTTGCCTCACACGCAAACGAAAAGCTGTTCTCATACGTCAGGACCAGTTTCCCGGAAAAACCGGCCATCCTGGCCCTCTGCTCTCTCTGGCTGCAGCCTCCGGCTGCGCTTGTCCGGTCAAAAACCAGCTCCGCCTCCAGATCCTTCGCTGTTCCGCTGTATACATACGGGGTCAGAGGCACCGCCGCCTCTATGCTGTCCCCCTGGACCCGCAGAGACGCCGCCCCGGGAAGGCTCCGGTATACCTGGTATTTTTCCCGTTCCACAGGGATCCCCAGCTCCTCCATCCGTTCCGCGATCCGCTCGGACGCTTCCTCTCCGTCTCTGGAGCCCGTATACCGGTCCAGGCGGCAGAACATCTCCACATCCTTCATGATCCGCGATTGGTCCAAGGCTCCGCTGACCGCTTCTGAAAATTCGGTTTTTTCATACAAAATCCTTTTTTTATCTTTTATCTTCTTCATCCCCTTTTATAAATATTAAAATATTTTCATATATTCATAGTATCATCTGATTATTTTCTCGTCAATAGATTCATTCACAAAAACAAAAAGAAAGTGTACAGTTCCCTTTTTTACGGTTATCTGTACACTTTCTCTTATTCTGAATGAATCTGTCTCCCGGCGCGGCGTCCCGGTCTCCTTACCGCTTCACCAGCAGAGATTTCCCAGTCATCTCCTTCGGCTGCTCCATGCCCATGAGCTCGATGAGCGTCGGAGCAATATCGGCCAGGCAGCCGCCCTCTCTGAGGCCATACTCTGCGCCTGCATTCACCAGGATAAACGGCACCGGATTCGTCGTATGGGCCGTAAACGGTTCTCCGGTCTCATAATCCACCAGCTGCTCCACATTTCCATGGTCTGCGCAGATGAACATTGCGCCGTCTGCTTTTTCTATGGCCTCCACGGCTCTTCCCACACAGGCATCCACAGCCTCCACCGCCTGGATGGCCGCGTTCTCCACTCCCGTATGGCCCACCATATCCGGGTTGGCAAAGTTGATGATGATCACATCATATTTTCCAGAGCCGATGGCCTCCACCAGCTTATCGCACACCGCCGGGGCGCTCATCTCCGGCTGCAGGTCATATGTGGCCACCTTGGGGGATTTCACCAGGATCCGCACCTCTCCCGGATTGGGCTCCTCCACACCGCCATTGAAGAAGAAGGTCACATGGGCATACTTCTCTGTCTCCGCGATCCTGGCCTGGGTCATATGGTGATCCGCCAGGAACTGGCCCAGGGTATTGGTGATGGCTTCCTTTTTAAAGGCCACCAGCTTATTGGGGATGGTCTCATCGTAATCCGTAAAGCAGACGTAGACCAGCTCCAGTCTCTTATCCCGGTCAAAGCCTGTGAACGCATCGTCACAGAACGCGCGGGTGATCTCTCTGGCCCGGTCCGGACGGAAGTTGAAGAAGATCACAGAGTCCTTATCCTGGACCAGACCCACAGGCCGTCCGTTCTCAGTGATCACCGTAGGAACCACGAACTCGTCGGTCTTTCCTTCATCATAAGACGCCTGTACGGCCGCAGCGGCGCAGGGATCCTGCTTTCCCTCTCCCTTTGTAAGGGCCTTGTAAGCCAGCTCCACACGATCCCAGCGGTTATCCCGGTCCATGGCGTAATAACGGCCCATGACAGAGGCCACCTTACCGACGCCCAGTTCCTTCATTTTTCCTTCCAGCGCCTCCACAAACTCCCGGCCAGAGGAGGGAGGCGTATCCCTTCCATCCAGGAAGCAATGGACAAACACCTTATCCAGTCCGTTTCTTCTGGCCAGCTCCAGAAGCCCGAAGATATGGGTCATGTGGCTGTGTACGCCTCCGTCGGATACCAGTCCCATCAGATGAAGGGCAGAGCCGTTCTTTTTACAATTCTCCACTGCCTTTAAAAACTCGCTGTTTTCAAAGAAATCCCCATCCTCGATGGCCTTTGTGATCTTCGTCAGCTCCTGGTATACGATGCGGCCTGCGCCCATGTTCAGATGGCCCACCTCAGAGTTGCCCATCTGCCCGTCGGGAAGCCCCACGGCCAGCCCGCTGGCATTTCCCTCCACAAAGGGGCATTCCTTCATCAGCCGGTCCATCACCGGGGTATTGGCCTCCAGGACCGCATTTCCCCGCTTTTCCTTATTTAATCCATATCCGTCCAGGATCATCAATACAACTGGTTTTCTGCTCATATATTTCTTCCACTCCTTTATTGGTCTGTATCCTTTAGAAACGCTTCTATTGTATATCATTTAACAAATTCCCGCAACTGTTTCATGGAAGTATCTGTTATTTTTATAACATGGTACCTCTGGTATTTTTTAATTTTTCTTTTTTCTTCACACTTCCTTCACAGAGATTCCAAACTTTCGTCACATTTTTCCCGTATCCTATTATCTGTAACAAGGTACCAGACCTTTATACACTTTTTCATACTTGGCCGGCGGCTCATACCCGCCGGCTCCTCCCATTTATAAAGAGCTCCGGCGTTTTTACTGGATCCACATTTCTCCCTTTAGATTCTTGTTGAATTTTTTGAAATTTTTTGTATTTTCCTCTTGCTTTTTTTGAAACCCTGTGGTATTATTAATGAGCTCGCTGATACAGAGCACAACATCGAGGCGTGGCTCAGTTTGGTAGAGCGCTGCGTTCGGGACGCAGAGGTCGCAAGTTCGAATCTTGTCGCCTCGATTCCGGCCTGTTGGTCAAGCGGTCAAGACGACGCCCTCTCACGGCGTAAACCCGGGTTCGATTCCCGGACAGGTCACGATTTAAACCGGTTATCTGAAATTCAGATAGCCGGTTTTTTGTTTCCAGTATCCTGCCGAGCAGGACCTCCTTCGGAAAGCCCGGCCCCCACTCCTGTTCTTTAAAGCTCCTGGACACAAAATGGGATGCTGCCGGAGCCGGAAAAAAGCCCGCTCCACGCTGCATCCCATTTTTAATTTTATCTGCGGCTCCTATTCCACCTCGTCCTCGCTGACCAGCTCGTCGTACTCCGCGGAGTCCAGAAGCTCGTCAAAGGCATCTGCCACGATCTCATACTCCTCATCGCTGTCAATGTTCTCCAGATCCGGATTTCCATTGATATCTTCCACATAACGGTATAAGTAAACCTCTCCGTCTTCGGCCTCTCTGCCATCCAGGGGAAGAAGGGCGATGTACTCTTTCTCTCCAGCCTCAAAGATCGTCAGCACCACGCACTCCAGCTCTGTGCCGTCGTCCAGAGTCAGGGTCACTGTCATCTCTTCATCGTTCTCAGCGTCCGGGTTTACAGGACCGTTCTTTAAATTTTCGTTTGCCATAACCGTTCCTCTCTTTTTTCAAGTGTACCATATTTTATAAGGTAAATACAGCATATCAGTAAACCCCGTAAAAATCAATACTCAATTCCCTTTCTTGCCAAAATCCCCCGGTCATAGGGGTGTCTGACCTTTTGGATCTCCGACACATAATCAGCGGCTCCGAGGATCCGCTCCGACGGCGATCTGCCGGTCAGTACCACCTCCAGCCCACCGGGCCTGTCCTCCAGAAACTCCAGGACCCGTTCCTCGGGCACCATGCCGTAGGTCATGGCCGCCATGATCTCGTCCAGGATCAGAAGGTCCGCCCCCTCCGCCAGCTCCACGGCCCGGAAAAACTGTTCCAGATTCCACCGGGCTGCCTGCTCTCTGGTCTCCCGGTCCATGGCCGATACGAAGCCGAAGGTCCTTTCACAGGGGATCACCGTGATCCCTGGAATATGGCCCAGTACGGCCACCTCCCCGGAATCGTCGCTTTTTAAAAATCGCACCATCACCACCTTAAGCCCACGTCCGGCGGCCCGGACAGCCATTCCCACAGCCGCGCTGGTCTTTCCCTTTCCGTCTCCGCAGTAAATATGCACCAATGCCATCTGCTGTCCCTTCTCCTTCCATACACTGTCCTGTCCATACGGCTCCTCAGTCCATGCATTCCTTCACGAACCGGGAGATCTCCTGCTTTCTGTGATACCGTTCCTTCACCGCGCAGAGATGGAGCCGCTCCTTCGCCCGGGTCATGGCCACATAAAAGAGACGCCGCTCCTCCTCGATGTCTGCCGGAAGCCCCGCCTTGTGGTGGGGGACGATGCCCTCGTTGGCATCAACGACAAATACGATCCTGTATTCCAGCCCCTTGGAGCTGTGCATGGTGGAGAGGGTCACTCCCTCCGGCCTGCCCGGATCCTTTGCCTCTCTTCTCTTTTCCTTCAGCGTCTCCTCATACTGGCGGATGTGCTCCTTCCATTGCTCCAGGGTGGAAAAGCCGGCCGCGCTCTCTTCGATCTGGCTGGCAATATCGAAAAATTCCTCTGGCCGGATCCGCCGGAATGCGGCAAATTCCTTTAAATAGGTATCATAGCCAACGGCCTGGCGGATGTAGTGGATGGCAGGGCCGGGCCTCAGCCGTCCGATGGTCCGCAGATCCCCCTCCAGGTCCATGACCCGCTCCTGCATCCAGTCCCGGTCCCGGTAAAAATCCCTGACCTGGTCCAGGGACACCAGAGGCGTTTCAAAGGCGTCCCTGGAAAAATACCGGTTGGGCCGGTTCATGATCCGGAAGAAATCGCTGCGGGCCCGGCTCCCATGGCCCAGCTCCAGATACGCCATCAGATCCTTTGCGATCCAGTGACCGTAAAGGCTGGGGATCACATCCCGCATGGAAAAGGGGATGTTATATTCCATCAGTTTTTCTGCCACAAGCCCCGTTCCGTTCCCGGTCCGGAACAGTACGGCCATGTCCTCAAAGGCAAAGCCCGCCTGGGCGTACTGGCGGATCCGCCTGGCCGTTCCCTCGGCCTCTGCCAGAGGATTTTCATACACGGATATATCCACGGGGCGTCCGGAGCCATGGACCGGAACCAGTTCCTTTTTAAAACGGACCCGGTTCCGGGATATGAGCTTTAAGGAGGTCTCCACGATCTCCCTGGAGGAACGGTAGTTTTCCGCCAGGAGTACGCGGCGGGCCCCCGGATAGTCCTTTTCAAAGCCCAGCATGATCTCCGGCTTCGCTCCCCGGAACCGGTAAATGGACTGGTCGTCATCTCCCACGATGAAAAGATTATTTTCCGGCAGAGCCAGCATCTTCACGATCTCATACTGGATCCGGTTAATGTCCTGGAACTCGTCCACCAGGATATACCGGAATTTCCGCTGCCAGGCGGAAAGGATATCCTTTCTCTGGGAAAACAGCTCATAGCACATGACCAGCATGTCGTCGAAGTCCAGCTTTCCCCTGGCCCGCAGCATATCCTCATAGCCGGTGTACAGCCGTTTGAACCATTCCTCCGGACAGTTCTGGGAATAGTAGCAGGAAAGGTCCATCTGGCTTCCCTTTACATAGCTGATCTCGTTGATCACGGCGGAGATGAACTCACCCTCGTCCTCCACCTCCAGTTCGGAGTTTTCGAGAAATTCCCTGAAATACTGGCGTTTTTCCTCCTCCCCCAGGACACAGCCCGCCGGAAACCGGTACGCCAGCTTAAGGATCCTGTAAAAAACAGAGTGGAAGGTACCAAAGGTCACCCTTCCACTTTCTGTATCGTTTTCTCTGACCGCCGGTCTCAGGGAATAGAACCGCTCCTCCATCTCCCTGGCCGACGCCTTTGTAAAAGTGATCACAAGGATCTCTGACGGGCGGACTCCTGCCCCCAGGAGTCCCGCGATCCTATGGGTGATCACGGTGGTCTTTCCGGATCCCGGCCCCGCCAGGACCATCATGGGCCCCGTCTTATGGGACAGGGCCGTTTTCTGCGCTTCGTTAAATTTCATCATTTATTCGCTGACAGTCTCCCTGTAGATAAAATCCTCCTCCAGGTCGTCCATGCGGATCTTTCTCCCCCAATGGATGGAGGAATTGAAGTTGCCCTCGGCAACTGTGACGAAGTCATCTCCAATGGTCAGGATGATCACAGAATGCTCTCCGCCCTGATTGTTATACATCCGGATATGGTCTCCCACCCGGAGCTCTCCCCAGTCCAGGCTGTCATACATCTCGTATGAAGCGTCCGGTCCATAAAGCTTATCCTGGACAATGTAAGCAAAGCCCAGGCAGCCGCCTCCGATGCTGTAGCTGTATTCGTAGGCGAAATTCCGGCGGAAGGTGTTGGAGTTGGTCCACCTCTTCCCCTCCGGATATTTCTTCTTTAGGGAAATGATCTTTTCGTATGCCTCCTCGTCGGTCATGTCTGTATTGACCGCGCCGCTCTCGATCTTCTCATTGTCCTCTGTCCGGACATCGTCGATCTCCACGGAATCCTCGTCCGCATCCTGGCGGTATTCCCTCCAGTCGTCTCCGTCCACGATATCCACGACACAGTGATCTGTTTTATCCATCACATAATAAACATCCTCAGACTCCGCATAGACCGTATCCTTTGCCTGGATCCCATTGTCATAAAAATAGTACTGGCTTCCGTCGATTTCCACCAGGCCGGTGGCCATATAACCGGATTCGTCAAAATAATACTGTTTGCTGGCAATCTTCTTCCAGCCAGTGGACAGTTTTCCCTTGGAATCATAATACTGCTTTCCATAGCTGTCACTGATCCACTGATTTACCGCTGTCCCTTCCCGGGAGGCAGCCGGAGCCGGCTCCATGATCTTCGTCTGGACCACTCCGTTCACCGTCCACGCGCCGTTTTCATTGACGTCAAAGCCGTCTACCCTGGAGGAAGCGAACATCCAGCCGTTTCCATCAAACCGGTAGCTCTCCGCCACGCCGTTCTGATCTCCATCCAGCCAGAACCAGCCGTTGGCCGGATATGTCCCATCGTCGTTCTGGTACCACCAGCCGCTGGTGCCGTCCTGGGACGCCGGGCGGCTCAGATCCTGTTTCCATTCTCCGGCAAAGGCCGGAACCGTCATGACCACAGTCATGGCGGCAGCCAGACCGCAGACCCACATTTTTTTCATCTTTATTCCCTCTTTTCCTGTCCTACGCCTCCAGAAGTGCGATCCCCTTCCTGATCCGCTCCAGGGACTCCTCTTTTCCAAGTACCTCCATGATCTCAGTGGCTCCTGCCGGGGTCATCTGCTTTCCGGAAACCGCCGTGCGGATGGGCCACATCACGAAGCCGGTCTTTACGCCCTTTTCCGCCACATAGGCGGCCAGGGTCTCATAAAGAGCATCGTTGGAATAATCCTCCTGGGCCTCCAACAGCGGAAGCACCTCCTTTAAGGTCTCCAGGGAGGTCTCCTTTGTGGTCTTCATCTTTTTATGAACATACATCTCCGGATCATACTCCGGAAGCGTCTCAAAGAAATCCACCTGGGCCGCAATGTCCGGGAATACCTCGATCCTGGTCTTTACCATGGCGGCGATCTTCTTAAGATCCAGGGGCTTTGTGATAACAGCCTTTAAATAAGGCTCCGCCTGGGCATAGAAGGGCTCGAAGTCCATCTTCTTTAAATATTCCCCATTCATCCAGCGCAGCTTTGTCATATCAAACACTGCCGGGGATTTGCTCATGTTGTGGTAGTCAAATTCCTTCACCAGCTCCTCCAGGGTAAAGAACTCCTGGTTGCCTGCCGGGGACCAGCCTAAGAGAGCTACGAAGTTTACGATGGCCTCTGTTAAAAAGCCCTGCTCTAAAAGGTCCTCAAAGGAGGAATGACCGCTTCTCTTGCTTAATTTTTTATGCTCCTCGTTGGTGATGGTAGGACAGTGGACGTACACTGGCACCTCCCAGCCGAAGGCCTCGTAAAGACGGTTGTATTTGGGGGAGGAGGACAGATACTCGTTTCCTCTCACCACATGGGTGATCCCCATCAGATGGTCGTCCACCACGTTGGCGAAGTTGTAGGTGGGGTATCCATCGGATTTAATGAGGACCATATCATCCAGCTCCGAGTTATCCACACTGATATCGCCGTAAATGTCGTCGTGGAAGGTGGTGGTCCCCTCCTTGGGGTTATTCTGACGGATCACGAAGGGCATTCCGGCCTTCAGATTGGCCTCCACCTCTTCCTTGGAAAGGCCCAGGCAGTGCTTATCATAGGCCATGATCTCCTCTCCGTTGACGTTCTTCTTTAAGGAATCCAGACGCTCCTGGGTACAGAAGCAGTAATAGGCCTCGCCCTTTTCCACCAGCTTTTTCGCGTACTCCATATAGATCCCGGATCTCTGGCGCTCGCTCTGTACATAGGGGCCGTAACCGCCGTCCTTATCCGGTCCCTCATCATGGATCAGTCCCGTTTTTTCCATGGTACGGTAGATGATGTCCACCGCTCCCTCCACGTACCGCTCCTGGTCCGTGTCCTCGATGCGGAGGATGAAATCCCCGCCCTCATGCTTGGCGATCAGATATGTGTAAAGCGCGGTCCTTAAATTTCCCACATGCATCCGGCCTGTGGGGCTCGGCGCAAACCTTGTTCTCACTTTTCCCATTTTTTTCTTCTCCTGTCATTTCCATAGAATTTTAAGGGGCTTTCCCCATGTTTCTCTTTTATGCCGCCATATCCAGCAGATGGCAGGCCAGATTAAAGTATACCATCAGACTCACCGCGTCCACGATGGTGGTGATCATGGGCGACGCCATAATGGCCGGATCCAGCTTTAATACCTTGGCCCCGATGGGCAGGGTGCAGCCGATGGTCTTGGCCGCCACCACAGTGGCAAACATACTGATGACCACCGTAACGCAGATCATGGTGTTTCCCGGATACTGGATCATCAGGCGGATAAAGTTCACCACCGCCAGCACAAAGCCCACCATAAAGCCGACCCGGATCTCCTTCCATAAGACCTTTAATACGTCCGACGGCTCGATCTCTCCCAGGGCCATGCCGCGGATCACCATGGTGCTGCTCTGGCTTCCCGAGTTTCCGCCTGTATCCATTAACATCGGGATAAAGCTTACTAACAGCGGCACCGCCGCAAAGGCAGTCTCATATTTTACCAGGATCGCACCAGTGATGGTGCTGGACAGCATCAGGATCAGAAGCCACGGGATCCTGTTTTTTGCAAGCTGGAACACGCTGGTCTTTAAATACGGCTTTTCACTGGGCAGCATGGCGGCCATCTTCTCGAAGTCCTCGGTGGCCTCTTCCTCCATGACCTCCATCACATCGTCTACGGTGATGATCCCCACCAGACGATCCTCGCTGTCCACCACAGGGATACATAAAAGGCCGTATCTGTTCATCATATCCGCCACAGCCTCCTGGTCCTCGGTGGTGGTCACCTTGATCACATGGGTGTCCATGATGGTCTCCAGGCGTGTCTCATAGGCGTTCATCAAAAGCTCCTTGACCGTGACCACGCCCTCCAGATGGCGCTTTTCATCCATCACATAGCAGGTATAAATGGTCTCCGAGTCCACGCCGTGATGACGGATATAGGCAAAGGACTGCTCTACGGTCATGTTCTTTTTCAGGCCCACATACTCGGCCGTCATGATACTTCCAGCACTGTTCTCCGGATAATTTAAGAACTGGTTGATGAGCTTTCTCGTATCCGGCGTCGTATTCTTCAGCACGCGGCGCACCACCGTCGCCGGCAGCTCCTCCAGCATATCCACCGCATCGTCCACATACAGGTCCTCCACGATCTCTGAAAGCTCCTTATCGGTGATGCTGTTGATGATGTGGCTCTGGCTTTCCGCCGGAAGCTCCGCAAATACGTCCGTGGCCAGGGCCTTGGGCAGCATACGGAACACGATCACGGTCTTTTCCGAATCCAGTTCTTCCATAAATGAGGCGATATCCACCTCGTTGATCTCCAGAAGGGCTTCCTTTAACTGCCGGTACTTTTTTTCCTCCGCCAGATTTAAGAGCTTCTCCTTCTCTTCATTTTCCATAACTTCGTTTGACATCGTTTCTTCCTCCACTCCATATTTTCACCGGCATGGAGGCAAAACGTCCATTAAGAACGGCAATACACATAATGGGACTGCATTATGTCTATTGCCTCAGGTTCCGGGTGGGCGTCTGCCTCTGTCTTGCAACTTCGGCCTTCCATTATGTGCTCACATCCTTTCTTTTCTGGTCTGCCTTTCACATTATAAGTAAATTTTATCCAAATGGCAACCGCTTACGCAGGATTTTCCCAAAAACTTTGTATTCATCCAGCCGTGCGGCAAAGCTCTCCCCTTACTTCTGCTCAGGAATGTAAAATTCTGCCTTTCCGCAGTCCTCGCACCGGAGGACCTGCACGTCCAGGGATCCGCTGGCAAGACGGTTCCAGTCACTGAAAAAGAAGGTCTCCTCCCCCAGCTTAAGCTTCATGGATCCCAGATCCAGCATCTCCCCACCGCAGCGGAGACATATTTTCCCGGTCCGCTTCTGTTCCCGGTCCTCCCTCTCCTTCTCCTGCTTTTCCTCTCTGGTCCTTTCCGCCTGCTCCACAAATTCCCGCAGCTCCTCCCGGGATTCTGCCCGGCCCGTTTCCCAGGCCAGAAGGCCCCGCTCCACATTGGTCATGGGAGAATATTTCTCATAGCATTCCTTACATACGGTCTGGGTCCCATTGCCGCAGTACAGGGATTTTCTCTCCCACCGCCCCAGGGATCTTCCGCAGAAAATACAGATTTTTTCCATATACATGCCTCCTTCCCGCTCTTTTCTTTATCCTATCACACTGGTCGGCTCCTTTCAACTGCGGAGGCAGTCCAGGCGGTTGACTTATGGCGGAATTTGCCGTATAATAGCCACAGAAAACGACCATCTACACAGGTCGTTTTTTTGTCTGGCTGTACCCCGGCCGCCGTCACGGCCCGGGATGCCTTCATACAGACCTTACATAAAATTACGAGAGGAGAACCAAACCATGTCATCTGAAAACAAAATGGGGGTCATGCCCATCAACAAGCTGATCCTGTCCATGTCCATCCCCATGATGCTGTCCATGCTGATCCAGGCCCTTTATAACATTGTAGACAGCATGTTCGTGGCCCAGATCAGCGAAAACGCCCTGACGGCCGTATCCCTGGCCTTCCCGGCACAAAACCTGATGATCGCCGTAGCTACTGGCACAGGCGTCGGCATCAACGCCACCCTTTCCAGAAGCCTGGGCGAAAAAAACTTCCAGAAGGCCAACCGCGTCGCCATCCACGCCCTGTTCCTGGCCTTCATGAGCTTTCTGGCTTTCGCTGTTTTCGGCCTGTTTTTCGCGGAGCACTTTTTCCTGGCCCAGACCAGGGACCCGGAGATCGTGGAGATGGGCACCGTCTATCTCCAGATCTGTACCGTCCTTTCCTTTGGGCTCTTCGGCGAGATCGCCTTTGAGCGGCTCATGCAGTCCACCGGCCGGACCTTTTACTCTATGATCATCCAGGGAACGGGAGCGATCTTAAATATCATCCTGGACCCCATTATGATCTTTGGTCTCCTGGGCTTCCCGAAAATGGGGGTAGCCGGAGCGGCCCTGGCCACTGTCACCGGGCAGATCATTGCCCTGATCCTGGGCTTTGTCCTGAATACCACCAGAAACCACGAGATCCATCTGGCCTTTAAGGGCTTCCGGCCGGAAAAGGAGATCATCGGCCATATTTATGCCGTGGGCATCCCGTCCATCATCATGGCCTCCATCGGCAGCGTCATGACCTTTGGCATGAATAAGATCCTCATTGCCTTCACTTCCACGGCCACTGCCGTATTCGGAGTGTACTTTAAGCTCCAGAGCTTCGTGTTCATGCCTGTATTCGGCTTAAACAACGGTACTGTGCCCATCATTGCCTATAACTTCGGTGCCGGAAGACCGGACCGGATCGTGAAGACTTTGAAGCTGTCCATCGCCTACGCCGTTTCCATTATGATCGCGGGGCTTCTGCTGTTCAACCTGGCTGCTGAGAATCTTCTAATGATCTTCAATGCCTCTGACTCCATGCTGGAGATCGGCGTGCCGGCCCTTAAGATCATCTCCCTGAGCTTTATCTTAGCCGGCTTCGGCATCGCCTGCTCCTCCCTGTTCCAGGCCATGGGCCACGGCATGCTGAGCCTGTGGGTGTCTGTTTTAAGACAGCTGGTGATCCTCCTTCCCGCGGCCTTTCTTTTCGCAAAGACCCTGGGGCTTTCCTACGTATGGTTCGCCTTCCCCCTGGCAGAGGTTTTTTCCGCCGGGATCAGCGCCGTATTCCTGCGCCATGTTTACAAAAAGGAGATCCTTCCGCTGAAACAGTCCTTCAGCCGGGAGAAATAAGATACAAAAGAAAAAAGCTGCCTTCCGGGACCATGATCCATGGTCACCGGAAGGCAGCTTTTTCGTTTTATTTTTCCTCAAAGGGATATCCCAGGCGTTTAAACACCATATCATAGCCGTCGTTCCCATAATTTAAGGACCGGTTCACCCGGCTGATGGTGGCGGTGGAAGCGCCGGTGCGCTCGGCGATATCCAGATACGTTTTCTTTTCCCGGAGCATCTTGGCGACCTCATACCTCTGGGACAGGGACAGCAGTTCATTGACCGTACACACGTCCTCAAAAAACGCGTAGCACTCCTCCGGAGACTTTAAGGTCAGCACCGCTTCAAAAAGATGGTCCACAGCTTCCGTTTTTATCTTTTTATTCATGTTCAGACTCCCCTTTGTGAGACATATTTTTTCCATTATCCGATGGTTTCCCAGCAGCTTCCCTGCCCGATACACAAGTAACATTTTAACACATTAAAGTTTTTAAGTCCAGTCATTTACAAAATATATTTATAAAAACCGCTGTTCTCCCCCCTACGTCAGCAAGAACTGCTCCACCACCATTGCAACTCCGTCGTCGTTGTTGGAGGCAGTGATATGATCCGCCGCCTTCCGGACCGGAAGCACTGCGTTTTCCATGGCCACCCCCAGGCCTGCATACCGGATCATGGAAAGATCGTTATAGCCGTCACCGCAGGCGATCATCTGCTCCCTGGACAGTCCCGACACCTCCAGAAGCCGCTCCAGGCTCTGGGCCTTATCGATGCCCCTGGGAAGGATCTCCAGGAAAAACGGCTCTGACCGGTAAACGCTGAAGTTTTTTCCCAGGGCCGCCTTCACCCTGGGCTCCACCATGGCCAGATAATCCCCATCATCCATCATCAGGAACTTGGGAACTGGAAAATCCACATAGGACGCCAGATCTGCCTTCTCCACCACCTCCATGGAGTTGATGCGGCTCTCCAGCTTTCCATAGGGACATTCTGCGTTATTGGTGATGATGCGGCTGTCCTCATATGTCAAAATATCCACCCGGTGCTCCTCTGCCAGACCGATGATGGTCCGGTTGGACTCCACCGGCAGCTCCCGGGAAAATACCACCTCCCCGGTGGTGCAGTTCATGATCCGTCCGCCGTTATAGGACAGGATAAAGCCGCCGTAGGCTTTCAGATCCAGCTCCTCCGCCAGGGGCATGACCCCCTGGGTCGGCCTCCCGGAGGCCAGTACCACCTTTTTCCCCCTGGCCTGGGCCTCCATCAGGGCCTTTTTCGTCCGGGGCGTGATCACCTTATCCCGGTTCGTCAGAGTGCCGTCCAGATCCAGCACGATGATCTCATATTGGTTCTGCTTCATTTCTAAACTCCTTGGTCATTTTCTGTTTCTTCCAGACAGATCTCCCGGATCCTCTTTCTCAGGGGCAGAAGGAAGGAAGGCGACACCGACAGCTCCCGGATCCCCATTTTCAGAAAGACTTCCGTAAGGGAAGGATCCGCTGCCAGTTCTCCGCAGATCCCGGCCCGGATCCCGGCTTTTTGGGCGTTTTCCGCCACATATGCGATGAGCCTCAGGACTGCCGGATGGCGGGGATCGTAAAAATCATCCAGCCGGTCATTCTGCCGGTCCGCCGCCAGGGTGTACTGGGTCAGATCGTTGGTGCCGATGCTGAAAAAATCCACCTTTTCCGCCAGCTCTCCGCTTAAAATGGCAGCCGCCGGAGTCTCGATCATAATGCCCAGGTCCACATGGCCCATGGGGATCCCTTCCCGTTCCAGCTCCTCCCGGACCTGGAGCGCCATGGCTTTGGCCTCCTCCACCTCCCAGAGGGAGGCCACCATGGGAAACATCACCGAGACCTTCCCATAGGCGCTGGCCCGGTAGATGGCCCGCAGCTGGGTGTGGAAGATCTCCGGCCGCTTCAGGCAGATCCGCAGGGCCCTGAAGCCCATGGCCGGATTGGCCTCTTTTTCTATGCCAAAATAGTCTGCTGTCTTATCTGCCCCAATGTCCAGGGTGCGGATGACCACCTCTCTTCCGCCCATGCGCTCTGCTGTCTGGCGGTAGGCAGAAAACAGCTCGTCCTCTGTGGGGTACGTCTCCTTTTCCAGATATAGAAATTCACTCCGGAACAGGCCCACGCCTGCGCCCCTGGATCCCAGGACCGCCTCCACATCCTCCGGACCTCCGATATTGGCGTAAAGCTCCACCCGGGTCCCGTCCCGGGTCACATCCGGCAGGTCCCGGATCTCCAGCAGAAGCCTTGCCGCTTCCTCCTGGCGGGCCTTTTTTCCCTTCAGCCTTTCAAGGGTCTCCGGATCCGGATCCACATAGAGGATCCCCTCCTCCCCGTCGATGGCCGCCAGTCTTCCGTCCCATTCCCGGGCCACAGGAACCGACACCAGGGCCGGGATCTCCATGGTCCTTGCCAGAATGGCTGTGTGGGAATTGGCAGAGCCCTGCTCGGTCACAAAGCCCAGGATCTTTTTCTTATCCAGAAGAACGGTCTCGCTGGGAGCCAGGTCCCTGGCTGCAAGGATCACCGGCTCTGAAAGGGCCGGTCCCCTTCCGCACCGTCCGCCGCCCTTTTCCTCTTCCTCCAGGATCCGCAGGAGACGATCCGACACATCCCGGATATCCGCAGCCCTGGCCCTCAGATACTCGTCCTCCATCTCCAGGAACAGACGGCAGAGCTCGTCCCCCACCGTTTCCACTGCAAAGGCAGCGTTGACCCTCTCTCCTGTGATCGCCCTGGTCACAGAATTTCTGTATTCCTCATCCTTAAGAAGCATCCGGTGGCCCATGAACACCGCAGCGCTGTCTGCTCCTGCCTCTCCCAGAGCCCTCTCATACAGGGCTTCCAGCTCCTTTTCCGCCTGCTCCAGGGCCCGCTCATAGCGCGAAAGCTCCCTCTCTGTGTCCTCCACCTGCCGCCGGACCACGCTCGGTTCTTCTTTCTCATAGTACTGGAGCCTTCCCACCGCAGTTCTTTTTAAGACTGATCTTCCTCTGACTATTTCCATACTCCGGTTCCTCCATCCTTTTATTCTAAACATATTTCCTCCAGGAATCAACACCTTCCCCCATCTATGCTGAAAAAAGTGATACTCTTCCGGAGGTCTTGACATTTTTGTCTCCAAAACTCATAATATAACCATACATACTCTTACAAAGGAGGACCTTATGAAATATTTAAATCAGCTGGATCATCCAGATATCCCGTATCCCACCGACGCCGCCACCGAGGGCAGCCGCTTCCACGATCTCTCCATTAAGGAGGCGGGCTGCGGCCTCTGCTCCCTGGCTATGATGGTGGACCGTCTCACCACAAAGACCATTTCCTTAAAGCGCTTGATCGCCCTTTCCTTAAAGCATAAGGCCAATCTCCATCCCGGAACGGATATGAAGATCCTGGGGCCCGTGGTGGCGGATCTGTACGATCTGGACTTTTCCACCACCAACCGCGTGAAAAAGGCCATGCAGCACTTAAAGAACGGCGGCAGCGTCATCGCCAACGTGGGCGGAGACCGGGAAGGCTATACCGGAGTATTTTCCCACGGCGGCCACTACGTCCTGCTTTTATCCGCCGGAAAGGACAGCATCTGTGTCCTGGATCCGTCTTTAAAGGAGGGCAAATACGAGGAACCGGGAAGAGAGGGAAAGGTGCGCCTGGACGCTCCCTTTGCCTACTGCTCCCCGGAGCTGATGGAAAAGGAAACAGATAACCGGAATCCCGGCTTTTACCTTTTCTCCAGAAAAGAGCCCTGCTAAAGCAGCGGTCACACCTCAGCCATCCTGCGGTGATACCGGATAAAAAGGATGGCCGATAAAAGCGCCGCCGCACAGACCCAGACCGCCCGTTCTGCCAGCACCTGGCAGAGCAGGGCGCTGGCGGCCGCACCGGCCACAAATACCAGGTCGATCCAGTAATACCATAATCCGTGCTTCCTCTGCTCGCCGTTATTTTCAAGAGTTCCCACAGCCAGAAGCTCGGTCCCGCTTCTTAAATTTCCTGTACACATGGTCGTAGCAAAGGCCATGCCGTGCATCTTTCTGAACGCCTCCACCTGCATGGCGCAGGAAAAACCGATCAGACAGTTCACCAGAGAGTTCCACTTCTGGGGCATGAATCCGGCCAGGACCATCACCAGAAGCTCCAGCCACAGGATCCCCTCTTTCCAGTGGACCGTTCCGTTTTCTCCCACCCGCATACGGATCCATTCCGTCAGAAAGATCCCCGCCGCATAGGCGGCCACCGGGATCAGATACCGTCCGGCCATAGCCAGATCCCCCCGGGCCAGGCTGATCCCCATAAGGGCGATATTTCCCGTTTCCGCGGTGGCAAACACCTGTCCCCGCACCAGATAGGAATACGCGTCCAGAAACCCTCCGGAAAACATTAGGATCGAACCCAGGCGTATGGATTCGGATACTTTTTTACTCGTCAGCATGTACTTCTCCTTGAATCCAAAGGCCCCACTGCCGCTGTGCAAAACGCGCAGGAAGGACAGTGAGGCCTTATCTGTACTTTCTTGTTTATTTATCCCGCCATTTGGCGTAAAGCGTCATAGGACCGGTGACCGTATCCTTTGACAGATCCCAGGGGATCGTCAGGTTTTCGTCTGTATACCAGCCCTCAAATACGCTTCCCTCCCGGACAGGCTCCTCCGGCGCTGTCACCAGATCGCCGTACATCCGCTTCTGGCTCTCCACCACAGTCCCGCCCCGGGCGTCAAAATCCACCATGTATCCACGGTTGGCATAACCGATCCCAAAACAGATCACCAGGGCTGCCCCCAGGACAATGATGATCCAGTTTAAGGACCGTTCTGAGATCTTCACATATTTATAAAGACCCCGGAATTCTCTCTCCGGCTCCTTGTCCTGTTCCGGAGAGCCTCCGTTTTCTCTCTTATCTTCCATCTCTTACTTCCGCACCAGATACTTACGCATATCAATGGCGCAGGCTACCAGGATGATCAGACCCTTGATGATGTAAAGCATGTTGGGGTCAACGGAAAGGAAGTTCAGTCCGGCGAAGATGATCTGCAGCAGCAGAACGCCTACTACGATGCCGCTGATGCGTCCGATACCGCCGACGAAGGATACGCCGCCGATTACGCAGGCCGCGATGGCGTCACACTCATAGTTGAGACCTGTATTGGCGTTGGCAGATGCAATACGGGCGCCGTCGAAGAAACCGGTGATGCCGTACATAACGCCGGCAAGCATGAATACCAGGATGATGGTACGGGCCACGTTTACGCCGGATACATTGGCTGCTTCCTCGTTGGAGCCAACGGCAAACATATTCTTTCCGAAGGTGGTCTTGTTCCAGATCACCCACATAACGGCTGTCAAGATCACTGCATACAGAACGTATCTGGGGATGGCAACGCCGCCGATGGTGAATAAGGTTCCTGTGATCAGAGAACGGTAGCTGTCGGTCAGTCCGCTTAAGGTCTGTCCGTTGTTGACGCCGTTCATTAAGTACATAAGGATGATACCGTATGTGATCAGCTGGGTGGACAGGGTCACGATAAAGGGATGCAGCTTAAATTTCGCCACGCTGAAGCCGTTTACGAAGCCAACGGCAGCGCCTACGCCCAACACGATCAGAAGCACCACCGGAATGGGCATCGCAGATGTCATGTTGGGGAATACCTTAAATACAGTGGTCAGTAAGGAAGCGGAGATACACGCTGCCAGACCTACCACACGGCCTGCGGAAATATCCGTACCAGTCAGTACGATACAGCCGCCGATCCCCAGGGCGATGGGCAGCTTTGCCGCCGTCAGGGAAATAATATTTACAATTGAAGAAAGACTGATGAATTTGGGCTGTTTCACGGTGATGAAAATGATCGCGATGGCAATGATGATATACATCGCGTTGTTTAAGATCAGATCCCCAATCTTTCTCTGCTGGTCTTTCTTGGAAAGCGCTTTAAATTCCTGTGCTTTGGATGTTGCTTTATTGTCAGCCACAGTTCATTCCTCCTATCCTTATGCAAATTTCGCAGCGAGAGCCATGATCTCTTCCTGCGTCGTTGTTCTTGCGTCCACCTCACCGGCCAGCTGTCCGCCGGACATAACCAGGATCCGGTCGCAGACGCCCAAAAGCTCCGGCATCTCGGAGGAAACCATCAGCACGGTCTTTCCTTCCTTGGCCAGATTAAGGATCAGCTGGTAAATCTCATATTTCGCGCCCACGTCGATACCGCGGGTGGGCTCGTCCAGAAGGAGCACCTCCGGCTCCGTCAAAAGCCACCGGGCCAGGATCACCTTCTGCTGGTTTCCGCCGGATAAGGAACGGATCTGGGTCCTCTGGCTGGGCGTTTTGGTACGCATGGCCTTGATCCCCCATTCCGTGGCTTCGCTCATTTTCTTATCGCTGAGGAACGGACCCACCTTATATCTCTGGAAGCTGGATATGGTGGTGTTGGCCTGGATATCGCGGATGCCAAAAATACCAGTGGCACGTCTTTCCTCGGTCAGCAGGGCAAATTTATTTTTTATGGATTCCCTGGCATTGCGGTTCATCACCCGTTTGCCATGGAGATAGATCTCGCCTTCTTTTCTTGTGGCGATCCCGAAGATATTCTCCAGAAGCTCCGTCCGTCCGGAGCCGTCCAGGCCTGCAATGCCCAGGACTTCGCCCTTTTTCGCCACGAACGATACGTCGCGGAGCTTGGAGTAGGCGGCAGTCAGTCCCTTTACCTCCAACAGAGGCTCTCCTACCACATTATCCTTCTCCGGATACAGGTTTGTAAGCTCTCGGCCTACCATCAGCTTGATGATCTCGTTCATTGTCAGATCCTTCGCCGGCTTTGTGGCGATCCACTGGCCGTCGCGCATGATGGTAACGTCATCCGAGATCCGTAAGATCTCTTTCATCTTATGGGAGATATAGATGATCCCGCAGCCGCGGTCACGCAGCATATTGATGATCCGGAACAGATGCTCTACCTCTTCCTCAGTCAGGGAGGAGGTGGGCTCATCAAATACGATCACCTTGGAATTATAGGAAACCGCCTTGGCGATCTCCACCATCTGTCTCTGGGATACGGGCATGGTGCTCATCACGGTTTTCGGGTCCACGTTCACATCCAGTTCATCGAACAGCTTTTTCGTGGCCTCGTACATTTTGGATTCACTGGTCAGAGGACACCATTTGGAGATCTTCGGGAACCGGCCCAGCCACATGTTATCCATAACATTGCGCTTTAATGCCTGGTTTAACTCCTGGTGCACCATTGCCACTCCATTTTCCAGAGCTTCCTTGGAAGTCTTAAAGCTGACCTCCTTGCCGTCCAGGTAAATATGGCCTGCATCCTTGTTGTAAACACCGAACAGGCACTTCATAAGAGTGGACTTACCGGCTCCGTTCTCGCCCATAAGAGCATGAACCGTCCCGGCACGGACCGTCAGGGAAACATTATCCAGGGCCTTTACGCCGGGGAATGATTTGCAGATCCCCTCCATGCGCAGCAGCACGGGCTGGTTTCCCGATCCAGTGGCATTTGTTGTGTCTTTCATACTCAAATCATCGCCTCCTGATTCTCAAGTATTTCGCTATACGCCGTTTCGTCATACTGGAAACGTCATCTCCGTATGGCGCAGAACAGGACCTTTTTCTGGTCCTGTTCTTTCCCGCGGCAGCCGCCACATGAGCATGCGCACATGTTCATCTGGCCGATGCGCGCGTAAAAAATACGGCCGCACCGAAGTGCGGCCGCATCATCGATGACTTTATTCCTCGCCTGTGTACATAGCGTAAGGAATATTCACACGCCATGTTCCTACTACGTTGGCTGCATCGACACCCTCAAATGTTTCTGCGCTTGTCAGATAGTTTGCTGTGATCTGGGCGATGGTGTTGGCCATACCTTCAGCATCCTGTTTGATGGTACCTGTCATTGTACCGGCTGCGATCGCGTCCTTTGCAGCGTCAGTAGCATCTACGCCGAATACCGGGATCACAGTAGCGCCTTCTTTGTTGTAGCCGGCGTTCTGGAGAGCGGTAACGGATCCGATCGCCATCTCGTCGTTGTTGGCGATAACAAGCTCAACCATGTTGTTGTTTGCTTCGCTGTACTGGGACAGGATCGTCTGCATATACTCGGTAGCTGCTGCTGCGGACCACAGACCGCCCTGGTCAACCAGATATTTGTTTGTGTTGCTTGCGTCATAGAAAGCTAACGGCTTCTTGCCGGCTGCTTCCAGGACCTTGTCCGCATCTTCCTGGCCAAACTGGGTACGTGCGATTGCCTCGGCGTTGCCCTCCTGGCCCTTGAACATTACGTAGGAGATCTGGCCGTCGCCGTTGAGATCTACGGTATCGTAATTCTCAACCAGGTACTCACCGATCATTTCGCCCTGCATATGGCCGGCCATCTCATAATCTGTACCTACGAATACAGCCTTGTCGTATGCGGAAACGACTTCCTCGCTTACAGAACGGTTGAAGAAGATCACCGGGATGCTCTGTGCCTTTGCCAGCTCGATGATATTCTTTGCAGCGTCGTCAGAACCGCTGTCCACCAGGTTTACTACCAGAAGAGAGGTTCCTTTTGCGATGGCTGTGGAAACCTGCTCGGTCTGGGTCGTCTGGCTGTTGTTGGAGTCGTAGTCCTGGTACTTGATGCCAGCCTTATCAAGAGCTGCATCCAGTGCGGAACGCACGCTGGAGATATATGTATCGCCGTATGTATAGTATAATACGGAGATCTCTCCTGCGTCTGCTAAATCCTTGGCGGCTTCTGTAACTGCTTCTGTAACTTTTTCTGTCTCTTTTTCGTCTGCTTTTGTTGTCTCTGCTGCTGCGGCTGTTGTCTCTGCCGGTGCTGCTGCGGACTCCTTCTTATCGCCGCCGCCGCATGCTGTCATGCTGGCTACAAGGCCGGCTGCAAGAAGAACGCTTACTAATTTTTTCATTTTGAATTCCTCCTCTTCTTTCGGTTTGTTATATATTAAACAACCATACCGTATTATACCCCATTCCATAGGTTTTGTAAAGGATTACCGATATTTTTTTATATAGCCTTCCATTTTTTGTATAAATCGGCCCAATCCGACAGAATCCGAGGAGAAATCTCTTGTTTTATATCTACAATTTTCCTTATTTACATCTTTTCACCCGGAACTACCGGTACTGCGCCTTCGGGAACCGGGCAGAAATAGCCGCCGTAGCGTTTCATTTTTGCCTCGTATTCATCCCTGGCCGCCTGTAAGACCTCCGGCTTTTCCATCAGATCCACAGCGGCTGCCGCCAGGACCTTGCCGGCCATGAGCATGGCCTTATGGGCAATGGAGGTGCGTCCGCAGGACACGTTCTGCCAGGAATGGCCCGGAGCCTTGGACGGATATGTGGCGGTATTGATCTGTGCCGTAGGAACCAGCCAGCTCACGTCGCCCACATCTGTGGAGCCCATGCGCGGATGCTCCGAATAGAAATACGGGATCAGGAAGTCGTTGATGGCTTTTGTCCCATGCTCCGAGGCTTTATCTACAAATTCGTAAAGCTCCTCGCTGTCCTCTGTAAAATCTCCTGGGAGCTTATTGTCCTTCATCTCCACAGAATCGCAGAGGGCCTGGGCGTAGGCAATCTCTTCCTCTGTATATTCCGGCATCTCCACCTGGCTGAAGTTTTCCCAGAGGAGCTTCTCCAGCACCTTATTGGGAACTGTATTGGAGCAGCCGTCAATGAACTTCTTCTCCATGGTGGTATCCGTCATCATGGACGCAGCCAGGGCAATCCGGTCCACACGCTCCTGAAGAGCCAGGGCCTCCTTGGCCCAGATGGAGCGCACCATATAGAGCACCTGTGCCCTGGGCTGCACCACATTGGGTGAATCTCCGCCGGCATCAGTGATGGAATAATGGATCCTGGCCGTATCCGGCATATGCTCCCGCAGGAACTGGACTCCAATGTTCATCAGCTCCACAGCGTCCAGAGCAGAACGACCCTGCTCCGGAGCTCCCGCCGCGTGGGAGGCAACGCCAGTGAATTTATACTCTGTCTGGATGCAGGTATTGCAGGTACCGGAGGTCACCTGGTTTTCTGTTCCCGGATGCCAGGTGAGGGCCGCGTCGCATTCCTTAAATACGCCGTCCCTGGCCATGAAGGCCTTGGTGGCAGCTCCCTCTTCGCCGGGACAGCCATAGAGGATCACCTTTCCGCTCCCCTCTCCCTTTTCCTCCAGATAGTGCTTGATGGCAAAGGCAGCCGCCATGGATCCGGCTCCCAGAAGATTGTGGCCGCAGCCGTGGCCGTTGCCGTTGGATACCAGCTCTTCACGGCTCTGCTGTCCGGCCACCTGGGAAAGCCCTGTGAGGGCGTCGTACTCGGCCAGGATCCCGATCACCGGCTTTCCGGAGCCATAGGACGCACGGAACGCCGTCTCAATGCCGCAGAAGGGGTGCTCCACCTCGAAGCCCTCCTCCTTTAATACCTGGGCGTACAGCTCCCCGGATTTAAATTCCCTCAGGGAAAGCTCCGCAAAATCCCAGATCTTATCGGATGTGTCGATGATCACATCTGCTTTCTCGTCAATATAGCTTAAAACCTTCTTTTTTTCGTCGGTCATGGTTCTGCCCCTCCTGTTTTCTTCTTAATACAATACCTTGCTTAAAAATTCCTTTGTACGCGGGTTGGACGGATGATTGAACACCTGGTCCGGACTGCCCTTTTCGGCGATGATCCCGCCGTCCATGAAAAATACCCGGTCAGAGACCTCCTTGGCAAAGCCCATCTCATGGGTCACGATCACGGTGGTCATTCCCGTCTTTACCAGGCTCTTTATAACCTGGAGCACCTCTCCCACCATCTCCGGGTCCAGGGCCGAGGTGGGCTCGTCAAACAGCATCACATCCGGCTCCATGGCCAGGGCGCGGACGATGGCAAGACGCTGCTTCTGGCCGCCGGAAAGCTTTTTGGGATACTGGTCTGCCTTTTCCTGAAGGCCTACCCGGGCCAGCAGCTCCGCTGCCATCTCATCGGCCTCCTTCTGGCTCTTCTTCCCCAGGAGCACCGGAGCCAGGGTCACGTTCTTCCCCACGGTCAGATTGTTGAATACATTAAAATGCTGGAACACCATTCCCATCTTCTGCCGATGGAGGTTGATGTCCACGCTCTTGTCGGTGATGTCGGTGCCCTCAAAATAAATACGGCCGGAGGTGGGCGTTTCCAGCAGGTTCAGGCACCGCAGGAAGGTGCTCTTTCCTCCTCCTGACGGGCCGATGATGGAGACCACCTCGCCCTTGGAGATGGTTTCAGACACGCCCTTTAACACCTGAAGGCTTCCAAACGATTTATGCAGATCCTCCACACGGATCAGTTCACTGCTAGCGCTCACTTGCGTTCATCCTCCTCTCCAGTAATGCGATCAGCTTGGACATAACGAATGTCACAAGGAAATAAATGATGCCCACGATGGTCAACGGCTCCAGAACACGGAAGGTAATGCCGTTGATGGTCTTAAACTGAGTCATCAGCTCTCCGATAAAGAAGGTGGATGCCAGGGATGTTTCCTTGACAATGGCCACAAACTCATTGCAGAGAGCGGGAAGGATATTTTTTACTGCCTGGGGCAGTACGATATGGATCATGGCCTGACGGCTGTTTAAGCCTAAGGACCGGGCCGCCTCGGTCTGTCCCGCGTCCACAGCCTGGATCCCGGCCCGGACGATCTCACAGACATAGGCTGTGGAGTTGACGCAGCAGGCGATCATCACGCAGGTGAACTCGCTGAGATCCAGCGCCGGAAACCACTGGGGCAGCATAAAATAGAAGAAATAAAGCTGTAAGAGGATCGGCGTTCCCCGGATCACCTCCACGTAGACCACGGCAGCAGCGTGAAGGGGCTTAAACCTTCCGATCCCCCAGCTGCTGCGGTGCATCATCGCCATCAGAGAGCCGGACACGGTGCTGATCAGCACCGTGAGAGCTCCCATATATAATGTCATCCATAAGCCATGAAGGAAGAGGGACGAATATTCGGTCCACACCTTTCCCATAACTGTGAAAAATTCCATTGGATCTTCTCCTTTCTTTCCGGCCTATTTCATCTCTATGCCAAGGCTTTCTGCCAGAGCCCGGGCTTCCTCGGTCCACTGGCTGTAAAGGCCCGATTCATTGACCTCTGCGATGATCCCGTTTAAGGCCTCCAGAAGCTCATCCTCGCCCTTTTTAACGGCGATGACATTGCCCTCGTCGGAATGATCAAATTTAAACTCCGTCATGGCGATCTCCGGGTAGGACTTCATCAGCATCTCTCCGTTATCGTAGGAAACCGCCAGAGCGTCGGCCTTCCCTGTGGTCAGCATCAGAACGCCGTCGGTGATAGCTGTAACTGGCTGGAACTGGATATCCGACGGAAGCTGTTCTGTCACCAGGGACTGCTGCAGGGAGGCATTCTGGGCTACGACCTTCTTTCCGGAAAAATCCTCCGCTGTTTTATAGGAAGCCGCATCCTCCTTCAGCACCAGAAGGGTATGGCCCTTATCCTCAGACTGGATGTTGTAACGGTCCGAAAGTCCCAGGGTCTCGGCACGCTCCTCAGTATAGGCAAATCCGGAGATTCCCATATCGATGGTGCCGGAGGCAAGTCCCTGCTGGATCGCGGAAAACTCCATAGCCTTGATCTCCAGCTCCACTCCCAGCTTTTCAGCGATATATTTGCCCAGCTCAATATCGGAGCCCACGTACTCGACGCCCTTCGCGCCAACGTTTTTAAACTCCATGGGAGCGAAATCCGGCGCGGTCCCCATGGTGATCTTTCCAGAAGCCAGGATCTTTCCCAGACGGCTTTCGGGATCCACATCCACGGCGGACACGGTGGCTTCTGCCTCACTTCCGTCTCCGGCCTTTTCAGTCTCTTCTGCCGCAGCTGCTGTGCCGAAGGACTCTGCCTTCGTATCTGCTGCAGTCTCCTTGCTTTCTCCGCCGGAACATCCGGTCATCCATGCCATGGATATCATCGCTGCCATTGCCACAAATACATGCTTTTTCATAATTATTCCTCTTTTCTTTATTTTATGCTTCATATATGCAGTTTCCAACGGCCATTTATTGGTGGCCTTTGTTTATGTTACGCATTATAATGCATAAATATGCTTTTGTAAAGAGGTTTTTTGAAAAAAATATGCATTTTATCCATTCCATATAAATTTTTATGCATACCACCCGAAGGCGGTATGCATAATGGATAATCATTTATGGATTTAGATGTCTGCGATATTGATGAGCGTAAGCTCCTGGGCGCGGTTCTCCATACTGGTCACCAGGGCCCTGGCCGTATCGATGGCTGTAAGGACCGTCACGCCGGTCTCGATGGCGTTTCTGCGGATAATAAAGCCGTCGTGGCTGCGCTCGGCTCCCTGGGCCGGGATGTCGATGACCAGGTCGATCTCATGTCCCAGGATCAGATCCAGGATATTGGGAGATTCCTGCTCGATCTTGCGCACAGGGATGGTCACTACGCCCTTCTGGTACAGGTACCGGGCGGTTCCGTTGGTACAGAAGATCCGGTAGCCCTGGGCCTTGAAGCGGGCGGCAATGTCCACCATCTCCTCCTTATCGGAATCGCGGACGGTGATGATCATGTTCTTATACTTGGGCAGCTTGATGCCTGCGCCCTGGAACGCTTTATAAAGGGCCTCGTTGAAGGTCTTTGCGATACCCAGGCACTCTCCGGTGGATTTCATCTCCGGCCCCAGGCTGATGTCTGCGCCGCGGATCTTTTCAAAGGAGAATACGGGCATCTTGATCGCAAAGTAATCGGCCTCTTTCTGGAGTCCGGGAGCATAGCCCAGTTCCCTGATGGTGTGGCCGCAGATGATCTGGGTCGCCAGGGGAACGATGGGGATCCCCGTTACCTTGCTGATATAGGGAACCGTTCTGGAGGAACGGGGATTTACCTCGATGATGTAAACATCTTCTCCGTCCACAATGAACTGGATGTTGATCATTCCCTTTACATGAAGGGCCCTTGCCAGCTTTTCTGTATACTCCACCAGGGTCTTCTTGTTGCCCTCAGTGATGCTCTGGGCCGGGTAAACGGAGATACTGTCGCCGGAATGGATACCGGTACGCTCGATATGCTCCATGATACCCGGGATCAGGATGTCGGTGCCGTCGCAGATGGCGTCCACCTCGATCTCCTTGCCCATGATATATTTATCCACCAGGATCGGATGCTCCTGGGCGATCTGGTTGATGATGCCGACGAACTCGTCGATATCCTCGTCGCAGATGGCGATCTGCATGCCCTGGCCGCCAAGAACGTAGGAGGGGCGCACCAGTACCGGATAACCTAGCTCGTTGGCCGCCTTTTTGGCCTCCTCTGCTGTAAATACGGTCTGCCCCTTGGGTCTGGGGATGCCGCACTGCTCCAGGATCTCATCAAACCGCTCTCTGTCCTCGGCCGCGTCCACGTCCTCGGCTGCGGTTCCTAAGATCGGAACTCCCATTTTCATCAGAGCTTCGGTCAGCTTGATGGCTGTCTGGCCGCCGAACTGGACAACGGCTCCGTCGGGCTTCTCGATATCCACGATGCTCTCCACATCCTCGGGAGTCAGAGGCTCAAAGTACAGCTTGTCGGCAATATCAAAGTCCGTGCTGACGGTCTCCGGGTTGTTGTTGATGATGACGGTCTCATAGCCCTCTTTCTCAAAGGCCCAGGTGCTGTGTACGGAACAGAAGTCAAACTCGATGCCCTGGCCGATCCGGATGGGGCCGGAGCCCAGGACCAGCACCTTCTTCCTGCTGGTGGTTCCGTCCGCCTCATTCTCACTGCCGAAGCAGGAGTAGTAATACGGAGTCTCAGCCGCAAACTCAGCGGCGCAGGTATCCACCATCTTGAAGGCGGCGCGGATGTTATTCTCATAGCGCATGGCCTTTACCTCATCCTGGGAAAGACCTGTGAGCCTTGCGATCACGTTATCCGGGAATTCGATGCGTTTTGCTTCCTTTAAGAGCTCCGGAGTCAGATCTTTTCCGGCGGCCTTAAGGGCAGCTTCCATCTCCACCAGGATCGCCAGCTTATCGATGAACCAGATATCGATCTTTGTGATCTCATGGATCATATCATAGGAGAAGCCGCGGCGCAGGGCCTCGGCGATGACCCAGATCCGGCGGTCATCCACACGGTTCAGCTCCTCCTTAAGCTCCGCAGACGTAAGTCCGGAATAGTCATAAGAAAGGAGGCAGTCCACGTGCTGCTCCAGGGAACGGATGGCCTTCATAAGGCCGCCCTCAAAGCTGGTGCAGATACTCATGACCTCGCCGGTGGCCTTCATCTGGGTTCCCAGACTGTGGCTGGCGTTGATGAATTTATCAAAGGGAAGACGCGGCATCTTCACGACTACATAGTCCAGCATGGGCTCAAAGCTGGCGTAGGTTTTTTTCGTTACGGCGTTTTTGATCTCATCTAAGGTATAGCCCAGAGCGATCTTGGCGGCAACCTTTGCAATGGGGTAGCCGGTGGCCTTGGAGGCCAGTGCAGAAGAACGGCTCACTCTGGGGTTTACCTCGATCACGCAGTATTCAAAGCTGTTGGGATTTAACGCGTACTGCACATTGCAGCCGCCGGTGATCCCCAGCTCAGTGATGATCTTTAAGGCGGAGGTACGGAGCATCTGGTACTCCTTGTCTCCTAAGGTCTGGGACGGAGCCACAACGATGGAGTCGCCGGTATGAACGCCCACCGGATCGATGTTTTCCATGTTGCAGACGGTGATCACGTTTCCGGCGCCGTCGCGCATTACCTCGTACTCGATCTCCTTCCAGCCGGCAATACACCGCTCCACCAGGACCTGTCCCACACGGGAAAGGCGCAGGCCGTTTTCCAGGATCTCAGCGCACTGCTCCGGATCTTCTGCAATACCGCCGCCGGAGCCGCCCAGGGTATAGGCCGGACGGAGCACCACCGGATAGCCGATCTTTTCTGCCACGGCCAGACCGTCCTCCAAGCTTTCCACGATCTCGGACGGAGCCACCGGCTCGTTGATCTTTTCCATGGTCTCCTTGAACATTTCACGGTCCTCGGCCTTTTTGATGGTCAGAGGCGTGGTTCCGATGAGACGCACGTTATTTTTTGCAAGGATACCGGCCTCTTCCAGCTCCATGGCCAGGTTTAAGCCGGCCTGGCCGCCCAGGGTCGGGAGAACGCTGTCGGGCTTTTCCTTCATGATCAGCTGCTCCACCACCTCTGTGGTCAGCGGCTCAATGTATACCTTATCGGCAATGTCCTTATCGGTCATGATCGTGGCCGGGTTGGAGTTTAAGAGCACGACCTCCACGCCCTCCTCCTTTAAGGAACGGCAGGCCTGGGTTCCTGCATAGTCGAACTCTGCGGCCTGGCCGATGATAATGGGGCCGGAGCCGATCACTAGTACTTTCTTAATATCTGGGTTCTTTGGCATTATCTTCCCTCCTCCATCATACGCATAAAGCGGTCAAACAGGTATCCGGAATCCAGAGGACCGGGACAGGCCTCCGGATGATACTGCACGGTGAAAATATTCTTTCCCACATACTTTAAGCCTTCGTTGGTCTTATCGTTCACGTTCACGAATGCCGGGACAGCCACGCTGGGATCCAGGCTTTCCTCATCGACCGCATAGCCATGGTTCTGGGAGGTTATGTATACCCGTCCTGTTTCCAGATCCTTGACCGGATGGTTTCCGCCGCGGTGGCCGTATTTCAGCTTATACGTCTTCGCTCCGGTAGCCAGGGCCATTAACTGGTGGCCCAGACAGATGGCAAAGATCGGAACGCTGGACTCATATAACTTCCTTACTTCCTCAATGATCCCCACGTTCTCGGCCGGGTCTCCGGGGCCGTTGGATAACATGATCCCGTCGGGATTGATCTTTAAGATCTCTTCAGCCGGAGTATCTGCCGGATAAACCGTCACCTCGCAGCCTCTCTTATTTAAATTCCGGGCAATATTGTCCTTTGCACCGCAGTCCAGCAGCGCAACCTTTTTTCCGTCTCCGGGAAGCACATAGGGCTTCTTCACAGAGGTCTTTAACACAACGCCCTTTACCGTATACTGACGGATCTTCTCCTTCACTTCCTCCAGGTCATAGTCCCCGTTGGTGGTGATCATACCGTTCATGGTTCCTTTTTCTCTTAAGATCTTCGTAAGGGCTCTTGTATCGATTCCGCTGATACCTGGAATATCCTGTTCTTTTAAGAAATGATCGATGGTGTCCCCGCTTCTGAAATTGCTGGGAATTCTGGATAATTCTCTGACAATATAGCCGTCCGGCCATGCCTGTCTGGACTCCATGTCCTCACGGCAGATACCGTAATTGCCAATTAAAGGATAAGTCATTACCACTGCCTGTCCCGCATAGGAGGGATCGGTAAGGACTTCCAGATAACCGGTCATGGATGTATTAAACACAATTTCACTGATTACTTCTCTGGAGGAGCCGATGCTTGTTCCTTCAAACACAGTTCCGTCTTCCAGTATTAAATATGCCTTCATGACGCCACCCTTTCTTTTTTGTTATCCGGGCTTTTCTATTTTAGCCCAAATTTTCACTATTCTATCATATTCATATGGTTTTTGCAAGCGGTTGCTGTCGATTTCTGGATTTTTTTTAGGAACAATTTTCAAATCCCCTTCTCAGAGCAGAAATCCGGCCCGGAAGCTCAGATCCGGGCTCCGGGCCAGGGTTCTTCTTATGATTTTAAAATCTTTTTGTCAAACTCGGGGTTAAAATAATAATAGTTGGACGTTCAGACTGATGCCAATGGTGGAGATCAGGCCGTTCTGGCTGCGGCAGATGGT
>OGXZ01000028.1_pt1 | contig 67551 bp, 65 predicted proteins | sample 1576431 | NCBI WGS metagenome assembly OGXZ01 (sample SAMEA3541590, study PRJEB24748) | human gut metagenome | biome: human gut; feature: human-associated habitat; material: faeces | place: China | collected 2012
CCGCCATTGTCATCATCCGTACCGTATCCACTTTCATCCTTCTGCCTCCGTAGCTTTTACCTTTGTATTTTCATCCTCACTTTTACTGCGGTGTCCCCTGGCGGTCCCGGCTTTTGAACACAGTGACTGCCTCGCTGATATTTCTCGCCTCTCCGGCGCGGATAAAGCCCTCCAGGGCCTCCAGCCGCTCCATGGTCATAAATTCTTTTCCTGTATAGGCTTCAAAATTCTCTGCTGTATACAATGTTTTTTCCTTCAGCTCCGTTCTCACGGCCTTAAGCTCCTCCACGGCCTTTGCCAGCTCTCCCTGAAGGCGGTCGATCTCCGGTTTGTTGCTTTCCATGATCTCATCCGAAAGGATTGTCTTTGTGACTGTGTCAAAGGCTGCCAGGGCCTCCTTTTTCTTTTTATTGGTCTGGAGCAGGTCCTGGTCCAGCTGGGCGATCTCGTCGTCGAACTTTTCCAGGTTGTAGACCGCATCGTTTTTATCTCTGCGGATGGTCCTTGCAATGGCTTTCATCTGCTTTTTATTGGCCTGGATCCGGTTCCTTATGCTGCGTCCCTCCCGGAGGGCATCCATATGCTTCATCTTGGTGGAATTTCCTATCTTCACATAAACTCCGCCGAAGATCAGGATATCTGCCAGATAGATCAGGATCAGATACCAGGTCTTCCGTTCTGGGACCGCAAAATAAATGCCGCAGGGAACCGCCAGGAAAAATATCAGCAGCGCCAGGAGCAGGATCCCCATTTCCTTCAGGCCCCTGGTAAAATAAAGGGAATAGTATAAACCTCCGGCACAGTACCCCGGTACATGATTGGCCCGGAACAAGGTCCGGATCCGCCCCTTCAGCTCTTCGTTTTCCTTTGACAGGCTCTGGGTATCTTCGGCGATCCGGCCCTTTACGCCCTGGTTCCTCGCCTTTTCCCGCTTTGCCTTAACCTTTTTCAGCTGATCCTCCGTTTTTCCAATCTCCGCGTCATAGCTCCGGGCGATCTCCTCGCCGCGGGCCTTCACTGTTCTGGCAATGGTATCCGCCACAGCCTTTTCCCTGGTCCTCAGCTGGTCCTCCAGCGTCTTCTCGCTTTCCTCCAGACAGAGTTCCCTTTCTCTTAATTGTTCCAGTTCCTGTACAGCCTGCTTTGCACCGGCAAAAAAGGCAGTGTAATCCGTGATCGGCAATGCCATCTTTTGTCCTCCTGGATCGTTTGTTTTTGTTTCCGTGCGTCCTTATTGAACCGCAGGAACCTGCATACATATAGATTACTACATCTTTTCGGTTCGTACAAGGTAATATCATCAAAAAACACTTTAAAATCACCGGATCCCTTGTTATAATTGCCTGTATCACCATTGACATGGGCTCTTATTCCTGCCCGACGTAGAAAGGAGACCTTTTATGTTCCGTATGTGGGGAAAGCTCTGGAAGGACAATCATCTGCTCCGGGATACCGTGGCCGCCAACGGGGACTACTCCATGTCCCGCACTGCCATGGTCTTTCAGGCTTTGGATGAGATCTGCCGCGAATTTGACCTGGGCCAGCCCATCTGGCTGGATTCCAATATAAAAGACTTTAAGCTCCACGATAAGACCAGGTTCACAAGGGACAGCTTCATCGAGGATATCGATTTTGATTACCTGGAGATCCATGTGATCGAAGAGTAGCCGGGAAGCAGCTTCCCGGAAAGCCTGGGACTGGCAGTTTTCCCGGGACCTGGTGAAAAAGAGGCTCATTTGCGGGCTTCTTCACCTGCGGTGGGACAAATGAAAAAATACTGGCGGCAGCTGCAGGAGATATTCCCCACAGGCTGACGCCAGTATTTTTTTATGCGTTCATGCTCCCGCTTACAGTCTCTTTAAAAGAGCTTCTCTGGCTTCCTCATATCCAGGCTTTCCAAGAAGGGCAAACATATTTTTCTTGTAGCTCTCCACGCCCGGCTGGTTGAACGGGTTCACACCCAGAAGATATCCGCTGACGCCGCAGGCAAATTCAAAGAAGTAGAAAAGCTGGCCAAGGCTGTATGCATCCTGGGACGGGATCTTTACCATAAGGTTGGGAACGTTTCCGTCGGTATGGGCCAGGATGGTGCCGTTCATGGCGCTCTTGTTGACGAAATCCACAGTCTGGCCTGCCAGATAATTCATTCCGTCTGTATCCACGTCCTCCTTCTGGAGCACGATCTCCGCCGGAGATTCCTCTACGCTTAATACTGTCTCAAACATGATACGGGCTCCGTCCTGGATAAACTGGCCCATGGAATGGAGGTCTGTGGTCAGATCCACGGCTGCCGGGAAGATACCGCGCTGGTCCTTGCCCTCGCTCTCGCCGTAAAGCTGCTTCCACCATTCAGAAACGTAATGCAGGCTGGGCTCATAGTTGGCCACGATCTCCACCTGCTTCCCTTTTCTTAAGAGGATATTGCGGACTGCGGCGTAAAGAAGGGCCGGGTTCTTTTCATATTCAGCTTCCAGAGCTGTCTTTCTGGCCGCTGCCGCGCCTTCCATTAACTGGTCGATGTCTGCGCCGCTGACTGCGATAGGCAGGAGTCCCACTGCCGTGAGAACGGAGAAACGGCCTCCCACATCGTCCGGTACTACGAAGGATTCATAGCCCTCTTCAGTGGCCAGGTTCTTTAAGGCTCCCTTCGCCTTGTCTGTTGTTGCGTAGATCCTCTTATTGGCCTCCTCCCTGCCGTACTTTTTGATCAGCATATCCTTGAACACGCGGAATGCAATGGCCGGTTCCGTTGTCGTACCGGATTTGGAGATGATATTGATGGAGAAATTTTTTCCTTCCAAAACATCCTGAAGGTCCTTGATATATTTGCTGCTGATGCTGTTTCCCACAAAATAGATCTCCGGAGTCTTTCTTTCTCCCTTGGGCAGCACATTATAAAAGCTGTGGGATAAAAATTCAATCGCCGCCCGGGCGCCCAGGTAAGAGCCTCCAATGCCGATCACCAGCAGCACATCGGAATCGCCCTTGATCTTTTCTGCCGCCTTTTTGATCCTGTCAAATTCGTCCTTATCATAATCCACCGGCAGATCGATCCATCCAAGGAAATCATTTCCGGCTCCGGTCTTTTCCGTAAGAACCTCTTTCGCCCCAAGAACGGCTTTCTTCATATTTACAATCTCTTCTTCACGGATAAAACCGGCTGTTTTGGAATAATCAAATACCAGTTCTCTGCTCATAGCCTCATTCTCCTTTTCTTGCGTGAGATAAATTTCATACATATGTTTTAATTATACCATTGAGTTAAAGCCTTGACAATCCTGCCGCCGGATTTTCTGGCGGATTTTCCCATGTTCCTCCGGGAAAAACCTGCCCGGAGGATGGCATGGGGCCTCATAAAGCCTGTGTCTGTTAAGTGCCTGAAGGCACGCCGCAAGGTCTAATGCCCGACAGGCTCCGCCAGTCCTCCCGCTGCATCTCTGCGCCATGTATGCCTCTTATGTGAGATACTCCTGCAAAATATCTCCCAGCAGTTTCAGGTCCTCTGGCTTCAGCTCCTTTTTGGCCCTCTGAAGCCCCTCCTTTTCTGTCTGCCTGGAGGATGGCTCCTCCCGCTTTCCGCCTTCTCTTCCGGCAGCGATCTGATCCAGGCTCTCCCTCAGATATTCAATGCTGCGCGCCAGCTCGTCCCCATTCCGGTCCTTGTCCCGTTCCTCCCTGGGGCTGCTCTCCCCGGATCCTTCTTCCTTCCGGTCCTCCCCCTTTTTCCTGGATAAAACAGAAAACCGGGCTCCAGTCCTCTCTCCCTGGGCGGCTCCATTTTTTCCCCCAGGCGCTCCCGCTGGTTTTTCTGTACGGGAATGGCCGGTCCTGTCACGCAGCTCTTCCTTTTCTTCCTTCGGGCCGGTCTCATTGCTGGCTGCGGTTTCCTCCACAGCCTTTAATCCCCTTCTTCCCAGGTCCCTGAAGCCGGGACCCGCTGCCGGGACGATCCGGTTTTTCCTGTCCGCCCGTTCTCCCTCTGCTGTCTTATCCACATTTTTATAAAAATGCGGAGAGTTTTCCACATAATCCACCAGACAGTCCATCAGCTGCTGGCGTTTTACGCCAATGTTGACCCCGTTGTCCACCAGCACCATGAACAGCCCAGACAGGATCCCCATGGTCCCATAAAGCACGATATAATAGGAATCGCACCTGTACCAGTAGGACCCGAACGCAGCCACGCCGCCGATCAGAAAGCACAGGATCATGGTCTGCACGGAGAAATTGTCCCAGTCATCCAGAGAGATCTTCATAAAACGGAATCCGTAGACCTGTTTTTCTATGTACGCAGCCGGATTGCGAAGTCCATGGCTCAGAAGGAACATATTTTCCGTCTTCTGCTTCAGCGCCCTCAGATTCCGGTTCTTCGTCAACGCCATGTTTCCGGTTTCTTTTATTAATCTTTTGTAGAGGTTCCCTGTCACAAGCTTGCTTATGATTCCCAGCGCACATACGGCTGCCAGAACATAAAGCACTTTCCCAGTCTGTAAAAATTGTAACATAAAAAGCTCCCCTTTCTTCGTCCAGATGTTTCCAGATGATGGTTCCCATTATAACCACTTAGAAACTTTTTGAGAAGATTGAGAAGCCAAAAATCGTTCGTCAAATTCCGGGAAAATTCGGGGCTTAAGAGGTTGAGAAGCCTCTTAAGCCCTGTATTTTAAAGCTCTTCCAGCATTGCTGCCATAAGGCGGACCGAATGCTCCACGGCCTTTGCCTCAAACTCACTGTAATCCACATTCGCGCTGTCATCCGCCTTATCGGAAATGGCACGGACGATCAAATAAGGGATCTGGTTCAGATACGCCGCCTGGGCGATCGCCGCTCCCTCCATCTCCGTACAATAGGCGTCAAAGGTGTCCCGGATCCAGTTCTTCTTTTCACGGCTGTTAATAAACTGGTCGCCGCTGGCCACGCGGCCGCAGAAGGTCTGGATATCGGGATTGGCCCTCTGACAGCACCTGACGGCCACCTCCCTTAAATGGGCATCTGCCGGAAACTCCTTGATGCCCATCTGCGGGATCTCTCCCGGCTGATATCCAAAGCCTGCGGCATCCATATCGTGCTGGACCGCATCCGTGGCCAGGACGATATCCCCCACATTGACCTCATTTCTAAGAGAACCTGCAATTCCAGTATTTATGATCCCGCTCACATGATACCGGTCCACTAAAATCTGGCTGCAGAGGCCGGCGTTCACCTTGCCGATCCCGGAGCGGACCACGACCACAGCCTTTCCTTTAATGGTTCCCTGGTAAAATGTCATCCCTGCCACGGTCTGGGTCTCCGGATCTTCCATCATCTCACGGAGTTTTTTCACTTCCACATCCATTGCTCCAATAATTCCCAGCATCTTCCTTGTCCTCCTGTAAACTTTATACGTAGTAATTGTTGTAACCGTTCAGCCATGCAGAGATATTAACGGGAAAATGCGTTGAAAACTTGTTTTCATCAGCATTTTCCCGTTAATATCTCCATAGGGCAGACGCCCGGCGCTTCTTGTCCGCTGTAAGCAGACAAGAAGATGCATGGCTGAACTGTTATTAATTGTCCTTATTATACGGAATCAGATCTGGAAAATCAAGGCGGAGTTTGTTTTTGCAGGTTTGCCAGGAAAATCACAACAGTTCAGCAGGAATAGATTTCTTTGCTTGACAGGACGCCCCATGGCTGAGTATAATCGGATTTGCAGACAGTCATGGGAAATTTTTCATTCCCCTTATTTATATTCAGGAGGTATTTCCAATGGTTTATACGACCCAGGGCACATGTTCCCGCCAGATTACTTTTGATGTTGTAGACAACAAGCTGACCAATGTCCGCTTTCTCGGCGGCTGCTCCGGCAATACCCAGGGGGTTTCCAAGCTGGTAGAGGGCATGGATATCGACGAAGTGATTAAAAGAACCGACGGCATCCTTTGCGGCGCCCGCCCCACTTCTTGCCCCGATCAGCTCGCCAGGGCATTAAAGCAGTACAAAGCCCAGCAGAATTCCTAAACCAGGAAAGCTTTGCGGCATCTGACAATAAGGATTTAGAAATTTTAAAAGCCTGGAGTCCCATTTCTCCAGGCTTTTTCCAGTTCATTTTTTAGAGAGGGATTGTCATTCCGGCATGACCTTCCAAAACGCCAATCCCTTGTCCGTTCTGTTGATGAGAAATATATTTTTGTATTGTCGTATCGTAATGATCCCCATAGATCATCTCCCTTCAAAAATATGTATTTATATAATTAGGCCTAAATTATATACAAGATTAGTTAGGGTTAGTCTTTGGTGATGAGAACGCCGTGGGTTTCAGTTGCACAGCCCTCAATCTCATCTCCGATTTCTACCATGTGAAGGCCGCGGGCGCGGTAATAGCGGTTAGTCGCAACATTTTTAATGGTGATAGTATCTGTCATCATTGAGAGTTCTCCGCCCTCTTCCTCTTTAGTGCGTTCAAACTCCCAGTAATCAACTTGAACCCAATCCTGTCTTCCCTCATCCCATTGATCCAAGAAAACAGTATGGCGAATTCGATCTACATTTACATGTGCAAATGTATCTACACAAATATAGATGCTTCCATTCTCTTGGTTTGTTATTTCTAAAATACCATTTGAAAGGAACTCTCCCCTTGATGGATACCAGATGACATCTTTAGAAAACTTTTCGTCTGGGCCTAGCAATATACTCTGGTTATGATGTCCTGGTACGGTATCCCATGTCAGTTCTGCCGCATATGATATGGATGTAATCCCCAACACAGCAGTTAAAACGAGCATAATTAAAAATACACCTTTCTTCATTATTTTCCTCCTTTGTATTGTCTATATTAATGATAACGTTTAAAGGAATCTATTTGTGACCAAAATTTAAAAATAAATTATATTTTTTACTATTTTCTCGAATTCCTCCTGTGGAATTTTCCCACTCAGTAAATAATATGTATCTTCATAATAAAATTTTGCCTCGTACTCCGTCTCCGTTTTTCCTAATTGATTTTCCTTAATTTCAATTTTTTGATTTATCCATTCATTTACTACTTTTTTGGTTTCTCGCTTTCGATCTGACTTTACTATAACAGAGGAAGATTTATCCTTCTTTCCCTGTACAAAATATACTTTACCCCCATTATATTCGAATTGAAGAACTGCTCGATTTTGGCTAATTATAAGGTCCCGCAATACAAGATTCGAAGGAACATACCCTAACTTTACCATTGTAATATCTAATTCTTCATTAATTCGTATATATGCCTCTTCTAGCTGGCTCATCTCCACCTTGTTTTTATCATTATTAAAAATAAGGTCATCGACGTTCCCTTTCCATCCCCTAAAAAAATAATTCTTCTCCCCCACTGCCGTCACGCCCAGTGCTCCGACAAACACAGCCACCAGCGCGGCCACAAGAAATACTTTCTTCTTTCCAAACTTCCGTATCTTTTTCTTATTTTTATCCGTTCCATCTGCACCCATTCCGCCTCCGGCGGTATCCATACCAGGCACAGCCATATTGTCCTGTACCGCATCCTCAGACAGATTTTCCTTTTCCCGCTTTTCCCGCTCTTCCCTCTCCATTTCCATGAACCGCCGGAACATACGCTCTTCGGCTCCGGGGAACTCTGAAGCATCTAGAGAAGCCTCCGCTTCTTCCAGCTCCATTAAAAGCTGCTCGTCGGTTGCCCCATATGCTGTCTGAAGACATTTTTTCAGTTTTTCATCTTCCTGTCTTTCTTTGTCTGTCATGACTATGACCCCTTTGCTTTCCATTGGCGACTTCTTTTTGGGGGTTGACAATTCTTCCCCAATCGTTACTATTAAAATAGCTGTGACTGTCTGACGCTGTATCCCAGACATCCGGCAGCCATAAAACAATCAATGTGCATGAAAAATCCATGGAGGCAATGATTTATGAAAACCATTATACTCACCGGCGGCGGCACTGCCGGTCATGTTACCCCAAATCTGGCTCTGATCCCTTCCCTGAAGGAGGCCGGATATGAGATCCGTTATATTGGCTCCTACAATGGGATCGAACGAAAGCTGATCGAAAACGCAGGGATTCCCTATGATGGTATTTCTTCCGGAAAGCTACGCCGTTATTTCGATCTTAAAAATTTTTCCGATCCCTTCCGCGTCCTGAAAGGATACGGAGAGGCACGGAAGCTCATTAAAAAATATAAACCGGACGTACTTTTTTCCAAAGGCGGCTTTGTTGCGGTTCCTGTGGTCCTGGCAGCAAAGCATTATCATGTTCCCACTATTATCCACGAATCCGATATGACTCCGGGTCTTGCCAATAAGCTCTGCATTCCCTCAGCAAAAAAGGTCTGCTGCAACTTCCCGGAAACCCTTAAGTATCTTCCCGAGGATAAGGCGGTGCTTACCGGATCTCCGATCCGCGCCGAGCTGCTGAAAGGGGACCGTCTGGCCGGTCTCCAGTATACCCATCTTTCAGCAGCCAGGCCGATCATCCTGGTCATCGGCGGCAGCCTTGGCTCCGTAAAGGTAAACCAGGCTGTACGCAGTATTCTCCCGCGGCTCCTGGAGAAATTCCAAGTGATCCACATATGCGGAAAGGGGAACCTGGACGAATCCCTCATCGGCACAGCCGGTTATGTCCAGTATGAATACGTTGACAGTCCTTTAAAGCACCTTTTTGCGGCTGCCGATCTGATCGTATCCCGTGCAGGCGCCAACTCCATCTGCGAGATCCTGGCTTTAAGGAAACCCAATGTCCTGATCCCTCTGTCTGCTTCTGCCAGCCGGGGTGATCAGATCCTCAATGCCCGGTCCTTTGCCGGACAGGGATTCTCTGAGGTCCTTGAAGAGGAACAGATGACCGATGATACTCTGTTAAACGCCATCACGGATACCTACGAAAACCGGCGTAAGTTCGTAGAGGCCATGGAAAAAAGCCACCTGAACAATGCCGTTCATACTATTATGGAACTGATCCAGGCCGTCCAGTAAGGCTGCAGACGCTACTGGAACTGTTCCCACATCCCCTTCAGCTTTTCTTTTAAACACTTTCTGGCTCTTGAAATCCTGGAACGACAGACCTCCTCCGTGATTCCAAGAGCCCTGCTTATTTCTGGGATAGAACGTTCTTCAATAAAATACATCCTCACCGGCTCTCTCCAGATATCCTTCAGACCGTCGATCGTGTCGCGGATATATTGGCAGTTTTCATTGCTGACTACCGTTTTGTCCACTGCATTGCCAGCACGATAGCTGATCTTATCCAGCTCTGTCTCACAATCCTCAATGGCGGTGATATCCGTCGGAGCCGCTTTTCTGTGATAATCCATGCATTTATTGTATACAATCCTGACCAGCACCTTTTTTATTTCTGGCTCTGTCATCTTTTCCAGGTAACCGCCCTTATAACAAGACCAGAATGATGCCATTACGATATCTTCCACATCATCATATGGAACGCCCTGTTTTCCGGCAAAGCTCATGAACACCCTTGAATACTTTTCCATTAGCTTTTGCAGCAGTTCAATGCTATTCTGCGGCATATCTTCTCCCTAAGTAAACCATCCCTTATAAGGCCGCTTCAATCCTTGCTGCCGTCTCTGCCAGTTCCTCTGAAGCCATTTTTCCCGGCTCCCAGGTCACCATTTCCGGTCCTCCTGCGTAACGGGGAATCACGTGTACATGGAAATGAAAGACCGTCTGTCCCGCTTCCGCTCCGTTATTCTGGACCAGATTAAATCCGGCACAGCCAAGCGCCTCCTTCATCGCCGCCCCGATTTTAGCTGCCAGCGGAAGGACCCTGGCCGCAACCTTCTCGTCCAGTTCGCAGACGTCCTTAAAATGTTCCTTTGGAAGGATCAGGGCATGCCCTCTGGATGCCGGTCCCAGATCAAGGATCACACGAAAATCCTCATCCTCGTAGATCGTAGCCGATGGAATCTCACCATTGGCAATTTTACAAAAAATACAATCCTTATCTTTCATTCCAAACTCCTCCATCATCCATTTTTTTCTTTGGTTTTCGATATAAAAGGATCCCCAGAAGGATTCCCAGGATCAATCCGGCCACATGGGCTGCATTATCTACACCCGAACTGGTGAGCCCCATATACAGGGAAAGAACGATCATAACGGCTAACTGCTTCGTCTGCAGATCCTCCAGACGTCCCTTATTGACAGCCACCGCATAAAACAGTCCGCCGATCACTCCAAAGATCGCCCCTGATGCTCCGGCAGATACCACCATAGGGTCCTTATTTCCTATCATCATGGAGATCCAGTTGGCTCCGATCCCGCTGAACAGGTACAGGATCAGATATTTTACATGTCCCAGGGCCCTTTCCAGGTTATCTCCCAGAGCAAACAGAACGATCATGTTATTCACCAGGTGGCTGATTCCAAAATGCATGAACATGGCCGTCAGAAGACGGTAATATTCCCCGTCTTCTATGACTGCCGCCTTCAGCATTGCCCCTTTTGTATACATAAAATATGCATCCTCAGAGGATCCGGCCGCTTCCAGGTATAAAAAAACCAGAGCGTTCACCGCCATCAGTATCCAGTTTATATATGACTTTTTCCTGGCGGTATCTTCCATTCCCTCAGCCCTTTCCTGCCGTCATAATATCATACCTTTTACAGTCCCGCAATGGAACGTAACTGGATAAGCCTAGTCCATGATACCCAGGCCCCTCGCCACAATCGTGATAAAATCCTGAACATTGGTCACCATGGTAGTGGCTGACAGGCTTCCTCTGTCCAGAAGCTTATTGACTACAAATTCGTCTGCATCTACTGTATAAAGATACAGCGGCCGTATGGTGCCATCTTCCAGGACCCTGAACGACGGCGTCATATTGCCTGTGGCAATGGTATGGAGCATGGTAGCCAGACAGATAACACAGGTGGATTTTTTTACAAGCTGTCTCATGGCCCTCTGGCCTGCATAAGCGTCTCCGATCACCTCCGGCATCGGACCGTCATCACGGATCGATCCCGTCAGTACAAAAGGAACCTGCTTCTTTACACAGCTGTATATGATCCCATTGTCGATTTTGTAATCTTCAATGAACTGGGGGATCGATCCGCTCCTGCGGACCCGGTTGATCACGTCCAGATGGTTATAATGGCCATTGGGCATGGAAACCTGGGTATAGATATCCTGTCCCAGGGCCGTATGGAGGAGAGCCCCCTCCAGATCATGGGTCGCCAACGCATTTCCGGCCATCAGTCCATGGGCATACCCATTCTCCACAAGCGCCTGCATCGCTTTTCTGGCATTATGATCGAAGGAAAATGCCGGTCCCATGACCCATAAGATATTTCCATGCTCCTTCTCATATTTCAAGAGCTCCAGGAGATTATCGTAATCTCTGGCATAAGACGTTTCTCTGCTGCGCCCCTGCCGGAACACGAACTTTTCCTTTTCAGACGTTTCTTCGGTCTCAAAGCCTGTATTATGGACATAAATTCCCTCCTGGCACTGTTCGCTGCGGCCCAGGATCACCTTCTGCCCTTGTTTCAGGTTTCTGTTTTCCACCACCTCCAGGTGTCCATCCTCACAGATCACCACGCTGGAATCCATGCGGCTTTCTTCCGCCAGCACCCACTGGCCGCCGATCTTAAAATATTCCGGATACATGGATGTACTGTGGAAATATTCCGGTGCAACTCCATCTTTTTCCACAAGCTCCCATTTTACCTCTGGCGCGCTCACAAACTGAGGGAGCGAAAAGTCCGGGTGATGGTATTCTGGTAATTTGAATGGCATGTCATTCCTCCTCTCGCCCGCTTCACGCGGATATATTTTTTTCATTATATCATAAATCCCTATTCTTTTGGTGCACATTGGAATTATAAAATGAAAATTTTTAGTCCGCCGCCCGCATGCTCTGCGTATCTGGTTCCGAGAAAGGACGATCACTCGGGTCTTACCGGAACCGGAACCTTCTTCCAGCGATCTCCACATCGCTGCCCGACTCAAGGCTGCACGTCTCATTGGCCTCCAGAAGTCTTCCATTTACTTTTGTTCCATTAGTAGAATTCAGGTCTGTAATGGTATAGGCTCCGTCCTTCTCTTCTATTTTTACATGAAGCCGGCTGACGCCCGGCTCATTCAGACAAAAATCTGCCATTTCCCGGCTTTTCCCGATCAGGAATGGAAAATATGTCAGAGGGATCTCCAGGTTTCCGGAAAATGCTGTCAGCTTCCAGCTTTCTATTTCCAAAGGCCTGGCTGCCAGAAGGATCGTCTGGAACTCCTCTTCCTTTTCTTCCCTCTGTTCTGCAGCAGGCCGGCTGGAAATTCTCCCCGCATCCGCCTCCTCTTCCTTAAAATATACCTCCCATGGTTCTTTCTTTTCCCGGTCCTCCCCCTCTGGACCACGCTCCTCCTGCCGCCTGGAATCCGCCTTTCCTTTCCCAGTTCCGGCCTTCACCCCCGACAACAGAAACACTTCCACTGCCAAAAGGACCATCTCTGCAGCCCCCAGGATCCATTTATACTGAAACAGGCCATGGATTCCAAAAAGAGCAGCTGCAGCCGCCGGAAGAACTGCCATAAGTATTCCGACGGCTATGGCCACTGTCTTTAAGACCTTATCCCTCTCCCCTCCCCTTCCATGGTCTGATCCGCAGACCCTTGAAGAGGATTTTTCTGTCCTTCTCTCATTCATCCATTCCCCAGATCCCCGCGCTCCGTTTTCTGTATCCATTTTCCACGGATCCTGCCTTTTTTCCTCCTCCGTTCCGGTCTGCCCGCCTGTACGGTTCCTGGAGACCTCTTTTTCTTCCGCTTCGCCGTTTTTTCCAGCCTCTGACTCTGCTCTGGCCTTTTCCAGACACTTTCCGATCTCCTCAAGTCCGAAATTCTCTTTTCTGGACTCACGGAAAATGGCAAATGCCAGCACCACGGCCTCCCCGTCCCTGTGATCCACGTGATCCAGCAGATATTGAGACAGTTCACGGAATCCCTGGGAAAAATCCCATATGCCCCCAGGTACCAGGCAGAACGAGCATTGGAAGGAATCTGGATCCACATAGATCATTTCCGGGGTCAGATCCATGGATTTTTCGTCTAAAAGGTATCTCTCTGTCTGCTTCAGAGAAAATAAAAGATCTGCCGCCAGCCGTTCCAGTTCTTTTCCCCTTAAATTTCTGTGTTCCAGGATCCTCCCCAGCGGCTGTCTGGACGTAACATCATAATAGAACCACCGCTCCCCATCCACCTGCTTTTCTCGAAATGGAAGAAAGCCCGGGATCCTGTTTTCTGTCAGCATCCGCACCGTATATTCTTCATTTTTCTCCGGTCCCGGCTTCAGGACCATATAATTCCGGTTCATTTCCCGTCTGAACTCCACTTCCCCCATCATCCTGGCCATTCCCCATTTCTGTCAGGGCCGCTGTCCTCCGTAAAAATAGCTCCGGACGGAACGCTCCCCTTTCTATTTCCAGCGCCCACGCTCCAGCAGACGCATATCCCGAAATCTTTCCTGTTTTTCTTTTAAGCCTGGCGCTGTATTTCCCCAGCCAGAGCCTGGGATTTCCCTGTTCCTCTGCCTGCCCGGTAAAATAAGTATCCTCTTTCTTTTCATCCCTGTTATAGGAGGCCCGTTCCAGAGCCTCTTCCAGGATCATAGAACCGGTTATCTCATCATGGATCGTATAGGCCTCTTTTATGGTCATTCCCATAACCATAAAGACCAGACCAAGGACCAGCGCCGCCTCCACCGTAAAGCTGGCCGCAAGCCGCCGTTCTTTTTTCAGGAAAGCACCAGCCAGAGTCCCACTGGAAGCAGAAAGGGGAGGAACGGAAGCCTTTTCTGCCGGACGCCGACACCTCCGATGAAGGATGCGGCCATATATGCAAGGCTGTACACACTGCAAAAAATGAGCCCCGATAAAAAAAGCATAAAATTTTCTGTTGGCTCCAGAAAAAAACCGGTCACAATAAAAAACCATCCGTCTCCCTCCCCGATCCCTCCATCCGTGATCTGTCCCAGTATCAGAAGAAAGATCCCTACCGCTGCTGATGACAGCAGCCCAAGTACACTGCGCCCGGAAAGCAATGAAACGGCTGCGCCAAGGCTCCCTGCCGCCGCCAGGAACCCCTGCCCCACGGTCCTGCTCCGGAGATCCTGCCAGACCGCCCACACCAGAAATATCAGAAATATCCATTTTCCCATTCAGTTAACCGCCTCCCTCTGCTTTCTTTCTGGATGCACAGTAAGAGCATACGCCCAGGTGTCCCACATCCTCCAGATCCACTTTCCGGACGTAGGAGACCATGGAGCTGCAGGCCCGGTTAAAATGATAATGCCCGCCTCCTGCGGTCACATACACCGTCCGGTCCCCATGCCCGGAGTCCGCACACCGGGAGCAGGGGCGGTAACGCTCTCCGAACTGGTTTGTCATTTTTTCTGCCTGATTTAAGGATACAGCTTCATATGCATTGGAAATATAATGGCAGTCCCTATACAAGTGGTACCTGCCCATACCTGCTCCCACATACACGGCATGTCCGTTTCCCTCACCGGCTTCTGTCGTATGCTCTCCCGACTCCGTCAGCTTTCCTTCCAGACCGATCCATCCCCTCCTTCTGGAAGCTGCCTTCATGGTAATTCCCTGTCTGTATACAGGAAAGAATGGGATCCTTTCCGTATATTCCACTTCCAGGCAGATATTTCCCGATGGATCCGGAGCCTTTGCATCCTTCACAGTCACATGGTCCACAAGCTTTTCTGCTTTTCCCTGGATCCACAGTCCGGCTGCTGCTCCAGAAAGAAGCTCCACATATCCACTGGATAGACCGCCTTCCCCGTCCACAGCTCCACCTGCGGAGCCGGATCCATTTCCAGTCCCCTCACCGCTCCCAGGTTCCAGTTCCTTCAGATACACAGCCTGACTTAATTCTTCGCTAAAGCATTCCAGCGCCGTCTGGACCTGTCTCTGCCGGTCCAGCCACCGCACAGGCTCCATGAGCGCAGCTGCAAAAAACAGCCAGAGCGGAAGACAAAGGGCGGCTTCCACTGTCATACTGGCAGAGACGCGCCGGGAATGTCCGGAGATGAATGGCAGTACCCTCTTTCCCAGGATAAAAACAATATTTATTAAGGGGAGAATGCAAGGTACTTGGAGAGACATTGCACACTGGTAATGCAATTTGGATTTTAGAAATGTGCCTTTCAGCATATGAGAATGAAAATCTGAAAAAGAGGGCACCGCCATTCACCTCCGTTCTTAATATGCCCAGGCTGTTTCCACAGTCTGCCAGTACTCATCCTTCATAAGAAACAAATGCCGTTGGGATATCTCTGTGCGGATCTCCACCTCACAGGCACAGGCATCCGTCGAAAAGTCCTTCTGTTTTTTTCTTACATTCCACTGGATCACATCCATCATCCTGTAATTTCTCACAGCCTTATCCTCCAGGAACAGCAGGATCCTGATATAATCCTCATATCCGCTGCCGGAAGCTTCCATATCCGGCCTCCCCTCCAGAAACTCCATGGCCAGCAGCCCGTCCAGACTCAGATGCCATGTGCTGTCCGTTTTCCAGAATCCGGTCTTCCCGCCGTCCAGAAGCCCACGCACATCCCAGACGGCCTCTCCCAGAGCCCAGAGGCTTAAGATCAGAAAACCAACGATCAGTCCTGCCGCCGCATTTCCCCCGGAAACCGCTGCTGCCAGGCCGTCTGCCTGGGCTTTCTTATCTGCCGCATTAAGGAGATACAAAAGATTCATGGCCGCCCGGATCATAAGGAGCTGTTCCACGGTCTGGGCCAGGTTATCCCGGTCAGAGCCTTTTCCGCAGAGAAGATATTCCTGTTCATAATCCAGGGCCTGATCCGCCAGCTCCTCACGGCTTTCGCTTTTTTTCAGAAAGGAGTCAAAATACAGGAGTATGTATTCGTTCACCAGAAGCTGGGCTGCCAGCCCGTTGGACTCTGTTTTTTCTTCAGACTGTTCTTTTGAAGGACCATTCTGTCCGACTCTGACTCTTTTTTCTGAAAGCTTTACTCCCTTTGGTATTACCAGCTTCAGAAGGTCTCCGCTCAGCATCTCCTCCAGCCGGTCCAGAGCGCTGGATTTTTCCTGGTCCACAGGCTCCTGCACTTCTGCTTCCGGTATCTGGACCATATCCATAAGCTCCTGGATCTGATCCCAGTCCGGCCCCGTCTCATCTTCTTCCCCATTTTCCTCATGCTCCTCATCTCCTCCTTCCTCCAGAAGCTCTGAAATTTCCTCCAGACGGACAGCCTCCGCCTCCAGCTGATCTTTCATCTCCTGACAGCGCCCCTGAAATTCCCTGGCGGCCTCTTCCACACTCTGATACGCCGCCAGCTCCATATCCATGGTTTCCGACGCCTGCGGCTCCATCCCTTCCCTTCTTTCTTCCCCTCTGGCAGACCGGCTGTCCTCAGAAAGAGCCTCCACCTCCTTTTGATACCGATCCGCCAGAGCAGGAAACTTTCCGATCTTTTTCAAAAGTCTCTTTATTTCCGTTTCCATTTTTCCGGCCCTTTCATCCGCAGCCGCCTCTGCTGCCCGTATCCTTGACCGCTCCATATCCTCCAGTGCAGCCTCCACCTCCCTCCTGGCCTTTTCAAGCCGCCTTGTATGCCTTCCGGCCTGGCGGCATACCTTAAATACAGTCCTGAAGTCTCCTGCCCGGGAAGCGTCCCTTGCGCTCTCCGCGACCCCGGACAGATCTCCGGCAATATCCGGCAGGCGGTATCGGGCATAGGAGAGGATCCCGTCCTCCAGAGGCTTTCCCGCATGGTCCTGCATATTCAGAATGGCTGTGACCTCCCGGCTCTTCCGCTTCATCGGATACAGGTTCTCCTGTTCCAGATAAAAATCCAGATACGTATCGAAGGAACGCCCAATGGCCTCTGGAGACTCATACTCCAGGAACAAAAGATGGTACATATCCCACAGATTCCGGTTATACTGGCTCATAACAGAGGCCATGGCTGAATTGGCGGCCATCGTAAGGTACAGTCTGGCTCCCGCCGTCCGGGCCGACTCCAGAAGTCCCATAAAAAGCGACAGGATACACACCAGCGTAAGGCTCAGAAACACAGTGATCTCTCCCCTTTTTTTCATGATCAGTACACCTCTTTTGACTGCTTGCTGATCTCCGAAAAAATATTGTTCAAAAGCTGATTGATCTGTTTTTTAAAGATGATCACCAATCCGATCAGTACCACCAGGATCAGCACCACCTCGATCACGCCAACACCGTCTTCTTCCTTTAAAAACTCCATGATCCTCATACGGTCCCTCCTTTCAGCCCAGCGAGAAAAACGCCGGCGCAGTTACCATTACCATAACGATTCCGAGCATCCCAAACATGGGAAGCAGCAGCTTTGTGGACGCCTCCTCCCCCTTTCTCCGGGCCAGGTCCGCCTGTATCTTAAAGGCTTCTTCCATTTCCGGCTCCAGAAGGCTTCTGAGGCTGCTTCCACCTGTGCGCAGAGAGCTCTCCAGAATACCGGAAAATCTCGTGTAACACCGGAGTCCGCAGCGTTTTCCAAACCGGACGTATGCAAAAGCCTCCGGCGTCCCTGTCTCCATCTGGTTCAACGAGACCTGCATTTCCTGGTAAACCTCTGAAAACGGAAGCGTCTCCGACTGTTTCCGGTCCTGGACTGTCTTTTTCCAGGCCTGGCGGATGGAATAACCGGCCCCTGTCAGTACCAGAAAGCCTGAGACCAGGTCCGGATAAGCTGCCGTCAGACTCTCCTCCCTTCTCTTTTTCTGGAGCTGTTCGTCATTTTTTTCCTTCATCCAGAGACAGGCCGCCAGAACGCCTCCCAGAACCAGAAGGACCGCATTCTGAAACCGTCCCTTTCTCCGGTATGTAATGGGGACTCCTTCAAATTCTTCCATAAGCCGGACCGTCTCATTTTCCATATCCTCCAGCGCCAGACTGTCTATCCTTTCCGCCAGGCGCTCTCCCTGGGTCATCTCCTCCGGAAGGACGGTGACCGGGACCGTCACCAGCTCCTTCTCCTCTCCGCATGAAAGCTCCGCCATCAAAGAGAACGTTTCCCCCCTGGACGGGTCCACCCCCCGGAGCCCTTCCTGGTTTAAAAGCCCCATGCTGCTCAGAAGCTCCGGCCTCTCCGATTCCCATTCCACCTGGATCCCATATCCCGGAAGCTCCTCCGGCAGCTCCAGATCTGTGCGGATCTGGTCCAAAGACACATTGCTTCCCAGGATACCGGACAGGAGGATCTCCGAAATCTCTGGCATACGCTGGTGGAATTCCTTTGGGGAAAGTCTCCGGGGCGGAACCGTTACTGCCAGTTCAACAGCTCCCTCCTCCAGTCCTTCCGCATAAAATTCGTATACTGCATCCCTTTGTCCCCATGGGTTCCGTTTTAAGATCCCTTTATCCACAGTCTGCCGGTCTGTATCCGCCGCCTCGGCTCCCAAAAAGAAAACGATTCCCAGGGCAGCGCATCCCCCATACCGGAGATATCTGTATACCGTTCCCCTCATATACGGATCTCCAGGATCCTTTTTGAAAGGCTGCAGGCCCCTAAATAAATTCCAAGACATACTGTCATCACCACCCGTCCGGCTGCCGTCCCATAAAGAAGGTCAAAAAAGCCCGGGGACGTAAGCTCGATATAAAAAACGATCAGCAGCGGAATGGCGCTCATGATCCTCTGCTCCATCCGCCTGGCTGCTGTGGCCGTCATAATGTCCTCCTGGATCCGTATCTTTTCCGCGATGATCTCCGCTGTCCTGGCAATGATCCTTACCAACTCCCCTCCGCTTTTCCGGGCTGCCAGAAACACCTCGGAAAAGCTCTGGATATCCTCCAGGCCGCTCCTCCTGGCAAAGTCCCCCAGGGCCTCCCCGAAAGCCCGGTTCATCCGGGTCTTGGCGAGGATCAGGCGCAGCTCCTGGGATATCATAGAATCCTTCCCATAAAGCCGGTCCATTTCCTCCAATGCAGCGGCAAAGGCATTTTCCACTGAATACCCTGCGTTGAGTCCGGAGGCAGCCGAAAGGATCGCATCCTTGAACTGGAGCTTTAAGGCCTCTTTCCGCCGCCGCTTCAGATCCTTTCTCAAGATAAGCGGATAGCAGATCCCCATCGGCGCCAGCACCGCAAACAGCGCCGCGCTTCTGTAAAATACGAAGTCAAGAAGAGCCAGATACCCAACTCCCTGGCTGCCATACAGCAGCCACTCCTTTTTGCTCAGCCGGTATACCTCATAATCCATACCCTGCCCTTCTGAGCTTTTCCTGGCATCTGAGGTCTCCGGCCTTTCTGAGCTCTCCCTCCCCGTCCAGGGAAAACAAAGGCCTGAGGACGATCTCACCATTTTCAATTCCCACCACCTCCTCGATTGCCGTCACCTTCCGGCTCCTGTTCCTCATTCTTGCCACATGGACCATCACATCCAGGGCTGACGCGATCTGGCTCCTTATGGCCGGCAGGGGAAGCTCCATCCCCATAAGGACCATCGTCTCCAGCCTGGCCAGCATATCCCGGCAGCTATTGGCATGGCCAGTACAAAAGCTCCCGTCATGGCCGGTATTCATGGCCTGGAGCAGGTCTACGGCCTCCTGGCCCCGGACCTCCCCGATCACTATACGGTCCGGTCTCATACGCAAAGCCGCCCGTATCAGCATCCCGATCCCGATGGCTCCCTGGCCCTCCCCGTTGGCGTTTCTTGTTTCCAGCCGTACCAGGTTCTCAATGTGGGCCAGCTTCAATTCCGCGGAATCCTCAATGGTGATCACCCGCTCTTCTGGAGGGATAAACTCCGAAAGAGCGTTTAAAAAGGTCGTCTTTCCCGCCCCCGTGCCTCCGCTGACAAAAATATTGTATCGGGCCGCCGCCAGTATTTTTAAAAGGTCCGCCGCCTCCCTTGTGACGCTCCCGTATTCCAGAAGCCGGTCCATGGTGATCGGATCCGGGAATTTCCGGATCGTGAGGATCGGTCCGTTTAGTGCCACCGGCTCCAGCACCACATGGACCCTCGAACCGTCCTCCAGCCTGGCATCCACAATGGGGGACGCCGTATTGACCGTCCGGTTGACCCGGCTGACGATCTGCCGGATCAGCTCCAGAAGCTGTTCCCGGGATTCAAAGGATTTTTCCCATCTCCGGATCCTCCCTTCTGTCTCCACAAACACCTCCTCCGGGCCGTTGACCATGATCTCCGTGATTCCCGGGTCATCCACCAGCTCCTGCAGGATATCCAGCCTCCGGAAGGAATCGAACAGCTCCTTCTGAAGTCTCAGCCTGTCCCTGAGAGCCATGGGTTCCCGCTCCATCTGCTCCAGGATCTTCCCGTCGATGACCTGGGCCAGCTCCTCATCCGTCATCTGGCGCTCATAGGACATTCCCCGGAGGATCTCCTCACGCAGCTCCCGTTTCAGATCCTGTATCAGCTCTCCCATATCCCTCTCTGCCCCTTTAACATCCCTCGGACGAAATCTCCCAGATCCCCCCACAAAAGCTCCTGCGGAAAATGCTCCATCCGCTTCATTCCTGTGACCATGGGAACATGGATCTTATGGAATTTTCCCGCCACCGCCTTTTTCCCGCTTTTTTCCACATACTGCTCAAACTCCTGGAGCTTGGCCCTGGAAACGGCATCCTCCCGGATGGGCATATAGACCGCCTGGCAGATCTCCAGAAGCGGCAGGACCTGTCTCCCATAGTTCCCAATATCCAGGACCAGGGTCCCATATCCTCCCTCCTCCAGGATCTTTAACAGAAAATCCGCCATTTCCTCTGAAGTGATCTGGTTATAATCATCCGGAAAACGGATCGGAGGCAGCCAGGCCATATCTCCCAGATAGTAAATGACCGAATTAAGCTGAAGGCCGTGGAATCGGCCCTGCTTATAATAATAGATCAGATCTGAAAGATCCCGCTTCCACTGCTCGTCCAGAAGACCGGAAAAACCGGTAAACGTATCCAGCGTAATGAACAGCAGCTTTTCCTCTCTGGCCAGAAGCTGGCCCATTGCCAGGGCCAATGACGTTTTTCCGCATCTTCCCACCGGGGAATACACGCCGATGATCCGTTTCCCCGAAGCCGGAAGCCCCGGAAAATCTGTTTTCCCTTCCGGCGTTTCACAGTAGGCCGCCATCACCTCCCGCAGGATATCGTCACCGGACTGGTATTTATAGATCCCATGCCCGCCTCCCTCCCCTGTCCGTCCCTCCTCCTCTGTGAGAAGGATCCGCTGGACCGACGGGAGACCAGGAAAGCCTCCTTCGGACAGCGTTCCCGTAAGGAGCACATCGATCCCATGGTCCCTGGCAAACTCCTCCAGCCGTTTCCTGGATGTAAAGGCCCGGGCGGAAAAGATCCCGTCCTCCCTCCGGTTGATATAATCAGAAAGCCGTTCCGCATAAAACGGATCCTCGTCGTAAACTGCCATGATCTTTTTCATCTTCCCTCACCTCCTCAGAGATATCTTCCAGCCAGCCATATACAATATCCCAGGAACAGCCAGGGACCCAGCCGCAGGATATTCCGTTTATCCTCCCTTCCCGGATATTCCAGGAGCTTCCCCTCCCTTCCGGAGCGGATGATAAAGGTTCCGATCCGCTCCATCCGCATCCACAGCGAGCCCTGCCGCCAGATCATCCCCGCCGCCCGGAGGGCGGCCAGAAAAAGCCCGGTGAAGATCACCAGGAGCCCCGGCCCCATACCCAGAAGACCTGTACAGAGAGCCATCAGCTTAATGTCCCCTGCTCCCAGCATCCTGCATAAAAACAGGGTATAAAATACAGCACATGTACCAATGACCCGGGCCGCCAGTCCCGCCAGCAATATAAACACATCTCCGCCGGTCCCGGCTCCCCATATGGCTCCCACAATCCCGCCTGCCAGCCCCAGAAGGATCTGCCAGTGGAACACCTTCCCATACCTTCAGTCCGTCACAGCGGCTGAAAGCAGTACGACAAATAAAACTGCCAAGGGCAGACACCTCCCATCTTTATTTTTGTTGTTTTCTGGAATCCTGCCCCGATCCTGGGGCTTCCGGCGAAACTGCCGGTCCTGTCCCGGGCGGACGCCCGGTTGGAAATGATCTGGAAATGAAGAAGCTCATTTCTGAATGTGCTCCTATTATCGGCCAAACAGGAAAAAAAGTCAATTTCAAAACCGTAAAATCGCCCTCTATATTTTCAGCAATATTCTACAAAAAAATTTCATACAAAATAATAACTTTACTAAGTTTTATCCAAAACATTGACGTACCTTTCAAAAAATGCTAGAATACATTTAGTTTATATTTTTAAACCAATGGAATCAGAACACACAGACAGGAGGGCCATCCTATGCCGCAGGAACCGGACGACAGAGAATATACGCCGGATGAAAGCCGGTTAAAAACTTCATTCAGGGAGTGTATCCCCCTTTTCATCGCCCTGGGCGACAGTACCCGCCTAGCCATCATCCAGCAGCTTTATGAGGTGGAGGAGGACCGCAGATCCCTGGAGACGGAGCAGAAAGGCGGCCGCAGCGTATCCGAAAAACGCCGCGCACCCGGTCTCAACGTGAAAGAGATCACAGAAAAAACCAGTCTTTCCCGTCCGGCTGTCTCCCATCATCTGAAGATCCTGAAGGATTCGGGGCTGATCGCTGTGGAAAAACGCGGCGTCTGCAATTATTACCATCTGACCAGCCAGTCTGCCATCGACCGGCTTCTCAGATTAAACGAGGCGCTGCAGCAGAATTCCAGTAAATGAATATCTCGCCCATAAAAAGACAATACTACCATTGACCTTTGTAATGCTCCGGAACGCGCCGCACAGCACAGGAAGTCAGACCAGTCAGGAGCCGGGAGCTCCGAAGCCTCCGGACACCTGAAAAAACGACCTCCAGCAAACGAAGCTGCAGGCTGCCGGGAGGCCGGAGACTGGAAAAGACCAATACCAGAAGAAAGGAAAATGGAAGTTATGCGATTCATAAACAAAAAATCCGCGCCAAATAAGGAACGGACGAAGGAGCTTCTGGAGCTGAAAAAGCAGATCATGGCCAGCCAGACTGCGATCCTTTCCGCCCAGAACCAGTTTGAGCAGGTGGTGGACCCTGCGCTGATCGACTGCTACATCTATGAACTGAACGCAGCCCAGCTCCGCTACCAGTTCCTTCTCCAGAGCCTTAAAAAGCGGGAATTACAGGAGGTCTGACCGGCTATGAAGCCCTGGTATCAGAAAGCAGTTTTTTATCACATCTACCCTTTGGGGCTCCTGGGAGCTCCTAAGACGAATCATGAAGCCTCCGCAGCCTGTCGTTTTGATGAGCTGCTCCAATGGATCCCCCACATACGGGATCTGGGCTGCACCGCCCTTTATATCGGTCCGGTCTTTGAATCCACAGGCCACGGCTATGACACCAGGGATCTGCGCCTGGTGGACCGGAGACTGGGGACAAATGAAGATTTTAAAAATTTCGTGGACCAGTGCCACCAGCATGGGATCCGTGTGGCAGTTGACGCCGTGTTCAATCACACTGGACGGGAATTTCCCGCCTTCCGCGATATCCAGGAAAAGAAAGGAGCCTCTCCCTATAAGGACTGGTACCGCGGAGTAAACTTCGGCTGGGGAAGCCCCATGGGCGATTCCTTCGGATACGAGGCATGGCAGGGCCACTATGAGCTCCCGTGCCTGAACCTGCAGAACCCGGCGGTCAGAGAGTATCTGATGGATACCGTAAAATTCTGGATCGATACCTTACACATCGACGGCCTCCGCCTGGACTGCGCCAATGTTTTAGATTTTGCCTTCATGAAGGAGCTGCGCAGCCGCACCGCCTCCATGAAGGAGGATTTCTGGCTCATGGGCGAGGTGATCCACGGAGAATACGGAAGATGGGTCAATGGAGAAATGCTTCACTCTGTTACCAATTATGAGCTCCATAAGGCTCTTTACTCCGGTCACAACGACCATAACTATTTTGAGATCGCCCACAATGTGAAGCGGCTGGAATCTGTTGGAAGGGCTCTGTATACCTTTACGGATAACCACGACGAGGACAGAATCGCCAGCAAGCTGCGGGAACCAGACCACCTGTTCCCCGTATACCAGCTTTTATTCACCCTTCCCGGGATCCCGTCCGTGTACTACGGAAGCGAATGGGGGATCCAGGGAGCGCGCACCCGGGAATCTGACGAGGCGCTCCGCCCTGCCCTTTCCTTAAAGGATATGGAACAGAAGACCGGCCCCATCACGGACCATATCGCCGCCCTGGCCCGGATCCACCGGGATAATTCGGAGCTCCATGATGGAACGTATAAAGAGCTTCTTCTGACCAACCGCCAGTATGCGTTTGGCCGGCTGGGAGAAAATACAATGATCCTTTCGGCAGTCAACAATGACAGCCAGCCCGCAGCCCTTTCCATACCGGTCCCGTTCCCGGCGTCCCAGGCCATAAACCTTTTGGACGGGGAGGCTCCTTCCATACCGGTGGAAAACGGAAGGCTTTCTGTGACCCTTCCGCCGTCAGGCGGCGCGATCTTTAAACTTCGGGAGGCATAAGAGTATGAAAAATTCAGGAAAAAGCAGTAAAACCACAGCAAAAAAGGCCGGAAGGCCGGCCGGTACCGGCTTCATTACAGAACTGGACCGCTACCTGTTCGGTCAGGGTACCCACTATAAGATCTTTGAAAAGCTGGGGGCCCATCCCCGCACCTATGGCGGAAAGCCGGGTATGTACTTTGCCGTCTGGGCGCCCCATGCGAAGTCTGTGGGCGTCGTTGGGGACTTCAATGGATGGGATCCGGAGGCGTCTCCCATGAAGCCCCTGGAGGATTCCGGCATCTACGAAGCCTTCATACCAGGCCTTGGAACTGGCGAGCTTTATAAATTTGCCATCACCACAAAGGATGACAAGATCCTTTTTAAAGCGGATCCCTATGCATTCAGCGCCGAATTCCGGCCAGGAACCGCCTCCATCACCACCGATATCTCCGGCTTTTCCTGGAGCGATGAGAAATGGATGGAGAAACGGAAGCACACAGAGCCGGAAAAAGCTCCCATGGCCATTTATGAGGTCCATCTGGGCTCCTGGAGAAAGGCCAGCCGGCCGGAAAAGGAAGGCTATTATACATATAAGGAGGCGGCCCACGAGCTGGCCGACTATGTGGTAAAAATGGGCTACACCCATGTGGAGCTCATGGGCATCGCGGAGCATCCCTACGACGGCTCCTGGGGCTACCAGGTGACCGGCTACTACGCTCCCACCTCCCGCTATGGAGGTCCCAGGGATTTCATGTACTTCGTCAATTATCTCCACAAAAAGGGGATCGGCGTGATCTTAGACTGGGTCCCGGCCCATTTCCCAAAAGACGCCCATGGCCTGGCAGATTTTGACGGGGAACCGCTTTATGAGTACGCAGATCCCAGAAAAGGCGAGCATCCCGACTGGGGAACAAAGGTCTTTGATTACGGGAAAAACGAGGTGAAAAACTTCCTGATCGCCAACGCCCTTTACTGGGTGGAGAATTTCCATGTGGACGGACTCCGGGTGGACGCCGTGGCCTCCATGCTGTATCTGGACTACGGGCGCAGCAACGGGAACTGGGTCCCCAACCAGTATGGAGAAAATAAAAATCTGGAGGCCATCGAATTCTTCCGCCATTTGAACAGTGTCCTTACAGGCCATATGACCGGAGCCATCATGATCGCTGAGGAATCCACCGCATGGCCCGGCGTCACAAAGGCGCCGGAGGAAGGCGGCCTGGGCTTTACCTTCAAGTGGAATATGGGATGGATGCACGATTTTCTGGAATATATGAAATTGGATCCATATTTCCGAAAATTCAACCATAACAAGATGACCTTCGGGATCACCTATGCCACCAGTGAAAACTACATCCTGACCCTGTCCCATGACGAGGTGGTCCATTTAAAATGCTCCATGATCAATAAAATGCCCGGCTTCCCGGACGATAAATTTGCGAACCTGAAGGCCGGCTATACCTTCATGATGGGCCATCCGGGCAAAAAGCTCTTATTCATGGGCCAGGATTTCGGCCAGTACCATGAGTGGGACGAAAAAACAGCCCTGGACTGGTATCTGGCAGAGGAGCCCCAGCACAGGGACCTGCTAAAATATTACAGCGACCTGCTCCATATCTACCAGAAATATCCGGCCCTTTACCGGCTGGACAGCGATTGGAACGGTTTCCAGTGGATCAACGCCAACGACGGCGACCGGAGCATCTTCAGCTTCATCCGCCGGGATGAAACAGGGAAAAAGAACCTCCTGTTCGTCATCAACTTCACTCCCATGGCCCGGGACGATTACCGGGTGGGCGTTCCCAAATCAGGAACCTATACGCTGATCCTGGACAATGAGCACGGCCTCTATAAGCGCGGGGAGCATGCCTTCTCAAAGCGCTCCGTAAAATCTGAATGCGACGGCCAGCCCTATTCCTTTGCCTACCCGCTTCCGGCTTACGGAACCGCTGTTTTCCGTTTTAATTAATTGACAGGAATTTTTAATACGTTCACCGCATTTTTATGTTATACTGGATGTGGTGAACGTATTTTTACCTGGATAAAACTTTAAAGGAGGGAACTTATGCAGACGATTCTTGTATGCGATGACGATAAACAGATTGTTGAAGCTATTAATATTTATCTTACGGGAGAGGGCTTTGAGGTCATCAAGGCCTATGACGGCTACGAGGCCCTGGAATACCTGGAGGACCACGAGGTGAACCTGATGATCGTGGATGTGATGATGCCGGGATTGGACGGGATCCGCACCACCTTAAAGGTACGCGAGACCAGCAGCATCCCCATTATCATCCTGTCGGCCAAATCCGAGGATACCGATAAGATCCTGGGCTTAAACATCGGGGCGGACGACTATATCACAAAGCCCTTTAATCCCCTGGAGCTGGTGGCCCGGGTCAAATCCCAGCTCCGCCGCTACACCCAGCTTGGAAACCTGAACCAGCAGAACAGCTCCCAGGTCTATAAGTGCGGCGGTCTCATGATCAATGATGAAAATAAAGAGGTGACGGTGGACGGCGAGCCCATCAAGCTCACGCCCATTGAGTATAACATCCTGCTACTCCTTGTAAAGAATGCCGGAAAGGTATTCTCCATCGACCAGATCTACGAAAAGATCTGGAATGAGGATGCCATCGGCGCCGACAATACCGTAGCCGTCCACATCCGCCATATCCGCGAAAAAATTGAGATCAACCCCAAGGAACCCCGCTACTTAAAGGTGGTCTGGGGCGTGGGGTATAAGATCGAGAAACAGTAAGGAGAATCCAGATGAGCCAGAATACACCGAGTTTTTTTCTGAAGCGTTTTTCCGGTTTTCTGCACTTTATCTTTGCCCTGATCGCGCTCACCGGAGTCGGGTTCATGTATCTGAACAGCAACTACGGCCGCGGACTGGACTGGATCGAGGATGAGACCTTCGACCAGTCTCCGGATTTTAATAAGAAGGTGCAGGCCGACATCGCCAGTATTTTCGACTATATCCAGTACCAGGAGCTTTTTGAGACCAATGGAGAGGTGGACTACAATAAAATGGTCCTGGACGTCTCCTCCGGCCCCGGCGGAGACAAGAGCTATACCCTCAACGACATCATCCTATACGGAAAGTCCCTGGGCTATTATATGGATGAGGCCGACAACTATGCCTTAAAGGGCGGGCCCGAAAACCTCAGCGCAGAGGATGAGGAGCAGTATTATGTGCGCTGGCGCTGCTATCAGTCCGAGGAGGAGCTGACGGGACCCGACCAGTCCTTTGCCACCCTGCCGGAGCTGACCTATGAGATCCTGAAGCGGTTCTCTTCCTATTACTCCATATATTCCCGGCTCATGTCGGATTTCACCAACTTTTATTTCCGTGTGGCTTTTTATTCCAAAAATGACGCCATCTATGAAATCCACACCAATGCGCCGGAAATGACCATCGACGACATGATGGCCATGGGAAAATATATCTATTATTCCGGGGATTCCAATGACCTGGCCGTAAGGACGAACTTTAATTCCACCTTTCCCAGTGTTCCGGCCCTCATGGCCAAGGCCAATCCCTACAACAGCTCCAACAACTATGTGGTCATCGGCCTGGACACCACCTACAAGGCCCTGGACGACTATGCCCATGCATATACCCAGTATAACAGCTCCAGGAAGACCTTCGTAAACGGACTCTACCTGGCCTCCATCGGCCTGGCCGGCTGCCTTCTGACCTTTGTTTTCCTTATGTTCGCCTCGGGCCATCCGGCTCTTGGGGACCGGTCCGTGGTCCTTTATCCCTTTGATAAGATCAAAACGGACCTGATGCTGCTGTTAATGGCCTTTGCTGCTTACATAAGCGCCGCCTTTCTGGCCCCTCTGGCATCAAAGCTCCTTCACCTTCTGGTGACGGAAGGCTACTGGGACCGCGCCAGCCGTCTCATGATGTTCGGAAGCCTGTATATGGTGGGGATCCTGACCTTTTTCAGCCTGGTCCGCCGTTATAAGGCAGAAAGCCTCTGGACCAACAGCCTCCTCCATGATCTGACGGAGACCCTTTCCGAAAGCACCTTCAAATACCGTCTGACCTTAAGCTTTGCGCTTTATCTGGCGGCCAATGTGTTTACGATCACCCTGGGGGCATTTTACCTCATCCAGAGCGAGGGAAGCGGGTTTACCTCTGTTCCCTTCCTGGCCGGTCTCTCCTTCTGGGTGGTGGGCAATCTGGTCGTATTCTATTTCCTGTACCGCAACGCAGTCCAGACCGATAAGCTCCACCAGGCCATCGACAAGCTGGCTTCCGGAGAGACCAGCTACAAGGTGGACGTTTCCCAGTTTTCCAGCCTGGAGGCGCAGCTGGCTGAGGGCTTAAACCGCATCAGCGACGGTCTGGAAACGGCTCTGGCCGAGCAGGTAAAAAGCGAGCGCTTAAAGGCAGACCTGATCACCAACGTATCCCACGATATTAAGACGCCGCTGACCTCCATCATCAACTATGTGGATCTCATCAAGCGCGAAAAGCCCCAGGATCCCACGATCCAGAAATATCTTGAGGTCCTGGACCAGAAATCCCAGCGTCTTAAGACGCTGACCGAGGATCTGGTGGAGGCCTCCAGGGCCAGCTCCGGAAATATCAAGCTGGATATGGCCAATATCGACATCGTGGAGCTGGTCCAGCAGACCAATGGTGAATTTGAGGAAAAATACGCCATCCGTCATCTGGACATCGTTACGACCCTCCCCAATGAGGTGATCCTCATTGAGGCCGACGGCAGACGGCTGTGGCGCGTACTGGAAAACCTGTACAACAACGCCTTTAAATACGCCATGGAAGGCACCCGCGTCTACGTGGGCATCGAGGACCGGGATTCCGAGGTCGTATTCTCCATTAAAAACGTTTCTGCCACGCCGTTAAACATCAGCCCCGACGAGCTGACCGAGCGCTTCGTCCGCGGCGATACGTCCCGTACCACCGAGGGAAGCGGACTGGGCCTTTCCATTGCCAAGGACCTGACCCAGCTCCAGGGCGGCCGGTTCGAGATCACCATTGACGGGGATCTGTTTAAGGCAGAGCTGACATTTGCCATTAAAAACTAGCCGGATCTGTATCTGTATTTCAAAAAAAGAGCTGCTGCCAGCAGAGGATCTTCAAAATCCCCCTGCCGCAGCAGCTCTCTTCTATATTGTTCTACCGGATATCCAGAATCAGCGAAGCCAGCAGCGCGATCCGCGGAATATACTGGCTGATCCGCAGGTATTCGCTTTCGGAATGAGCCCCGTCCCCCCAGCCTCCCAGGCCGTCCAGGGTGGGGATCCCCATGGCTGACACAGCGTTTCCATCGCTGCCCCCGCCTACGAACTGGTGGGAAAACGAAAGTCCCAGCTTCCTGCCGCATTCCTTCGCAGCCGCAAACAGCTCCATGTTCCCCTGGGTCTCCTCCATGGGAAGCTTCCCTTCCACGATCTCCACCTCCCTGGACGCACCAGGAACAGATATCGGCAATTCCAGGATCTCCCGTCGGATCCTCTGGCCCTCCTCCATAGATTTATAGCGGCAGTCCACGGAAAAGCTGGCCGCAGCCGGTACCACATTGACCTTCGTTCCTCCCTGGCATATGCCCACATTGACCGTAGTGCCGGCCTCATAATCCGTCAGTGCCTGGATCTTCAGGATCTCCGCAGCCATCTCCTGGATGGCGTTGATTCCCTCCTTATGGGCATTTCCCGCATGGGAGGCCTTCCCATGGATCGTCACATTGAATTTTATATTTCCCTTTCTTCCTGTCTTAAGATCCCCGTTTCCCACACAGGGCTCGCAGACCAGGGCCGCCCGGGCGTTTTCTGCCAGTCCGCAGATAATGTCCGAGGATTCATGGCTTCCCGTCTCCTCGTCTCCATTGAAAATAAAGACCAGCTTTCTCCCCGGATCGATCCCCAGCTCCTTATAGGCTCTGGCCGTCCATATGGCCGAGATAAGACCACTTTTCATATCCGAAACACCAGGGCCATACAGCCGGTCTCCCTCTGTGCGGTACTGAATGGCGCCGATCAGATGTACGGTATCATAATGGCCAATGATCAGGAGTTTTTCCTCTCCCTGTCCGAGCTCAAACCGCACCAGATCATGTCCTCCCTCCCGCTCATAGACCAGCGGCTCCTCTCCCGTCCGCTCCCGGATCAAAGCCTCCAGGACCTTCCTGGTTTCGGCCAGAGCCTCCAGATCCGATGTGCTGGCCTCTGCCTTCACCAGCCGCTCCAGATCCCCAAAGATCTCCGCCTCGTGATCCCTGAAATACTTTAAAAGTCTCTCCTCCATATGGATCCCTCCCTATATATTTAATTTTTACGCTTTTCTCCCTGGTCTGCAGATATTACCTTCACCCGCTTCCATTTTCCCGTCAGATACCAGCCAAAGGAAATGATATAGTTGGCCGCCCAGCCCATGGGAACGGCCATCCATGCCACCTGGATCCCGTAAACAGGGGCAAACACGTTGGTGACGATGACCCGGATGGACAAATTCACCAGATTGGCCGCCGTAAATGCCGCCACATCCCCAGCTCCCCGGAGAAGACCATCGGTAGTGGCCTTAAGGCCGATGAAGGCATAGAAAAAGGAAAGAAATTTCACGTAAGAAACGCCCACAGAATAGGCAGTGCTGCCGCCGCTCTCTAAAAACATGGACACAAACGCGCCGCCGAACAGCTGGTACATGATGCACAGACCCGCGCCCACAGTGAGCACGGTCACATAGCACATCTTATAGCCCTCCTTCACCCGGTCCAGCTTTCCAGCGCCAATATTCTGGGCCGTAAAGGTGGACATGGCATTTCCCATGGCCAGCATGGGAACGATGCTTAAGGACTCGATCCGGCTTCCTGCCGAATAGCCTGCCAGGGCCGCGGAGCCGAAGCTGTTGACCACCGACTGGACCAGAAGGATGCCCATATGGACGATGGACTGCTGGAGGGTGGAGGGAACGGCGATCTTCACCATGGACCGCATCATCCCGAAATCATAACAGCCATATTTTTCCTCTTCCTCATACCCCTTCAGCTTCCGCATCAGAAGGAAAAAGGAGAGTACCGCCGAGACGCCCTGGGCGATCAGCGTTGCCACCGCCACTCCACGGACTCCCTGATGGAAGCAGATCACGAACACCATATCCAGCGCAATGTTTAACAGGGAGGAGAAGATCAGAAGATACAGCGGTCTTTTGGAATCTCCCAGGGAATTAAAAATGGATGCCTGGACATTGTACATGAACAAAAACGGAATACCCAGAAAATAAATGGCCAGATACAGGGCTGCATCGGAAAAAATGTCCTCCGGCGTATTGACCCACGAAAGGATCTGATGGTTAAAAACAGCACCAACGGTCCCCAGGATCACAGAGATCACCAGGAAATTGATCATGGTCGTAAATACGGCTGTCTTCATTTTCCCTATCTTTCCCGCTCCCAGAAACTGGGAGATGATCACCGAGCTCCCGATTCCACCGCCGATGGCAATGGCGATGAACACGTTGGTGATGGCGTAGGACGCGCCCACGGCCGCCAGGGCATTTTCCCCGACGAAGCGGCCCACGATCACCGAGTCTGTGATATTGTAAAGCTGTTGGAACAGGTTGCCGAAGATCATGGGGAGGGCAAAAAATAAAAGCGCCTTCCCTGGATGATCTGTCAGCATGTCGTATCTCTTCTTTTTTGCTGTCTGATTTGCCGGCATGGTTTTCCACTCTTTCTATCTGTTTTTTCTGGCTGATGCCAGAGCCTGGCCAGGAGCCTGGCAGTTTCATTATAGCACTCTGGACCGGATCCTTCCAAGGGTTTCCTCTCAGAAAATCCAAATGTGAAAATCCCCAGGAAGTCCGCCAGCCCCCATATTGTGAAACCAGACCGGTCATGATATAATGCGTTACAAACAGATCCGATCGCCGCCAAAATCCGGCGCTTCATTCTCCCGGAGGGATACGGATCCCCCAAGAAAGGAATTTTCTGCCAATGATCGATTTCAATGAATATAAAAAATACTTTGACGATTATGCGGCCCGCTATGATCACACAGACGGCCGTGTTGCCCTTAAGATCGTCCATACCTATGCCGTCGTCTCCGTCATGGAGACCCTCTGCCGGCTGCGCTGCCTGCCGCCCCATACCGCCGGACTGGCCCTTTTATGCGCCCTGTTCCATGACATCGGCCGGTTTGAGCAGTTAAAACAGTACAACACCTTCTTGGACCATAAAAGCGTAAACCACGCATCCTTAAGCTGTAAGGTCCTGCGGGAAAACCATGTGCTGGACCGGCTGCCTGAGACAGACAGGGAAGCCGTCCTCACTGCCATCGAAAACCATAACAAGCTGAGGATCGATCCCACAGTGACGGCCGCAGCCTCTTCCTGTCCCGATGACGCCCAAAGTTTAGGAGCGCCTGGACCCTGCTGCTCCGCCGGAGAAGTCCTGGAGCTGTGCCGCCTCATCCGGGACGCTGATAAATGCGACATTTTCCGTGTCTTTGCCACCGACGACATGGCCGATGTGGTGGGGGCCTCCGAGGAAGAGATCTCCCGGGAAACCATCACCCCAGAGGTCATGGAGGCCCTCCGTGACCATGTTTCCGTGGACCGACGCGCCAGAAAGACCCACCTGGACCAGTGGATCGGCTTTTTATGCTTTGTTTTTGACTTAAACTACCGGGAAAGCATCCAGATCGTAAAAGAACAGGGGTATTATAAAAGGCCCTTTGAGCGGACAGATTTTAAGAATCCTGCTGCCAGAGCTCTGGTCCATGAAGCCCTGGGAACGGTGGACCTGTATATGGAGACCTTCGGACAGACCATCCCCGACGCTCTCCGGGAATTTTTCCAGGACCACCCGAAGATGGCTCTGGCTTTTTCCGGCGGGACTGACTCCGCCTATCTCCTATACGCGGCCAGGGCCTGCGGCTGCCATGTCCGGGCTTATTATGCAGCTTCCCCCTTCCAGCCGGCCTTTGAACTGGAGGACGCAAAAAAACTGGCCGTTTCCCTGAAAGCCCCGATGACCATACTCCCCTTAAACGTCCTGGAGCTGTCCGCAGTCCGGGAAAACCCCTCCGACCGCTGCTATCACTGTAAAAACGCCATCTTTTCAAGGATCCTGGAGGCGGCAGAAAAAGACGGCTTCCTGGAGGTCATGGACGGTACCAACGCCTCCGACGACGCCGGAGACCGGCCCGGGATGCGGGCCTTGCGGGAGCTCCGGGTCCTTTCTCCCCTGCGGATCTGCGGCGTCACCAAAAAGGCCCTGCGGGAATATTCCCGGAACGCGGGACTCTTTACCTGGAATAAGCCGGCCTATGCCTGCCTTGCCACCAGAGTCCCCACTGGCTGCTCCATCGACCAGGAGATCCTTAAAAAGATCGAGCGGGCGGAGACCTGCCTCACCAGGCTGGGATTTTCTGATTTCCGCGTCCGCGTCTGGAAGGATCCCGCAGGCCAGGATTCCTGGAACGCCAGGCTCCAGCTTACGGAATCCCAGTTTTCCCTTCTGTCCGAAAAACGCCTGGAGATCCTGGAGCTTTTAAAACCAGATTTCTCCCAGGTGCTCCTGGATCTTTCCGCCCGGTCTGTGACCATATAAAAGAGAAAGCAGATACAGCAAAGGCAGCCCGAAAGCCATCAGAGCTGCCTTTTTTCTGTATCCGCCTTTTCCTCATCTGTTCCGTAGTTCTCTCCGTAAAACCGGTTCAGCCAGTCCACTGCATTCCGGATCCCCTCGTTATCGAAGGAAAATTCCTGAAACGTCTTTTTTTCATCCTCTGTCACAGAAAAAATATATGGTCCCGGCCAGGCAGCGGCCTGAAGAATGTCGCCATTCTCTCCCGCTTCCTTCCGTATCATGAAATTCATTTCTTTCTCGCTTCCTGTAAACGTGTTTTTTTTCAGATATGGAATGGAGATCATCCCATCCAGATCGATCATATTCCCCGCCCCCTGTCTAAGTGCATTCAATCATGTCCTTCGGACATTATACCATCCTTTTTCCTTCCCCGCTATTGTAAAATCTGTGAATTCTTTATATACTTTATTTTATCAGAAAACATAAAATATAAGAAAGGAACACACAAATGAAACAATTTGTCAAAGACCTGGTCCACTCCTATGAAGAACAGTTAAAAGAGATCCGCCACCATCTCCATGAGAACCCGGAGCTTTCCTTTGAGGAATACAGGACTGCTGAGTACATCCGCAAGGCTCTGGAGTCCATGGGGATTGCCCTCCAGGACGGGATCACCGGCACCAGCACTGTGGGAATCCTAAAGGGCCGGGAGGCTGGTCCCTGCATCGCCTTCCGGGCAGATATCGACGCTCTTCCTGTGGAAGAAAACAACGATCTCCCCTATAAATCCAAAACGCCCGGCATCATGCACGCCTGCGGCCATGACACCCATGCCGCCTGTCTCTTAGTATTGGCCCGGATCTTATCTGAGCATCCGGATCTGGTAAAAGGAACTGTAAAATTCATCTTCCAGGCAGCGGAGGAAAAGCTTCCCGGCGGAGCAAAGGCCCTCTGCGCAGATCATGCCTTAGACGGCGTGGACATGGTATTCGGAATGCACAGCTCCTCCAACCATCCCCTGGGGACCATCACCTTAAGCCACAGCTCCAGCTCCGCGGCCATCGGTATTTATGAAGTAGCTATCCACGGCAAGGGAGGACACGGAAGCTCTCCCCACAACGCGAAAAACCCGGTTCCCGTGGCCTGTCTCCTGGCCTCTGCCTTAAACCAGATCCTGGCAGAAAAGAAGGCCCCCGCAGATACCGGAGTATTCACCGTCTCCTACATAAACGGCGGCCAGTACCCCAATATCATCACAGATACCGTTACCCTGGGCGGCAACATCCGTACCCAGGACAATGACCTGATCCAGCAGATCTTCGGCCACATTGATTCCATCAGCCACGGCATCTGCGAGGCCCACGGAATGACCTGCGACGTGACCACTACCCTGGGATACCCGGCCACCATCAATACGCCGGAATACGCAGATGTGATCGCAGATGCGGCAGATACCATGGGGTTCACACCGGTGGAGGAATCCGGTTCCCTGGGCGGGGAGGACTTCGCCTACTTCCTGATGGAAAAGCCCGGCGCATACTTCCATGTGGGTATGGCCGATCCGGACCGTCCCATCACCTCCAGCCCCCATCACAACTGCAGCTTCCAGCTGGATGAGCGCGGACTGGCCATTGCCCTGGAAATGGAGCTGGCTCTGTACTTAAAGCTCACAAAACAGGATGGGGAATAAAACGGAGGTCTGATACTTGTAATTTCCTTCAGATATGATATACTAAATGTAGAAAAGGGAAAGCCACAGAAGCGGCTTACCCCGAACAATGAATTACTACCCTAACGGGCGGCCGTCACATGTGCGAGATGTGGCGGCTACTTTTTTCCCTTAAAGACTGTATAGCACAGTCCCACAAGGGCGCATATGAATATTCCCGTCTGAATCATATCAGAATATGTAATATACATAAGCAACGCCCTCCTTTCCTCTTTGGTCTGGAGGGGTTATAGGCCCTCCGAATCATCAGAGGGTAAGCCGCCCTGGCTCTGTGGTTTCCCATATTGGTATTATATAATAGCGATATCTGGATGACAATCTTTATTTTTGTTTTATAATTCCCTTCCACCGCATGGCGATCCCCGCGGAGCGTTTTTTATGTCGTAGGACGGCACTTTCCTATGGCATAAAAGATGCTGCAAAGGGAATATAAAGCCTGCCCTTTGCAGCATCTTCCATTTCTTATTTCTACTTCCCTACGCCTTCCACTGCTTCTTTATCTCCTCAAATTCCTCATCTGAACAGTACACCGTATGCCCGGGAGCGATCTCATGGTAAGAAGGCTGGTTCCCATCCCCATACCGGTGCATTTCCGGATCATAATGGATCTTCTTCCGCTTTTTTTCATTGATGGGATCCGGCTCCGGGATGGCAGAAAGCAGGGCCCGGGTGTACGGATGCATGGGATTCTTAAATAATTCGTCGGAATCCGCCATCTCCACCAGCTTTCCATAATACATCACGCCGATCCGGTCAGAAAAGTACTTGACCACCGACAGGTTATGGGCAATGAAAAGAATGGTCAGCCCCATCTCCTCCTTCAGCTTGTTTAACAGATTGATGACCTGGGCCTGGACCGAAACGTCCAGGGCCGACACAGGCTCATCGGCGATCACCATCTGAGGCTTCACGATCAGCGCCCTGGCAATGCCGATCCTCTGCCTCTGGCCGCCGGAGAATTCGTGGGGGTACCGGGAGGCGTGCTCCGCCTGGAGTCCCACATGCTCCAGCATGGCCACCACCTGCCGATGCAGCTCCTCCGGATCCTTTACCCCGCGGATCTTTAAGCCCTCGGCAATGATCTCCTGGACTGTCATTCTGGGGTTTAAAGAGGCAATGGGATCCTGGAAGATCATGGCAATGTTGTCGGTGATATACTTTCTCAGGCTCTTATCCATCTTCCCGCTGATCTCTTTTCCGTCAAAGGACACGGTCCCGCTGGTGGGATCGTACAGACGGATGATGGTGCGGCCTGTGGTGGTCTTTCCGCAACCGGATTCCCCCACCAGCCCGAAGGTCTCTCCCCGCTCCACATAAAAGGAAACATCGTCCACAGCCTTCACCACCGAGGTTTTCCCGCGCTTTTTCGTGGTAAAGTGCATACTTAAGTGATCCACATCCAGGATATGGTCACGCTCTTTTCTGTTATCCGATTTCATATCCTGCCTCCTCCCTCATCCTGGCGATCCTGTGCTTTAAGATATCCGGCATCTCCACCTTGGGCGCGTCTGGATGGAGCAGCCAGGTGGCGGCATAATGGGTATCAGAGATCTTAAAATACGGCGGCTCCTTTTCAAAATCGATCTTCATGGCATACTTATTTCTGGCCGCAAAGGCATCTCCCTTGGGCGGATGCAGCATGTTGGGCGGCGCACCGGGGATAGCAAACAGTGTCTCCTCCGTGTGAAGGTCCGGCATAGCCGAAAGGAGCGCCCAGGTATAAGGATGGGCCGGCCGATAGAAAATATCCTCGCAGGTCCCCACTTCCACAATGCGTCCTGCATACATCACGCAGACCCGGTCCGCCATGTTGGCCACCACGCCCAGATCGTGGGTGATGAAGATCACCGAAAGATCCCTTTCCCGCTTCATATCGTTGATCAGCTCCAGGATCCTGGCCTGGATGGTCACATCCAGTGCTGTTGTCGGCTCATCACAGATCAGGATCTCCGGGTTGCTGGCCAGAGCGATGGCGATGACGATCCTCTGGCGCATACCGCCGGAAAACTGGAAAGGATAAGCGTCGTACCGCTCGGCGGCGTTGGGGATCCCCACAGCCTCCATAAGCTCAATGGCCCGGGCCTTGGCTTTGGACTTTTCAATGGCCTTGCTTAAGATCAGAGCCTCGGTGATCTGCTTTCCGATCTTCATAATGGGATTTAAGGCCGAAAGCGGGTCCTGGAATACCAGGGAGATCCGTTTTCCGCGGATCTTATAAAAATCGGCCTCCTTATACTTCGCCATATCCTGGCCCTGGTACATAATAGTGCCGCTGTCGATATGGCCGTTTTTGGCCAGGATCCCTAAGATCGCCTTGGTAGTCACGGATTTTCCAGAACCGGACTCCCCCACGATGGCCAGGGTCTCGCCCTTATACAGGTCAAAATTCACATCCCGCACCGCATGCACCTTTCCCGCAAAGGCATTGAAGGATACGGAAAGATCTTTTACGCTTAAAATTGGTTCCATACTTTTCTCTCCTTTCCTTATGCGCCCCGCTGGGTCGGATCAAAGGCGTCGCGCAGGCCGTTGGACAGCATGTTGAAGGCGATCATTAACAGCGAAATTACCACCGCCGGGAAAAATACCTGGTTGGGATACTGCTGCATCACCTTCTGGCCCTGGGATAAGAGAACGCCGATGGAGCTTTCCGGAGCACGGATCCCCAGTCCAATGTAAGCTAAGAAGGACTCGGTGAAAATAGCGCCCGGAATGGCGATCATGGCCCTGGTGATGATGGGGCCGATGGAGTTGGGAAGGATATGGCGGAAGATCAGAGCCATGTCCCTGACCCCCAGGGTCCTGGCCGCCAGCACATACTCGCTGCCCTTATAACGGTAAAACTGAGAGCGGATCATCCTGGCCGTTCCGATCCAGTTCTGGACCACCAGGCAGAGGATGATGGAAAGGATCCCCGTACCAAAGAACAGGATGAACAGAGTCACCACCACGATCTCCGGGAATGCACCGATGATCTCGGTGATACGCATCATGATCATATCCACCTTTCCGCCGTAATAGCCTGCAATGGAGCCGTATACAATACCGATGCACACGTTGCAGATCACGGAAATAAAGGCGATCAGCAGGGAGACCCTGGCGCCGCGCCACATGCGCACCCAGAGATCCCGGCCCAGATAGTCGGTCCCCATCCAGAAATACGTTCCGTCCTCCACGCCGGAATACTTATAATAATCCACCTTTATGTCGCACATTTCCACGCCCTGGACCATGCGGTGGTTGATGACCTTTAAGATACTGCCCTCCGGATACCGGGATGTATCCTCCAGAGAGTCCACCCGCCGGTTGGTGAGCCACCGGGTCCCGTCCAGAATGCCATAATTTTCCAGCACCGGCACCTTGGGCGGAAGATTGATGCGGTTCAGATCCTGGTCGTTGTAGTCCCAGCGGCTGAGGGCCGGGGCAAACACAGCGAACAGAAGAACGATCACGATCCCTATGAAGGCGATGATGGAAACCTTACTGCGGCAGAAGCGCAGCATGGCGTCCTTAAAGAAGCCGATGGGCTTATCCTGGAACTTTTCATCAGCGATCTCGCCCTCCATCTGGACAAACTCAAAGCTTTCCGGCTCCACCTGGTATTCAGGCAAATCGGAAGAATAAAATTTTGCCATTACTTCTTCCCTCCCATCCTCACACGCGGGTCAACAATGCCGTAAGACAGATCCACGATCAGAACCGTGATCAAAGAAACCAGCGAGTAAAAAATCAGTACTGCAAGGGTCACTGTATAATCCGGCGCGTTGACGGATTTTACCATGATTCCGCCCATGCCGGGGATCGAGAAGATCGTCTCGATCACCAGGCTTCCGCCCATGATGCTCGTGAACATGGGAACGATGATGTTCATTAACGGAAGCAGGGAGTTGCGGATCCCATGGTTTAAGGTAGCCTGCCGCTCCGTAAGGCCCTTGGTCTTGGCAAGGAGCATGAAGTCCGAATTGATGGTCTCGGCCAGCTCTGCCCTCAAATACCTGGTGACGCGGGCAATGGGGCCTAAGGACAGGGCGATGATGGGAAGTGCCAGACCATGGAACCTGGCCCAGCCAGTGGATGTGGCATCGAAGATGATCGGGAACAGCCCACCCTTAAACGCCACGAAATACTGGAGCAGCGTCGCAAAGATAAACGACGGCACGGAGATAAAGATGACCACCAGAAACGAGATCAGGTAGTCGGTGATGGAGTTTTTCCGTATGGCCGCCACGATCCCCAGGCCGATTCCCAGCGGCAGGGAGATCAGCAGCGAGAAGAAATTAATATATAACGTCACCGGGATCTTGGTCTTTATAATATCCCAGACCGGCACGTTAATGTTCATCTTAAGGGATGTCCCCCAGTCTCCCTCTAAGATCAGACCCTTTAAAAACAGGCCGTACTGGACGATGATCGGCTTATCAAGGTTATATTTTGCCTCCAGGGCCGCCCTCTGCTCATGGGTCATATCCACCGCATCATCAAAAATCCCCCCAGGCATGAGGCGGATCACCATGAATCCCACGGTCAGTATGATAAACATGGTCAGCAGCATGGCTAAAATTCGCTGGATCGTATACTTCGCCATAAGACATGTTCCTTTCCACATCAGATTAGAAAATGGGGATGCCGCAAAACAGCATCTTCGCAGCACCCCCATCCTGGTTCCTGTCAGTTATTCTGCAAACGATCAGTCCTTTGTACTGAGAATGTATCCAAAGCCATAGCCAGGGATATATTCGTCGCATACAAGATGGATCTTAGAGCTGATCAGATTGTAGGACGGAGCTTCATAGACCGGACAGGCCGCCACTTCATCCAGAACGATCTTTTCCATCTGTCTTGTGAGGTCCATGCGGTATGCAGGATCCAGCTTCGCTTCGATATCGTAGTTGGCCTTTTCCCAAAGGGCATCAAATTCGTCGTTGTAATATGGCTCGTTCTTATTGGAATACATGCTGCTGTAAACCTTAAGTCCGTTCCACGGAGCCGGAGTACTGGTGTTCCAGCCTCTCCACTGAAGCTCGAAGCTGTTGGGATCGCCTTCCTTCCAGCCCTTGATATAGCTGTTTAATACGGAAGTGGAGCCAGCCATCAATTCCAGAGTAAAGCTGTCGCCAAATACCTCTGGAAGAGATTTGTGCAGAAATTCAGAAGCTGCTTTATTATTGGCGCTGGTCTCGTTATACTGTAAGGTCAGGGTCAGACTTGTAAGACCGCATTCTTCCAGGGCCTTTTCATAATATTCCTTCGCCTTTGCCGGATCGTAGCCCAGATTGGGCTCTAAAAGAGCCTGAGATTCTTCCATGTCACGGTAGGTCTTTCCATCTAAGCCGAGACACTTGCTTGCTACCAGGTAATTGGCCGGGATCCCGTTTGTCATCTTGGCGATGCTTTCTCTGTCAACCGCATAGAATAATGCCTTACGGAAATTTAAATTTCCAAGAATCCCGTTGTTGTTGGTATTTCCATGGTTGATGGTAAGGGTCTGAATCGAAGTGGCCGGGGCTTTCTTGATGCTGGGATCATCGATATACTGCTCGATGGATTCCGGGCTTAAGGAAACCGCGTCCAGTTCGCCGTTTAAGTAAAGCTCCAGGGCTGTATTCCGGTCGCCCACGATCTTATAGTTGTAGCCATCCAGCTTGATCTTATCGCCCAGAACGAAATCCGGGTTCTTCTTCATATCGAACTGGGAGCCTGCGATCCACTGGTCCAGGATAAATGCGCCGCAGCTCATGTATTTTTCCCTGGTGGATCCGTAAGTGTTTGTGCTCCGGTCCTCGCTCATACATGCCTCATAAGTAGGCTCATGAACCAGGCAGGTCCATACATAGTTAAAATGTGACTTAATGTCTTCAGCCGTTACGGGAGCGTCCAGCTGGAGCTCCAGGGTATAGTCGTCGGCTTTTTTAATTCCTACGTCCTCCCAGGCAACAGTTCCGGCGTTCCCCTGGAGAGAATAATCCGATGCTTTGGTAATAGTGATATAGTCGCTGGCAAGCTGGGAGGCACGGCTGTTGACCATAATAGGATCCAGACACATCTTAAAGGAGTAGATCACATCGTCTACGTCAATGGCGTCTCCATTTTCCCACTTGGCATTTTCACGGATCTTGATATGCCATACCTTTCCTTCCTCATCCGCCTTCTCCGGCTCTTTTTCTGCCAGCTCCGGGAGGTACTCAAAGCTGGTCCCCTCCGCGTTGGGGTACTGGCGGTAAAGCTGGAGGGAAGTCCTGGCGATCACGTCGCCGGAAACGCTCATGGTATAAATATGCGGATTGATGGTATCCACATCCGTCGTCATATAGTCGTGGAAGATCTTCGGCCCGGACTCCTCCTGGGCTGCGGCCGTGGCATCCCCCGCCTCGGTCTGACCTGCGGCGGCTGTGGTCACCGGCTCATTGGAATCCCCGGGATTCTTCGGCTCGCTGCTGCACCCGGAAAGCAGGCCGGCTGCCATGGCACATGCCATCATTGCTGCTAATACTCTTTTCTTCATTCACTCATTCCTCCTTTTTTATTGCAGGGCTTCTGCCCATAAATAACGACTGGCGTTTCTTGACTTTCTTTCCAATCCAGGTATAATAGGACTCATAATCATTTTTAGAAACAAAGGACGGTGCATCTATGTCTTCACTTTCAGTCAAAAATCTGAAAAACTACGTGGTCCTGGGGATCGCCGTGGCTGCTGCCTACATTTTTTTCCAGAAGGACCAGATCTTCCTCTACCGGCTCATCGACGGCCTCTTCATCGGCGGCATGCTTCCAATGATCCTGGGCTGCTTCCGCCTGGCCAAATATGCCGGCTCCTTTGATCTGCTGGTTTATTCCCACAAAAAGCTGGCGCGCTCGGGGAAAAACTCTGATCTTGCACAGGATGAAAAGGATTCCAATGGTTCTGCCGCTCCTGCTCCCGAACAGCTCGGATCCTATTCTGACTATCTGACCCAGAAAAAACCGGCTGCCACCTATAAGGAGCCGCTTCTGGCCGGAGGCGTCTTTATCCTGGCCTCCCTGTTTCTGACCATTGCATTTTACTAAATGTGCATGACTCATTTATGTGTATTCTGTATATATTTGAGATATTTATTTGAGATTCATTGTGTTTATTATACAAATACATATATTGTGTGTCAAAGCAGAAACTGTTATTTTTCGTCCATATCGTAAATTATCAGACAAAATAAAGGGATTAGGTTTTTAAAGAAGTTTTCTCCTTCGTTTAAACAACCTAATCCCTTTTGTATTTTACTCTAACTGGAGTTCTCCTGTTTCTGTGATCTCACAGCCCCCTCTGGTGCGGTTCACCTTTATGAGTCCCTGCTCCGAAAGACTCTGAAGGATGCTCCGGATCTTTCCCTCCGCCACCTGGAGCCCTTCATTCTCCAAAATTTCCTGGAGACCGGCCCGCCCGGTCTTCGGATTCTGGGCCACCGTCTGTAAGACCCGTTTTTCCAGGGGAGAAAGCAGCGACGTTTTTTTCGCCATCTGAAGCCTTATGTAAGCCGGAAGATCCCGGATGGTCAGCTTTCCCTCCGAATGAAAACAGTAAACATACTTACAGAGGTTTTCGATCTCCTTTCCGTTGCCCGGCCATGAATACGCCGTCAGGCTGTTCCACAGCTCCTCGCTGCACATATCGGTCCAGCGCAGAGCTGAATTGTTGTAGATATTCCGTATAAAGTACTCAAATAAAAGCGGAATATCCTCGGGTCTCTGGCGGATGGGAAATGTCTCCAGGGATACCTCGCCGATCATATAAAAAAGAGACTTTAAAAACCTCCCCTCCTGGCACATGGTATAAAGATCCTCTTCCGTGGATGCGATAAACCGCACGTCGGGCATCTGGTCCATCATATTTAAAAATTCCTTCTGCATCGATATCGACATACAGTGAATACCATTCAGATACAGGGTCCCGCCCTCTGCCCGATTTAAGATCCCCTCCCGGCCGTCTCCGGGAAACAGCTCCTCCATAATCTGCCCTTCACTCAAGACCGTCAGATTCAGCTTCATAAAGGGCTCTGCACTTCTCCTGGAATTATTGTGGATGGCCTGGGCCAACACCTCTCTTCCTGTACCCGGCTCCCCGGAGATCAGCACCCGGTAATCCGTTAAGGAGATCCGTCTGGCCGCCTCCACCATGCGCAGAGAGCGGCTGTTGGCCGTCCGGTAATCATCAAAGCGGAAGTAGGCCCCTTCTCTCTTTATAACGTTTCCTTCCGTATCCCCCTCTGGAGCCGGTCTTTCCAGGGCCGGCTGGTCCATATGGCAGTGGATCATGGTCAGTCTCCGGTGGTTCATGTCCCGGATCTCCTGGACTGTCAGCTTCAGAGGCTCCTCCTTACCCCTGCAGACCAGGAAAAATGGGGAACGCTGGTCCTGGGACCTTTTTGCAATGCCGTCCAGCTCCGGGACCGCCTCCTTAAGGAGCGTACCCACCAGGTGGGATCTGGGAATATCCAGGGCCTCCTTAAACTGCTTATTGATCATCTGGATCTTCCCCTCATCGTCTATGATACAGATGCCCGTATCAATGTTGCTGATGATGCTCTGGGTAATGAACTTCGTGTTAGTGGCCTGGCTCAGCTGGTGATTGGATATTTTCAAAAGCTGCACAAACTGGTTGATATAATTTAAGGACACCACATCCGCCAGGCTTAAAGGCAGATGGAAAAATGAGGCGATCTCCGAGATCGTCGAAATATCGGCGATCCGGATCCCGATGTCCACCAGCGTCTGGACGTTCCTGGGAGCCAGCTTATTTTCTCCCACCGTCACCGCATACTGGATCCCGGGATCCGTCTCCGGGCAGCCCGGATAATAGGGAATGAAACGGTACTGGGTGATCCCCAGTGTGTACAGAAGCTGTATGCTGTCCTTTGCCGAGCGCTCCGAATCATTGACCAGATACACCTCCGAATTGGACGGGATCGAAAGGATCCTGTTTAAATACGTATGGTTAAAGGTCCGGATACAGATCAGATACCGGATCTTCGGCGTCATGAGAGGCTCCGCGATCCTGGCCGCGGATCTGGAGCTGAACAGTACCAGATCCGCCTTTTCCATCCGTTCCGTATCCACATCTGCCGCAAGGCAGGTTTCCAGATGGATATATTTACTAAATATATGATTTAAATAGGACCGCATTCCTACATTTGTCGTTGAGCTCTGAGATACGATCAGCATTGTGGGCTTTTCCACCTTATACCCCCCCCCCTGTATTTTTCATTCAATTCCATTATAGTCGCTCATATACAGAAAAACAACCAGATCTCCCAGTCCTATATATTTTTTTATTTTTCCTCCCTATGTTCCATAATTTCTTTGACATTTTCACAAAAAATTTGTACAATAGTACTGATTTAGAGCTATGATCTAAGAAAGGAGCGTGCTTTTCAATTGCTGCTGATCAAAAATGGAAATTTAATCACCATGGCCGGTATGTATGAGCAGACCGGCGATATCCTGATCGACGACGGAAAGATCGTAAAGGTCGGCCAGGTGGGAGAGGTGCCGGAGGACTGCCAGATCATCGATGCCGCCGGACGCACCGTCACTCCCGGTCTTGTGGACCCCCACTGCCATGCAGGTCTATGGGGAACCGCCTGCCGCGAGGAAATGGACGGAAATGAGTATACGGAGCCGGTCCTTCCGGGACTGCGGGGCTTAGATGCCATCAACCCAGAGGATGCCACCTTTGACGCGGCTCTCCGCCAGGGGATCACCACCGTTGTGACCGGTCCCGGAAGCTCCAACATCGTCGGTGGAACCTTCTTAGCCATCAAGACCGCCGGCGAAGATATGGAGTCCCGTGTCATCTGCCCGGAGCTGGCCATGAAAATGGCTCTGGGAGAGAACCCAAAGATGACCTTCGGAAACCGTGGAAAGGCTCCCAGAACACGGATGATGAGCGCCGCCCTTATGCGGGAGGAGCTTTTTAAGGCAAAGGAATATTATGAAAACTATAAGCTCCATGGCCAGGAGCCGGATTTCCCGTTCGACTTCCACCTGCACTCCTTAATGCGGGTATTTGAAGGAATGCGGGTCAAGATCCATGCCCATCAGGCAGACGATATCCAGACTGCTGTCCGCGTGGCCAATGAATTCGGCCTTCATTACTCCATCGAGCATTGTACCGAAGGATGGATGATCCCGGAATTCTTAAAGAAAAACAACGCCGAGTGCCTGCTGGGCCCCACCGTCGGCGGCAAGAGCAAGATCGAATGCCAGAACCGCTCCTATGAGGCTGGACGGATCCTGGAGGAGGCCGGAGTCACCTTCGCCCTGATCACCGACGCTCCCTTCGTTCCCATTGAGGACCAGCTCCTCCAGGTCATCCTTTATGTGAAAAACGGAATGTCCAGGGAAATGGGAATCCGCAGCGTGACCTTAAACGCGGCAAAGATCACAGATATCGACTCCAGAGTCGGAAGCATCGAGCCCGGTAAGGACGCTGACATCGTCATCTGGGATGTGGAACCGTTAGACACCATGTACCAGGCCGGTATCGTCCTCATCGACGGAAAGATCGCATATGAAAGAAAGGCAGGTGAACGCAATGTTGATTATCAAAAACTGTAATCTGATCAACATGGCCGGAATCTACAAAGAGAAAGAGGATCTGGTGGTAAAGGACGGAAAGGTCCTTGATATCTGCGACGACGCCTGCCAGAAATACGGCCAGGGCAACGTGATCATCGACGCCTGCGGAAACTATGTGACTCCCGGTATCGTCGAGCCCCACTGCTCCCTTGGCGTCAAAGAAGAGGTCTTCCGGTTTGAGGGCAATGACGCCGACGAGACCACCGATCCCATCTTACCTCAGGTGCGGGCCATGGACGCCATCAATCCCAGAGACGAGGGCTTTAAAATGGCTCTGGCCGGAGGCGTGACCACAGCCGTTACCTGTCCGGGCAACGCAAACCCCATCGGCGGAACCTGCGCAGCCATCAAAACCACTGGCAATACGGTGGAGGAAATGGTCATGGTGCCTGAGATCGCCATTAAAATGTGCCTCACTGACGGAGTGAAAAATACATACGGCGGAAAGAGATCGCCCATGACAAGACTTGGCACGGCAGCCCTGATCCGCGAGGCTCTGATGAAGGCGAAACGCTATCATGAACAGTGGACCGCTTCCCAGAAGGATCCGGCAAATAAGCCGCCGAAATTCGATATGAAGCTCCACTCCCTGATGCGCGTATTCGACGGAATGCCCGTAAAATTCATCGCCAAACGCGGCCATGACATGATGACTGCCGTGCGCATCGCCGAGGAATTCGGCCTCACCTATACAGTAGAGAACTGTGTGGACGCCTGGAGGATCACAAAGGATCTGAAGAAGCACAACGTCCGCTGCGTGCTGGGACCGGTCTACGGAGAAAAGAACAGTGAAAACCGTTACCGGGATCCCATTGCAGGCTCTGTTCTGGAAGAAAACGGCATCGAATTTGCCGCCACCACCGGCCATCCGGAAATGAACGTGGAGCTCTCCATGGTCCAGATGACGCTGATGGTGAAAAAGGGATTAAATCCCATGACAGCCCTGGAGGCCGTGACCATCAACGCAGCCCGCGCCTGCGGCCTGGAGGACCGGGTAGGAAGCTTAGAGCCCGGTAAGGACGCCGACATCGTCATCTGGGACGGCGACCCCTTTAACTTCTATACATCGGCTGCCACCGTCCTCATTGAAGGAAATGTGGTCTACCAGAAACAGCAGTAAAATTTCCATAAAAAACGCTCCGGGATCTGGCTGCCCTTGCGGCGCCTTTGTCCCGGAGCGTTCTTCTTTTTTATAGATCCCTGGCCGCCGGAAAACCATAGGCCGTCTCCGCACTCATAACAGCCCGGAGAATGGCTTCCGACATGACCTGAGCCGCCAGAGTACCCACCATGTCCAGATCCGCCTCCAGCGTCCCTGTGGACAGGGCATAGATACTGTCACCATCTGCCGTCGTATGGACCGGACGGATGGAACGGGCATAGCCGTTGTGGGTCATGGACGCGATCTTACAAAGCTGGGTCTTGTGGAAGGCCGCATTGGTGATGACCGCGCCGATGGTGGTGTTGGCCACAAACTTATTTTTTACCACCTCATAGCTCTTATAGACCTCGTCCTCGGTACAAAGGAAGGACTTTTTATCCTTTTCCAGAAGTCCGGCAACCTTCTTACCATTCTTCCAGTCATAAATATCTCCCAGAGCGTTGACCGCCACAATGGCTCCCACCTGCAGCTCTCCGATCTGTACCGCGTAGCTTCCGATCCCCGACTTCATACAGAACTCCGGTCCGTAAAGCTTTCCCACAGTGGCTCCGGTCCCGGCACCGAAATTCCCGTCCCGGTAATTGCCCTCTTCCGCATTCTCACAGGCCGCATAGCCCATGGCCTTGTCCGGCCGGACCCGGTGATCTCCCACCATCAGATCGAACAGGCAGGATTCGCACACCAGGGGAACCTTTGTGATCCCCACATCGAAGCCGATATTCCGCTCCTCCAGATACTCCATTACGCCTCCGGCCGCATCCAACCCAAAGGCGCTGCCTCCGGACAGCAGCACCGCATGGATCGACTCTGCCGCCGCTGTGGGCTTCAAGAGCTCCGTTTCCCGGGACGCCGGACCGCCTCCCCGGACATCCAGCCCCGCTGCCATGCCCTGCTCACAGAGGATCACCGTGCAGCCGGTGGCGGCGTCTTTGTTTTCTGCACTTCCGATCTTTATGTTTTCCAGCTCCTGGATCTTTATTTCTTTCATTTGGGGGACTCCTTTCCTGTTATAAAACACTGGCCTGTAAATCAGTATTCTCCTTCTGACAGTTTCTGTTCAAAAATAGTTTCCTCTATTACCCGGATACATTCGTCTGTGTCCTTCTTTATATCGCTTCCCCAGAATCGTATCACTGTCCATCCCATGTACAGAAGCTTTTTGTTGATTTCATCGTCCCGTTCACGATTTCTGGAAATTTTACTGATCCAGAATTCGCTGTTATTACTTTTCTCCAGACGTGGTCTGAGCACCTCCCAGTCCTTTCCATGAAAAAATTCCCCGTCACAGAAGATTGCAATTTTATATCTGGTAAGGGCAATATCCGGAGTACCTGGGATTGATTTATAATGTTTCCGGTATCTGTATCCTCTTTTCCATAAAGCCTTTCTTAAGATAATTTCAATCTTTGTATCCTTTCCCCGGATATGCTGCATATTTTTCCGGCGCTGTTCCGGCGTTAATACATCGGGCATTTTAATCCCTTCCTTTCACAGCCTCTGAGATACATTCTGCCAGACGGAAGATTTCATTTGAATCCTCTCTTACGGTGATTTGCATTAAGTGCCTGACATCTATAAGAATTCCCTGGATACGTTCATATGGCTTATTATTTTCCTTCCAGTTTCCCGTTGCCTCGCCAACATGGAAAACAGTTTTCTCATTGCATAGTTCCCCCTGCGAATCAAATGGCATAAGAAACGCATTATAAACCGTACCCTCTCCTAAAATTTGATTTGCTGCATATTCACCATAAGTGATCTGTTTATTTATGGATGCTGATTCTGGAAGATCCTTCAGATATCCTGTCATACCATACTTGTAGTACTTTGCGTCCAGAACATAGATATCCTTTCCATAAAGCATAATTGTATCTGGCTCCAGGGACGCATTATCATGACTTTTCCCATTGACATTCCAGGCTGTCCGCGGAAAATAGGCCGCTTTCTTTTTTATTCCATATACTCTGTCAATCAGAGCTTCCCAGACATATTCAAACCGGTAGGTTCCATACTTATATTCAAGAGGTGCATCATCATCCTGCATATGATCAATAATCTGAATCATTGCATGGAACAGGATTTTATTCCTGTCATTAAATGTTCTCCCCAGTTTTTCTTTCAATACCGCACGGAACAATTTCTCATTCCGTTTTAATCGCGGTTTCTGGGGTCTGAAGTCTGTAAACAGCCATCCTATTTTCTCAAAACTTTCCGCAACACAATACTCATGAATCAGAGTGAGTATCGAATTTTCGCTGACCGTGTTTCTTCTTGTTACAAAATCAAGATAGAATACCTCATCATTCTGTATGACTGGCCGCTGCGTTTTTATTGTCCTGGCCCAGCTGATCTTTCCTTTTCTGGAAACGTTATATTCAACCTCCCGCTCATGATAATACCCTCTTTCAAAATAGTCCGATATTACAGTAAGATAAGACTGGATTGGAAAGCCTGTCTGGTCGCAGTTTTCGGCGGAATTCCTGATTCCGGATTCCTTGTGGCCTACGGTTTCTCCAATTGTCGCTATAAGAAGCAGGATATCTTTTCTGAGTCCTCTGTCCTCCTCTGATATATGGAATCCAAGCGGAAAATGCACACTGAAATCGCCCTTATCGCAAATAATACCGACAAAAGTATCTGCCTCTCTGTTTGTATTCACATGGCATTTATCCCTAATATTATACTCTGACATATTTCCTTACCGCCGCTCTACTGCTCTGGCTCACCTGCTGAATCAGTTTTATCAGATACAGCTTCTCCATTTTTCATCCTGTCTGACATTTTCTGATAAACATCGTTCTTAAGCACTGCCCTAAGAGGATCCCCTAAAGCATCCTGGTATGATTCAAGCACCTTCTCCAGAGAAGTCATCTGTTTATCGAAAACAGCCTGTTTATCCATTCGGAACGCGTCATCCCACAGATACTTAAGAACTTTTTCTGAAAACCGCTCTGTCCCAAGCTCATTCACATTTGCAAAATAGGCTCCCAGACGCTTATCTCCAGAGCCCATCAGCTCCGTATTAATCTCTGTGATAATCTCATTGACAACCATCGCAAATGACCCCCAGTTGATTTCTGATCCCTCTATCATATCTTCGGCATGCCTGTCACTAAATCGGTTTGGAACATGCCTCATATCCCACCTTCTCTGGAATGCAGTATCAAGAGTAAATACATTCTGGTCTGATGTATTCATAGTAGCAAGCAGGGTCAGGTTAGCAGGAATCCGCACCGGATGTCCGGAATCTCCATCGTAAACTTCCCTGGCTATATCATAATTGGAAATCCCATATTCACTTTCCCCTTCCTCTCCAGGATATTTCCGGGCATCCTTTCTGTCAAGAAGCTGGAAAATCTCACCAAAAATAGCAGGGGCATTTCCTCTGTTGATCTCTTCAATAATAAGATAGTACATGGTCTCCGGATCATGATAAGCCCTTTTCATGATCTTTGTAAAGGGGCCTGGCGTAAACGCATATTCCAGCTTGTTTTCCTCATTAAGTCTTGGCATGATCTGGCCGACAAAATCTGAATATGAATAATCCGGATGAAATACCACCCGTTCCATCACCGCTTCATCTGAGCATATTTTACTGATTTCATAACTTTTTCCGCTCCCTGGAACACCATAATACAGAATATTTGTTCCAATCTTTTCCCTGTCCCGGCTACCAGCAGGTACAAGCTCCGCAACGTTTACCTTTGTATTTGTTCCATCCTTATAAAATTTATTATTCAGACGATCAAGCCTGTCCTTAAATTCCGTGGTTTTTCTTATCCCATAGCAGTCATAATCCAGCTTTTCACGGTGCTTAAGAATTACCATATAATCACCGGCATGTAAAAGTCTGCGGAATGCTACAAAAGCAGGATCATCAATGGATGTAAGGGACAACTGTACCTGGTCTGTCTGCGACTTTCTCCGGCTTCTCACGATACTGGCCCTGGCCTGGATCATTGCACCACCATCAAAACGCATGCCCTCCGGTATATGGCCCTGGCCCGCAAGAGCTTCCACATTACTTCTGTAAAGCCTCAGTGGAATCTGGGTGATAAAATATTTTTTCAGCTGCTCGTCGCGCACATCGTATGCACAGTTAAAATATCCGTCAGCCATAAGATACGGAAAAATATCCATCTGCTCTCCAGTGATTGCAATATGCGTCTGGTTTGTAGTCCGCCCCTCATCCAGGGTATTCGAGGCTTCCAGCCTCTTTACGGCAATTCCATCATATTTCCTTCCTGCCGTTTCTGGAAGTACTTCATTTATGATTGATACTGCTTCCTTAAAATCCATTACCCAACACTCCCATTTATGTATTTTTTAACCACATGGGCAATTGCCCTGCCCAGTAATGGGGGAACGGAATTCCCAATCTGCATGTATGTCTTGGTGTACGCTCCTCTGAAATAGTAATCATCCGGATAAGACTGTACCCTCGCGGCCTCGCGCGGTGTAAGTCCCCTTGCCTGTGTAGGATGAATATACATATTACAGTCAAACTTCATATGTGCTGTAATCGTCTTACATACTTTCTTTTCTTCAAGCTTGAAATATTTGTCTTTAAAAATCCCATTGCGTCTAGCATAAGGCATAATATCCGCAATCTTAGGATCATCCGACCTGTCTCCCTGGTACAGTCTTCCAAAAATTTCTATATCCCTGTCATTATTATATCTTGCCTTATGATTCAGTGTCAGCGGACATCTTCTGCCCTGGTTGATATAATCAATATACTCGTTTGATTCCCTGGACAGACTTCCTTCAATTCTGTATCCGGAAGCTTCGCTTCCCTGTTCTGTGGAATTTTTAACCCTGGAAGCCTGTAAAGGCCTTAATCCATATATGGCGTCCCCAAGAACATACTCTGGGATATTCTTTGATCGTTCAAAGATTTCCTCGAATATTCTTTCATTATCCACGCCCATACGGTTTCCAATATATATAAGACGCTCCCTGTTCTGCGGCACGCCAAAATCCTTCGCATTCAAGATATGGCACTCAACCGTATACCCGATTCCTTTGAAATCCTCTTTCACCTGGTCTGCCACAGAAAGCATCCCCTTAACATTTTCCATTACAAAAAAAGGTGGATCCACCCGTTTAACCACTTCCAGATAACTTTTATAGAGATAGTTTCTTGGATCGTCTATCAGTCTCTGCCTGTTTGCCATGCTGAATCCTTGACAGGGAGGCCCTCCGACAACAATGTCTACTCTTCTGTCTTTTAAAAGCTCCTCCAGGTGATCCATAACTTCCCTTATATCCCCCTGTACAATATGGTCTCTCGGAGTTTCCGGATGATTATGGGCATAAGTATCAACACAGCAGGCTTCTATATCGTTGGCAAGTACGGTGACAAAGCCCTCCTGTGAAAATCCCAGTGAAAGACCTCCAGCTCCACAAAACAGATCCACCATCTGAAGGGCATTCCTATCAGCCCTCTCTCTTGCTGTTTTTATGTAGGAATTACAGTATTTTCTTACAATACACCCATTGCAATCACCGCTTTCCAGGCAAACCGCTGCAAGTCTTCCGAAAGCGTCCTGAAGTCCTTTATCCGTCTTGATCTTCTCAAGGATCGCATCTGCCCTTTCCTTAAGAAACAGCTCGTCCACCGGCACCGTAAATCTTGCCAGACAATCTGCATAATCAGCCAGGCTTTCTGGCAGTGCTCCGTGAATAAAGGATACAATTTCATTTATATCATTCTGATAGTCCATCAGTCATTCCACTCTCCTATATTCTGCAGACTTTCTTTCACTGCCACTGCAACCGCTCTGGATACATTTACGGTTACTGCATTTCCGAACTGCTTATATGCCTGGCAGTCAGACACTGGAATCATAAAATCATCTGAAAATCCCTGCAGTCTTGCACACTCCCGCGGGGTTAGTCTCCGAATTCTGCCCTTCTGGGTAACATAATTATCCTGACACGCCCGATGCATTTTTGCCATCGTCGCACACAAAGGTCTTGCTACCTTAAGATCGATCTCCGATTTAGCCTTATATCCTCCCGTACCATTCGAAAGGATGGTAGGAAGTATTTTTTCAGATAGGAAATACTTCTGGTCCACATCCTGCTCCAGAATATCCTGCAGAGTCCTATCCAGATTTTCCTTTTCCGGGAACGTAAATTCAGCATTTTTATTTGCGAAACACACAATATAGGTTCTGTTTCTTGTCTGCGGAACTCCATGTTCAGCTGAATTTAGGATATCACTGTATACCTTATAGCCAAGATCCTCTTCCAGAATCCTTTTAATTGTCGCAAAAGTCCGTCCCTGGTCGTGGGTTTTTAAAGCCTTAACATTTTCCAGGATTACCGCCGCAGGCTTATGTCCCCTGTCGATTTTTTCTTTAATAATTTCTGCTATTCTGAAAAATAAAGTTCCCCGGGCATCTTCAAACCCTCTCTGTTCTCCCATCATACTGAATGGCTGGCAGGGAAATCCACCAATAAGGATTTCGGCATCGGGAATATCCCTCAATGGGATTTCATTGATATCCCCAAAAACTATCTCATTTTCGTAATTCGCTTTATATGTCTGGACTGCATATTTATCAAAATCATTGGCCCAGATAACAGAATAACCAGCTTCTTCAAAGCCCTTATCCAGACCTCCTATTCCGCTGAAGAGAGAAACCACCCTCATTACAGCTCCTCCTTTTTATACATTTTTATATATTCACGGATGTACTGATACAGCTGGTTAGAGGCAGTACGCCCTTCTTCATAGCAGATGGCCATAAATTCGTCCTTTACATCCGGCTCCAGCGCAATTTCTATTTTAGCCGTTTTACGGCGGCCTGCAGGCCTCCCGCAACTTTTGCTATCCTTCTCTGCATTCATGTCCAATACACCTCCATATCTTTCATTATTATAACCATTTTTTTTCAGGGTGTAAACATGATATTTTTAGTCCACCGACACCAGCCCGAGCGGATACGAAATGTACTCAGCGAAAGAATGACGGTTTATATGAATCATAATATAGGCGGGATCCCATCAGAATAAACCCATACATACTGCACCTTATCCATAAAAATGTGGGGGATGAAATCCCCCACTCCTGCTGCACAACCCCAGACTATTCCATCTCTCCCAGCATCTTCTCCGCATCATCCGCTGCCTTTACCTTATCGTTGGCGCGGATGATGATGCCGTCCTCATCGATGAGATAGGTGGTGCGGACCACGCCCATGGACACCTTCCCGTAATTCTTCTTTTCCTTCCACACATCATAGGCCTCGATGACCGTCCGCTCCGGATCGGAAAGCAGAGTGAACGCCAGGCCATATTTCTCCTCAAACCTTTTATGGGAGGCCACAGAGTCCTTGCTGACTCCCAGTATCACCGCGCCCTTCTCCATAAATTGCGGATAGCGCTCCGAATAGCCGCAGGCCTGCTTCGTACATCCCGGAGTATTATCCTTGGGATAAAAATACAGGATCACCTTTTTTCCTTTGTAATCCTCCAGTCTGTGCATGACTCCGTTCTGGTCCGGCAGCTCAAACGCCGGCGCTTTTGTTCCTGTTTCCAGCATTGCAGATCCCTCCTTGTGATTTCTCTTATCCACTATTTTAATCCATAACAGGCAGTTTTTCCACCGTTTTAAAGCAAACTTTCCTCCAGTCCCCGCCGGAGCGTATCACAGAAGCGTTCTTCAATAACTGTACATTTCTTCCAGCATTTGGTATAATGCTCTTTAAACCTTTGAGAAATGAGATGATACCTTGCCTGTATAAGCCTGAACACAGAAAATTACATTCAAAGAGGTGTCGTATGATCACAGAAAAGAAAGAAAAACAGATTTTAATGATGTCCTTTTTTTCGGGACTCCTGTTTGCCATTGCAGAATTTATTTTTTCCATATACAGCCATTCCCAGTCTGCACTGACGGACGCTGTATATGATGCGTCGGAGCTGGTCTTCATTGCCCTGCTCCTATTCCTGACGCCCCTGTTTCATAAGCCTGTATCGGAAAAGCATCCCTATGGGTATTTCCAGCTGGAATCCATATTTGTCATAATCAAAGGCGTTATGATGCTGTCCGTGACCATGGGCGTGTCTGCGGAGGTTCTGGATTCCGCTTTATCCGGCGGTAATCCCATAAACAACGCCCAGGTCTCCCTTTTCCAGTTCTGCCTCGGCGCAGCCAGCATCATCATTTTTCTTCTGATGAAGCGGCTGAACCGGAACCTGTCCTCGCCCACCATCACCGCAGAACTTCTGGGATGGAAACTGGATATTGTATACAGTCTGGGCATGTCCCTGGCCTTTTTCCTGTCCCGTTATCTGGAAAAAACACCTCTAGGATTTATCACCCCGTATTTTGACCAGATCGTGGCCGTCCTTGTTATGGTATTCATGCTTCCAGAAAGCATCAAGGTTCTGTGGAGCGCCGTCCGGGATATATTCCTATTCTCACCAGACGAGGAATTTATAAACGAGATCAAGGCCCTCTGCGGACCGGTCCTGGAGCAATACCGCTTCTCCCCGGTTTTCTTCGATATCACGCGGACCGGGCGGCATCTGTGGGTCGCCATATATTTTAAGATCGAAACCGGCAGCCTGAAGGTCCAGGACCTGTCCGACGCCCTGGATTCCTTAAATGAAAAGGCCCGGGAAAAATTCCAGGAATGCACCTGTGAGCTGATCCTGGTTCCTTAATCAAAAAATATTCAAAATCCCCCTTGACTATACTGTTACTGTACGGTTTATGATAAAAACATACCGTAACATACAAGGAGGATTTTTATTTATGTCCGGTGAAAATGCATATCAACAGCCCGTTACCCTGAAAAACGTGCTGATGTTTTCCGTCCCTACCATCGTTATGACCGTGTTCATGTCCTTTTATACTATGGTGGACGGCCTGTTTGTATCTAACCTCATAGGAACTGATGCCTTATCCGCCGTCAATCTGACAGCGCCTGTGATCTCACTGGTCACAGCCATCTCCACCATGCTGGCCACTGGAGGGAGCGCCGTCATCATGCGGAAGGCCGGACAGCAGAAAGCCCAGGAAGCCAACGAGGACTTCACCTTTCTGATCGCTGTAAACGTGGCGGTGGGACTCATCATGTCCGGCCTGGGATATCTGATCATGGACCGCCTTTTTGAACGCATGAGCCTGTCCCCTGCCGTGGCCCACTACTGCCGCATCTATCTGAGCCGTTATCTGATCTTTACGGTTCCGATCCTTCTGATGAACAATTTCACCTTGTACATGATCGCCGCCGGAAAGTCCGCTCTTTCCATGGTCTGTTCCATTACGGGAGGAATTTTGAATATAGTCCTGGACTATGTCTTCATCTCCATATTGGATATGGGAATCGCCGGGGCAGCCATTGCCACAGGGCTGGGGTACTCCGTGACAGCAGTGGCCGGTCTTGTGATCTTTTCCAAAAAAGACTGCCTGCTCCATTTTGTAAAGCCCGTGTGCAGGATCCGGACCCTGGTAAGCGCTGCTTCCAACGGAAGCTCGGAAATGGCGGCAGCTCTGGTGACTGGCATCGTCACCATGATGTTCAACTGGACCATGCTGAAATATGTGGGAGAAAACGGTGTGGCGGCCATAACCATCATCATGTACGTCCTGATGTTCGCCACATCCCTGTATACCGGCTATTCCTATGGCGTAGCACCCATGATCAGCTTCTATTATGGCGAGCAGAACCAGGATAAATTAAAGAAGCTGATCCGTCTCAGCATGAAGATCATCGGTTTCATTGGAGCGGCTGCTCTGATGATCTCCCTGGCGGTCACAGAGCCTCTGGTGGCCATCTTCGCCCGGCCAGACAATCCCGTTTATGGGCTGGCGGTAACAGGAAACCGAATCTGCTCATCCGCCCTTGTCTTCATCGGCTTTAACGTATTTGCCAGCGGCATGTTCACGGCCCTGTCCAACGGCCTGGTTTCCGCAGTCCTGGCCTTTTCCCGCTCCTTTGTGTTCATGGTGGCCGCCATGCTGATCCTTCCGGCCATCCTCGGTGTCACAGGCGCATGGCTGGCGACTCCGGCCGCTGAAGCCGCGGCGTTCTTACTGTCCGCTGTTATGTTTATAAAATACAGGAGAAAGTATCAGTATTAGGAAATGAGGCTGCCAGCAGGCCGGGGATCCTAAGTCAGGGTCCTGGCCTGCCGGAAGCCTCTCATGTTCAGGAAACTATATTATGTACAATATTTTTCTATGCTTTCATTATTTCCGACTGGATCTCATCTCTAAAACGCTTAGGTCCAATGATCTCACACCTGTTAATATGGCTCATGATCCATACCCGCATGACCGATGGAATAGCATTTACTCTTACTGCCATACTTTTATGATCTTTTCTGAAGACGACCGCATGACTGCCAAATTCTTCTGCTAGTTCCTGCCACAGATCCGGGTCACACTCTATCTCATATTTTTCTTCCATCTCTCCATTCTGATAGATCCATTTTTTAGCATACTGCCCCGGATTCAGACCTCCAAAGATCATATCTACTCCGCGTTCCAAAATAGTAATATCTTTCATATGATCAATTCTGAAATGTTCCAACTGTTCAGAATGTTCTCTCTTTGCCAGAATATAATAATATCCTTTTGCCCATATGGTCGCATAGGGGCTGAATACGATCGTTCCATGTGGAATTGAAAACGATATGATTATGCACGTGAGCTCAATCCGTGTGCGTCGCCACAATAAAGGCATACTTTCCTTTGGTAAACCGAAGTGCCAGCTTATGTCCCAATCGGTTTGCTTCTTCCGGCGTGATCTCTCCCGGTTTGAAAGACTGGCGGATCTGATAGACGATCACTTCATGCTTTTGACGCCGACCGGTGATCTACTCATACTGCCGCTTGGACAGCACAATCTCTTCGTCCACGGTCATCGGGTCACGCTGATAGCCTGTAACCAGTTCACCCTTTTCGGTCTTTTCCGGATTCTTTGCATAATCCGTCCTGTCACCCAGACTCTGGGCAATGGTTTTCCTCTTGTTCACACGCAGGGGAATAAGTCTTGTCGCTGCCATGGGCATCTGCTCCTTTCTCGAATTATGGCATAATAAAAGACCTGAGGCGTTTTTCATTCCCCAGATTCGGTATGTTATAGACTGTTATGAAAAAATGAATTGCGAAAGCTTGCCCGTCAACGCTTCCAGTCCCAAAGAGATCAATTCAGCAAACATGACTGCCAGGAACACCAGAACTGCAAATCCAAAAACCAGCGCAGCATAGATCCAGGCGTGTTGAAACAAAAGCATCACAATGCAGACGCCCAGCACCAGATATAAAAGGCCAGCGACCATTGCAGAAAGGTTCAATGCAAGAAAGTAAAAAATCGAGAATACAGCGACGATTGCCATGATCGGTAGTGCGATTATTCTAAACGGGAGTTTGATCAGCCACATATATACGTTCTCCTTTGTAAGTTCCGAAGTTTTATTTGTGGATTACCAGGCCATCTGTGATGAAAATTGTGGGTAGAAAAAGCCCTCCTCAAGGCCACATGTGCACCTGCAGCCGGAAAAGGGCAGAAAAATAGCCGAAACTGATGATCAGTCAGTTCCGGCTATGTAAGTATTCAGTTTGTCAACCTCTCTTCTATGCTATTTCAAACGAATGTAACAAGTAGATTTTCCCGTACCTTCGCGTTTTAATTCACCGGCTGCAACCAATTTTCTAAGTGAACCCTCTACAGAACTTAGGCTCAATGATGGACACTGCTCTCTGATGTCCTGTTTCGTGAAACGACCAATTTTATTCAGGGTGGCCTTTCGGACCATATCAATGGCAGGAAATTTCTCTTCCACGATAGCAAATCTGTCTCCGAAGTCCTTATATGCAGCCAGAATGGTACCCAGCAAATATTTGATGAATGGAATGGCATCCTCGGTTCCTTCGTGCCAGCCATGCTGCGAACGGCTTAGTGTATCATAATACAAGTCCTTGTTTTTCGCGATCTTTGCTTCCAAAGAGATGTATTTGCCAACGTAGAACCCGGAGCGATACAAAAGCAGTGTAGTCAGCAGGCGACTCATTCTCCCGTTTCCATCATTAAAGGGATGGATACATAGGAAATCGTGGATGAAAACCGGAATTGCAATCAAGGGCTCCAGTTCCATATTTCCGATCACCCTGTTGTACTCTTCACAGATCCGATCCAATGCCTCCGGTGTCTCGAAAGGCGCGAGGGGAATGAAAAGAATTTCAGTATGACCATCCGGATAAGTGGCGCTGATATAATTCTGGACATTCTTTGTCTGTCCGGCCATTGGATTATTCATATGGCTGTACATAATCTTGTGAAGCTGCAGGATATAGTTTCTTGTCAGAGGGATAGTATCAAAACTTTCGTGAATGATTGAAAGTACATCGCGGTATCCTGCAATTTCCTGCTCATCTCTGTTCCTGGGAGTGGTTTTCTCCTCAACCAGCTGCCGGATTCGGGTATTGGTGGTAACAATACCTTCAATGGCATTGGATGCCTCTGTGCTCTGAATCTTTGCAATCTCAACCAACTTCTCTAATTCCTCCGGACGCTGTTTCAGGTAAAACTCCTGTTTTCCAGCTTCCCTATAGATTGCTGCGACAAGCCCCAGAATCTCAGAATCCCATTTCTGATCCCGGATCGTTGAGTAGTTAAGATCTCTCATTCCCTTAACCTCCGTTCTTTCCCTTATATTATATTCACTTTTGAGGTATAGTCAATCACCTTAAGTGAAAATTCCCTTTATTCTTCTTCAAAAATAAGGGAAATATGCTTTAATAAGGGATAGTATACTCTCATTTCCGGTGCTTTATTCGTCATATTGTACCTGAAATCAGAGAAGGACAGAAAGCTTATTTTCAACCGATTCTCTCTTCGAAACCTTGACCAACTTCTCATATCTGCGAAAGATCTCATCCTGCTTATTCATCTGTGCTACCTTCTTTCCTGGCACGTTTGGCTCGAAGCCAGGCATCCAGATCCTTATAGCAGACAGCACTCACATACGGCCGATCTTTAGCAATAACAACAGCCTTCACATTTCTTCTCCTGCTCGGTCATCACAGTCTCGACCAGATAGTAGCAGTTTTGCTTGCCCAGAATGCAGCCAACCTTGCGGTTCTTCCAGAAGAAGCACACACGGCAGGTCTCTGGCTTTTCAGCATAGTATCTGATTCCGTCGATCAGAATGGTGTTTCGTCTCGCTTTTTTCTCATCACGATATCCTCCATAGATTTTGATACGCTGCCGGGAAAGTCCGGAAACGACAAAGGCCCCGTGATGAGGATTAGCCACCGCAGGGCTTATGTAAGATATCTGTATTGCAACGGTGTACAAAGGGAACATAATAAAAAACTTAATAATGGACTGCCAATCTTACACAAAGTACCGCCCAAACGAGACTACGGGCGGTATTTTTGTATCATGGCGGAGAAAGGAGGAACTTCCCACGGGGGCTTGACTGAAAAGTTGAGCCTCTTTTTTCATGCCAAAAAACAGGAGGTAAATGCTTATGGCAGATGATAAAACCACAAAAACGCCGGAACAGCCGGTAACGGATAGCGGGCCGGGCAAGGAAACACCGCCTAATCCCCCAAAAGAGTCGGAGAAGGTTTCCGTTTCCCCGGAGCCGGAAAAAAAGACGGAACCAGAGGTAAAGACCCCACAGGTTTCTGTCTATAACTTCGCTGAAATTATGAAGGAAAAGAAAGCCGAGGAACGAGCGGCAGCTCCCGGCGTGGAAAAGCCTGACCCGGCAAAAGCGGAGAAACCGGAAAAGCAGCCGGAGGCTCCGAAGAAAGCGGAGGAAAAACCCAAAGAGCCGGAACAGCCGAAGCGCCGGGGCCGTCCCCCGAAAGCAGATAAGGACAAGGCCGCAGCCCCGAAGCCCAAAGCCCCCGCACAGAAACCGGAAAAGGCGGTCAAAAAGGAACCGGAGAAAAAAACGGCTCCAACGGTACAGGCCGCTCCCGCTCCGAAGGAACCCGAAAAACCGAAGGATGCACCACGCCGGGGCAAGGAACAGATCGTCTATATCAAGCTGAACGAGCTTCACGCCTTCAAGAACCATCCCTTTGAGGTTCGGGATGATGAAGAAATGCGGGCTATGGTGTCCAGCGTCAAGGACAAGGGCGTGACCCAGCCCGCTATCGTCCGTCCCCGTGAGGATGGCGGCTATGAGATCGTGTCCGGCCACCGCCGCCAGAAGGCCAGCGAGCTTGCCGGATATGCGGATATGCCCTGTATTGTTCGCAATCTGACGGACGATGAAGCCATCACGCAGATGGTCGAGGACAATCTCAACCAGCGTGAAGAAATCCTCCCCAGTGAGCGGGCCAAAGCCTTGAAAATGCAGCTTGAGGCCATCAAGCACCAGGGCTCCCGCACTTCGGGCCAGATTGACCCGAAGGACGCAGGAAAACGCTCCAACGAAATTGTAGCCGAGCGCAATAAGATGGCGGTCAAGCAGGTGCAGCGGTATATCCGGCTCAATGAGCTGGTTCCCGACCTGATGAAGCTGATGGATGAAAAAAAGCTGGGCTTTACTACGGCGGTGGAGCTTTCCTATATCGGCAAGAAGAACCAGAACTATATCGCCGTCGCCATTGACAGCCAGCAGTCCTCGCCTTCACAGGCGCAGGCAAAGCGTATGCGTGAGCTGGACGAAAAGAAGCTGCTCAACGGGGATGTGATCGACGGCATTATGATGGAGGACAAAAAGGAGGTAGACAAAGTGATTTTGACAGGTGCGGAACTGAGCAAGTATTTCGGCAAGGAAACTACGCCGAGGGAAATGAAGGACCAGATCATCAAGCTGCTGGACGACTGGAAGGGTCAGCAGAAGGAACATGAAAAGCCGGAGAAGAAAACCGAACAGGAAAAGTAAGCCCAAACTTCGGGTCAGCATGGCCCGAGGATTGCGGGGCTCTGCCCCGCGCCCCGAAGCTCTGGAGATATAAATTATTCCCCGTCGCCAGTTATTCCGTAGCATAGCCGGGAAAATCAGTCAAGGGCAGCGCCGCCGCAGGCGGTGCCAGAGGCACCCTTGACGGATTTCTCCCGGTTATGCTTTTTCCCGGTCAAGCGACGGGGATATAAATTCTCCAGAGCCGTTCCCCTTCCCGGGGGAAGGGGCGGAGGGGTTGGGCGAACTCTTGCTTTTCCCTAAACCAAAACAGAAATGGAGGCTCAACCAATGAAACGACCTTTAGCGTACCTGACCGCCGCATGGAGCGGCGAGCCGGATGTTGATATGGAGCTGGCGGCCCACTACTGCCGCCTTGCTTATGAGGCGGGCTTTTCCCCGATCTGCCCGCTCTTGTATCTGCCGCTGTTTTTGAATGACAGCGTTCCCGAGGAACACAAGGCCGGGATTGATATGCGCCGGGATATGCTGCGGCGCTCCCATACCCTGATCGTCTGCGGCAGCGTTGTGGACGAGGATGTGAAAAACGATATTGCGGTTGCCGGACGGCTGGGCATTGCGGCGACAACGCTGGAAGGGGTGCTTGCCGTGAAGGGACACGGCACCCCGGGCCATGCCGGACATTAAGCTGGGGAGCCTTTTTGACGGGATCGGCGTGTTCCCTCTGGCTGCTTCCCGGTGCGGTATCCGTCCGGTATGGGCCAGCGAGATTGAAAAAGCGCCCATCTCCATAACCAAAAGGCACTTTCCCGATATGGCGCATTTGGGAGATATTACGAAGGTGGACGGCGGGAAAATCCCGCCGGTTCATGTAATTACCTTCGGTTCCCCCTGTCAGAACCTTTCTCTGATCGGCAACCGCTCCGGCCTTGCCGGGGCAAAATCAAGCCTGTTCTATCAGGCGTTTCGTATCATACAGGAAATGAGGGATGCTACTGATAACCTATATCCAGCTATCGCTGTTTGGGAAAACGTCATGGGAGCGTTTTCTACAAATGACCGGATGGACTTTAGAGCCGTCTTATCCGCCTTCTCGGACACCGAAGTTCCAATGCCTCCTTCGGGAAGATGGGGAAACGCCGGAATGGTGCGAGGGGGAACGCCTGATGTGTGCTGGCGGCTCATGGACGCCCAGTATTGGGCAGGCTCCCGAAGGCTGGCACGAAGGCAGCGGATTTTCGTCGTGGCGGATTTTGGAGGCAGACGTGCCGCAGACATACTATTTAAGCCCCGTCCAATGCTCCCACTTCCTCCGCCTTGCGGAGAGGGCGGGTGGGCCGCCGCCGAAGGAGATCGAACAGCTTCTTTTGAAACAGGGCGGCAGATACCAGTCATCCACCCCTTTCAGTGCTTCCGTATGCGGGGAGCGGCAAAAAGGCAGGAAGAAACGGCCTTCCGAAACAGCTTCGGATTACCAACTGACCCTTTTCCCACTCTTTTAGCCAGTGATGTAACGCCCTTTGCCTTCTGGTATGAGGGCGACCCGGAGGGCGGCTGTATCCGTTTTCTGACGGAAACGGAAAGCGAACGGCTGATGGGGCTGCCAGAGGGCTGGACAAAGTACGGGGCGGACGGCGTGGAGATCCGGCCTCTGCAACGCTACAAGGCGCTGGGGAACGCGATTGCCCTCCCTTGCGCCGATTACATTATGGCCGGGATCTATGAGGTGCTGGCTGACCGGGCCGGAAAGGAGGAATGAGCCCATGTTTGAAGCCTATATAACCAATACAGCCCTATACCCCTTAATGGGGATTGAGGTAGGGACAACGGTACATTTCCCCATGACGACACAGGAGTTGCAGGCCGCCCTTGCCAAAATCGGGATAGACGGGAAACGGTACAGCGAAGTGTTCTTTACCAGCTTTGACAGTGATGTGCTGGGGCTCTACGATCATCTCTACGAATGTGAGAACATCGACGAGCTGAACGAGCTGGGCCACGCCCTGCTGGAAGTACGGGATAAGGGCGGACTGGAAACCTTTGAAGCCGCTCTTGTCTTGGGAAACCACACAAGGAGCGTGAAGGATTTGATAAACCTGACGCAGAACCTTGACCTTTACCGCTTTTACCCGGATATTTCCGATGATGAAGGGCTGGGCCGTCTTTACGCCGACGAGCTTGGGACTATCGACATACCGGAGCACATTCAGAACTACTTCGATTATGAGGCATACGGGCGGGATGTGCGTATCAACGAGGGCGGCGTATTCGCTCCCGGTGGGTATGTGTCGGCAGTCCCGGAGGGCTTCAAGGAGTATTACCACGGGCCGCAGGACATTCCGCCGGAACACCGGATATTTGCCTATCCTGAAAAGGCCGAGCCTGTCCACTCCATTCTCGCTACACTCAAACGGTTTCAAGAAGCCCCACCCGCTCCGAAAAAGGACAAGGCGGGGCCTTCCCATGAAGAACGGTAGGACTTCGGGCCAACATGGCCCGAAGCATAAAGGAGGTGCATACCATCAACTATTACCCTATCAATGAAGGAGCCGCCCGCCGGGCAAAAGAAATGAACAGCTTTTCCGACTACAAGGAAGGGAGCGCAACGGCGGAATACCGGGCAATGGTGGACAAGGCCGCCGCCATAGCGGAAAAGCAGAAATCCCGGGTGGACCCCATGTACCATGAGAAGATCGACCATCTGTTAGACACCTACGCCCGCAAGCTGGCCGAAAACATGAACCAGGGCTTTGCCATTGACGCAAGGGTTCCCTCTGTGATGATCGCCGGACCTGCCAATTTCCCGGTGGGAAAGAAGGAAAAACAGAACCGGGCGCGGGACAGCAACATGGAGGAATGGCGGCATATTCAAGGGCTGCTGGATAAGATACGCAGCACCGGCATGGGCGGGATCAGCGCCGATGACCCGGCAGCGATTGAAAAGCTCCAGAAGAAGCTGGACGGGCTGGAACGCTCCCAGCTCATTATGAAGGAGGTCAACGCCTATTACCGCAAGCATGGCAAGCTGGACGGCTGTGCGCTGCTGTCGCCGGACCAGATCGAAAAGCTGAAAGCAAGCATGGCGTCAAGTTGGCGAAGCGACCCGAGGCCCTTTGAAAGTTACCAGCTTACCAACAACAATGCGGAGATCCGCCGGGTAAAGGCCCGTATCGAACAGCTTTCCAAACAGGCACAGCAGGAATTTTCCGGCTGGGAGTTCGATGGGGGTCGTGTGGAAATGAACCGGGAGGACAACCGCTTGCAGGTGTTCTTTGACGGAAAGCCTGACGCGGACACCCGGGCCGAGCTGAAAAGCAGCGGCTTTCGTTGGGCTCCCAGCGTGGGCGCATGGCAGAGGCAGCTCACGGACAACGCCATCCGGGCGGCTGACCGTCTGGAATGTATCAAGCCGCTGTCCGGCGAAAAGCCCTCCCAGCTTCAAAAGAAGCCCTCTATCTTGCAGACCATGCGGGAACAGGGCGAAAAAGTCCAGACGGAGCCGGAAAAGAAAGCTCCGTCCGGCAGAGATGCCGAGCGGTAAGCCTCGGGCCACATTGGCCCGAGGTTTTCTGTTCCCCGAGATTGTACGGGGGCCTCCCGGATAGCGGGAACCCCGACGGAAAGGAGGTTTTATGCAGGAAGAAGTAAACCAAAAAACGGTTGCCCTTTCGATCAGGACAACGAAGCTCACAGGAAAAGTGCTGGCTGCCGCTCTTGGCAAGGTGGTTCGGGCGCTGCAAAAGCACCACCAGAAGGCGCTGACCCCGCAGGGACGCCAGAGCGTGAAAAAGCTGATGAACCACTATGGCGGCAAAAGTGCCATGCCCTATGTGGGAGCTCCAAAGGATTTTGACCGGATCGCGAAGGAGTTCCATGTGGACTACGCTTTCCATAAAGTGAGCCCCGGTCATTACCTGCTGTTTTTCAAAGCCAATCAGGCGGACGCTATCACGGCGGCCTTCCAGAAGTACAGCGCAAAGGTGCTGAACAAAGAGCAGGACAAGGCTTCCATCCTCGGTCAGCTTCGGAAATTCACGGAGCAAATCAGGACGCAGGCAAAGGAAAAGCAGCGGACCAGAGAGGCGGTGAAGGACGGACGTTGAGTGACAAGATCAGAAAATATGTGCTCCCAAACCTGCCGTACCTCTTTGTGTTCTGGTTTTTCTCCAAAATCGGGACGGCCTACCGGATCGCCCCCGGCACAGACTTCGGGACAAAGCTCATGGGGATGCTTGATACCTTCCCCAAAGCCTTTGAAACCTACTGGCCGGGGCTGGGAGGTATTGACCTGCTGGTGGGCCTTGCCGGTGCGGCTGGGATGTATCTGCTGATACAGTCAAAGATCAGGCAGGCGAAAAAATTCCGGCGGGATGCGGAGTACGGCACCGCCCGCTTTGGAACAAAGGAAGATATAAAGCCATTTGTTGACCCTAAATTTCAGAACAATGTCATTCTGACCGGGACGGAGTTCCTTACCATGAACACCCGTCCGAAGATACCCGCCAATGCCCGGAACCTAAACGCCTGTGTCATCGGATCGTCCGGCTCGGGAAAGACAAGGTTCTGGTTGACCCCGCAGCTCCTTCAAGCCCATTCCTCGTATGTGGTGGTAGACCCGAAGGGCGGCACCCTCGACCAGTGCGGGCGGTTTCTGCAACGGGAGAAATACAGGGTGCGGGTGTTCAACAGTATCGACTTTTCAAAATCCATGCACTACAATCCGCTGGCCTATATCAAGACAGAAAGCGATGTTTTGAAATTTGTTACCGCCCTGATTGCCAACACCAAAGGCGACGGCAAGGAGGGCGACGAGTTCTGGACAAAAGCAGAAACCCTCTTGTACTGCGCCCTTGTGTCCTACATCGTCTTTGAGGGGCCGGAGGAAGAACGCAACATGAATACGCTGGTGGAAATGATAAACAGCATGGAAGTCCGGGAGGATGACGAAACCTTCAAAAACGCGGTGGACTATATGTTTGACGGGCTGGAACGCCGCAGCCCCCAGCACTTCGCCGTGAGGCAGTATAAGAAATACAAGCTCGCCAGCGGCAAGACAGCCAAAAGCATTTTGATTTCCTGCGGTGCAAGACTGGCTCCCTTTGATATGATATTGTCAATATTGGTTGACACATTTATCTCAAAGATATCACTGCCTATGCA
>OGXZ01000030.1_pt1 | contig 66764 bp, 62 predicted proteins | sample 1576431 | NCBI WGS metagenome assembly OGXZ01 (sample SAMEA3541590, study PRJEB24748) | human gut metagenome | biome: human gut; feature: human-associated habitat; material: faeces | place: China | collected 2012
CGGGTCGCCGATGACAATCATCTTATAGTGAATCTCCTTGCCGCCCGGCAGTCGGTAAAGCCGTCGTCCTCCAGGGCTTTTATGATGGCCGCCGCGCTTTTCGTTTCCTGGTAGCCCAGCTCAGCGTATTCCCATACGGCCCGGTTGAGCCCGGTGATAATCTGTGCCTTTTCACGGACGGCATTGCGGATGATTTGTGCATTATCCATAAGAACAACCTCCAATTCCTGTAAAGCATTGTGCCATTTTGGGTATAAGTATACTGTCTGGATGGATATATCACAAATATGTTTTATTTATAGGCGGCTATAAATTCCAGCGATGGACTTTAAGGTGAAGAAGGGATATAATAGAGAACAGCAAAAAGGAGAGGGGAATGCATCATGACCATACAGCAGCTTCAATACGTTCTGGAGATCGCCCGGTGCGGCTCCGCGTCCAGGGCAGCAAAAAATCTGTTCCTGTCCCAGCCAAACCTGAGCAGCGCCATAAAAAACCTGGAACAGGAGCTGGGCTTCCCGATCTTTGAGCGGACTTCTGCCGGAATGAAGCTGATGCCTGCCGGAGCCAGGCTGGAGAAGGAAGCGTCGGTGATCATGGGACACTTAAAGGGGATCGCTGACGCGGGAAAAGAGGAAGGGACCTCCTGCCGGTTCCGGCTGGTCTATCCCATGTACCATCCGGCCTTTGAAGCCTTCCAGGATCTATGCCGGGATTACCAGGGGTATGATAAGATCGATCTGTCCTGTGCGGCAGGCACCGGGAGAAAGATGCTGGAGCTTTTGCACCAGGATCTCTGCGATCTGGTGGTTACCATCGATACCAGGGGCCATTACGCGGATTTCAACCGGTACTGCAGTCTGTTCCACCTGGAGTATCGGGATGTGGCAAAGGCGGTCTTTGCCGTACAGCTGTCCAAGGACCATCCCCTTTTAAAGGAAACTCCCTTTGACTTTTCAAAAAGGAAACTCCCTTTGACTTTTCAAAATTGAAAAACTATCCCTATGCAGCCTATATAGATGGAAACGGGGGAAACCTGAACTGGACGCCCTGGTCCAGTGTGGTGAATCCGGATAAGCTGATCCTGGTGGAATCCAGCGTTTCCAGGATTTCTCTTGTGGCCAGTACCAATGCCTTCAGCCTGGTGTTCCCCCATTCCAGGGAGTACAATGAGGCCAACGGCGTGGTAACGGTGCCTCTGCCTTTTGATCCGCTGGTCTTAAGCTATATATACTCCCGGGACCGGGGATTAGGAGAAACAGGCGAGGCGTATGTGCGGCATCTGAAGGAGCGGATACGGGAGCATTTTGGGGAGGATGGCTGAAGTTGACGAGAAAAAAGGTAATAATTGCATGTACCCGCAGGCGGGTATCGGAAACCATAAGGATTCAATTGACCGAATTGATTGGGGAATATGCGGACGTAAGCCTGCTGGTAGTCAGTGAGAATTCCATTAGTGGAATCAACTGTGATTTGGTGGTTGCGATCAGCGGTGAGGTTGCCAAGTGGATTGCCCCATTCCTTATGGAGGGGACGGAGATCATCGTTTTAAATCTGACAATCCCGAGGGATACTTATGACCGTTTAATGGGAACAGAAGGGGAGTCAAGGGCGATTGTTGTAAATCACACACGCGAATTTGCAATGGAGACGGTGGCCCTTTTGTATGCCCTGGATGTGAAGAATATTGAACTGATTCCGTATTATCCAGGCTGTGCAGAGGACTATTCGGATATTACTCTGGCAATTACCCCCAACGAATTAGCCATTGTACCGCCGTATATAAAAAGAATCATTGATATAGGAGAACGCCGCCCGGATCCTTTGACACTTATTGAGATTTTTAGCCGTCTGGACTGTCTTCAGAGTGAGACGATTGAAAGGATTTTTGCATATGGAAAAAATGTGATCTCTGTAAACCGGGGAATCGCGGAACTCACAAGGAATGGACATGGATCAGGATTAAATCTCCGGCAGTTTCTTGAGGGAATACCAGAAGCGGCTTTTTTTCTGGATGAGAAAAAGGAAATTGTCCTGCTGAATTCGATGGCCCAGGAGTTTTCGGGGAGGTCATATACATACACACTTCAGAGAAATATTTATAACCTGATCCCGGAACTGGAGATGGTGTCCAGAACTAAACAGGATATAGAAGATGTGCTTCTGCTGAGAGGTGGGAAAAAATATCTGGTTACATGGAGATATTTTTCTAAAGGAGCCTTGGAAAGCAGCCTTCTGACTATTAAAAATTTTGAAAGAATCCGGGTTCTTTATGCAAAATATGGGGGAGAGAAAAGTGGCAGAAGTGAATTAAAATACAGCTTCAGCGATATAATAGGTTCCAGCAGGGCGATGGAGGCTTTGAAAAACAAGGCAGCAAGGTTTGCCAATACAGACTTCCCAGTACTGATCCAGGGAGAAAGTGGAACGGGAAAGGAGTTGCTGGCCCAGGCGGTCCATCAAGCATCCCAAAGAAAAAATGGCCCCTTTATTGCGTTTAATTGTGCTGCCCTGGCAGATTCACTTCTGGAAAGCGAGTTATTTGGATACCAGGAGGGAGCTTTCACAGGAGCCAGTAAAAAAGGCCGGGCTGGGATTTTTGAGATGGCAAGTGGAGGAACTTTATTCATGGATGAAATCGGAGATATTTCTCTGAATCTCCAGGCTAAAATTCTTAGGGTACTTCAGGAACAGGAGGTGGTACGGGTTGGAGGAAGTCAGGTGATTCCTATTGATGTACGGATCATATCCGCAACCAACTGTAATCTTCAAAAGCTGGTAGAGGAGAAAAAATTCCGATTAGATCTTTATTACCGTTTGAATACCCTGATTCTCCAGACAGTTCCGCTGCGTGAAAGACCTGGGGATATATCGGACATGCTTCTTCACTTTTTTAAAAAGAACAGGATTAAAAAAAATATTCACCAGGACGCAATACGGTTTATGGAACAATATGACTGGCCTGGAAATGTTCGGGAACTCCAGAACGTGGTTTCTTATCTTTCTATCCTGGAAGGGGAGAATATTCATGCTTCTGATTTTCCAGAATATATGATGAGAAATGGAAAGAAGAGTGGAGATGATCCGGTTGCCGGAGTGGAAACAGAAACAGTGATCCTTGAATGTCTGGACTGGTATAGAAAAGAGGGGAAAAAGATTGGAAGGAAAGGGCTGGCAGAGAAAATAAAGGAGTATGGGGTTTTTCTGACAGAAGCAGAGCTTCGCCAGTGTCTGGAACAAATGAAATCAGCAGGGCTTGTTGAGATATATAAAGGTCGTGGAGGCACACAGATTTCAGAAGGTGGAAGAGAGAAACTGGGAAGGAAAAAGATATAAATAGACATAAATGGATTAATAAAATGGTTTAATTGGTTTTTGCAATCAATTAAACCATTTTTTGCGCGTAAAAATATCTGAAAATGTCGAAAATAAAGATAGAGGCAGGAAACAGATATAATGAAAATGGCTTGGCATGGGAATTGCTGTATTTTAGATTAGCAGCAGGCACTATAAAGCAGGTGGAAAAAGGAGGACATCTGTATTGTCTGACAATGGGAAGGATTCAAAAGAAAGGATGGGTTACTATGCAGGAAGCAAAAGAGAAGGTAAGTGTACAAAAGGCGCTGCTTATGGTAGGAGTGGCCTTACTAGTGATCATTATAGGAAAGCTGTTTTTGAAGCTGGATACGACGCTGGTTTTATTTATTTCATCAACAGCAGTCAGCATAATTGCGGTTCTTTTCTGCGGAACCAGCTGGAACAAAATTGAAGAGCAGATCTCCATAGGAATTAGACAGATGGGAGTTCCTGTAATCATTCTGATGGAGATTGGAATGCTGGTGGGGGCCTGGATGATCTCGGGAACGATACCAACGATCATGTACTATGGTATGAAGATCATGAACCCCAGATTTTTTCTGGTGCTCACATGTATCACCTGTTCTGTTATGTCTGTGGCTTCTGGAACATCGTGGGGAACATTGTCTACTCTTGGAGTAGCGCTTATGGGCGTAGCCCTCGGTCTTGGTATTCCCCTTCCTTATGTGGCAGGGGCGATTGTAGTGGGATCCTTTTTTGGAGATAAGATGTCCCCGTTATCAGATTCTACAATCGTGGCAGCAGCCTCCTGCAACGTAGAATTAACAGAACATATCCGCCACATGCTATATACAACAGTTCCAGGTTATATCGTATCCCTGGTTCTTTATCTGATTTTAGGAATGCAGTTTGGCGGCGGTACGATCCAGAACGAAGAATATACAGTTATTTTAGATACTCTTCAGGCAAACTTTGTAATAAACCCGATCATGGTTGTTCCTCCGATCATTGTTCTAATTTTAATATTAATGAAAAAACCATGTTTGCCTACATTTGCAGCTGGAATTGCATCTGCAATTGTCCTGGCAATCGTATGTCAGGGGACAGATCTTTCTTCGGCTATGGCAGCAGTTGTTTCTGGTTATAAACAGGAAACAGGAACAGCACTGGTAGATGGACTTTTAAACCGCGGAGGAATCAGCAGTATGCTTTCTACCGTGGGCCTGGTTCTGGCAGCAGGCGTATTTGGCGCTCCCATTAAGGCCACAGGGGCAGTAGAGGTGATTTTTTCAAAGGTAAAAAGCTTTGCAAAGACACCCAGACAACTGATGATCCTTTGCACGATCATGCATCCTGTATTTATTCTGATCGCGGTAACTTATTATGTAACGTACCCCGTTATGGGAGAAATGGTAGGTCCGATCTACGAAGAATATGGCCTGCATAAAAAGAATCTTACCAGGACCTTTGAGGATACAGGAACGATCAGTGCTCCGCTGATCCCATGGGGAATGGCGGGAGCGTTTATTACAACTACTCTGGGTATAACGCCAGGAGAATACTGGATGTACATGCCTCTGACGTGGATGTGCGCCCTGACAGGAATTGTACTGGCAATTACCGGAATTGGTGTTGCGCGTACAGACGGAACCATTATAACGCCACTCTTTAGGAAAAAAGCGAAAAAATAGAAGGGGGACAGATGGAACATGACCAGCGAGGGAATGATATGGATCAAAGCAAATGAGAAATTTCTTGGAGAAATCAGCGACACGATATGGGGATACGCGGAAACTGGATTAAAAGAATACAGATCTTCGGCATACCTGGAGGACATATTTGAAAAAGCCGGTTTTACAGTCAGAAGAGGCGTGGCAGGGATGGAGACCGCTTTTGTGGCAGAATATGGCTGCGGTCACCCTCATATCGGGCTGTTGGCAGAGTATGACGCCCTGCCTGGACTAAGCCAGGCAGTATCCCATGAGCAGAAGATCTATGAAAAAGTCCCCTGCGCTGGCCATGGATGCGGTCATAATGCCCTGGCTGCCGCTGTGACAGGAGGTGGCCTTGCGATTGCACAGGATATACAAAAGGGACAGGTTAAAGGAAAAGTCACTGTTTTTGGGTGTCCCGCAGAAGAGCTTCTGATCGGAAAGGGACGGATGGCGGAAGCCGGACTCTTTGATGAATGTGATGTCCTTTTGTCCTGCCATCCGAATGACGTGAATTATGTATGGGCAAGAACCAGTAATGCGGTATGGTCGGGGAAGTTTTCGTTTACGGGAAGAACTGCCCACGCCGCTATTGATCCCTACAATGGCCGGAGCGCTCTGGATGCGGTAGAACTGATGAATGTTGGAGCCAATTATTTAAGAGAGCATGTTACTCCGGATGTGCGTATCCATTATGTTATTACCAACGGCGGTGAAGTGCCCAATGTGGTTCCAAAGAGCGCCCAGGTCTGGTATACCATACGCGCCCAAAACAGAGAAAGTGTTCAGACTTTAAAGGCGAGGATACAGAATCTGGCGTTGGGAGCGTCGATTATGACAGAAACCACTTTTGAAACGGAGACAGTTTCGGACTGCTCGGATGTGCTTCGGAACAAGGTCCTGGAACAAGTCCTTCTGGAATCCATGAAAGAGACGGGAGCACCTGTCTGGACGGAAGAGGAGTATCGGTTTGCAGAAAGAATTTCTGAAAATGTAGCAGAGGGATTAAAGAGAAAGGCGCATTCGGAGTATCATCTGGATGGACAGGTGTACCGGGGACTCCATACAGGAATTTACGATGGGTTCTACCGGGAAGGAGAGACAATGGCAGTTTCTACGGATGTGGGGGATGCTAGCTGGCGCGTGCCCACAGGCGTATTTTCATTTGCATCTACGGTGATAGGGTCACCGGGCCATTCATGGCTGTACACATCCTGCTGCGGTTCTTCTATCGCCCGGAAAGGTGTCAGCATGGCTGCACAGGTACTTTTGAGAACGGCAGAAAAACTGTATGAAGACCATAAACGGATCATCATGGCAGCAGAGGAGTTTAAGAAAGAACAGACGGTACGGGAGGAGATGTTCTAAATGGTAACGATTAAAGAAAAAGTTTTTACAGATGTATTGGTTATCGGCGGTGGAGGAGCTGCCTGTACAGCGGCGGTGGCTTCTGCCCGGAAAGGTGCAGACACGGTTCTGGTTTCCAAGGGAAAGATTGGAAACAGCGGAAATACAATTATGATCGGCGGCTCTTACGGCATGGACGGAGAAAGTGCTTTTTATGAATATCATATTCCAGAGGCGGATCCATCCTTCACAAAGGAAGAATTATTCCGGTCCATCTGTAATGATGGATTTAATTTAAGCGACCAGAATATGGTGGAACAGTTTGTGGAGGAAAGTCCCCGTATTGTGTACGAGGTGAGGGAGTGGGGGCGAGAGGCTGGACAGCATTATAAGTTTTACCGCCCGGGGAACTGGGATGTATCGGGAAGAGGCATGGGACGTTCTCTTTTAAAGGGAGTAGAGAAAGAAGGCTCCATTCGTCTGTATGAAGATGTTATGATCATAGGACTTTTGAAAAATGGAGACAGGGTGACCGGGGCTGTGGGAATGGATTTATATGAGGGATGCCTTCTGCAGTTTGAAGCTAAGGAAGTAGTCCTTGGAACAGGTGGGTATCAGCCCTATTCCCTGAAAAATACGAATTCCGATATGACTGGAGATGGTCAGGCCATGGCTTATCGGGCAGGAGCCCGGCTGGCAGATATGGAATTTATGCTGTTTCTGATCACTGCTGTGGAGCCCAATGAGATGCGTGGCTCAATCCTTCCAGTTATATGCACATTCAGGGATGCGTTTGATTATGATCCCGTGGACCGGTTCGGCCAAAAAATAGAAATTCCCAATCAGTTGAGAGAAATGGAAAAAACGAGCGAGATGTGCAAGCTGGTACATATTTATTATTACGGAAAGGCTATAAGGGAAGGACGGGGAACGGAGAATGGAGGCATCTATTTCGATTTCCATCGTTTTACAGACCAGGAAATTGATCGGATGTTTGATGCTCTGATGGATCACTTTGACGGTTTTTATCCCAGGGGAAAGTACCATGGAAACGATATTCTGGAATATAAAAGGCTGGTAAAAGAAAAGAGACGCATTGAGGTGGGACTTTCCAGTGAATATAGCGTGGGAGGGATTCTGGTAGACGAAAATATGGATACGGGTGTTCCAGGTCTTTTTGCGGCAGGCGAATGTGCCAGCGGTGTCTTCGGCGCAAACCGCGTAGCTGATGCGGTGACGGAGATGCTGGTGCAGGGATATAAGGCTGGTACCGTGGCGGCAGAACGCGCGGCTCTGGAAGAAAAAGTGGAGAGCAGCCGAGATTCGGTAAGCATGATAACGGAGGGGATAAAAAGAAGGCTGGAGCAAAAGGGAGGATGCCGTCTGGGGGACCTTATTGCGCAGATGGAAAGTGTTTCCGATAAGACTCTGGGGCTTTGGCGGAATGAAGAGAGCCTGAATATAGGACTCCAGGCATATGACAGACTGGAAAAAGATCTGGAAAGCGTGGAAATCGCGGATAAAACCCTGGTGTATAACAGAGAGCTGATCCGTATGCTGCAGGCGGAAAATACTCTTTTATGTTCCCGTGTGGCGGCTGGAATGGCCCGAATGAGAAAGGAAAGCCGTGGACTTCATTTACGGGAGGATTACAGCTATATTGACAATGAGCACTGGCAGAAACGGATCATCAGCCATCTGGACGGTGGAAAGGATGTTCTGGAGACAAGAACTCCGATCGTAACAAGGGTACCACTGCGTCCGGAAAAAAAGGTAGATTACGAAACGTTTATCCTGGAAGAGGATCTTGGAATGGCAAATATGGAGGAGAAATAGATGGAAGTAAAAATTTACCGGTGGAATCCAGAGACAGATATGAGTCCCCATTACGATACGTTTCATGTGGAATTTCATAAAGAAGCGAGGAAAACGGTCATGAACCTTCTAGAGGAAATCGGGGATACCCAGGATGGAAGCCTGAGCTTTTATATGCATAGTGCATGTGGACAGGGGATTTGCGGACGATGTGCTGTTAAGGTTAACGGGAAGGTACGTCTTGCCTGCAACACAGTTCTGACAGGGGAGGACATTGTGCTGGAACCGGCCAATGAAAAAGTAGTGAAAGACCTGGTGGTAGAAAATTGACAGATGTGGAGGAAAACCTATGCATAGCGAAAATGAACTTGGATATCAGACTAGGTCTGATGGGTTTGGAATTTTGTATGGGGAAATAGCTGGTGCTCTGATCGAGCGATGCGGCAGAAATGGAATGGGGATCGTGCGCAAAGCGGTAGCCGCTTATGGAAAGAAAAAGGGAAAGAGGCTTCGGGAGCAGTATATGGGAAGTGGAGTGAGGACGGATCTCCATAATCTTATGGCAGCTGAGGATGGGTGCTGGAAGGATCCCCGGACTTTAAAGAAAACTGTAAGGGATACGCCAGAAGCACAGCTATGGGAAATATACAGCTGTCCTTTAGAGAAAAACTGGAGAGACAGGGGCAGAGAGGAAGCCGGGCGGCTTTATTGCGAGGAGTATCTGCATGCTCTTATGGATGGATACGGAGAAGGGGCTGGCCAGGCGAATGTTTCAAACAGCAAAACGTGCAGGAGAGATGACAGATGTGTTATGGCTATGTATTGCCGTACAGCCAACCAGAATGAAACACAAAAGGGAACTGGCGATGGGAATGGTATCATAAGAGAAATTCCAGTTGAAGAAAGCACTCTTTTATTATACAGGTGCTTTATAGAGGTAATGAAAGAGGAAAAGGACGCAGAGGTGGTGGCTGCTGTCACGTATGGAATAAAAAATGGCGCAGAGATCATGGCAGAAACCTTAATAAAAAAGGCGGATCATGTGGGGAGAAGTCTGGATGAGGATTTCCTTATGGAATTTTTTCCGTTTTGCCGGATGGAGGAGCTGAGGGAAGATCGGATCCTCAGACAGTGTTTCCTGCATGTATTTGACGAATGTCTGCAAAAGGGAGGCTGGTTATGAAGTATACATTGAACGAAATGCAGATTATGAATCTGGCAGATCATTATACATTGCTATATGCATTTCTGGGCAAAAGTCTTTTGGAACAGTGCGGAGAAAAAGGAGAACGGGCATTAAGGGAGGGAACACGCCGGTTTGGAAGAGACCGGGCAGAGGCCTTAAGAGCACGCCATCTGGATGCGAATGTAAAGATCAATATGCATAGTCTGTTTGCCGTAGGAGCAGATCTTCCTCCAGATCCCCGTTTTAAACGTGAACTCCAGGAATTGAATCCCCAGGAGAGGGTATCACATACGCTGTACTGCCCGATGGCCGCCCTGTGGAAGGAATACGGGGTAATGGAAATCGGACGTATTTACTGCGAGGAATTCCATCGGGCCTGTTACGGACATTATGCATTTGGATACACGAAAGTAAATCTGGCGAAGACACAGACTCAGCCGGAAGATGAATATTGTGCATTTAATGTGGTACTTCGGCCGGAGACACTGCCGGAGGAACTTCGGGCAGTATGTTTTGAGGAGTATGATCCGGAATATTCCGGGCCAGTGAAGCAACTGGCCCAGGCACAGGGTAAATCCGGATTCGGAACATTATTTATTAAATTGTATTTTCATATTGCCCAGGCAGCGGAGGATATTCTGGGAGATATGGGAAGGTCTGCGGTCTGTAAAGGGCTGGAGGACATGGCAGAAGAATGCGCAGATCGGCTCCTTTGTGCTGCAAGGGAGCAGGGGAAAGAGATGAGTCTGGACTTTATAGAAGCAAATTATCCGCTTAGAATGGATATGGATGGTGAGCCGCTCTGGAGTATTTATGGGAGTGGCGGGTGGAAAGAGGAAATGAAGAATCATTTCTGCAATAAGGTACAGAGAATATGTTTGGATAATGGGCAGCGCTTATTTTAAGGCTGCCTGTTTTCTGTGACGGGAAATGGAAGATCAGCTTAAAATGAAGAAAAAACAAAGAAAATACTTGCATTTTCCTCATATATTTGCTATGATGATTACCTGTGACATATTAATTCCTTGCTCTCGTTACTGAAAAGCGGGGGCCAGAGACCACAAGGAGGGAAAGAAACTATGAACAAATACGAATTAGCAGTTGTTCTGAGCGCAAAGCTTGAGGACGATGAGAGAACAGCCGCTCTGGAGAAGGTGAAAGGCTATATCACCCGTTTCGGCGGAACTGTTACAGATGTGGATGAATGGGGCAAGAAAAAGCTTGCTTACGAGATCCAGAAAATGAAAGAGGGATTCTACTACTTCATTCATTTTGAAGGTGATTCCAACTGCCCGAACGAGGTAGAGGCACATGTCCGCATCATGGAGTCTGTGATCCGTTACCTTTGCGTAAGACAGGACGCTTAATAAAGAAAGTGTGATTATATGAATAAAGTTATCCTTATGGGTAGATTGACCAGAGATCCCGAAGTGCGTTATTCCCAGGGCGAGCGTTCCATGGCCATTGCCAGATATACGCTGGCCGTTGACCGGAGAGGCAGAAGAAGCCAGGACGGAGACCAGGGTCAGACTGCGGATTTTATCAATATCGTAGCCTTTGACCGCGCCGGCGAATTTGCTGAAAAGTATTTCCGCCAGGGCATGCGCGTGCTGGTGTCCGGCAGGATCCAGACCGGCAGCTATGTAAATAAGGATGGCCAGAAGGTCTATACGACCGATGTGATCGTAGAGGACCAGGAGTTTGCCGACAGCAAGAACCAGGGCGGCGACAGCGGCTTTGGCGGCGGAAGCTATGGCGGGAACAATAACCGCAGCAGCTACCAGCAGGGGACAAGACCTGCTCCGTCCAGTGCCATCGGCGACGGATTTATGAATATTCCTGATGGAGTCGAGGACGAAGGACTTCCATTCAATTAATTCTGACAGGAGGTAATTAAAAATGGCATTTAATAAAGACGGCAAATCCGATTCTTCCAGAGTAAGAAGAGGCGGCATGCATAGAAGAAAAAAAGTCTGCGTATTCTGCGGCGATAAGAACGGCGAGATCGATTACAAGGACGTAAACAAGTTAAAGAGATACGTATCTGAGAGAGGCAAGATCCTTCCCAGAAGAATCACCGGCAACTGTGCAAAGCACCAGAGAGCTTTAACTGTTGCGATCAAGAGAGCAAGACATTTAGCTCTTATGCCCTATACATGTGAATAATATCTGACATGTGACAGCCCTGGAAGCCTGGTGTTTCCGGGGCTTTTTTGCGGTCAGTGGGCCTGCTCCGGATAGAGCGGAACGATTTCCGGGAGGATCCGGCATTCATGCAGAATTTAGCAGCCTCTTTATATAAAATCTGCCTTGCCAAGTGAAAAGAAAAGTATTATACTCTCCATGTATCAGTACAAAAGTATTAGAAGGAGGAACTGTTCATGCAGGTGACGAAAGAAACACTTATGGGTGAGCTGCTTCGCTATGATATTGATACCGCACAGATTCTGATGAGTGCAGGGATGCACTGTATTGGATGACCGTCTTCACAGATGGAGTCTCTGGAAGAGGCCTGTATGGTACATGGAATTAACTGCGATCAGCTTGTGAATATTCTGAATGAATACCTTACAAAGAAAAACGCGTAGTTTTATGCCATAAAAAGGCTGCCGGTTCATATTCCGGCAGCCTTTTGCATATTTTTTTATTTATGCTCAGATCTTTGCCAAAGCTGCCAGGGTGTTCTGCTTCACGATCACCTCATAATGCTCGGCATAATAGGCCTCGGCCGCCGGGTCCTGGCGGAGCCGGGTCCCGTACTCGGAAAGAAGATTACAGGTACGGCTGAAGGAAAGCTCATCGGAGCTTTCTTTTTTTAATACCAGATAATACCTTCCGCTCTGCGGGTTTTTATAGAGGACGCTGGAACCGGAAAAAACGGATCCGGTTTCTCTGGCGGCGGCACAGACCTGGTCTAAGGAGTCAAACTGATAGAAGCGGATGTATCGGGCGGGATCCGGAAGCTCTCCGTCGGGAGCCTTGGCGGCCTTCTGGGCCTGTGCATTTTTATCAGATACAGCCGGGGCGGCTTTTGCTCCTTCACCCTGGCCGGGGTTCTGGCTTCCCAGGAGGCTTAAAAGGGCGTCCGCGCCGTCCAGGAGCTCTGCGGTCAGATTTCCCACAGAGGGATCGTCGTCCTCATCGGCTGCGGAAAATTTAGAGAAGCGGGTGTCCAGCTCCTCGGGATCCTCGATCTTTGTGATGATTAGCATGACGCTGTCGTTGGCCATGGGGATGGCCTCCACCATCAGCGGGATATCCTCTGCCTCAAAGCCCACCTCCCTGGAGGCGCGCTGGATCATTTCGCGGAACAGGTTTCTGGCCTTTTCACTTCCGTAAGCCAGCTCATTCAGATTGACGTTCCGCACGCTTAAGTCAAAATTGCTGAGGGTACAGCGGATCTGGTTTTCATTGATACGTTCTATTTTCATTGGATCACTTCCTGTCTGTATAGATATATGTGAATGGCGAAAAGATACACTTTTACGCTTATAATATACTATATCCTATTCCGATTTGGCAATGATATGTGGAAAAATTATTAAAATTTTAAGGAATAGAAGAATCCTGTTGTAAAAGGTCAGATCTTGTATTAAAATAAAGGTCAGAGATTGTATTGCCGAAGGGAGGTGCAAAGATCGGAGAACACGTTCTGTTTGGTAAATACCGTCTGTGCAGGAAGCTGGGCGCTGGCCGCTCCGGGAATGTCTTTCTGGCCTGGCATACAGAGCTGGAGGAATACCGTGCGGTGAAGATCGTTCCAAAGACCATGGCCGACTATGAAACCTTCAGAAAGGAGGCCCTGTTCTTAAAAACGCTCCGCCATCCTGGGATCCCTCTTGTATACGACGTGGAAGAGGACTTGACAAACAGTTATCTTATCGAAGAATATCTGGAAGGCGAATCTTTATATGCCCTGGTGAAACGCCTGGGCAGTCTGTCAATGAAAACGGCGGCTGAAATCGGAATTCAGGTGTGCCGTTTGATCCAGTTCATGAATACAGCAGATAATCCCATTTTATATCTTGACCTTCAGCCAAAGAACCTTCTGGTCTGTAATGGAGCAGTGAGGCTTATTGATTTTGACCACGCGCAGTATGCAGAGGATGTGACCGCTTTCGGGGAACGTTATGGGACCATAGGGTTTGCAGCGCCGGAGCAGTACCGGGGAGAGCCCCTGGACTGCCGGACGGACGTTTACGCCATTGGTGCGCTCTTATATTATATGTGCCGGGGAGAACCGCCCGGGAACGGCTTTTGTCTCGGGGACAGAAGCGATACCTGGGAGCTGGACCGGATCATCCGCGGGTGTATGGCCGCAGAAAAGGATGGGCGCTACCAGAACGCAGGGAAAGTGGAGCAGGCGCTTTGTGAATTAAAGACCGTTCTATCAGAAAAACATGCAATAGAATCTCTGACCATCGTATTTGCCGGGGCCAGGCCTGGGATCGGAACGACCCATGCAGCCTTTGGCATATCAACTTTCTTGACCCGAAACGGGTATCCAGCATTGTATCAGGAAGAATACGATACGGATGCTGTCCGGCTGTTCATGAGAAATACAAAAGCAAGACCGGACGGCGCCGGCGTATTCCACATCGGATCCTTACATATCCGTCCATACTATGGCAGAACAGTAAAAATGCCATATCGTTATTTTCCAATTATCATTAAGGACATAGGAACGGCCTGGCAGGGACAGGAGACGCTGCCGGAGGCGGACTTTTTTGTACTGGTATGCGGAGGGAAGTGGTGGGAGACTGCCCGCACACTGGCTGCATCCAGATACTTTTTAAGCCGCGGAAGGTGTATCCTCCTGTTTAATCATATGTCGGAGGACCTCCGCATGAAGCTGCCGGACGACCTTAAGGGGGTTCCATGTTTTTATCTGCCGTTTTTTGCAAATCCACTGAAGGAAGATCGGGATGCTGCGGCCTGTTTTAGGGAGATCATGACCACTGGAACAGGAGGAATGAAAACATGGGAAAGAAAAAAGAGACGCAGGGGCTTCTGGACCAGAAGACCAGGCTCATAGGGATCGCGGCGGCAGGACACAGCGTGGGCTGTACGCATTTTTCCATTATGCTGCTCAATTATCTGGCCGGTTACAGGAGAAGACGGGCGGCTCTTATGGAGTGGAACAGCACAGGCGACCTGGAACGGCTGGAGAAGGTCTGCACGGGAATGGTGCGGGAGAGCTCTGCCTACCGGGTCCTGGAGGCAGATTATTTTAAGCATGCCGGTCCCAGGGAGCTTGCCATGGCCCTGGGAGCCGGGTACGACGATATTCTGATTGATTTCGGCGTGCTGGAGGAGGGAGATACCGCAGAGTTTCTGCGCTGCGAAAAACAGTTCGTGGTGGCCTCCTTCAGCGAATGGCAGCAGGAAAATCTCCGGGAGTTCGCCATGGAAAGGGAGCGGACGGAAAAAGAGAGCTGGCAGTATCTGGCCGTTTTTGGCAGCGATGAGACCAGAAAAGAGTTTTGGAGACGTTTTGGCATCCTTTCCAGACGGATTCCGTTTTCAGCGGACGCTTTTTCTGTTACAGAGGAATGCGGAATATTTTTTGAAAAGCTGGTCTGACCAGGAAGAATACGCCGGCGGCGGGGAATATGTCACAGAAGCCCTCCAAAGGGTCCGCCGGCGGGAAAAGGGGAAGGGAATATGGAAAAAGATGTACGCGAGCATACGGAGGAGAAGGCAGGCTGCCAGGGGGCAGGCGAAGGAACAGAGGACTGGAAAGAGAAAGAAAAGCAGCAGTATCTGGGCGGGCTGAGGCGGCTTTCAGAAAAAGGGATCGCCATTTATGTGGATGGCCGGGTCTCCGGTCCGCCGGAATGGGAAAAGCTGTTTGAAATACGCGACGATAATATGTTTTATATGGGAGATTATGTACAGGCAGAATCCGGAGGGCTGAAGGAGGTACGGTTCGACAAGGTGTATCTCAGCCGGGAGGATCTGAAAAAGCCGGAGGAATAAAAATACTTAAGGAAGGAAAAGGGGGGATGGGAAGAAAAGGGAGGAGCCTGCGCGGCCGGAAGATGCTGTTCTGCCGAATATGATGCTTTTGGATGCGCAGGCGGCGGGAGGGATCTGATACAAAATCGTTACAAAAAATTAATAAACAAAACCATACCCCTATGATATAATCGGGGATATCAGAAGAAAACCAACCCATGGAAGCCGCCGTACACGGCGCGGGTCATCGGAAAGGAAAGAGAGCGCAAATGAAAAAAATAATGCCAGTGATCGCGGCCCTGGGGCTGATCGCAGTGTGTGTACTGGGATTTTTCGGGTACAGGGCGGCCAGAAAGTATATCCCCACAAAGGAAATGGCAGATCTTAAGAGCTTTTATGGGGTGAGCGGGGAGGATACGGCGATCCTTTATAACCAGGAGCTCCAGGAGGCCAGGGGACTTTATATGAACGGCCAGACCTACCTGCCCATTTCCTGGGTCAACGAGCACATAAATAAGCGGTTCTACTGGGACGGTACGGAAAATATGCTGGTCTACGCCCTGCCGGACCAGATCGTTTATGCCGATGGGGAAACCCAGGGGGCCAATGGGAAACCGCTCCTTCTGGACAGGGAGGACGGCGTCTGGCTGGCCCTGGGGCTGGTCAATAATTATACGGACGTGGAGATCCTGGCCTTTGACAGCGGGGACGTGAAGCGGGTATTTGTCACAGACTGGGGAACCCGGAATATGGCCGCAGTGAAAAAGTCTGGAAAGGTCCGGGTCCGGGGAGGGGTAAAGAGTCCCATTGTGACAGAAGTGGAAAGAGATATGCAGGTCGCTGTCCTGGAATCCATGGAAAAGTGGTCAAAGGTGCAGACCCCCGACGGCCACCTGGGCTATATCCAGAATAAATGTCTGGATACGCCGGAGCCCCAGGCCTTTGAAGGGACGGCCGAGCTTCCGGAGTATTACGGCACGCCCATGGATGAAAAGGTAGTCATGGCCTGGCACCAGGTGACCAGCCGGGAGGGCAATGCCGGACTAAACAAGCTCCTGGAAAAGACAAGGGGCGTCAATGTGGTGTCTCCCACCTGGTTTGCATTAACGGATAACGAAGGAAATTACAGCTCCCTGGCAGACCAGGATTATGTAAAGGCGGCCCATGATAAGGGGATCCAGGTCTGGGCGCTCCTGGACAATTTCAGTGATGATGTCCAGTCGGAGAAGCTCCTGGCCTCCACCTCCACCCGGAAAAAGCTCATTGACAGCCTGATGGCGGATGTGGAGAAATATGATCTGGACGGCCTCAATATGGATTTTGAGGGACTGAAGCAGGAGGCGGGCGTCCATTATGTGCAGTTTTTAAGGGAGCTTTCCATCCCCTGCCGTCAGAAGGGCATCGTGCTGTCGGTGGATAATACGGTCCCGGCAGAATTTAACAAGTTTTATGACCGTAAGGAACAGGGGATCGTGGTAGATTATGTGGTCATCATGGGCTATGACGAGCACTACAATGGCGGCGCCCCCGGCTCGGTGGCGTCCCTGGGATACGTGCGGGACGGGATCGAGAATACCTTAAAGCTGGTTCCCAGGGAAAAGGTGATCCTTGGAGTTCCCTTCTATACAAGGGTATGGACGGAAACGGATGAAGGCGTAAAATCCTCGGCCCTGGGGATCGAAGAGGCAAAAGCATGGATCGAGGCCAACCAGGTGGACCTTTACTGGCAGAAGGAGCTGGGGCAGTATTACGGAGAGCTTCCTCTGGAAAACGGGATCAAGATGGTCTGGATGGAGGATGAGGAATCCTTAAAGCTGAAAATGAACCTGGCCCGGGAGAATGACCTGGCCGGTGTTGCCTGCTGGAAGCTGGGCCTGGAGGACGAAGAGGCCTGGACCGCCATTGGCTGGGATTGATCCCCGGCCCTGAAAAACAGTTCTTTTTTCGTCTCCCTGCGGATATACTATTAAAAAACGCATTTGGGGACAGGTGGAATGAAGAGACTGGCCATGGAGGAGCTCTGCGGGCTCATCCTTCTGCTCATGGTATTTCTGGCGGCAAAATATGGGAGCGTCCAGGTGGTCTCCGCCCAGGCGCAGAAAAAAGAACAGCCGGTGGTCGTGGTGGACGTGGGCCATGGCGGCAGGGACCCCGGAAAGGTGGGGATCGACGGAAGTCTGGAAAAGGACGTGAACCTGGCTATCGCTCTGAGGTTAAAAACATATCTGGAGCAGTCGGATGTAAAGGTGGTCATGACCCGGGAAACGGACACGGCTCTTTATGGGAAAGAGGACTCCAGAAAAAAGATGGCGGATATGAGGGAGCGGTGCCGGATCATCGAGGAAAGCGGCGCGGATCTGGTGGTCAGCATCCACCAGAACAGCTATCACCAGGAGGAGGTTTCCGGCGGCCAGGTCTTTTACTATAAGTCGTCGGAGAAGGGAAAACGGCTGGCAGAGATCATCCAGAAACGGTTTGACTATGTACTTGGGGAGCAGAACCGCCGCCTGGCCAGGGCCAACGGCAATTATTATCTTCTGCTTCATGTGAAATGCCCCATTGTGATCGTGGAGTGCGGATTTTTAAGCAACCGGAAGGAGGCGGCCCTGCTGCAGGATCCGGAATACCAGGACCGGATGGCCTGGACGGTCCACATGGGGATCATGGAATATCTGGGAGGAAGTGCGTAATGGCGCAGATGGAACTTGCAGTTTTAGATTTTATCCAGGAGCTTTTCCGGAATCCGTTCATGGATTCCCTGATGCCGGCGGTCACCAGTCTGGGAGATGCCGGCTTTCTCTGGATTCTTCTGGGACTGGCTCTTTTATGCAGCAGGAAATACAGGAGGACCGGGGCGGCAGTACTGCTGTCCCTGGCGGCGGATCTGGTGATCTGCAATCTGCTTCTTAAAAATATGGTGGCCAGGGTCCGGCCCTGCGACTTAAACCCGGCAGTCCAGCTGCTGATCGCCCGTCCGTCGGACTTTTCTTTCCCGTCGGGCCATACGGCGGCAGCCTTTACGTCGGTCTTTTCCCTTTACCGGGAAAACAACTGGCTGTGGAAGCCGGTCCTGGTCCTGGCGGCGGTCATTGCGTTCTCCAGAATGTACCTGTACGTCCATTTTCCCACGGACATCCTGGGAGGCGTGGCCGTGGGCTGGGTATGCGCCCTGGCGGGACAGGCCGTATCCAGGCATTTATTTCCTTCAGTATGACCAGGAAATAGTCCTTGCTTTTTTATTTCCCCTGCACTATAATAGCCTTGTAATTAAATATGTTCTTCGGGGCGGGGTGAGATTCCCCACCGGCGGTGACAGTCCGCGACCTGCCAAATGCAGCTGATCTGGTGAAATTCCAGAACCGACAGTATAGTCTGGATGAGAGAAGAAATTGTGTGACTTGGAGTTTATGGCCCCGGACTTATTTTATTGGTCCGGGACTTTTTTATTTACGCGGTCAGCGAGCCGGAGGCAGCCAGTCCCCGGTCCTGCCGGAAAACTCCATATGTTGCAGCAATTCCTCTGTACACAGACGGGCCTTTACAGTCCGGCCTGGCAGCTGAAAGAAGGACAAAAACAGTACAAGGAGGAACTACATTTATGAACCAGAAAAAGAGATTATCTGTAAAAACTGTGGTGCTGATCGGCATGTTCGGCGCCCTGGCGGCCGTTCTGGAGACCTTCCAGATCCCGGTGCCCTTTGCGCCGCCGTTTTATAAGCTGGATTTTGCCGAGACTCCGATCATGATCGGCGCCTTTGCCCTGGGGCCGGTCCCGGCCATTCTCATGGAGCTGGTGAAAAACCTGCTGAAGATCCTGATCAACGGTACGACGACCATGTACGTGGGAGACCTGGGGAACTTCATCGGCGGCTGTGCCTTTGTGCTTCCAGCCTCCATTCTGTACCAGAAGCACCGCACCAGGAAGATGGCCATGGCAGGACTGGGACTTTCCGTTTTCACTGGCGTTCTTACGGCCATTGTGGTGAACTGCTTCTTAACGCTTCCGCTGTACGCCAACCTGATGTTCGGCGGGATCGAAAATATCATCTCCATGGGAACGGCCATTAACCCGGCCATCACCAACCTGCCCACCTTCGCCGTGTTTGCCATCGTTCCCTTTAACCTGTTAAAGCTGGGAATGAACGCAGGGATCACGGCCCTGGTGTATAAAAAGGTCAGCGTGATCCTCCATGTGGGCGCGCCTGTACGGGAACCGCGGACATCCGTGGAGAAGGGCTGATCCTATGGTACGGTATTACAGAGAGCTGACGCGGCTTGAAATGGAAGCTGTAGATAAAGAGGAGACCGTGGTACTGATCCCCATCGGGGCCCTGGAGCAGCATGGAAGCCAGTGTCCCCTGGGTACTGACGAGATCATTTCCGAGGCCGTGGCCAGGCGGATCAGGGAGACCCTGGACCGGGAGATCCCCGACTATCCCATGCTGATCTTCCCCCCGGTTCCTGTGGGCCTCAGCACAGAGCATGTGAATTTCTGCGGCTCCATCACTTTAAAGCCGGATACCTTTTACCATGTGCTGGAGGATATCTGCCGGGGGCTTTTCCGCCACGGCTTTAAAAAGATCGCCATGCTGAACTGCCACGGCGGAAATACTCCCATCATCCAGGTGCTGAGCCGGGAGCTGCGGAGCGAGCTGGGGCTGGCGGTCTTTATGATCAACTGCGGCGTGTTTTTCGGGAACCAGGCGGTGAAGGACACGGTGACGCCTGGAAACGTGTGGGACTTCCATGGAGGCGAGATGGAAACGTCCATGATCTTAGCGGAGCGGCCGGAGCTGGTGAAAATGGAGACGGCCCAGGCGGGGATCCCGAGAAAATTCATGGGAAATAGAAGCCTTACGGTCTACGGCCCCATTACCCTGGGCTGGGTATCCGAGGAGTGGGAGACAGAGGACGGAACGCCCATCGGCATCGGCGGGGACCCCAGAGGGGCCACGGCAGAAAAGGGCGAGCAGATATACCAGAGCTTTGTGGGATCCATCGTGGACGGATTAAAGGAGATCCGGCGGTGGAAGGACCAGTAGGCACAGGCCGGAGAGGTTTTCTCTCTCCGGTCTCTTTTTATTTCATGGGAAATGTGATAAAATGCCCATAGCGGAGAGACAGGAGGAAGAAAACGATGGACGACGAGAAAGCATTATGGAAAAAATGTGCCGAGTTCCACGGCCATGAGTGCGGCGGGCTGACCATTGGCTATAAAGCGGCCCTGTACGCAAAGGAGCTGCTGGATCTGGATTTTTCTGAGGACGAGCAGGTGGTGTGTATTTCGGAAAACGACGCCTGCGGGGTGGACGCCATCCAGGTGATCCTGGGGTGCAGTGTGGGAAAAGGGAATCTTTTGTTCCATATCTGTGGAAAACAGGCGTTTTCCTTTTATGACCGGGGATCCGGAAGGTCCGTGCGGCTGGTATTAAAAGAAAAGCCCAGAGAGATGACAAAGGCCGAGTCCTTTGCCTATTACCAGGCCTGTGAGCCCAGGGAGATGTTCGATGTGAAGGAGACCTTCCTTGCGCTGCCCCGGAAGGCGGAGATCTTCGGATCCGCCCGGTGCGGCTGCTGCGGAGAGATGACCGGGGAAAAATGGCTCCGGGAGGCAGGCGGGAAAAAGCTGTGTCCGGACTGTCTGGCACGTCTTTCCGGGAAATAAGTATAAGAAAAACATCCGGACACAGTCCGGCTGATCTTGGGAGCAGAAAATGAAAACAAAGGTGATTAAAATAAAAGATAAAACAAGACCGGAGGACGGGGAGCTTCTGGAGGCAGCAGAGATATTGAGAAGCGGCGGCCTGGTGGCCTTCCCCACCGAGACGGTCTACGGCCTGGGAGCCAACGCCCTGGACGAGGCGGCGGCAAAAAAGATCTATGCGGCCAAGGGGCGTCCGTCGGATAATCCGCTGATCGCCCATATCTCGTCCATGGAGGAGCTTCCGGCCCTGGTGCGGGAGATCCCGGAGGCGGGAAGGAAGCTGGCGGAAAAATACTGGCCGGGCCCGCTGACCATGATCTTTCCGAAAAAGGATGTGGTGCCCTATGGGACCACAGGCGGGCTGGATACGGTGGCGGTCCGGATGCCGTCGGATCCGGTGGCGAACCGGCTCATAAAGCTGGCTGGTATTCCGGTGGCGGCGCCCAGCGCCAATACCTCCGGGCGGCCGAGTCCCACCCGGGCGGAGCATGTGATCGAGGACATGGACGGGAAGATCGAGATGATCCTGGACGGCGGCCAGGTGGGCATCGGCGTGGAATCCACCATTGTGGACGTGTCCGGCCCGGTTCCCACTCTTTTAAGGCCGGGAGCCGTCACTCTGGAGATGCTCCGGGAGACCCTGGGCCAGGTGGAGGTGGATCCGGCGATCCTGGGGCCGGTGAAGGGCGATGTGAAGCCCAAGGCGCCGGGGATGAAATACCGGCACTATGCGCCGAAAGCGGATATGGTTCTGGTGGAGGGAGCCATGGAGGACGTGGTGGACTACATCAACCGGGAGGCGGCGAAAGCCATGGGAGCCGGAAAGAGAGTGGGGATCATCTGCACCAGGGAGAGCAGGGACCTGTATCCCCAGGGGCTTCTGGAGGTCATCGGCAGCAGGAGCCAGGAGGAGACGGTGGCCCACAACCTGTTCGCGGTGCTGCGGGATTTCGATGACCGCCAGGTGGACTGTATTTTTTCCGAGAGCTTTTCCGAGGACCAGCTGGGCCAGGCCATCATGAACCGGCTCTGCAAGGCAGCGGGATATCATATTGTGAAATGCGGCGGGCCGTCGGAAGAATAGGCGGCATACCGGTAATAATGGAGGGCATCATGTCAGAAAAGAGAAAAGGCTATATTACGTGGGACGAATATTTCATGGGAGTCGCAAAGCTGTCGGCCATGCGTTCCAAAGATCCCAGCACCCAGGTGGGGGCCTGTATCGTCAGCGAGGACAATAAGATCCTGTCCATGGGCTACAACGGCTTTCCCAAGGGCTGCTCCGATGATGAATTTCCCTGGGGAAAGGGCGACCCGGACGATTACAACGATAAATATTTATATGTGACCCACAGCGAGCTGAACGCCATTTTAAATTACCGGGGCGGGAGCCTGGAGGGGAGCAAGCTGTACGTGACCCTGTTTCCCTGCAACGAGTGTGCCAAGGCCATCATCCAGGCCGGGATCCGCACCATTATCTACGAAAGCGACAAGTATGCCGATACCCCCGCCACCCGGGCGTCCAAGCGGATGTTAAATGCGGCGGGAGTCCGGTATTACCAGTACAGCCCCACGGGAAGAAAGATCGAGTATTATGTGTAAAAAATTTCTGCTGGCGGCAGTGAACGCCAAATATATCCACTCCAATCCGGGCGTTTACAGCCTGCGGGCCTTTGCAAAGGAACGGCTTCCGGAGGCGGAGATCCAGATCGCGGAGTATACCATCAACCATCAGATGGATTGGATCTTACAGGACATTTACAGGAAAAAGCCGGATTTTGTCGGCTTTTCCTGTTATATATGGAACATTTCCCAGGTGTATGAGCTGGTCAGGGACTTAAAACAGGTATTGCCGGAAACGGAGATCTGGTTGGGCGGGCCGGAGGTGTCCTATGACAGCGGCAGGATCCTTTCCCAGGAGCCGGAGATCCGTGGGATCATGCGCGGAGAGGGGGAGCTGACCTTTTCTCAGGTGGCGGAGGCATATCTGGCTGCGGAGGACCGTCTGGCGGCAGAGGATCCAGAGGACAGGCTCCTGGCCCGCCTGGAGGGGATCCTGGGGATCACCTACCGGGACGGCTCCGGAGAGATCCGTGAAAACGGTCCCCAGCGCCTCCTTTCTATGGATGAGATCCCATTTTATTATAAGGATATGGCAGGCTTTGAAAACAGGATCGTTTATTATGAGAGCAGCCGCGGCTGCCCCTTTTCCTGCAGCTACTGCCTGTCCTCCATCGACAAGTCGGTGCGGTTCAGGAGCCTTTCTCTGGTGAAAAAGGAGCTGGATTTCTTTCTGGAAAGGAAGGTCCCCCAGGTAAAATTCGTGGACCGGACCTTTAACTGCCGGAGGGAGCATACCCTGGGGATCTGGAAGCATATCCTGGACCATGACAACGGTGTCACCAACTTTCATTTTGAGGTGTCGGCGGATCTGTTCGACCAGGAGGAGCTGGAAATGATCGGCCGGATGCGGCCCGGACTCATTCAGCTGGAGATCGGCGTCCAGTCCACCAATCCGGATACCATCCGGGAGATCCGGAGGAAAATGGACCTTACGAAGCTTGAGGCCGCTGTGGACAGGGTCCATGGATACCGGAATACCCACCAGCATCTGGATCTGATCGCCGGACTGCCCTGGGAGGGGCTGGATTCCTTTTTACAATCCTTTGACGACGTGTACCGTATGGAGCCGGACCAGCTCCAGTTGGGCTTTTTAAAGGTGCTGAAGGGCTCTTATATGGCATCCCAGGCCGGGGCCTACGGCCTCCGTTACCGGATGACGCCGCCCTATGAGGTATTGTCCACCCGCTGGCTCTCCTATGGGGATGTGATCCGGTTAAAGGCCATGGAGGAAATGGTGGAGGTCTATTATAACAGCGGCCAGTTTTCCAATACCTTAAAGCTTCTGGAGCAGGAATATCCCTCTCCGTCGGAGCTGTTCCTGGATCTGGCCGCGTATTATGAGGACCATGGCTTTGCCGGCCTGAGCCACAGCCGAATGGCCAGATATGAGATCCTTTATGGGTTTATAAAGGAGAGGGAGGAAAGGAAAACGGGCCATGGACAGACCGGGGAGGCCGCTTCGGACACATGCCTTTCAGCCTTTCGGGACCGGCTCATGGAGGATCTGTATTTAAGAGAAAATGCCAAAAGCCGTCCGTCCTTTGCCATGGACCAGGGGCCCTTTAAGGACAGGATCCGGGAGTTTTTCCAGACCGAGGAGCAGGAAAGAAGGTGGCTTCCGGCTTATAAGGATCATGACAGCCGCCAGATGGCGAACATGGCCCATTTAGAGGCCATGGAGGACGGGAGCTTCCTCCTGTTTGATTACAAGGAACGGGATCCTTTATGGAAAAATGCCCGGACCTTGCGGTTCACATATGAAGAAACATGTGCAGGCACAGAAAGAGGAGAGTATGAGAGAATCAAAGAAGGCCAGAGCAGAACGGGTGGACGCCATCCTGGCGCGGCTGGACGCGGAGTATGGCACCGAGTACCGCTGCTATCTGGATCATGAAACGCCCTGGCAGCTCCTGATCGCCGTGATCTTAAGCGCCCAGTGTACCGACGCCCGGGTCAACATCGTCACAAAGGAACTGTTTAAAAAATACAGGAGCCTGGAGGATTTTGCGGCGGCAGAGCTTTCGGAGCTGGAGCAGGACATCCACTCCACGGGCTTTTATCACATGAAGGCAAAAAATATCATTTCCTGCTGTAAGGATCTGGTGGAAAAGCACGGAGGCACCGTTCCCAGGGAGCTTTCGGAGCTGACGGCCCTGGCGGGAGTGGGAAGAAAGACGGCCAACGTGATCCGGGGCAATGTATACGACGATCCAAGCATCGTGGTGGATACCCATGTGAAGCGGATCTCAAAAAAGCTGGGGCTCACAAAGGCTGATGATCCGGAGAAGGTGGAATATGAGCTGATGGAGGTGCTGCCAAAGGATCACTGGATCCTATGGAATATCCATATCATCACCCTGGGCCGTACCATCTGTACGGCCAGAAATCCCAAATGCAGCCAGTGCTTCTTACGGGAGCTGTGTCCGTCGGCAGGAGGTATGAAGGGATGATGGCAGAGCGGGAGAGGAATATGGTGAATGCGGCAGACTCCTATGTGGCCATTGATCTGGAGACCACAGGGATCGGGGCAAAGCGGGAGAGGATTACGGAGATCGGCATGGTAAAGGTGGAAAACGGGGCGGTGACAGATACGTACCATACCCTGGTGAACCCGGGCCGTCCCATACCGGAGCACATTACGGAGCTGACCGGGATCGATGACGATATGGTAAAGGACGCTCCCATGATCCAGGACGTGATCGGGGAGGTCATCGCCTTCTGCGGAACGCTTCCGGTCCTGGGTCACCAGATCATGTTTGACTATGGCTTTCTGGTCCAGGCAGCAGTCAATGGGAAGCTGCGGTTTGAGCGGTCCGGCATCGACACCTTAAAGCTCTGCCGGAAATTCATGCCGCCGGAGGAAAAGAAGAACCTGGCGGCGGCCTGCGCCTATTTCCATGCGGCCCAGGACACGGCCCATCGGGCCCTTTCAGACGCCATGGCAGCCCACGAGCTGTACCAGGCCATGAAGCGGCTGCATCTGTCCGGCAATGAGGATGCTTTTGCGCCCAAGGTCCTCCAGTACAAGGCAAAAAAGGAAAGGCAGGCTACCCAGAGGCAAAAACAACACTTGCATGATCTGCTAAAATATCATAAAATAGAGCTGACTGTCCCCATAGATTCCATGTCGGGAAATGAGATCTCCAGAGTGACCGACCGAATTATCTTTACCCATGGAAGGATTCCGGAAAATGAGAGGGGCAGGGATAAGAAACCGGAATAAAGATAAAATGAAATAAAAGAGGTGAAAGTCATGATAAATATGAATAATAAAAAAACAAAGAAGATCATCTCCACCATCGTTGTGGTCCTGGTGGTTGCGGCTATGGTGATCCCCATGATCCTGGGCTCCTTAATGTCTATGATGTAAAAGGAGAGGGATATGAGAAAATATGTATGGAGTACAGGTACGGCTGCGATGATGGCGGCCGGCCTGTTTTTTGCAGAGCCATTTCCTGCCCAGGCTGCGGAACCCATGCCGGCGGGAGTCTCCGTGGACGGCGAGAGCCTGGAGGGGCTCACTGAGGCCGAGGCGGAGGAGCAGGTGCAGAGCCGGGTGGACGAGAAGCTGGCCCGGGAGGTCGCGCTGACCATCGGGGAAATGTCCTTTGCGGCCAGCTCCGGTGATCTGGGCATCGCCTGGAAAAATGAGGACCAGGTGAGGCAGGCCTTAAAGGACGCAGAGGTCAAAGGCAATCTGATCCAGAGATATATGAAGAAAAAGGATCTGGAAGCGGAGCCGGTGGATCTGGAGCTGGAATTTTCCGCAGATCCGGAGAAGATCTCAGCGTTTGTGGATGCGGAATGTAAGGACGCGGTCCGGGAGGCCTCTGATGCCTCCATTACCAGGGAAAACGGTGAATTTGTACTTACCCCGTCAGTGGTGGGGACCACCGTGGATCCGGAGGCCACAGGGGCAGCCATCGGAGAGGCTGTGAGCCAGGCGGACGGCGCTTCGGGAACGGTCTCTGCTGCTGCAGTGGTGACAGAAAAGCAGCCGGAGATCACCACAGAGGAGCTGTCCTCTATTAAGGACGTGCTGGGGACCTTTTCCACCAGCTTTAAGACCAGCGGTGCTTCCCGTTCCACCAATCTCCAGGTGGGAGCGGCCAAGATCAACGGCCGGGTGCTGATGCCGGGGGAGGTGCTGTCGGGATATGAGTGCATGCAGCCCTTTACGGTCGCCAATGGCTACCGGGCGGCCACGGCCTATGAGAACGGGCGGTCTGTGGACAGCATCGGCGGCGGCGTATGCCAGATATCCACGACCCTTTATAACGCTTCTCTGCTGGCGGAGCTGGAGATCGTCCAGAGGCAGAACCATTCCATGACCGTGGGATATGTGAAGCCGTCCATGGACGCGGCCATTGCCGGAACGTATAAGGATATCAAGATCCGGAATCCATACGATACGCCCATTTATGTGGAAGGGGTCACCTCCGGAAAGACGCTGACCTTTACCATTTATGGAAAAGAAACAAGACCGGCAAACCGGACCCTGAAATTTGAGTCTGTGACGCTCCAGGTCATGGGAGCCGGAGCGCCCATTGAGCAGGTGGACAATTCCCTGGCCCCGGGAGCCAGGGTCAAGGTGGACTCCGGCCATACGGGTCTTAAGTCGGAGCTTTATAAGTGCGTATATGTGGACGGAGAGCTGAAGGAGCGGACCCTTTTAAATAAGGATACGTATAACGCCTCCAGGCCCATTTACCGGGTGGGACCGGCGGCTCCGGCAGTAACGGATCCAGGTGCAGCGGTGCCTGGAGCGGATCCGGCGGCTCCGTCCGGCGGGACTTCAGAAACGCCTGCGGGAACCACACCTCCGGCAGTGCCGGAGACCCCGGCGGCGGAAAATACGCCTCCGGCGGAGGTTCCGCAGGGGCCGGGCTATACGCCCGGTCCAGGGATGCCCGGAGACCCGGCTGGAAACAGCAGTCCGGGAGGAAATGAAGGACCCGGCCAGAATGCGGGGCCTGGAGGTCCTGGAGCAGAGAACGGCGGCGGAGCGCCTGGCCCCGGCGGTGAGCCGGGACCTGGGAATCCAGCCGGACCGGGAGCATAGGAGAGTCGGAATGAGAAAGATCGAGCGGGAACCCCATGGCAGGGGACGCTTTGTGCCGGGCCAGGATCTGGTGGTGGCCGGATGCATCGGCAAGGCGGGAGCTCTGGCTGCCATGGAAAAGAAAAAAGAAGCGCTGGAGGCCAGATTCCATGGCGTATTTCTGGACCGTCTTAAAACGGCGGCGGAGAGAGCTCTGGAGCTGCCCCAGGAATTTTTTGAGGATCCTGGCGTAACTGAATGGGAATATGTGGAGGAGGGCGGCATTCTGGCCGCCCTCTGGAATATATCGGGGGCCTATGAGCAGGGGATCTCATTCTCCCTTCTGAAGATCCCGGTGAGCCAGGAGATCATAGAGGTATGCGAACTATTTGATTTAAATCCCTACCGTCTCCGTTCGGGCCAGTGTGTGCTGATGGTCTCAGACCATGGATGGGATCTGGCGGAACGGCTCAGGGAAATGGGAGCCGAGGCCGCGGTCATCGGAAAGGTGGAGCGGGGGATCGCCAGAAAAATGACGGGTCTTGGCAGCACCGGGTTTCTGGAGCGGCCCCAGCCGGACGAGGTATTAAAACTGGGATAAAAAAGCTGTCCGGAGGAAGATACGGGGAAGGCCTCCGGAAAATATGTGATGGATCGGGGACGGGGAAACCTGAGGACATAAGGAGGCGCGTTATGCGTGAAAAGATTCTGACCATTATGGAAAAAAACAGCCGGATCGATCTGGCGGACCTGGCCGCTCTCCTGGGAGAGAGCGAGATCGCGGTGGCCAATGAGATCGCCGATATGGAGAAGGAAAATATCATCTGCGGCTACCATACGATGATCAACTGGGACAAGACCGGGGAGGAGCTGGTGACTGCCCTGATCGAGGTAAAGGTGACGCCCCAGAGGAATATGGGATTTGAAAAGATCGCGGAGCGGATCTACCAGTACAGTGAGGTGAATTCCGTTTATCTCATGTCCGGAGCGTATGATTTTACGGTGATCGTAGAGGGAAAGACCATGCGCCAGATCGCCCAGTTCGTTTCGGAAAAGCTGTCCACCATGAATTCTGTCTTGAGCACAGCAACCCATTTCATCTTGAAAAAATATAAGGACCATGGAACCGTCATGTGCGAAAGACCGGAAGATGAAAGGATGATGATCACCCCGTGAGAAACCCGTTATCAGAAACCATCACAGCCATCCCCCCGTCGGGGATCCGTAAATTTTTTGACATCGTAAGCGAGATGAAGGACGCCATATCCCTGGGCGTAGGTGAACCGGATTTTGACACGCCCTGGCACATCCGGGATGAAGGGATCTATTCCCTGGAGAAGGGGCGGACCTTTTATACGTCCAACGCAGGACTGAAGGAGCTGAAGCTGGAGATCAGCCGGTATTTAGAGCGGCGGTTTGACGTGGGCTATGCCCCGGACCGTGAGATCATGGTCACTGTGGGAGGAAGCGAGGCCATCGATATTGCTCTCCGGGCCATGCTGGATCCGGGAGACGAGGTGCTGATCCCTCAGCCAAGCTACGTTTCCTATGTGCCGTGTACCATTCTGGCCGGAGGCGTTCCGGTGACGGTTGAGCTGGAAGAAAAGGACCGGTTCCGCCTCACAAAGGAAAAGGTGCTGGAAAAGCTCACACCTAAAACCAAGATCCTGGTGCTTCCATTTCCCAACAATCCCACCGGCTCTATCCTGGAGAAGGAGGATCTGGAGGTGATCGCCGACGTGGTCCGCGAGAAGGACCTGTTCGTAATCTCAGATGAGATCTATTCGGAGCTGACCTATGGGAGACATCACTGTACCATCGCGGCTCTTCCTGGGATGAAAGAGAGGACTGTACTGATCAATGGATTTTCCAAATCCTATGCCATGACTGGCTGGCGGCTGGGCTACGCCTGCGCGCCGGAGGCGATCCTGAGGCAGATGCTGAAGATCCACCAGTATGCCATCATGTGCGCGCCCACCACCAGCCAGTATGCGGCGGTGGAGGCCTTAAGAAACGGAGACCGGGACGTGGAGGAGATGCGGGAGGCCTATGACCAGAGACGGAGGTTCCTGGTCAAGGCTCTGAGAGACATGGGCCTTGACTGCTATGAGCCCCAGGGGGCTTTTTACGTATTCCCCTGCATTAAAAAGTTTGGTATGAGCTCCGATACGTTTGCGTTGCGGCTTTTGGAGCAGGAGAAGGTGGCTGTGGTGCCTGGGACTGCCTTTGGAGACTACGGAGAGGGATATCTGAGGATCTCTTACGCGTATTCGCTCCAGGACCTTAAGCGGGCACTGGAGCGCATGGGCCGGTTTGTGGCCAGCCTGGAGGAAATGTAGAATGAATATTGTATTATACGAGCCGGAGATGCCGGCCAACACAGGAAACATTGGGAGGACCTGCGTGGCGACCAACACCAGGCTCCATCTGATCGAGCCCCTGGGCTTTAAGCTGAGTGAAAAGCATCTGGTACGGGCCGGCCTGGATTACTGGGACAAGCTGGATGTGACAGTATACAGTGATTTTGCGGATTTTTTAAAGAGAAATCCCGGCGCAAAGCTTTATATGGCCACCACCAAAGCACCGGCGGTCTATACAGATGTGAAGTATGAGCCGGACTGTTATCTGATGTTCGGCCCGGAAAGCCGCGGCATTCCGGAGGAGATCCTGGTGGAGTATCAGGAAACGTGCGTCCGGATCCCCATGTGGGGGGACATCCGGTCCCTGAACCTGTCCAATTCTGTGGCTGTCCTCCTTTACGAGGCACTGCGGCAGAACGGGTTTGAGAAGATGACCATGGAGGGCCATCTCCACCGGCTGGAATGGAAGGAATAGGATTCTATATTTTAGGGGAGGTGCCGTATGCGTTACAGAAGACTGGGAAAGACGGAGCTGATGGTCAGCGAGATCGGCCTGGGAGCCGAATGGCTGGAGCGTCACAATGCCGAGGAATGCCGGGCGGTCATTGACCGGTGCGGGGAGCAGGGGATCAATATCCTGGACTGCTGGATGCCGGAGCCCAACGTGCGGAGCAACATCGGGGCAGCCATCCGGGGAAAGAGGGAGCGCTGGTTCATCCAGGGCCACCTGGGCTCCACCTGGCAGAACGGCCAGTATGTGCGGACCCGGGACATGGAGAAGGTGAAGGAGGCTTTTGCGGATCTCCTGGAGCGTCTGGGAACGGATTACATTGACCTGGGCATGATCCACTACGTGGACCGGGAGGACGAGCTGGATTCTATCGTAAATGGCCCGTTTTACGCTTACACAAAGGAATTGAAGGAAAAGGGCGTGATCCGTCATATCGGTCTCAGTACCCATAACCCCAGGGTGGCGAAAAAGGCGGTGGAGCTGGGGATCGTGGAAATGATGCTGTTCAGCATCAATCCGGCCTTCGATCTGCTTCCGGCGTCTGAGGATATGAATACATACTTTGCCGAGGAGTACGATCAGGCCCTGGGCGGCATTGATAAAGAGCGGGCAGAGCTTTACCGGCTCTGCGAGAAGAACGATGTGGGCCTTACGGTCATGAAGGGCTTTGCGGGAGGCCGGCTGTTTGATGCAAAGCGTTCGCCCTTTGGCGTGGCGCTGACTCCGGTCCAGTGTATCCATTACGCCCTTACAAGGCCGGCAGTGGCCTCCATTCTGGCGGGATATGATACGCCGGAGCATGTGGATGAGGCTGTTTCTTATGAAACAGCAACGGAGGCGGAAAAGGATTATGCCAGCGTTCTGGCCTCTGCCCCCCGCCACGCCTACGACGGCCAGTGTACCTACTGCGGCCACTGTAAGCCGTGTCCTGCGGGCATCGATATCGCCATGGTCAATAAGCTCTATGATCTGGCCTCCATGCAGCCGGAGGTCCCGGCTTCGGTCCGCGCCCATTATGAGGCGCTGGAACGGACGGCTTCTGACTGTATCGGCTGCCGTGGCTGCGAGACCCGCTGTCCCTTCCATGTTCCCGTGGCAGAGCGGATGGAGAAGGCCAGGGCGCTGTTTGCAGAAGGGGAATAAAGCGGTATCCCTTTTAGACACAAAAGAAAGCTCCGGAGATGGGAAGTCCGGGGCTTTCTTTTTGTGCAGCTATGATATTAAAATTTCATGCCAGCCTGCTTTTCTTTGATCCAATGCAAGCCTCATCAGTCCCTCTGTCTGATCGGCCATAAACAGAGGGATGTTCAGTACATCACCGTCCTCTAAATATTATTTAGGGAGGCAGTAGTGGGTATTTTTCCCCTTGCCCTCCTGAAGAATCTGCCCATTTTCTGCCATTTTCCTTAATAACCGTCCGCATGATGACTGGCCGATACCAAGAAATATTTCAACTTCTTTTCGTGTGACAAAGCCCCGTTCCTTTGTCAAAGTAATTACCTTTTCTTCAGTTGTATCTTTCTGTGAATGAACCTGCGTTATTTTTGCATGCTCCGGACTTGCATTCAGATTCGGGAGAATAATCTTAAACGCATTGTCGGATGTTTCGATCTGAGGTGTCATCCCGGTTCCTTCATACGCATCCATAATTTTTATGATTCCGGTTCCATAGGCTTCTATGAGTTCCAGACGGTAAAATACATTTGCCAGTTTGGTGTTCCTGCAAACAGATATTCCCATTGTTACATCCTTTAAGGACACACCGCTTACCAAACCGCCAATAGAGATAAATTCAAGCCTGTCAGTATAAAGACTGATAAAGGTACTGGCGCGAAATGAATATTCCCGATGTACCAAAAGGTTCAGAAGAGCCTCTCTGACTGCTGTTTCGGGATAATCTCGTCTGTCAATGCGATACAGCCTGTCAAAGGTTGAATGGGTTTGATTTCGAAAGTCAATAAAATCATAAACGTCCTCCATCTGTTGAAACAAAGAGCCAGAAAATTCTTTTCGATCTTGAAATTCGTTTTGTTTTGTACCTTTAAATACAGCCGCTTTGATGGTGTGCACGCACTGGTCTGAAAGTAACAGACCTAAATTTGTATAAACATCATCTTGCGTTACGATTCCAAGGGTTTTCATTTGTGCAGGGCCAAATTTTACATTCCGTTCCTCAAATGTTTTTTTTGCATATTCAAAAGTTAAATTCTGTTCCAAAGACCGCATTTCCTCAAAGTGGTCACCGTCCGTTTCCTTGATCATACGCCGAATGACTGTGTTTGTAGCCGGAACGGAAGAATACCCCTGACGAACGTAAACACCTTCGGGACGCAATCCTTTTTTCGCAATATAATATGGCCGTTCTGTTCCCTGTTGAATATCAACTGCAACAATTTTCTTCCCCGCTATCGTGAGTGTTTCATAATGCAGGAACATCGTCAGATCCGGCTTGATTGCATCCCGGACCATATTGCTGACCTGCAGGGCAGCTTCATCCGGATTATCCAGTCCTAATACGGTTCCGTCATCCTGAATACCAATGTATAGTTTTCCTCCCTCACAGTTTGCAAAAGCGATAATCTCTTTTTTTATGTCCTCGACCACAATTGCCTTTAGCTCTACGGATTCACTTTCTTGAAAAATCATTTGCCGCCTCCCGAATTTATTCTACTCATATTTTACCCATTCTGTTCATTCTTGTCAATGGTTTGATTAGAATGAATTGAAAATTTAAGAGAAATGGTACGGTAACTGGCCCTTTTTCAAGAGTATTAAAATCATTTGTCCAAAATATTATAATCTATTCGGGAAAAGTTCTAACTATTCTTCTTTTCATTATGGTTAGAATGTGCTTTATATCCCGAATATTGTGTATTATTCGTGGCATCACTATGCACTCAGCGGCTAAATCCCAGACATCAGTTGAATCCTATATCTGCCAGCCTGACCCTCCATATTTATTTTTTGTCTTTACCTTAACAGTCTCCTTTATTCCACGATTTTTTTTGTCTTTCAAAGGTGAAAAGGAATTGAATAAATAGCGACAAACGCTCACCTCTCCCCTTGAAAAATCAGGCTTTTTCTGTTTGGCATTATTGTAACAGCAGTCCTGGGCCTCACCAAAGATAATAAAAGTTTTTTCATGACAGATCGTTCCATATTGCCACCCTTTATTATATAAAAACGAAGACGATAATGTATGAAAATACAAAAAACCGTGGTCTCATAGATACTTAAGAATCTATGTACCACGGTTTTATGAAAATTTATACCTTGAGACAGGCCACCAGGTGACCGTTGCCAATATCCTTCAGTTCGGGCTCCTTCTTCATACATTCTTCCGTAGCATATGGACATCGTGTATGGAAGCGGCAGCCAGATGGAATATGAGCGGCTCCTGGTACATCTCCTTTGAGGATAATGCGTTCACGGGCTTTCCTTCCCGACAGGATTGGGATGGCTGACAACAATGCCTGGGTGTAGGGATGTGCGGCGTGACTGAATAATTCTTCATTATCAGCAAATTCCATGATCTTTCCCAGATACATAACAGCTACTCTGTCAGAGATATGTTCAACTACATTGAGGGCGTGTGAGATAAAGAGATAGGTCATATCCCCATATTCACCCTTCAGATCCATCAATAAGTTGATGATCTGAGACTGGATGGACACGTCCAAAGCAGAAACAGCTTCATCACATACAAGAAATTCTGGCTGTAATGCAATGGCCTTTGCAATGGCAACTCTCTGCCTCTGTCCGCCGGAAAACTCGTGAGGATAGCGTAATGCATAAGCCTTATTCAGACCGACCTGATCCAGCAGTTCTTCCATGCGGTCTTCAGCCTGGGCAGGAGTCATTCCCATTTGTACGGTAAGGATCTCTGTGATCATATTCTGAACCGTATGTCTTGGGTTGAGGGAAGAGTATGGGTCCTGAAATATGATCTGAAGTTTTCTTCGTATCTTTCTTAAATCATCGCCCTTTAAAGAAAGGATATCCTGTCCGTCATAAAGAATACGTCCGCTGGTAGGTGTATTCAGCCGGACAATAGCGCGGCCGATGGTAGTTTTTCCGCAGCCGGATTCGCCTACTAATCCCAGGGTCTCTCCTCGGCGGATATTCAGAGTGACGCCATCAACAGCCTTTACATGTCCGACCGTTTTTTGCAGAACCCCCTTTTTAATAGGGAAATATACTTTCAGGTCTTCAATTTTTAATATGTTTTTTTCATCCTTCATGCTGGTCCCCCCTTAAAAAACAGCTTACTCTTCTGTCGCCGGAAACGATCTCCGGAGGCTGCTGTTTATGGCAGATGTCTTTGGCATAAGGACAACGCGGTGCAAACCGGCATCCTTCCGGGAATTTAAGCGGATTAGGAACAGATCCCTGGATAGATTCCAGACGGTTTCCGCGTGTTACCTTAATTCCTGGAATGGAAAGGATCAGGAGCTTGGTATAGGGATGCCATGGATCTGTAAATACATCTTCCATCTTACCTTCCTCAACGATCCGGCCAGCGTACATTACAGCAACGCGGTCGGCGATCTGGGAAACCACGCCAAAATCATGAGTGATCAGGAGAATAGACATATTCATATCTTTTTGCAGCTGTTTGAGCAGGTCCAGGATCTGGGCCTGGATCGTTACATCCAGGGCAGTTGTAGGCTCATCAGCAATGACCATTCGTGGATTGGAGGCCAGGGAAATGGCGATCATTACTCTTTGGCGAAGACCGCCAGAGAGCTGATGGGGATATACTTTAAGCCGTTCTTCGGGATTTGGAACCCCGACTTTCTTTAAGATTTCTATGGAACGCTGTTTTACTTCGGCAGAGGAAATACCGGGATTATGAAGCCGGAATACTTCGCCCAGCTGTCTTTCGATTCGGTACACAGGATTGAGGGAGGTCATTGGCTCCTGGAATATCATGGAAATTTCTGCCCCTCGTATTTTCCGCGCTTCGTTTTTATCGAGATTCGTAACATCACGTCCATTTAGTATAATGGAATCCGCGTGAAGTTCAGCTGTTTCAGGAAGAAGCTTGATCAGGGATAAGGATGTAATTGTTTTTCCGCATCCAGATTCTCCTACCAAAGCGAGTGTTTTTCCTCGTTCAATGGAAAAAGAGATCCCATCGACAGATTTTACAATGCCCTCTGGTGTATGAAACCAGGTTCGCAGATTTTTTACTTCCAGGCATTTTTCATTTGTCATATTTCATACACCTACTTTCTCATCTTAGGATCAAATGCGTCCCGCATTCCGTCGCCAATCCAGTTCATGGCCAGAACCGTAGCGGAAATTGCCAATCCGGGAATCGTGGTCAGATACGATGCAGTCTGAAGGTAATTTCTGCCCTGGCTTAACATCATGCCCCAATCTGGAGAGGCAGCATCTGCGCCCAGTCCCAGATAGTTAAGGCTTGCAGCAGAGAGGATAGCACCTCCGACAGATAATGTACCCTGAATGATCAAGGGACCAATACAATTGGGAAGTACATGACGGAAGATGATCCGGGTATTTTTAAAGCCTCCGACCTTTGCTGCTTCCACATATTCTGAATTTTTTACAGCGAGTACTTGTCCTCTGGTAAGTCTGGCAAACCTTGGCCAGCTTGTAATGGCGAGGGCAATGATGATATTACGCTGACTGGAGCCAAGTACCGACATGATGGCGATGGCTACGATAAGGAATGGGAAGGACAGCATGATGTCGGTAAAACGCATCAAAAGACTTTCAATCACGCCGCCGAAGTATCCGCTGTATAACCCGATCACGACTCCGATGGCAGCAGCAAGCAGGGAAACGGAGAGACCCGTGATCAGGGAGCTGCGGCCTCCATAAAGAAGACGGCACCAGATATCACGTCCAAGGTCATCTGTACCTAAAGGATGTCCTTCACTGCCAGGGGCAGCCAGCATATTCATAAAGTCCATATCTACCACGGGATCGTAGCTGGTAAATAATGGGGCCCCGGCGCATAGGATGATGATAATACACAGGGCGATCAGGCCGATAACGGCAATTTTATTTTTACAGAAACGGCGTACAACATCCTTCCAATAACTTGTAACGGGGAGGGAATCTTCGCCGATCATATTTTGGTTTTTATTATTTTCTGCCATATATTTCCCTCCTATGATTTTTTATCAAGGCGGATCCGGGGATCTACCCATGCATAGACAATGTCAATGATCAGGTTGATCACCAGATAGCTTGTACATAAAAGCAAAGTAATTCCCTGAATCATTGGGTAGTCTCTTTTAGATATGGAATTTACAGCGAGACGACCGACACCGGGCCACGAAAATATGGACTCTGTAACAACTGCGCCGCCCAGGAGTCCTCCGATTTCCGAACCGACAACAGTGATAACAGGGATCATGGCATTTTTAAATGCATGCATCCAGATTACTACTTTTTCCTTCAGGCCCTTACTTCGGGCATAACGTACATAATCCTGACCCAGGACATCCAGCATGCTGGAACGGATCATTCGGGTCTGGGTGGCAGCCATTCCTAGAGCCAGAGAAGAGCCTGGCATAATAATATATTTTAAAAATTCTACGGGTCCATCTACGGTTAGTTCGGCGGATCCTGTACTGGGAAGCAGTCCCCATTTCAGAGAGAGATAGATCATCAGTACAAGTCCGAACCAGAACTTGGGAAGGGATACGCCAATGGTTGCAAGAGCCGTGGCAATGGAATCCCAGATGCTGTTGTGTTTCAAAGCCGCCAGTGTTCCCAGAGGAACAGAGATCAGCAGGGATAAAACCATAGAAAAAGCGGCTAATTTAAATGTTGCCGGCATTCGGATCATTACGCTTTCAAATACCGGCTGATTTGTAGCGTAGGATGTTCCGAGATCACCGTGTAAGGCGTCTTTAATGAAGTTTAAGTAGCGGACAAAAAAAGGTTTGTCCAATCCCCATTCTTCCATGATCAGCTGCCGCTGTTCTTCAGATACCTGCTGGTCCTCGGTACCTAAAATAAGATCGACGGGATCTCCGGGAGTTATGTATAACAGGGAAAAAATCATAAATGAAATGACCAGAAGCGTTGGAACCGCTTGAAATATTCTCCTAATAATATATGTCCACATATAACTTCTCCTTTACAGAAAGCGGGTTTCGCGAAACGCGAAACCCGCCTACGCATGCTGGTCTCTGGAGTTACTCTACTGTAACATTTCTCTGACTGCTGCAAAGCGGCTGGTAAACAGTGGCATAATCAAAATCCTTTACGCGCACATTGTATCCAGTCTGGGAGTATTCATACCAGTCTGCCAGGTGTGCCGTACCTGAAGCAAACATTGCGCTTGCTTTTGCAATCAGCTTACAACGAGCATCGTAATCAATCGTTCTCCATGCCTCATCAAGGACGGAATCGAGTTCAGGGTCCGCATAACCACAGTTGGGTGATAAAACGGTTTCGTTGGAATGCATCAGTCTTAACGGGCCATCCAGGTTGCTGTATCCGCCCATGATATACATCTGCACATTTCCATCTTTAACATCGGATGAGTGGGTACCCCATTCAACGGTCTGGGCTGTACAATCGACGCCGATAGCTTTTAACTGGGAAGAAACGATAACTGCCATTTTTTCACGGTTTGAATCATTATTTCCGACCTGAAGTGTAAATTTCAGTTTCTGGCCATCCTTTTCGTAAATGCCATCAGAGCCCTTCTTCCAGCCAATGCTCTCCAGCTTCTCCTGTGCGGCCTTGGGGTCATAGACTGGTGTTTCCGCTTTACACAGCTCTCCATCATAGCCGGGACGTTCCGGGGTAACGACAGAATATCCACGGATCGCAAGGTCGATTCCTGCATCATTGGCATAAACGGCTTTTACAGCTCCGTCTACATCAACAGCCATGGTAAGCGCCCTTCTTAGTTCTTTGTCCTGGAACAACTCATCTTTGCAGTTGAAGCCGATCCATCTTAAGGAGCCGCCATTGTTATCAATTGTTAAAAAGTCTTTGGATACCACTGCCGGTATATCGGTGGGCAGCAGTGCCAGAGTAATGTCGATTTCCTGGTTCTGGAGGGCAATGGAAGAAACCGATTTGTCAGTAATGATCTTGAACTCGATCTTATCCAGCGCGGGTTCCAGCCAGAAATCTTCGTTCTTTTCAAGAAGTACCCGGGTATCTACTACATGTTCAACAAACTTGTAAGCACCGGATCCAACCGGGAAGGCTGCAAAATCCCAATTTTCATCGATTCCCTTTTTGGGGATGATGTAGTTCTGATACATTTTGTATTCAAATAAAACATCAATATCCTTGGTGTAGAACTTGATGGTAAAGTCATCTACTACCTCGATTTTATCGATCGTGTCTGCAAGACCTGTATACCGGACTGATTCATGTGCAGGATCCAGATAATACTCAAATGAGAATTTTACATCTTCCGCAGTAACCTGAACCTTCTCATCTCCAAACAGATCGTTTCCAGTCTGCCAGTAAATATCGTCTCTTAGGTGGAATGTCCAAACTTTTCCATCCTCGCTGCATTCCCAGGATTTGGCAAGGCCCGGAGCGAATTCGGACTGTTTATTCATCTCTAATAAGGTGTGATAGATCTGCCGGATAATATATCCATCTCCATCAGAGGTGGTTTTCCATGGAACCAGTGTAGTGACTGGCATGTAGGTACCAATTCTTAAAACCTTTTCTCCGTTGTCATTGATGGATGCGGGGGTGCCAGCCTCTGTTTCGGATGTGCTGTCCGCTTCTTGGCCCGCTGCGGTAGTCTTGTCTGCTTCGGATGCGGCTGGGGAATCCGAATTAGACGAGCAGGCGGTCAGTGCCATGACGGCGGCAAGTGCCAGTGCGATCATTCTGCTTTTTTTCCTCATAAATCTCCTCCTTTGAGTATTTTATTTTTAGGATCATAAAGGTCTATGGTCCAGGGAAACCAGGGATCATAATGTGTTATGTACGATCTGACCATCGATCATGGTCATACGGCAAAGTGTCATATTGCTCAGAGGATGGCCATCAAAAATTGCAATATCAGCGTCTTTTCCGGGTTCCAGGGATCCGATCCGGTGATCAAGATTTAATACCTCTGCCGGGTAGATCGTTAATCCTTTAAAAATATCCTCCTCGCTCATTCCGCGGCGCAGTAAAAGGCCTGCCTGCATTGGAAGCCATGCGGTTTCACTGCCAGTATCTGCGGTAAGACAGACCTTAACGCCAGCATCTGTCAATAGTGCAGGATTTTCCAGCTTTAAATCCCAGACTTCCTGTTTCACTGGAGGAAGAAGTAAGGGACCGACGATACAGGCAACATGATTGTCAGCTATGACATCGGCAATCTTATAACCTTCCGTAGCATGCTCCAGGGTGAAATCCAGACCATATTCTTTTCCAATGCGTATAGCAGTCATGATATCATCGGCTCTATGGCAATGGATCCGGACACGCTGTTTACCACGGACAACATTGACCAGGGCCTCCAGTTTGAAGTTGGGCTCCGGAGCCTTAGAGGGATCTGTTTCAGCCTCTTTTAGCCTGTCAGAGTATTTTTTCGCATTAAATAGGGTCTCTCTTAACAGCGCCGCTGTCCCCATCCTTGTCCAGGGCATACGCTTTTGCTCCAGTCCATGGAATCGTTTGGGATTTTCCCCAAGGGCAAATTTCATTGCTTCGGTTCCTGGAATCACCATTTCTTCAGCCGTGTGCCCGCATAATTTCATTGCGATTCCCTGCCCTCCGATGATATTGCCGGATCCGGGCTGGGTATATACAGTCGTAAATCCGGCCTGCCGGACAGGTTCGATAGCCCAATCCCAGGGATTAATGGCATCCATGGCACGGACCTGTGGGGTAATTGGATCAGAGCCTTCATTTCCGTCCAGTCTGGGACCTGGATTTGTCCGGGGCTCGCAGAAGTTACATATATGTGTATGGCAGTCAACGAACCCGGGGGTGATATATCCGCCTCTGGCATCAATGACGGCTGTTTCTGCTGGAATAGGGAGGGCAGATCCTAAGGATACAATTTTTCCATTGTCTATGATTATTGTACCATTTTCTACAATACCGGAAGTAATCGTGAGTAGTTTACCGTTTGTAATTGCTAACATAGGGGGCCCTCCTTTGGAATGGGTGAGAGTGATGAATGAGTTATAGGTAAAAAGATTAGTAATAAGTCAAATTGTTACAATGTTCAAGAAAAAAGAATTTATGTGATTTCAACGGAATTATACAGCTTATTTACTAAAAAGTCAATATAAATATACAAATAATATAAAAAACGAAATATAACGACATAAAAGATAAATAAATTATATATATTTTCAAGACTTAGCAACAATAAATAATGGAAAATGTGTTGTATTATATGATATATAAGACATGATTTACAAAAAAAGAATTATTTAGTGATTTTGTTGAAAAATACCAGCCATATATGATAGTATATGTACATATTTAGGAAAAGTAAGGAGGCAAAACCATATGGACAAAGCAAAACAGCAGATCGTGGAAACTGTCGACGCGGCCCGGGAGGACCTGCTTGCCCTGTCAAAAAACATCCATGACAACCCGGAGCTGGGCTTCCAGGAGTTTAAGGCCATGGGCTTTATCAGCGATACACTGGAAAAGCATGGCTTTACGGTTCAGAGAGGCTACGGCGGCCTGGAAACATCCTTCCGCGCAGATCTTTGCGGAAGCGGCGAGGGGCCGACGGTGGCGTTCCTGGCGGAGTATGATGCCTTAAACGGAATTGGCCACGGGTGCGGCCATAACCTGATCGCCACCTGTTCCGTAGGCGCATTTCTGGGACTGGCGCCTTTGATGAAGGAGCTGCCGGGACGGATCTCCATCATCGGCACACCTGCGGAAGAAGGCGGGGCCGGAAAGGTAAAGCTCCTGGCCAATGGTGCGTTTGACGATGTGGATTATGCTCTGATGATGCATCCTTCGGGCGGAGGCTCCAACCTGGTGGGCCGGGGAGGCCGGGCGGCATGTACCGTAAGAGTGGACTTTACGGGAAAAGGAGCCCACTCCTCTGCTCCGCAGAACGGGATCAATGCGCTTAGCGCGGTGATCAGTGTGTTTAACCAGATCGACATGATGCGCCCCACATTTGATCCCCAGGACAATATCAATGGGATCGTTACCAACGGCGGTGCGGCGGCCAATATTATCCCGGCCAGCGCTGGCTGCGCTTTCTGTCTCCGGGCAGATACCATGAAGAGGATTGAGGTTTTGATCGACCTGATCAAAACGTGTGTAGCCAACGCGGAAAAGCTGACGGGAGCCAAAGGACAGGTGGCCTGGGATGATATTTCTGCTGAACGGTATCCCAGCCGGCCCATGTGTCAGGCGTTTAAGGACAATATGCATGAGCTGGGGATCGAAATGACCTGGCCGGACCCGAAAAAACAGTATGGCTCTTCGGATATTGGAAATGTGTCCATTAAGATCCCGGCGATCCATGATTATCTGTCCATCACGGATGATAAGACAATCCAGGCCCATACGGTGGAGTATACAGCTGCATCTGGTACGCCGGAGGCCAACGAGGTATGTCTGAAGGGTGCTAAGGGACTGGCTATGACCGGATACGATATTTTATCGGATCCGGATTTCCAGAAGGAGATCAAAGAGTATCACGATAAACAGATCCCGGATTTTTACAAACATTAACAAAAAGTAATGCAGACCAGGGGCGGAACAGGGTTTCTGCCTCTGGTCTTTGAGAAAGAGAGGGGCAGGGTATGGAGCTTTACCAACTGAGATATTTTGCGAGGGCGGCAGCTTATGAGAACATTTCCATGGCGGCCCAGGATCTTCATGTGACCCAGCCGTCCATCAGCAAAGCAGTGAAGGCATTGGAAAAGGAGCTCCAGGTGGAGCTGATGCGGAGAAATGGAAAATACTGTGAGCTGACCCATGAGGGCCGCCGGTTTCAGGCCAGGATCCTGCCAGTGCTGGCTGAGTTGGATGAAATCCCGGCAGAGATCCAGAACCGGAGAGCCAGGAAGCAGATACGGGTCAATGTATTGTCGGCCTCCTTTATGATGCCGTCCCTTATAAAAAAATACAGAGAGACTCATCCGGACGTTTTTTTCACTCTTCTGGACCGGAGGGAGGCGATCAACTGGGACATCTGTATCCGCAGTACGCTTCCAGAGGTGTTTTTCAGCAATGCTGTAAAACTCATGGATGAAAGACTGCTTTTTGCATGTAAAAAGGGGACAGAACTGGCAGAGAAGGAGCGTATCTCTTTAAGAGACCTGACAGATGTGGATTTTATTGTATTAAAAAAGGGAGGAAGCATCCGGGCGGTTTCGGATAAAAAGTTTAAAGAGCGTGGATTTATACCAAGAATTTCGTACGAGTGTGATAATCACTATATATTAAAACGAATGGTGGAAGAGGGGCTGGGAGTGGCTATATGGCCAGAGTATTCCTGGAGAAGGAAACTTGAAGAAGAGGATGATGGATCTGGTATATGCTTAAAACCATTAGATATTGCGGAATTTACCCGATCTTTATATTTGATACGGCAAAAAGATGTGAAATTAACGGAAAATATAGAAGAATTTATCGAGTTTACCATTGATTATTTTGATATGATAAAAAAATAACGGGTAAACTTTTAAAAATCAGAAAATATTCCTATTAAGAATGGATTGTATTCTCAAAAATTATTGGACAAACGAAGCATTCAAAATTATAATGAACTTATTAAAAAGCGCTTTTAAAAGGTCGAACCAGTAAAATGGCCGGGGTGTACGAACTCCCCTTTCTTTTGAAGGCGCTTTTGCGCGTTTTTAAAACAGAAGGGATGTGAGGGCAGTCGGCGGTGCAGTAAAAGGAGGCTCGTGAAAAGTATGATGAAAAAGAGATTTCGTGTAATGGCAGCGTTGATGGCAATGGCAGTTATGGCAGGAAGCCTGACCGGATGTGGTGGAAACAAAAATGCTCCAGCAGAAACGGGAAGTGCATCTTCAGGGACTGCGGCAGAAGGAAACAGCGGCGGAGCAGCAGGATCAAGTGAAATTAATGCTGCAAAACCGGCGGAAGGAATGGCATTAAAAGAAGATATCGTGATTGGAATGCAGTCCAAACACACAACTGTGGATGCTATGGATGCCAGCAATACCCAGCATAACTATATGTACCGTATGGTATATGATACACCGGTTCATTTTAATAATACAACAAAGGAACTGGAACCCTCTCTGGCAGAAGAGTGGTCCACAGAGGATGGTGGAAAAACATACATTTTCAAACTTCGGGATGGTGTAAAATTCCATAATGGAGAGACATTAAAGGCTTCAGACTTTGTTTTTACCTTTAACCGGATGGAGGGAACTACTTCCTGTAATGGTGTATTTCTAAAGGTAGAGAGCGTGGAAGCGGTAGACGATCTGACTGTAAAAATGACACTGGTAGATCCGAATCTGGATTGGCCTTATATGATGACTCTCCCAACTGCCAGCATTATGAACGAAAAGGCAGTTACGGATGATCCGGAGAAAGGACCGGCCGTAGGCACTGGTCCATGGATGGTTGATTCTTATGAGTTTGGAAACTATACAAAGCTTGTAGCATTTGAAGATAGCTGGAGAGGAGCTCCAAATGCAAAGAGCTTTACCTTCCGTTATATTCCTGAGGATTCAGCCCGTCTGATCGCACTCCAGAATGGAGAAATTGATATCTGTCAGACACCGGCTGCCATTGAGCTTGGAAGAATTGAAGAGGATCCGGCTCTGGATCTGATTTCTTACAAAGGCGGATCTCTGACATATATGGCTTTCAATACCCAGAAAGACCCTGCCAAAGACGAAAATTTACGTAAAGCAGTTGCCCATGCCATTGATATTGATTCCATCATCGCTGTTGCAGCGGAAGGCCGTGGAGAAAAGGCTACATCCTTCTGGGGATGGGATGAATTTGGATTCTATGATTGCGGCGGATATACAAGAGATCTGGATAAGGCAAAAGAATATCTTGCAAAGGCATTCCCCAACGGAAATGCCACCCTGGATATTTCTGTTGGAGCAGACCGTAAAACGATTGCTGAGATGATCCAGAGCCAGTGTAAAGAAATTGGCCTGACCATAAACATTGTTGAACTGGATTCTGCCGGAATCAGTACCACAACTACTAACGGTGAGCACCAGTCCTGTCTCTATGGTATGGGATTCAATATCTTCGGCGACGATGCAAGACGTATTTTACAGCCTGGCTCCGCAGTAAATAAGGCCCATTATGACAGCCAGGAGGTTATGGACTTATTAGATAAAGCAGTTGCAGAAGAGGATGAAGCAAAGAGACTGGATTATTATAAGCAGATTCAGGAAAATGTTTACGAACACGTTCCATATATTCCGATCTATTATGCAGACGGATTCATCGGCGTTAAAAAAGGAACTGGCGGAATCGATATCTACCCGACCAGCCACCATGATTTCTCCAACATTTTCGTTCCAGCCGAATAATTTCCGGATATAATATGTACATTTTTCGGAAAGAAGCGGCTCTTTGAAGAGCCGCTTCTTTTTAAAAAGCATTTTCCAGAACAGGAGGATGATGTATGCACCGATACATAATTAAAAGACTTTTATTAATGATTCCCGTTATCATTGGAGTTTCATTCCTTGTATTTTTTATCATGGATCTGGCTCCCGGCGATGCGGTAGATATCTTGGCTCCGGAGGGAGCGACAGCGGAGGATCTGGAAGCGATCCGTCATGATCTGGGTCTGGATCAGCCGGTCATTGTACGGTATGTAAAATATATGGGCGGTATGCTTCATGGAGATATGGGAGTTTCCTATGTATCAAAGACTGATGTATTCGATACATACATGGAAAAGCTCCCGGCAACGATCAAGCTTTCATTTGCATCGATCCTGGTTTCGATCCTGTTGTCGGTACCATTGGGAATTTATTCAGCTACCAGGCAGGGAACGGTCCAGGATAATATCAGTATGATCGTGGCTATGATCGGACTCTCTATGCCGAACTTCTGGCTGGGGCTGCTCCTTATCATTGTCTTTTCACTAAACCTGGGCTGGTTCCCGTCTGGCGGCGATCAGACCCTGTCCTCCATCGTACTTCCGGCAATTACCATAGGAACCGGGCTCATGGCTACCTTGACGAGAACGACCCGTTCTTCTATGCTGGATGTTTTAAAACAGGAGTATTTACGAACCGCAAGGGCAAAGGGAATCCCGGAAAAAATTGTAATCACATCCCATGCCTTGAGAAATGCGCTGATTCCGATCATCACGATTATTGGAACGCAGCTGGCCGGCGTATTGGGCGGAAGCGTTCTTACAGAAACAGTATTTGCTTGGCCGGGAGTCGGCCGCCTGATCGTGGACTCTCTGAATATGAGGGATACCCCGCTGGTTACAGGCAGCATTATTATGACAACAATTCTCCTTAGTATTATTCTGCTTCTCGTTGACCTGCTTTATGCAGTTGTGGATCCTCGGATCAAAGCACAGTATGTGGCAAAAAGGGGGAAAAAGAAACATGGCTAAAACCGTTGAAGCAAATGCTCCCAGAAAAGCACGCAGCCAGATGGGAGAGGTATGGCATCAGTTTAGAAGAAATAAAGGCGCTATGGTCGGTTCTGCCATTGTACTGATCATCGTATTCGTTGCACTGTTTGCAGATGTCTTCCTGGATTATGATACCCAGGTAGTAGGACAGAATGTTGCAGAGCGTCTTCAGTGGCCCAGCGCAAGGCACTGGTTTGGAACAGATGAGCTGGGACGGGATATCTTTTTCCGCGTACTTTATGGAACAAGATTTTCATGCTCCGTGGGACTGGTGGCTGTTACCATTGGTCTGGTGATCGGCGTAACCCTGGGAGCCATTGCAGGCTTTTATGGAGGAACCCTGGAGGAAGTGATCATGCGAAGCACAGATATCCTGGGAGCTGTTCCCAATATGCTGATGGCGATTGTTATCGTATCCGTTCTCGGACAGAGTATCTGGAATCTGATGCTGGCAGTGGGAATTACGAGCGTGCCGCAGTTTGTACGTATTACAAGGGCTGCGGTACTGACTGTGAGGAACCAGGAATATGTAGAAGCGTCGAAGGCCATAGGGTTATCAAACAGAAGGATTATTTTTAAGCACATTCTTCCCAATTGCCTGTCTCCGATCATCGTCCAGGCAACGCTCCGTGTGGCATCTGCTATTATTTCTGCTTCCAGCTTAAGCTTCCTGGGACTGGGTGTTCCTGCTCCGTCTCCAGAATGGGGAGCTCTTCTTTCCGGAGGAAGAAAATATATCCGTGATTATTCCTACATGACGCTGTTCCCAGGTCTTGCCATTATGATCACTGTACTGGCGCTGAATATGATGGGAGACGGCCTTAGGGACTCTCTGGATCCGAAACTTAAGAAATAGGAGGGCGGCAGAATGGAAGAACAGAAAGATATGGTCCTTGAGGTTGAGAACCTTAATGTAAAATTTGTAATGGAAGAAGAGACTGTGGAGGCAGTTAATAATATAAGCCTTCATATTAAAAAAGGGGAAACCCTGGGACTGGTGGGAGAGACCGGTGCAGGAAAAACCACAACAGCATTGTCCATTATGAGATTGGTGGACTCGCCCCCCGGAGTTCTGGAATGTGATAAGCTGGAGGTGTGCGGCCAGGACGTGATGGGAATGTCCATCACCGAGCTGGAGCATATCCGGGGAGGCCTGGTATCCATGATCTTCCAGGATCCGATGACCTCTCTGAACCCGGTATTTACTGTGGGACAGCAGATCGCAGAAAGTCTGGAGCGTCATGAGCACCTTAATAAGAATGACGCATGGAAAAAGGCAGAGGATATGCTGGAGCTGGTTGGTATTCCAAGAGAGAGAGCCATCGAATATCCGCACCAGTTTTCGGGCGGCATGAAGCAGAGGGTGATCATTGCCATTGCCCTGGCGTGCAGTCCGCAGCTCTTAATTGCAGATGAGCCCACAACTGCCCTGGATGTGACGATCCAGGCCCAGATCCTTCAGCTGATGCGGGAATTAAAGCAGAAAAAGGATACGTCCATGATCATGATTACCCACGACCTGGGAATCGTGGCAGAGACATGTGACCGGGTAGCAGTCATGTATGCTGGAAAGATCATTGAAGAGGGAAATCTGGAAGAAGTTTTCAATCACACACTGCATCCGTATACCGAGGGGCTTTTCAACTCTCTTCCAAATATCAAAAATAGACGGAGCAAGTTGGAGCCAATCCGCGGTCTGATGCCGGATCCCACAAATCTGCCCAGGGGCTGTGCCTTTGCTCCAAGATGCAATTACGCGACAGATGCGTGCAGGGAAAGAAGACCGGAGCTGGTGTCCTTCGGAGGAACTCATAAAGCGGCATGTCTGGCGTATGAGAATCCGGACTTCCATATTGAGAGGGGGAAAAAGAATGGCTGAAAATATACTGGAAGTAAAGCATCTGAAAAAATATTTTAAAACAGCCCGTGGAACCCTCCATGCGGTGGATGATGTGAGTTTTACCATTGAAAAGGGAAAAACACTGGGAATTGTTGGAGAGTCCGGATGTGGAAAATCGACGACTGGACGTGCGATTTTAAGACTTTTGGAACCAACTGACGGCCAGGTGATCTTTAATGGCCAGGACATCACGGCTTTGAGCAGCAGTAAGATGCGGCAGATGCGCCGGGATATGCAGATCATCTTTCAGGATCCGTTTTCTTCTCTGGATCCTAAGAAGACTGTGAGTCAGACCATTGCGGAGCCCATTATTGAAAACAAGATCTTGAAGGATAAAAAGGCGATCGATGTCAGAGTCCGTGAGCTGATGGCTACGGTAGGACTGGCGGAGCGGCTTGTAAATGCGTATCCCCATGAGTTGGATGGCGGGCGCAGACAGCGTATCGGGATTGCCCGTGCTCTGGCTATGGAGCCCAAGTTTATTGTATGTGACGAGCCAGTATCGGCCCTGGATGTTTCCATCCAGGCTCAGATCCTGAACCTGCTGCAGGAATTAAAAGAACAGATGGGGCTTACCTTTATTTTCATTACCCATGATCTCTCAGTGGTGAACCACTTTGCTGACGAGATTGCTGTAATGTATCTGGGGCAGCTGATTGAAAAGGCTCCGACAGAGGAGCTGTTTGACCATCCAGTCCATCCATACACAAGGGCCCTTCTTTCAGCAATCCCGATTCCAGAAGTGGGAATAGAAAGGCCTGAGAGAATTCTTCTCCGGGGAGAGATTAGTTCGCCGATCGATCCGCCAGATGAGTGCCGGTTTGCGAAACGATGCAATTATGTATGTGACCAGTGCCATAAATCTTGCCCACAGCTGGTGGAGATATCGGAAGGTCATTTTGTATCATGCCATTTATGGGAAAACTTTAAATAAAAATGTAATGTATTCAGGAGGGTTTATACCATGTATCAGGTATCAGATCATATCAGATCCCAGTTTGAAAAGATGCTGGGGCTTGCCAGTGTGAAGGAAGCGCTGGCTTTCATCGAGGCCAACCAGCCGGAGGCCATTGAGGAGCAGAAGGAGCTGGTGCTCATCGAGGCACCCACCGGCCATGAGGAAAACCGCGCCAAGGTATTCGCTGAGAAATTCAAGGCGCTGGGACTGGAGGACGTCCACACAGACCGGGGCGGCAATGTGATCGGCATCCGCCGCGGAACAGGAAAGGGGCCGAAGGTGCTGATCGAGGGCCATATGGATACCGTATTCCCCTTTGGGACTGTGAAAGGCGTGGAGGAAAAGGACGGCTTTCTGTATGCTCCCGGGATCGGCGATGATACAAGAGCGCTGGCTATGCTCCTGTGCTTGATCCGTACCCTCAATAAAACAGGGATCCAGACTGCCGGAGATATCGTATTTGTGGGAACCACCCGGGAAGAGGGAATGGGCGGTCTTGGCGGAATGAAGGATTTCCTTGCAGATAATGATGACATCGACATTTCCCTCAGCCTGGACAACAACGACATGAGCCTTCTGGTGTTCGAGGCCACCGGCGGCGAGACGTACGAGGTAAACTTTTACGGAATCGGCGGCCATGCCTTTGGCTGCTTCGGAAAGATGGCCCAGCCGGTCCATGCAGCTGCAAGAGCAGTGGCAAAGATCGCTGATTTTGTGGTTCCGTCGGATCCTAAGACCAGCTTCTGTGTGTCAAACTTCCATGGCGGAAACGACGCAGGCGTCCATGCGATCGCGCCCAAGGCCACGATCAAATTCAACTTCCGGTCCAATTCCCAGGAGGAGCTGGCGAAATTAAGGACCAATATCTTCAACGCCATTGAAGAGGCCTGCCAGGAGGAGACCGCAAAATGGGGCCAGGATACGATCACCTGGGATAAAAAGCTCATCAGCAGTGTACCGGGAGGAACCCAGGACATGCATGCTCCTCTGGTAGAAACTGCATACATGGGCCTGAGCCATCTGGGCGTTGAGCCGGTGATCCACAGAGGCGGCTGCACCAACGCCAACGTAGCCGTTGCCAAAGGCCTTCCGGCGCTTTGCATGGGCCGAGCCTATGCTCCGGATGAAAATTCCAAGAATATCATGAACCACAGCATCCATGAAAAGTTCCCGATCACTGGTTCTTATAAGGCGATCCAGCAGGCATTCATGGTACTGATGATGGCAGCAGGCATTGATGGGGAGTTTGATTCCATCACAGGCATCGGAGCAGAAAAATAGTCGGAAAAGAGGACATGGATCTTATGAAAAAGACAAGCTTTATTGCCACTGGAGACGCATTTATCACGCGCCGGTTCCCGGAGGGCGGATATGAGGGGTTCGAGGCCGTCCGGGACTGCATCATGCAGCACGAGGTGAAATTTTCCAATCTGGAGATGACCTTCCATGACCATGAGGGGTATCCGGCCGCCTTTTCCGGCGGCACCTGGGCCATGGCGGATCCCAGGACCCTGGACGATATGAAGTCCTTTGGGTTTAACCTTTACAATACAGCCAACAACCACTCCCATGATTACAGCCATGGCGGCGTTCTGGCCACCATCGAGCATTTACGGGAACGGGATATGATCTTTGCCGGAACGGGAAAGAACCTGGGAGATGCGTCCAGACCGTGCTATCTGGAAACAAAGAAGGCCAGAGTGGCCATGATCGGCGTCACCTCGTCCTTCCATGAATCCGGTATGGCAGGCGGCCAGAGCGCAGATATGTGCGGCCGTCCGGGACTGAATCCTCTGCGCTTCGAGACCGTTTACCATGTGACCCAGGAGTATTATGACCAGGTTGCAGGGCTGGCGGCTCTTACAAAGGTCAACGCTTCCATGGAAAACTCCGTGAAGAATGGATATAAGAATCCGCCGCCGGAGGGGACCTTCCTGTTTGGAAAGTATAAATTCAAGCTGGATGAAACCAACTGGATCGAGAGCATCCCCAACGAAACGGATATGGCCCGGATCGAGGGAGAGATCCGGGAGGCCGGAAAGCAGGCGGACGTGGTGCTGGTGAGCATCCATGCCCATGAGACCGATGCGGGCGATACAAAGGTGCCGGCCATGTTCCTGGAGACCTTTGCCAGACGCTGTGTGGATGCTGGTGCAGATGTTATCATCGGCCATGGTCCTCATGAGCTTCGGGGGATCGAGATCTATAAGGGGAAACCCATTTTTTACAGCCTGGGGAATTTCCTGTTTGAAACGGAGACCGTGGATCTCCAGCCTTATGATGCGTATTTAAATAAGAAGCTTCCCCTGGATACAAAGGTGGGGGCATATATGGATGACCGGAGCAAGATGGGAACCGTGGGGTACGGAGTCCTGCCGGAGATCTGGTTTTCTGTTATGGCTGCCTGGGACATGGAAGATGGGAAGACCACGGAGATCCGCCTGTACCCCATTTCCCTGGGTATGGAGCGGGTACGCTCCCAGAAGGGCGTGCCGGTAATGACTGGAGACGAAAAGGTCCTGGAGTATCTGGCGGAGCTTTCGGCTCCCTACGGAACCGCCATGGAGATCCGGGATGGCGTAGGTTATATCCGACTGAAATAATGCATTGACAGATTCTGGAGACGGCTGCAAAAACTCTCTCACTCCACTTGGCGCCGTCTCCTTTTTGCTTTTTATTTTGTACAAAATTTTTATACGTTTCTTTTTTCAGGTATATTTTTGTTAGAAAAAATATGTTATAATAAGGGAATCAAGCGACATCATTGGGAGGGATTACACATGAATCGAATCAACGCGGCCAACCAGGCCCTGTTTGAGGAGCTTGTAAAGCAGATCCAGATACAGGGAAACGCAGCGGGCATTGCCGTTGCCATTGTGGATGAAGAGGGAAAGACCCAGTATGAACAGTACTTCGGGTACAGGGATACGGAGCAGAAGCTGCCCATGGACGAAAATACGATCTTTGGTCTGGCATCTGTGACAAAGTCCTTTGTGGCCTTGTCCATCATGCAGCTGGCAGAAAGGGGCCTTCTGGACCTGGACGATCCTGTGAGCCGGTACATACCGGAGTTTACCAATAAGAACCAGGAGCCGGTACGGATCCGTCATTTCTTAAGCCACAGCGGCGGCTTTTATCCGGTACACCGGACTGTGGTAAAGGAGATCGCAGAGAAGCTGGGGATCTCCGAGGAGACAGAGGGCGACCTGGGTTACAGCGTGAAGTTAGCGGAGGCAGGAGCAAAGGCAGTGGCGGAGCAGCTGGACGCCCAGACTCCGGGCCACGGTCTCATTGGAAGACCGGGCGAATACATGAGCTACTGCAACGACGGCTATGGCCTCCTTTCTGAGATCGTCCGCCGGGTCGGAGGAGAGGCTTCCTTTGCAGACTATGTGAAAAAGAATATCCTGGATCCTCTGGAAATGGAGCGCAGCGGCTGCGATTACCTGCGGCCCAGACTGGATGAAAACAGCGCCGTATTATATAAGAAGGAGAATGGCGTCATGACCGGCTGCAAGGACTATTACGACAACGCCTTTGTTCTGGGCGGGGCCGGATCCATGAAGTCCACCATTTCCGACATGAAGAAGATCCTGTATATGTATCTGAACCATGGAAAGACCCCAGACGGCGGCCGTATCCTTTCAATGGAAGGCATCCGGTCCATGTGCCGTCCGCGCATGGAGTACCGCCCGGAGAGCTGGTACTGCTTTGGACTGGCCACAAAGAAGATCGACGATGTGACCGTGGTGGAGCACGGGGGAAGCCTTACGGGCGTTTCCTCCAACATGTCCTGGTCCTACGACGCCGGCTGCGGAGTCATCGTTCTCTGCAACACCTCCGACGTACCGGTGAGCGCCATTGCCGATGCGGCCATGCGTATGTACCATGGCCGGAATCCGCTGGAGGACCGGGGACTTTACCAGGAAAATCCATGGTCAGAAAAGACCAGAAAGGCCGCAGTGGGCTGCTACCTTTCCAGCGAAGACTCCGAGGTGGAGATCCGGGAGAACGGAGACGGAGTTCTGGCAGTGGTAGAGGGCAGAGAGAAAAATCTGGTCATGGTCCAGGAAAACCTGGGGATCATCCGCGGCTATGCAAAGGACGCGTATCTGAAGCTCTTTAAGGATGAAAACGGCGGAGTGTTTGCCATCGGTTTTGGCGGACGGATGCTGCCGAGAAAATAAAATGGAGGTATTCAGCATGGACATTTATGAACAGATCACCAAAATGGCAGATGAGATCGCACCGGAGCTGGTAGCCCAGCGCCGCGATTTCCACAAGTTCGCAGAAAAAGGCTGGTTCGAGATGAGGACCTCCTCCATCATTGCCAGAAAGCTGACAGAGATGGGGTATGAGGTCTTAGTGGGCGACCAGGTCTGCAAAAAAGATGCCAGAATGGGCGTTCCGTCGGATGAGGAGCTGGAGGAGCAGTACGAGAGAGCCGTGGCCCAGGGGGCAGACCCGGAGTTTGTGAAATATACAAAGGGCGGTATGACCGGAGTGATCGGTATCCTGCGCTGCGGAGAGGGCCCCACAGTAGCCATGCGTTTCGACATCGACGCACTGGGCGTATTTGAGGAAAAGGACAAATCCCACCGGCCTGCCTGCGAGGGCTTCGGCTCCGTCAACGAGGGCTTTATGCATGCCTGCGGCCATGACGGCCATGCCACCATCGGCCTGGGCGTGGCGAAGGTGCTGATGTCCATTAAGGATTCCCTTCACGGGACCATGAAGCTGATCTTCCAGCCAGCGGAGGAAGGCGTTCGCGGTGCGAAATCCATCGTGGAGAACGGCCATCTGGACGGCGTGGATTATCTCATCGGCTCCCACGTTTCCGATAAGGCCGACGACGATCCGGCGGTGGTGATCCCGGGAAGCCATGGCTCTCTGGCCACCACCAAGTACGATGTCTTCTTCCACGGCGTTTCTGCCCATGCAGGCGGATCCCCGGAGAAGGGCAAGAACGTAATGCCGGCTGTGGCTACGGCTATCTTAAACCTGTACGGGATCCCGAGGAACTCCGCTGGAATGAGCCGGATCAATGTGGGAACCGTTGTGGCTGGAAGCGGCCGGAACGTGATCGCGGATGTGGCAAAGATGGAGATCGAGGTCCGCGGAGAGACCACAGAGATCAACCAGTATATGGAAGAATATGCAAAGAACATCATCGAGGGAGCGGCCAAGATGCACGGCTGCACCAGCGAGATGAAGGTCATGGGCTCTGCGTATTCCCTGACCAGCGACCAGGCCCTTATGGACCGGGTAAGACGGGTATGCGAGGAGAAGCTGCATCTTCCGGTTTCTGAGACCACCAGCAGCCGCAACGGTGGCAGCGAGGACGTTTCCTACATGATGCGCCGGGTACAGGAGCAGGGCGGTCAGGCCACCTTTATGCGGATCCTCACAAAGGAATCTGCGCCGGGCCATAACCGGAGATTCGATTTTGACGAGCAGGCGCTTCCCAATGCGGTGAAGGTATTCTGCGGAACTGTATACGATATCCTTGGATAAAGGATGCGGAGAGGACCCGGACGGGTCCTCTTTTTTCGCGGGCAGAGGGCCAAAGTCCGTGCCTGCACGAGACCCTGGCACTTGCCGCGGGAACCATGAGAAATTCGCGCAGAGTGTTTCTTATGGCTGGCCGGGAACGGCCGGTCCGGCTCTGGAATGGGCCCGGAATGGGGAGGGAACTGTCGGTTATCGGAAGAAACCTGTGGAAATGTTATAATATGTCATAATATGTACAAAAATGACGTTTAACTCGAGAAAAATTTGTTCACATTTTCTAAAAAATATGGTATAATAAAAGAACCATTTAATTAACCCAAAGATGGACAAAATGAAACAGCAAGAGGTGATATCGTGGTAAGAAAAGAAATGATAGCAATGCTGTTGGCAGGAGGACAGGGCAGCCGCCTTGGAGTTTTAACGCAAAAAGTGGCAAAGCCGGCAGTATCATTCGGCGGCAAGTACCGGATCATCGACTTTCCGCTCAGCAACTGCATTAATTCTGGCGTCGATACAGTCGGCGTCCTGACCCAGTACCAGCCATTGCGTTTAAATACGCATATCGGAATTGGTATCCCGTGGGATCTGGACCGGAACGTGGGCGGCGTGACCGTTCTTCCTCCCTATGAAAGAAGCAAGGGCAGCGACTGGTATACGGGAACCGCCAACGCCATTTACCAGAACCTGGAGTATATGGAATCCTATAATCCGGAATACGTTCTGATCCTGTCCGGCGACCACATCTACAAAATGGACTATGAGGTGATGTTGGAGTACCACAAGGCCAACAACGCCGATGTGACCATCGCCGCCATGCCGGTGCCCATGGAGGAGGCCAGCCGTTTCGGTATCCTGATCACCGATGATGCCAACCGCATCACGGAGTTCGAGGAGAAGCCGGCAAACCCCAGGAGCAACCTGGCTTCCATGGGAATCTATATCTTCAGCTGGAAGGTATTAAAAGAGGCGCTCATTAAATTAAAGGATGAGCCGGGCTGTGACTTCGGAAAGCACATTATCCCCTACTGCCACAACGACGGCAGGCGGATCTTCGCATATGAGTATAACGGCTACTGGAAGGATGTGGGAACCTTAGGCTCTTACTGGGAAGCCAATATGGAACTGATCGACATTATTCCGGAATTCAATCTGTATGAGGAGTACTGGAAGATCTATACCAAGAGTGAGAAGATCCCGCCCCAGTTCATTTCCGCAGAAGCGAAGGTAGGAAAGAGCATCATCGGAGAGGGAACGGAGATCTATGGAGAGGTCGTCAACTCTGTGATCGGCTCCGGCGTTGTGATCGAGAAGGGCGCTGTGGTCAGGGATTCCATCATTATGCAGGATTCCGTGATCGAGGCAGACGCCGTGGTGGACAAGGCCATTGTGGCCGAGGACGTGCGGATCGGCGCAGGCGCCCGTCTTGGCGTTGGAGAATACGCGCCCAGCAAATACGATCCCAAGGTATACCAGTTCGACCTGGTGACCGTCGGAGAGCATTCAGTGATCCCGGCGGGCGTGGAGATCGGAAAGAACACAGCGATCTCCGGTGTGACAGAAGCTTCGGACTATCCGGACGGCAAACTTGAAAGCGGCGGCTACATAGTAAAGGCAGGTGGAAACGTATGAGAGCAATCGGTATTGTTTTAGCGGGAGGCAACAGCAAGCGGATGCGGGAGCTTTCCAGAAAAAGGGCGATCGCGGCAATGCCCATCGCCGGAAGCTTCCGGAGCGTTGACTTTGCTCTTAGCAATATGAGCAACTCTCATATCCAGAGTGTTGCAGTTCTGACCCAGTATAATTCCAGATCCTTAAACGAGCATTTAAGCTCTTCCAAATGGTGGGATTTCGGAAGAAAGCAGGGGGGCATGTATGTATTTACCCCCACCATCACCGCAGAGCACAGCGACTGGTACCGCGGCACCGCAGACGCCCTTTACCAGAACCTGGATTTCCTGAAGAGAAGCCACGAGCCCTATGTGGTACTGGCCTCCGGCGACGGGATCTATAAGCTGGATTACAATAAGGTGCTGGAATACCACATCGAAAAGAAGGCCGATATCACAGTGGTCTGCAAGGATATGCCGGCAGACGTGGATGTGACCCGGTTCGGTATGGTAAAGACCAACGCCGACGGCCGCATCACAGAATTTGAGGAGAAGCCCATGGTCAACGATTCCACGACCATCTCCTGCGGGATCTACGTGATCCGCCGCCGCCAGCTCATCGAGCTCATCGAGCGCTGCGCCAACGAGGACCGGTATGACTTCGTCCAGGACATCCTGGTACGCTATAAGAATCTGAAACGGATTTATGCCTACAAGCTGGATACATATTGGAGCAACATCGCTTCCGTGGAGGCCTATTACCAGACCAATATGGACTTCTTAAAGCCAGAGGTCCGCAGCTACTTCTTTAAGGAATATCCGGATATTTATTCCAAGATCGACGATCTGCCTCCGGCAAAATATAATCCGGGTGCAGTTGTAAAGAACAGCCTGGTTTCCAGCGGCTGTATCTTAAACGGATCAGTGGAAAATTCCGTTCTGTTTAAAAAGGTATATATCGGAAATAACTGTGTGATCAAAAACTCGATCATCATGAATGACGTTTATATTGGAGACAATACGGTCATTGAGAACTGCATTGTGGAGAGCCGCGATACGATCCGTGCCAATACCACATACATCGGGCAGCCTGATGACGTGAAGATCGTCATCGAAAAGAACGAAAGATATACATTATAATGGCCCATATGGAAGGCTGATATGGACCGGGGAGGTTATTATGCAGGTAACAGATGTACGTGTGAGAAAGATTGAAAAAGAAGGCAAAATGAAAGCGATCGTATCCATTACACTGGACAACGAGTTCGTGATCCACGATATCAAAGTGATCGAAGGGGAAAAGGGGCTTTTCATTGCAATGCCCAGCAGAAAAGCCGCAGATGGTGAATACAGGGACATTGCCCATCCCATAAATTCAGAGACCAGGGACATGATCCAGAACGTGATCCTCCATAAATATGAGATGACCACGCTGGAGGCGGCCCAGGAGGCGTTGGAGGGCTGATAACTGCATAGAAAGAGAGTGGGGATGGACCGGGAGCTAATCCTGGTCCATGACCCACTCTTTTTTTATGCACCACAGCCCGGCCTGGACGCCGGAAAGGGGCTGGTTTTCAGAAATGGCTTTACGGATGGCCTGGTCATGGGAGAAGAGCCGGTTCCAGCTGTCCATGACCTGGCGCTTCAGCTCTGGATAGAAGTTAGTCAGGATGAGATCGCTTTCCCTCCGGATCCCGTATTCCAGAAGCGTCTGGCGGAACTCTTTCTCTTCTTTTTCCGTTTCTCCCATATAGGAGAGACATAAGATCCTGTTCCAGTCGTAGAGACTGAAAAAGACCGCCTCCCCCAGGGGAACACTCAGCGCCAGTACCCGGCCTCCGGCAGACAGATCCACATTTTCCGGGCTTCCAAAGGCCCAGTAGGGGTATTCCGCACCCTGGGGCTTTGGAATATGGGCTTCCGCAGCCTTCACGAACCAGTCGTAAGCCGAAAGGAACACAGGCGCGCTCTCTTCATATTTTTTCTGGACATATTCCCGCCTGGAAAAGCAGATCCCGTCCCGGTCTAAGACGTCCAGGACGATCTGGGCCTGGGGGGAATATAAGGTTACCGAAGTACATCTGTGATCCATTCTTTTTTTATCTCCCATATATTTCCATAGCAGTCCGGGTTCCCCATATCCACCCGGGCGTCAAAGAGCCGGTCCCAGCTTTTTATGATCTCCCGTTTGATCTCCGGGTAGAACTGGGACATATATGCCTTGCTGTCGCTGACCCGGTATTCCTCCAGGAGCTTTCTGTGCCGGGCAGCGTCCTCCTGGTCCGCCGGGATATAGGAATAGTCCAGGACCGCTCCCCATTTCATGATGTTCACCGGCACGATCCGGGACGGATCCAGGGTCAGCTCCAGGATCACAGTTCCCGGGCTCTTCAGCATGGTGGCCTCTGATTTTAAGGACACCCATATGGGATAATCAGCATCTGCGGGCCGGTCCGCCGCCGCAGGCGTGTGCTTTATCAGCCAGTCGTAGGCCTCCAGCACCAGCGGAGCATGCTCCCCCAGGTCTGCCTGGATGTATTCCCGTCTGGCCACGTAGCGGCCCTTGGTCTCCAGCTCCCGGAGGACGTTTTCATGCTGCTTGGTCCAGACGCGGACGGCGTTTCCGTTCATTCTATTTTCCATGGGACCACCTGCCCTTTCTTTGTTTCTGACTTTATTGTAAGACGGGCCAGGGGCGGAAGTCAAGAGAAGAGCAGAAGGAAGCGCGGTTCCTTATATAGAAAAAATGAATGAACTCGTAAATCCACATAGAAAAGCCCTATTTGCAATGATACACACGGGTGCGTTATAATGTTCACGAATGTGCGGCGGGGAAGCCGCAGGTACGTGAGCTGAAAATGTACGGGGGATAAAAAGGGATTATGCTGGAAGTAAAGCATCTGTCGAAGAAATTTGACGGAAATTACGTCTTAAAGGATGTGAGCCTTTCCATTGGGGACGGGGAGGTCTATGGCCTCATCGGCGCCAACGGATCGGGAAAAAGCACCTTTATGAACATACTGAACGGAAATGAGGTCATTGTAAAAAGCGGAGGCTATGAGGGGCAGGTCCTGGTGGATGGAAAAGAGGTGTCCATCGGCAGCCACGCAGAATCCGTGGGCTATGGCATCGCCATGGTCCACCAGGAGCTGGCGCTGTTTGCGGGAATGACCGTGACGGAAAATATCAAGATCAACCGGGAGAACGTCCGGGGGCGGAAAAGTGTGGTGCCGGAGCTTTCCCTGATCGACGGGAAGAAGGACCGGGAGGACGCCAGAGAGACCTTAGAGCGCATCGGCTCGGACCTGGATCCGGACCAGAAGATCGACGGCCTGTCTCTGAACCAGAAGCAGTTTGTGGAGCTGGCCAGAGAGCTGGATAACAAAAAGGTGCGGTTTCTGATGCTGGACGAGCCCACCAGCTCTTTAAACATCACAGAGACCCAGGGACTTTTACGGTGTATCCGGGAGATCGCAGACTCGGGGATCTCGGTGCTGTTTATCTCCCACCGTCTGGATGAGATCACAGAGGTCTGCGACCGGGTCTCCGTTCTCCGGGACGGAGAGCTGATCTCTACATATAATAAGGAAGCGTTCGATGTCCACCGATTTGCCGACGATATGGTGGGCCGGGAGATCGTGAAGGCCAGACGCCAGAAAAAGAACGGCGTCCAGAAGACGGTCTTCAGCTATGAAAACATCGGCGGAACGGAAAACCGCCTGGATGTGCGGGAGGGAGAGATTCTGGGGATCACCGGCCTGGCAGGTCAGGGCCAGGACCGCCTCATGGACGGCCTGTTCGGGCTGAAAAACGGAGACTGCCGCGTATCGTTTAAAGGAAAGCCCATCGCCCTGGGTGATAACCGGGAGCTGATCCGCCAGGGGATCTACTATCTTTCCGAGGACCGGGCCCATACCAGCCTGTTTCTGGAGAGCCCCATCTGGAAGAATATGATCTTTGGAACAGAGCTGCGCCACCGGGAATTTTTAAGGCTGCCGGCCTGTCCGGCCCTGTCTCTTCTTGATAAGAAGAAGGTGGAGGAGCATGTGCAGTCCATGATCGAGACCCTGAATATCGTATGCCGGTCTGCGGATCAGAAGGTCCGGGAGCTTTCCGGCGGAAACCAGCAGAAGGTCTGTGTGGGCCGTGCCCTGACCTTCCGGCCGGAAATGCTGTTCGTGGGAGAGCCTACCCGTGGGATCGACGTATATTCCAAGGAGCTGATCCTCCAGTGGCTCATCAAGATGAACCAGGAATTTAAGACCACCGTGGTGGTGGCCTCCGGAGAACTGGAGGAGATGATCCGGATCTGTGACCGGATTGCAGTCATGTACCAGGGGCAGGTGTATAAGGTGTTTGAAGGAGATATGCGGCTGGAGGAGCTGACTCTGGCCCTTTATGGGAGGGATATGGATGAAAAGTAAATATATAAACCCTCCGCAGTTCATTATATTCATATTTATGGGAGTCCTGGCTGTGGCTGCCGCAGCCATCGACATGAATATGATCGGTGTGATCAACGACGCCCTGGTCAAGTGGGCCATGAACGGCGTCATCGTTCTTTCCCTGATCCCCATGATCAATGTGGGAGCGGGGCGGAACTTTGGAATGACCATTGGCCTTTCGGCAGGCCTGGTTGGTATGATCTTTGCGTTAAACGCCAGAATGACCTCCTGGACGGGATTTTTCGTGTCCATGGCCATGGGGGCGGCTGTGGCCCTGGTTTTTGGATATCTGTATTCCCTGATCTTAAACCATTTAAAGCTCAATGAGGAGATCGTGGGAACCTTTGCGGGATATGCGTTTATCCCCATTATGAACCTGTTTTATACCTTCGTGCCGGTGACCAACCGCCAGATGCTCTACCCCATCGGCGGCCAGGGACTGCGGCCCAAGGTGAACCTGGAAAATTATTTCGGCCAGATCCTGGACCGGCTGTGGCAGATCCGGATCGGCGAGCTGGTGATCCCCCTGGGCCTCCTGCTGTTCTTTTTCGGCATCGGAGCTCTTTTGTGGCTGTTTTCCAGGACCAGGACGGGAATGATCTTCGCGGCCATCGCGGAGAATGAGAGGTTTGTGAAGCTCTCCGGCATCCATGTGGACCATTACCGGACCATTGCCATTATCATGTCCACAGTGATCGCGGCCATAGGCGTTGTGGTCTATTCCCAGAGCTACGGGATCCTGCATCTGTATGACGGGCCGTTTATGATGAGCTTCCCGGCGGTCTCCGCCATCGTCATCGGCGGAGCCAGTCCCAGAAAGGCCACGGTGGCCAACGCTCTGATCGGTACATTTTTATACCAGACCACGTATCTTCTGTCCATCCCGGTGGCCAATGCCCTTCTGATCCCGGAAATGGCAGAGATCATCCGTACCATCATCACCAGCGGCATTATCCTATATGCCTTTATTTTTGAGAGAAAGGATACGAGACATGAAGCACGTGAAAAATAATCTGGTTCCGCTGGCCATGCTGGTGCTGGCGGTGATATCGTTTTATCTTTCCGGCGTCAGCCTTCCGTATCTGGCCTCGGAAGTATATACCCGTTTTATCCGGAACATCTTATTCACACTGGCGCTGATCCTGCCGGTGACCTGCGGCATGGGCATCAACTTTGCCATTGTGGTGGGAGCCATTTCCGCCCAGGCGGCCATGGTGATCTCTGTGGATCTGATGCTGGACGGGATCCCGGCCCTTCTGTTTGTGGCCGGACTCAGCGTTGTTTTATCCGTGATCTTCGGCGGCATGGTGGCAGCCCTGTTAAACCGGGCCAGGGGAAAGGAAATGATCGTGTCCATCATGATCGGCCAGCTGAGCTCTGTGATCTACCAGTTTGTGTTCATGGTGGCCTACGGAATGTTTTTTACACCGAAGAACCAGGCCATCCTGCTGGACCGGGGAACCGGAGTCCGCAGCATGGTCGATGCAAAAAATATCAGCGGCGTTTTCAAGAGCCTTTTACCCTTTACCTTTGACAGAAAGGTGTATTCCATGTTTCCGCTGCTCCTGATCCTGGCCTTCAGCCTGCTTCTGTATTATCTTCAGAAAACAAGGCTCGGCACTCTGGCCCGGGCTGTGGGAGCAGATGCGGCGACCGCCGGAAAGCTGGGGATCGAGAGCAGCCGGATCCGGAGTCTGTGCATCATCATTTCCACCGTATTTGCGGCCATGAGCCAGATCCTTTTTGTGGCAGATTTCGGCACCATTAATGTATACACCGGCCATCTGGGCCTGGACACCTTTGCCGCAGCGGCCATCCTGGTGGGCGGCGCGTCCATTAAAAAGGCCAGGATGCGCAACTGCTTTGTGGGCGTGATCCTGTTCCATGCCCTGTTCGTGACCTCGCCCATGGCGGGCCAGAACCTGTTCAACAATCCGGCGGTGGGCGAATATTTCCGCTCCTTCATCGCCTATGGAGTCATCGTCATTGCCATCATCATGAATTTAAGGACAGAAAAGGCAAAGGCGACGGCAGGCTGACCGGAGCTTACCTGTGGTTTTTCGGGCACATGCCCTGAAAGCAAATATATAAATTTCATTGGAGGAACGTATGAGAAAGAAGTTTTTAAGCACCATGCTGGCAGCAGCAGTGGCAGCGACTGCCCTGTCCGGCTGCGGCGCAAAGGAAACAGCAGCTACGACGGCTGCTGAGACCACAGCTGCAAAGGCTGATGAGGAGACAAAGAGCGCGGAGACCACAGAGGCAGAGACCACAGCGGCAGAAACAGAGGCTGCTGAGGAATCCTATAAGATCGGTATCGTGACTCCTACCGTGACTGTCAGCGAGGACGAGTTCCGCGGAGCCCAGGAGATGGTCCAGAAGTATCCGGATCTGGTGGTACACAAGACTCTTCCGGAGAACTTTGCAACAGACAAAGAGGGCTGCATTTCCGTAGTGACCAGCCTGGCAGATGATCCGGAGATGAAGTACATCATCTTTGATAACGGCATGGAGGGCATCGTTCCCGCATTCCAGACCATCCGTGAGAAGCGCCCGGATATCGTGACCATGGTAACATGCAACGACGATCCTGCCCTGCTGAACGAATATGTGGACATCGCCATCACCACTGACTGGAACCGCCGCGGAGAGACCATCGCTACAAAGGCCCACGACATGGGCGCAAAGACCCTGATCCACTATTCCTTCCCGACCCATATGGCTTCTGAGAGCAAGGTGGTAAGACGTGACCGCATGAAGGAGACCTGTGAGAAATTAGGCATGGAATTCGTTGAGATCACAACACCGGATCCCCAGACCGGAAATGGAACAGCTCCCATGCTCCAGTTCTTAAGAGAGGATATTCCGAGACAGATCGAGAAATACGGCCCGGATACCAACATTTTCGGAACCAACTGCCCCATGTACGACGTGATCCTGGACGAGGCCTTCAAGCTGAAATTCATCGTTGCCGAGCAGTGCTGTCCCACACCGACCCAGGCGTATCCGACCGTTTTAAACCTGGAGATCACCGAGGATGACCTTGGAAACTATGATAAGATCAACCAGATGATCACAGAGAAGTCCAAAGAGGCTGGAATGACAGGCAGACTGTCCGGCTGGGCAATGCCGTCCTCCGTTTATATCCCGAAGTTAAAGGTTGAGCTGGCTAAGTACATGCACGACAACGACTTAAATCCGGAGGATGTGCTGAGCAAGGAATTCCTGGACAACTTCACCGCTGAGCACATGCCGGTTAAGGCTGACTTCCAGATCGCCGGTGAAGGTCTGGATCACTACTACATGCTGATCCTGGAGGATATTTTCTATTAATATTTGATGATCCGGCCTGCGGCGTCAGACCGCCGGAGGCTGGAACGGACTCTGGTATCGGAGTCAGATGGACCATTGGGGGCTGATGTAAAGGGAAGGCTGCTCCGCTTTTCCTTTGCAGCAGCCCCTTTTTTGCAGCCGTCCTCCTTTTGACTTTGGGACGAAGATAGGGTAGAATGGAACCGTGAAGAATGACAGTGCCTGGCGGCCCGGAGGAAAAGACGGAGCGGCGGGCAGAAAGGGGTATAGACATGGAAACATGGGGATTTTACGTATCGGGAGTCCGGTACGGAACATGCAGAAAAGAGGGAGAACGGGTTTTTCACAGCCCGCTGGATGTGACATCTGGAGAATTTCTTCCGGAAAGGGAGCTGGCTCCAGAGGATGACAGGTATGTGGTTCTGGGAAAAATGAACGTGCGGGAGGCACTTCTGCATCTGGAACCGTGTCAGGAGGGGATCCGCCGGGGAGAAGACAGGTTTACGGCTGCCTCCGGGGAGATCTATGAGAAAAAGGATAAGGGCGCGTATGTGCAGAGGCACATCAAATTCCCCAGAGACCTGGCGGTGAAGGATGGTCAGATCGTGGCGTTCATTACCCCGGCCAGGGAGCTTTGCAGCGTTCTGGTGAAGGATGGGTACGAGGATGAGACGGTCTTACGCCAGTGGAAGGAGATGGGCTTTGGCCTTCCGTACCTGGTCCATGGTCCCGAGACCTTCATGGTCCCCATGCGGGATGGCGTGAAGCTGGCTGCGGACGTGTATCTGCCAGTGAAAAGAGAGGGAGCCGTTGCAGGGCCAGAAGGAAGGGTCCCCACTGTGCTGGTGCGGACGCCCTACGGAAAACGGGTCGGAGCAGAGACGTATTACCGGTATGTGCAGAGGGGCTACGCCGTGGTGATCCAGGACGTGCGGGGCCGGGAGGACAGCGAAGGCGAGTGGCTTCCCATGCACTATGAGGTGGAGGACGGTGACGATACCCTCAACTGGATCGCAGATCAGAAGTGGAGCGACGGGAAGGTGGCCATGACCGGAGGCTCTTACCTGGGCTACGTCCAGTGGGCGGCTGCGGCCAGCGAAAATCCCCATCTGACGGCCATGTTAAGCAGTGTGTGCGCCGGAAGTCCCTTTGTGGATCTGCCCAGGAGAGGCGGCTGCTTCAACTCCGGGTCCATGTCCTGGGCCTTTATGGTATCCGGGCAGAGATCGGACGCATCCCTCATGGACCGGGACGACTGGGACGAGCTTCTGGACATCCGTCCCCTGGAGGACATCGCGCCCAGAGCCCTGGGTCATCAGGTGCCGTTCTTAAAGAAATGGCTGGATCATCCCGATTACGACGATTTCTGGAAAATGGGCAACTGGAAGGAGCGGACGGGAGCCCACCGGGTTCCGGCGCTGATCATGTCCGGGTGGTTCGACGATAACGGCATGGGAACAACAGAGGCCCTGGATCTGTATGAGGATTACACAGAGAAAAAGGTGATCCTGGGGCCGTGGAAGCACAGCGGAAATGCCGATTACGATATCCACGGCTTTGCCCTGGCGCCCAATGCCCTGCGGTACGACATCGACCTGGTGTGCTTCCAGTGGATCGAACATTATTTAAAGGGCGTGGAAAACGGGATCGAAAAGACTCCCGTGGTGGAATACTATACCATGGGAAGCGGCCAGTGGAAGACGGCTGAGAACTGGCCTCTGCCCGATGGAGAGAAGGTGACCTTCTACCTGGACGGCAAAGCTGCGGATATGGCAGTTGGAAGCGGCAGCGAGGCAGGCCATGGAACCCTCAGCCTCGCGGCTCCGGAAAATGAATGTGGGGATCATTTTACATACGATCCGGAAAATCCGTCCACCCATATCATCGATATGTCTGAAAATGAACTGGAGGTGCCGGAAAACTACACAGACGAGGAGAAGCGGACCGATATGCTCAGTTACTCCACCGGTGTTCTGGAGAAGGAATTTACCATCACCGGAGACGTCCAGGCTGTGATCTATCTCTCCTCCGACTGCGAAGATACGGATCTGATGGTGCGGATCACCGATGTGGATGAAAACGGGCGTTCCATGAAGCTGGCAGACGGAGTTATGAGCGTGCGCTACCGGAATCAGTTCGAGCATCCGGAATTCATGGAGCCGGGCAAGGTATATCCAGTGACGATCCGGACCACAAAGCTGTCCCATACGTTCCGGAAAGGACATCAGATGCGTGTGACCGTGACGTCCAGTGCGAAAAACTTCATCTTCCCCAACAGCAACACCAGGGACGGCTTCAACAGCCAGGAGATCCGCCTGGCCCACAACTGCGTTCATCACGGCGGCCAGTATCGGTCGGCGGTGACGGTGATGCGGGAGCCGGAGAAATAGAAGAGGATCAGACAAAAAGAAGGCAGAGATCAGAAAGCGAACGGATTCCGGTTTTGAAACCGGAGTCCGGCAGTAAAATGAAATCAATAAGATCAGGCAGACGCGGCCCATGATGAAGAAAAAGCATCATGGGCCGCGTTTTTTGTACCGCGGACCAAGGTTTAGTACGGGCTGTGGATTAGGGCTTTACTGGTGCGATCATTATGGGAAAGCCGCACATCAGGTTTCTTATCGCAGGGGGGATAAGAGAGAAAGAAAAGAGGCTGAGAGGCAGATGAATATATTTGCAGTCTGGAATGTGGCGCATTTAGGGCCGGGAGCGGAGAAAAATGTGGGGAGAATATTTTGAAAATATAAAATATACATACTATACAAGAATTATACGTCAAGAATTTGGAATAGTTTCAAGACAAAAAAAGGGTACTTCCGACAAGGACGATTATGGGAAGTAAAACGGGTGTATCCCGTGAAAAAACGAATCCGAGGAAGATCTGATGTACGAATTTCTGGAAAAATACCTGCCCAGGG
>OGXZ01000033.1_pt1 | contig 62154 bp, 59 predicted proteins | sample 1576431 | NCBI WGS metagenome assembly OGXZ01 (sample SAMEA3541590, study PRJEB24748) | human gut metagenome | biome: human gut; feature: human-associated habitat; material: faeces | place: China | collected 2012
TATTTTGCTAATGACAATATAACAATTAAAAAAATATATAAATTAAATTTTTGAACACAGAATTTAAAAATAAATTATAGAATTATTTAATAATTTAACAAGAGAAAAGAAATGGAATCGTTCATTTTTATGAATGCTTTTTGGGATGCTCAATCCTTTTTATTGAAATATGCGGAGTGTTTGAATGCTTTGAATGAATATAAATACATGTATAGCAGGTTTGGAAAATAGCCAGAAAACTGGTGATTGTTCCCAAACCACATACATGGTATACTCAATACAAGAAGGAGATGAGAATGATGGAAGAAACATATTTGCTGTTGATGGAAAAAATTGTGGAATTGACAGAAAAAAACGGTGAAACCGATGCAGCTGCTTTGGCTTGGGAAACAGGCATGAAACATGGAGATATTTTGCTGCGTTTAAAAGAAATGGAAGAAAAAAACTGGCTGGTTACATATGAAATTGATATGTGCTGCGGCGAGGAATACATCGTGGATGGATTGACGGATGCGGGAAAGGCAGCATTAGCTGAACTGAAAAAATAAGTATTTATAAAAATCTAAAAATTGGAAACAAAAAACTCCGAAAAGATATTGTCCTATATGGTTTTAAAAACTGTAGGATCAATCTGATTCGGAGTTTTTTTTATGCAAAAATTATGGGTTTTCTTGTAAGCAATTGCGTTTATAATATAAGGCTACGAGGGGATAGCCGTTGCTTTTTCTATATTGTGGTGATATGCAAAAGCTGGAAAAGTACCAAAAAGGAGTAGATTTCTTTGAAAAAACTGCATTGACTGTGGAACAGGAATGCAGTTTTGTGGAATTCTCAGATATTGATGATGCAACTGTGCGGCAAGAACGGGGTGATGCTATGGAAGATACAAAACAGAGCAATAAAAAATTTCATATGAATATATTGTATGTGGTGTGGCTGCTTGGTTTATTCCTGTTTTTGCTTGTTATGGGAAATTGGTATTGTGTGAAAGTATACGGCGGAAACTTGTTTTATATTGCTTTTGGCAAAAATGAAGTTTCCACGGAAGAAAAAGCGTTTCTGAAGGAAAGAGGCACTTTGATTTATGGAGAAACACTAGATTCTTTTCCAGCGCAGATTTATGATCCGATGATGGAATCAGAAAATGGATTTGCCATTGATTTGATGAATCAGTTAGCCTGGGAAATGGATACAACAATTGAGTTTCAGCCAGTGATTTGGGCGGATTCCTTTACATTGTTGGAAAATGGAACAGTAGATATGATTCAGATTTCCTATTCAGAAGAAAGAGCTGAGAAATATTATTTATCAGCACCTATTTATCGCAGTAAGGGTGTCGTTTTTTTGCGAGATGATGGGGAAGAAATTACAAAGCTTCAGGATTTGCAGGGGAAAACACTTGCGGGTATCAAAGCGGATTACGCATTGACTGTTCTGAAGGAACATTATCCAGAATTAAAGATTTTGGAATATGACAGCATTGGAGAATGTGCAGAGCAACTGAAGGCACAGAATGTAGATGGAATAGTTGCGGATGAACAAAACATTATGTATTATGCTCAGGCTGAAAAAATGTTCCAAGATTACTATATTTTGGATGAAGAAGTATACACAGAGGATGTTGTTTTTGCTGTGCGGAAAGAGGATGCAGTTCTGGGAAAAATCATTGATAAGGCAGTTTATAAACTCAGAACACAGGATGTGCTGGACAGGGTACAGAGAAAATGGTTTTTGACTTCCATACTGGAGGATGCCCTGCCCCGTCAGTTCATTTATGTTTGGCTGGCGGTACTTTTATCAGGAATTGCAGGATTTTTTGTTTTTTTGTTTTGGTATATTCATAAGCATACCAGAATTTTGGTTGAGGTTCGGACAAGGGAATTAAATGTGGAACGTATGCGTCTGAAAACAGTGCTGGATGCCATTCCACAATATTTGCTTGAGGTGACACCGGAAGGACAAGTCCAACTAATGAATCAACGAGCGAAGAAAGATATGAACCAAAATGCGTTGTGCAGTGGGGATGCAGCTGTTATTACCCAGCCAGCAATGTTGCAGATGATAAAAACAGCTAAAAACGATGCCTTTGCACAGCAGGAAGTGGAAATCAACCAAAAGATTTACCGCATTACCTGCAGTGATATTGGAGGATTGTCTGAAAATGAAAATGTCATATTGCTTGCAGAGGATGTGACACTGCGGCGGATTCAGGAAAAACAAAACATACAAAATAATAAGATGATGGCAATTGGGGAATTGGCATCAGGCATTTCTCACGAATTGAAAAATCCTTTGGAAATCCTTTGCAATTATTGCTATGCTTTGAAAAAAGGGATTTTACACACAAAGGAAGATTGTTTACAGACCATTTGCGTCATTGAAGAAGAAGCCAAAGAAGCCAATAAAATTGTGGAAAGTCTGCTGTCTTTTGCCAGATTATCCCCGACGGAAATTGGCGAAGCGGAACTAAAAGCATCTGTGCAAATGATTTTGCAGCTGCAGATGCCTTTGTTCCATCACAAGCAGATTGCGGTCGAATTTAACTGTACAGAACCAGTATGGGTTTGCTGTACCCAAGAGGGACTGAAAAAAATATTTATCAATTTGTTTACCAATGCCATGGATGCCATGGAGGCAGTAAAAGACAGACAGAAGAAAATTCGAATTTCTGTTATGTTAACGGATAACTTTGTCGTAGTAGAAGTGGAAGATAATGGCAAGGGGATGAAAGCGGAAGAAAAGGAACGAATTTTCAATCCATTTTATACAACCAAAAGCACTGGTACAGGTCTAGGACTTTATCTGGTATACCAACAGTTGGAAGAAGTTGGCGGAAGTATACAGGTTTATAGTGAGGAAGGGCAGGGAACGCTGTTTCGCGTTATGCTGCCATTGAAAAAAAGTTTGGGGGAATGATAATGTGTGAAAAACAAGGCAGACTGCGTATATTGGTAGTGGACGATGAACAGAAACAGCGTCAGATATTGAAAATACTGCTGAACAGTGAGGGGTATGAAGTGAGAACTGCTGATTCTGTGGAAACGGCACTGGAAAGAATGGCAGAAAAAGAGCCGGATATTGTCATTACAGATCTCCGAATGGAAGGACAGGACGGCATTGCCCTTTTGGAACAGACAAAGCGGAAATACCCTAATTGCAAAGTGATATTACTGACAGGATATGGAAGTATAGAAAACGCTGTGGAAGCCATGAAAAAAGGTGCATGGTTCTATTTTGTCAAAGGAAAAGGTCCAGAAGAATTGCTGGCAGAACTGCGCAAACTTCAGAATGCATATTTGTCTAAGCAAAATGGAAAGCGGTTGCAGGAAGAAAATCGAAATTATATGCTGGATACAAAAAATGAAGAATTGCGAAAGATTTTTCGTATTGTCGAACGTGCGGCAAAGAGTTCCGCCAATATTTTGATATTAGGGGAATCTGGTGTAGGCAAGGAAGTATTTGCAAACTATATTCATCAGCTCAGCAGACCAGATCGGAAATTTCTTGCAGTTAATTGCCATGCTCTTTCAGACAGTTTGATGGAATCCGAGTTGTTTGGTCATGAGAAAGGTGCTTTCACTGGTGCCATTGGAACATATAAAGGAAGGTTTGAAGCAGCAGAAGGCGGAACACTTTTTTTAGATGAAATTGGGGATATTCCGCGTAATGTGCAGTCAAAATTGCTTCGTACACTAGAAACAAGAACCATTGAGCGTGTTGGCAGTACACAAAGTATCCCTGTGGATTTTCGCTTAATCAGCGCTACCAATGTGGATTTGGAACAGGCAATGAAAGATGGAGATTTCCGCAGTGATTTATATTATCGGCTTTGTACGATTACGATTGTATTGCCGCCATTGCGGGAAAGAAAAGAGGATTTGCCAGAACTGATCCGCTTCTTTTTGAAAAAATATGGGGCAGAACAGGAAAAAGAGATGAAGGAGCCGGATGCAGAAGTATGGGATGCATTGCTGGCTTATAATTACAAAGGAAATATTCGAGAATTGAAAAATGTAATCGAGCGTTTGGTGGTGCTTTCAGAAGATGGGACAGTCTCTTTGGAAGATTTGCCGGATCAATTTTTTGAAAAAAAGATGCCAGTAAAGGAATCCTTCGGTGGAAGCTCCTTGAAAGAGGTGCGCATGCAGGCGGAAAAAGAATTAATTTTAGAAGTATTGCAGATGCAGCAATGTAAAACAAAGGAAACGGCAGAACATTTGGGCATCAGTGAACGGCAGTTGTTTAATAAATTAAAAGAATACGAAATTGATCTGAAGAAATTGAAAATGAAGCAAAAAGAAAAATAATGAAAAAAGTTGCAGTTTTTACTGCAACTTTTTTCATGTTTTTGGGATTTTTATTGTTTTAGCTTTGATGGTATTGGTATTTCAAAGGGATTTTCGGTGGGAAAAAGAAGATAATTTGGATTTTGTATACGAAATAGCATGTTTTTTATCAGAATGAGAAAGAAAAATAGATTATTTGCCAAAAAAATTTGTATTTGAAATGGTTTTTTAGAGAGTTGGCACAGGACTTGCTTTTTATTAGGGCGTAACAAATTAAAAAACTTTTTTAAAATGAAAGGAGTAATGAAGTATGATTATTGGATGCCCTAAGGAAATGAAAGCTGGAGAAACAAGAGTTGCTTTAACACCCGAATGGACAAGAACATTGGTGCAGGACGGACATGAAGTTCTGATCCAGAAGGATGCCGGTGCGAATTGCGGTTTTCAGGATGCAGACTACATTGCGGCAGGCGCGAAAATAGAAGAAACCATTGCCGATGTTTATAAAAAAGCGGAATTTGTGGTGAAAGTAAAAGAATTGCAGGCAGGAGAATATGATCTGCTGCAAAAAGATCAGATTGTTATGGCTTGGTTCCATCTGGCAGAAGATGTGGATCACGATATGCTGCATGCTATGCTGGATCATGGCACAGTTGGTCTGGGGATGGAACTGATCAAACTGCCTGACGGCACAAGACCTACCATCAAACCAATGAGTGAAATCGCAGGCAGCCTTGCAATGCTGGAAGCAGTAAAATATGGTCTGGTAGATCGTGGCGGCAGCGGTACATTGTTCAGAAAGCTTTCTGGACTGCCAGCACCCAGAGTGTTGATTATCGGCGGCGGTCATGCAGGCGTAAATGCGGCAGAAATTGCGTTGGGTCTTGGTCTGCGGGTTACCATTGTAGAAAACTATTGGAAGAGAATTGCAGAACTGCGCTATATTCTGCCTGGTGTAGAAGTCATCGCATGGGAAGATGCAACTGTAAAAGAATATATTGCGCAGACAGACGTTCTGCTCAATACCATTTATCCTCAGCCTAATCAGCCTTGCCTGATTCCCAGATCTGTTGTAAAAACAATGAAAAAAGACGCAGTAATCATCGATATTGTAGGGGTAGGTGTCATTGAAACCATGCACTATACTTCTTTGCTGGATCCTATTTATTTTGAAGAAGGTATTCTGCATTACAATGTAGCCAATATGCCTGCGCTGTGCCCGAAAACTTCTACAAAAGCGCTGCTGATGGCATCTGGTCCGTATATTCAGGCAATTGCGAACAAAGGTTTGAAGAAAGCTTTTGCTGACGATCCTTGCCTGATGAAATCCATTTGCACATTGAAAGGCAAAATCGTAGATGATGAAGTGGCAAGAAACCATAACACAGAATGTCAGCCTTTTGAACTTTCCATGTTAGACTGATTTTGAAAAACAGAAGGGAGGGAAGGGGACATGGAGGAAAAGGCAGCAAAGAAAAAAAGAGTTATTCGTGACCCTTATGTTTGGGAAATCGTTGTCATTTTAGCTGTTTTGGTGGCAGTGTTATCCTATTCGCTCATTGTTTTGCAGGTGGAAGCCCATATTCCGTTTATCATTGTCATCGTTTTCACTTCACTGATGGCAATCAGAATGGGGCATACATGGGAAGGATTAGAAAAAACCATGCTGAAATCCCTTTCATCGGTACTGCAAGCAATTATCATTCTGGTAATGGTAGGCATGGTCATTGGTGCATGGATCTATGGCGGTATTGTACCTTCACTGATTTATTATGGTTTGAAAATGATCAATCCCAATATCTTTTTGGTGACGATTTTCTTGGTAACTAGCCTTTGTGCCGTTGCTACAGGAACTTCTTGGACCATTGTTGGTACTCTGGGCGTTGCTTCCATGGGCATTGGGGAAGGGCTTGGAATTCCAGCACCAATTACAGCAGGTATTGTGGTTTCTGCCGGATATTTTGGGGATAAATTCTCTCCTCTTTCCGACACGCCAAATTTGCATTGTGCCATTGTTGGTGTAAACTTGTTTGATAATTTTAAGTTTATTCTGAAAACAACAATTCCAAGCTATATTATTTCACTGATTTTGTGTGCTATTGTGGGTATGAAATATGCACCCAGCGGTGAAACAGGCATGAATTCCATTGAGATCATCACAAGTACACTGGATGCGAATTTTGTGATCCATCCACTGTTGATTCTGCCAATTTTGATGGTAGTTGGCATGATTTTCTTTAAGATCCCTGCGATTCCAGGCATTTTCTTGATGGCACTGGTAGGCTCATTATGCGGCATCTTTGTACAAGGCGGCAGTTTGGCAGATGCAATCAATGCTGTTCATTATGGATATGTAGGAACAACAGGAGTAACAGAAGTAGATACGCTGCTGACTCGTGGCGGTATGGAATCTATGTTGGGAACTGCTTCTCTGATTTTCTGCGCCATTTCATATGGCGGAATTCTGGAAGCAACAGGCGTACTGCGCGTTTTGATCCAGAAAGTGCTGAAAATTGTAAAGCGGGATGGCACATTGGTTCTTTCAACCGTTGTGAGCTGTATTGTATTGAATATGATTGCCGTAGATAACTATGTAACTGCTGTTATCACAGGCAGTATGTTTAAAAAGGCATATGTGAAAAGGGGACTGCATCCGCTGAATTTAACAAAATGTCTGGCGGAATGTGCCGCTATCACGTCTCCGCTGATTCCTTGGAATACCTGCGGGATTGTCATGGTAGGGATGCTGGGCGTATCGCCAGTAGAATATGCGCCGTATGCATTTTTGTGCTGGATTCCTTCCATCGTGATTGTGGTATTTGCTTATTTGAATATTGGTATGAAACGTCTGACGCCGGAAGAACAAAAAGCTTTGTTGGCTGATGAGGAAAATGAGACTCAGGGTTCTATGGAATATGGAGAACCGAAAGCGCAGATGGCGTAAGTACATAATCGGGGTGTTATTTGACAAAAGAAAGCAGCACAGATTGGAGAGATGGTATATGGATAAAAAAGTAAGAGCGCCCCATTTGTGGGAAATTATCGTGGCATTACTTTTACTTGTTGTTGTATTATCTATTGCCATTGGTGTTCTAAATGTGGATACCTATGGACCTTTTATCCTTGTGATCGCTTTTACATCGGTGATGGCAATGCGAATGGGACTGGGCTGGAAGGAGATACAGCAAGCAATTTTATCCTCTTTACAGTCTGTGCTGCAAGCTCTTTTGATTCTGATTATGGTAGGCATGGTAATCAGTACCTGGATTCAAGGCGGTATTGTACCATCGTTAATTTATTATGGGTTAAGAATGATCCATCCGAATATATTTTTGGTAACGATTTTTCTGGTATGCAGCATTTGCGCAGTTGCCACGGGAAGTTCTTGGACAATCATTGGAACATTGGGAATCGCTGCTATTGGAATCAGCCAAGGGATCGGAATCCCTGTTTATATTACGGCAGGGATTGTGGTGTCAGCAGCTTATTTTGGGGATAAGCTTTCTCCTCTTTCTGATACACCGAATCTGCACTGTGCCATTGTAGGAGTCAATTTGTTTGAGAATTTCAAAAATGTATTGAGAAATACACTGCCAAGTTATTTTATTGCATTGATTTTATGTGTTGTGGTAGGGCTTTGCTATCAGACAGAAAATGGTGGCTCTTTGTCTGAAATTCAGCTCATGACAGAAACATTGGCAGAGAATTTTGTCATCAGCCCATGGTTGATTTTGCCGGTATTGTCTGTTTTTGCAGTGATTTTATTGAAAATACCTGCAATACCAGGAATATTATTTATGGCATTTATCGGTGCATTTTGCGGCATTTTTGTCCAAGGGGAAACAATTGCGGCAGTTATGAAAACGGCTTACAGCGGTTTTGTTGGAAATACAGATGTAGAAATGGTAAATTCGTTGTTAAGTCGTGGCGGCATATTATCCATGATGCCAACGGTTTTGCTGATTTTCTGCGCAGTATCTTATGGCGGTGTTTTGGAAGTATCCGGTATATTGCAATTCTTCTTGGAAAGAATGATGCGTTTTGTCAAAAAGGATGAAACATTAATTACCTTGACAGTTATCAGTTGTGTCGTAGTGAATTTATTTGCTATGGATAACTATGTAACAGCTGTCATTTGCGGTAATATGTTTCAGGACGCTTATGTGGAACGGGGGTTGAGTCCATTGAATCTGACCAGATGTCTGGCAGAAAGCGCATCAGTCGTATCACCATTGATACCATGGAATACCTGCGGAATTGTCGTATTTGGCATGCTTGGTATCTCTCCCTTGCAGTATGGACCATACGCATTCTTATGCTGGTTGGCACCTATTATGGTGATTCTTCTGAGTCACTGGAAGATTGGGCTGGTTTATTTAGAGAAATGAAAAGAATTGTGAAAATAAAATATTGTATCAAGTGGTTTAAAGCAGTGAGATTGTTTTCTCACTGCTTTATTTATATATTTACAGATAAGGAAGTATTTTTGCAGAAAAAATTTTCAGATATTTTTGTGGGGGTAAAAATTTTAATTTTAGTGGCGAATTAAGGCATATAATTGTATAATGGAAATAAATTCTAAATTTTTAGTAATTTCATTAGAGGAGGTTGTGGTATGCCTGTTTATATCATTGTGATCGCATTGGTTCTTTGCGTTATCGTGTTTTATATTTCCGCATACAACAAACTGCGTCGTCTGTCTGTTAAAGTAGAAGAAGGCAGTGCAGGCATTGATGTGGCGTTGGAAAAAAGATACGATATGCTTTCCGAAGAAATCGAAGCGGTGAAAAAGTTTTTGCAGCATGAATATGATACATATGTAGCTGTGACTTCTGTGCGTGCAGGGAAAGAACTGGAGGAAGAAACTCTGGAGCAGAAAAAACATCTGTCCGATGAAGCGTTAAAGACCATTGATGATACCATTAAGGCACAGCAGGAGCAGATGGATCGTATCAAAAAGCAGATGGAAAAACATCATGGCTCCCAAAAACATAAAAACAAAAATCAGTCCAATGCAGAAGCCTATGAAAACAGCGTTGCAGAGCAGAAAATGAACATCAACCAAAAGATTGGTATGCTGGCTTCTATCCAGCAGGGGTTGGGCGGTGTAGGAACTGCTATCGATGCTTTGTCAGAACAATACCCTGTGCTGTATTCCTATGTGTCCATGGATTATTTCCAGAAATCCATTTTTGACGCAGAAGAACATTTGCAGGCAGCAAGAAGGCTCTATAATTCCAACGTATCGTTGTACAATCAGAAGCTCGTTATGTTCCCTTATTCTATCATTGCTGGCATCCATGGAATGAGCAAAGCTGATTTCTATCAGGTGGATGAGAACAAAAAGGAATACAAAGTAAACTTTGACTGAAAGTGGGATGTTATATGGAAGAAAAAATAATCAGCGAAGAACAGCTGGAAATTATGCGGCATAAGGCACGAAAAAGACAAAATATTGCCATTGTTTTGACGTTTTTGGCATTTGTATTGTATATAGGCATGTTTTATGTAGCATTGATTGAAAAAGAAGGCATGTCTGCGCTTTTTGTGGCGAAAATCGTCGTTGCGGCAGTGGTTCTGGCAGTTGGGACACTGGGCGTGTTAGGGTACCTCCTTGTCCGCCATGCTTATGATAAGTTTAATTTCAATTATAAATCCAAGTATGTCACACAAGTGTTGAATGGCATATCTGGTTTTGAAGGGTTGGAATATCATCCAGAAGGTGGTTTTACATGGGATGATATCCGAAATGCGGCTGTGGTTGCCTGTGGTGAGAAAAAATATTTTGAAAGTGAAGATCAGCTTTTTGGAGAATATGAGCATGTAAAATTCCGTATCAGCGATGTCGTTACCAAAAAGTTGGTTCGTCGTGATGGCAAAACAAAAACAGAAGAAATTTTCGGCGGTCAGGTAATCTGCCTTTTGGGATTCGATGATTTGAAAGTGAGCAAGGGGCATATACAAATTTTTGAAAAAGAATTTCTGTCGAATTTTGCTGGATGGAAGGCAGAACATCAGATTCAGACAGAAAATGAAGCCTTTCAGAGTCGTTTCCGTGTTTATGCGGATGATGAACATAATGCCTATTATATTTTGACACCCCAGCGCATGGAAAAAATCATGGAATTTGCTGATGCTGTAGAAGGTCAGATTTCTCTTGTGTTTTATGATGAAAAACTGTTTGCAGCAGTGAAACGGGAAAGCATGTTTGATGCGGTGATGGACGAACCAGTATCAAAACAAACAGAGTATATACTGGAAGATGCGGATTTCATTCAGAAAGCAAAGGGAATTTTGATTGTGTCATAAATAACTGAAGTTGCAGAATCAATAAAACACCTTACAGTTCCATAAGAAATATTTTGAGCCTGCGTTTTGCAGGCTTTTTTAAAATCAAAGAAGGAAAGAGGGGAGGTCGTCATGGGATTGTTAGACAAAAACAAAACCAATAAGAAAAAAACTACAGATAAAACAAATCAGAGACCACTGGGTGCCTGCATTGTCACAAAATCTTTATTAGAGGGAACATCCCAACTGAAATGGATGTTTCGAGAAAACAATGGCATTGGTACGGGATGGGTTGCGCTGGGGGATACAGATACCCAAGAATATATCAATCAGGCGGAAAACCTGGCTGTGGTGGATTTTTCTACGTTGATGGAAATAGAGCCTGTGGTACGCAATGTTTTTTATATGCCCATAGGCGCAGACTTGGAATTTATCAGCGATGGAAGGTATTTTGTGGATACCAGAACAGGGGAAGAAATTCGAGAACCCGTGAAACATCCTTTGCAAATGGCGTTTGAGAGAAATCTGAAGTTTTTGAACAAAGAAGCTTATGATATTTCATTCTTTCAAAATCTGTTTTGCAAAACAGAAAAGATGGAAATAATCACTGTTGGGCAGGTTGATTTTCCCACAGGTAATGTGGTTCTCGCAGACCCGATGGTTTATTTAGGCAATGAGAAATATCAGACAGCTTTGGAAAAGCAGATTCCGAAAGGCTCTTATGATGTAGAACTTTCTATAATCCGGTCTGCTTTGGCAGGGGTAAGAGTAGCGGCGGCAAGGCTGAAAATCAGTGACCAAATTGCTTTGCGGTATGAAATTGCTATGCCCAAAGGATTTGAACTTGCTGATTTGCAAAAACCTGGCGTGTTTTCCTTTTTTGGTGTAGATGCAGGACTTGCTTGCTTTGCAGATGTGATGACAGCAAAGGAATATAAGACCTTTCTAGAGGAGTGGCATCGGGAATACCCCAATGGAAATCTGTATGAGGATTACTTTGCGCCCTTGTTTGCAGAAAACGCCAAGAGTAATGTTGCGATGGAAACAGGCGCAGGAAATTTCCTGTTATGGAAATTACCCAAAAGCGGAAAAAAACTGGTCATGTTTGCCAGTGGAATGGGAGATGGAATCTATAGTGCTTATTGGGGATTCGATCAAAACGGCGATATCACAGAACTGATTATACCATTCATGAATCCAGAATATTTTTCATAATTGATGTTTGAGATGTCATTGAAAAAGACTCTCTGAACCATTTTGATGGTTTAGAGAGTCTTTTTTTGAGAGATGTGTTTTCTATGGAATGTGTATTTGGGGGATGGTTGTAATAAGATCAATCTTTCACAGCATCGTAACCAGCAGTTAATGCTTTGGTGTTGGATTCTGCGAATTTTGCTTTACCTTTTTTCGCAAACATATTGTTCATTGCTTCGATTGCTTCTTCTTTGGTAAAGTCTTTTACCAGATGAATGATAGCGCCTGTCATGATGATGTTTGCGCCTTTTGGATTGCCGATTTCATCCGCAATCTGCATGCAGGGGATTCTTACGACTGTTACATCGTCACGGATGTTTGTATCGCAAGTAACCATATCACTGATGACACAAATGCCGCCAGGTGCAACGATTGGCATAAACATACGGAAAGATTCTTCGTTCATAGCCAGCAGAACGTCAGGCTGTTCCTGCTGAGGGTTGTAGATGTAATCACTACCATATTTTACGGTACAGTTAGCGGTGCCGCCGCGCATTGCGGAACCATAGGAAGGAGACCATGTGGCTTTCATTCCTTTGCTAACAGCAATATCAGACATAATCAGACCGCAGGTCAGAACACCCTGACCACCGGAACCAGCGAAAACCATTTCTTTCATGCTTCTTTCACGCTCCTTTGTTTAAATTCTCCCAGAGGGAAATAGGAAATCAATTCATTGTCAATGCGTTCCATTGCTTTGATGGGTGTCAGATTCCAGTTGATGGGGCAGGGAGAAAGCACTTCAACGATGGAATAGCCTTCTTTGTTCATCTGTGCTTCGATAGCGTTTTTGATGTAGCCTTTCAGCTGATTGATATGTGCGGGGCTGCTGACAGTACCGCGTGCAGCGTATGCAATGTGGAATTGAGATGCAACCAGTTCAGGGAAACGCATGGGGAACCCAGTGATGGAGCAGTCACGACCGTGGGTAGAAGTAGATGTTTTCTGACCTTCCATGGTGGTAACGCTCATCTGACCGCCAGTCATACCGAAGTTGGTATTGTTGACAGTGATAACGGTAATGTTTTCGTTTCTGTAAGCGGCATTGATGGATTCAGCAATACCGATGTTGTAAGCATCGCCGTCACCCTGATAAGTGATGATGATGTTATCGGGATTGACACGTTTCATACCAGTTGCAACAGCGCCGGCTCTGCCGTGAGGACAGTGCAGACGGTCTGTCACTAAGCCGCCGCCCAGGTTGGAGGAGCAGCCAACACCGATAGGGAAAATAATATTTTGATCCTGTCCCAGTTCTTCCAGACATTCGCAGATCAGGCGGATAATGATACCGTGACCGCAGCCGGGACAAAAGGACATGGGATTGTCGATAATTGCGGGTACTTTTCTTTCAACAGCCATCTTAATATACCTCCTTTATTTCGCCTGCAAGGATCTGCGCGAATTTGGCTTTGATTTCACGGATGGGAGGCACGCCGTAAACGAAAGGCAGTGCGTAAACGGGAATATCTGCGCGCAGAACTTTTTTGGTAAAGAGAGCCGCGTCATCTACCAGCTGACCGGTAGCGTTGGCTTCAACAGTGATGATGCCTTTTACGTTTTTGTTGATATGTTCAAAGGCTTTTTCAGGGAAGGGCCATGCAGTGATGGGTCTGATTAAGCCAACTTTGTGACCTTCTGCCCGCAGTTCACGAATAGCACCCAGTGTGCTTCTGCCGGGAACGCCGTAAGCAACGAATACATAGTCAGCATCTTCAATGCCTTCTTCTTCCCAACGCTGTTCATTTGCTTTGATTTCAGCGTATTTTTTGTTCAGTTCAACAGCTTCTTTTTTGGAATCTCTATCGAAAATACCGATTTTCTTATAGGAGTATTTGCCGTCAAAGCCCCAGTAATTCCGTTTGGGTTCCTGGAATTCAGGCAGTGTAACGGGTTCCATCATCTGACCCAGAGCGCCTTCTGTCATCATCACTACAACAACTCTGTATTTTTCGCCAAGTTCATAAGCGGTAGAAACCATGTCAACAGCTTCCTGAATGCTGGAAGGGCAGAGAACGATACATCTATAGTCACCGTTGCCGCCGCCGCGTGTTTCTCTCAAATAGTCGCACTGAGAGGAGAACAGAGTGCCCAGACCATTGCCGTAACGAACAACGTTGATGACCAGAGCGGGAAGTTCTTCGTCAGAAAGAACAGAGATTCCTTCTTGTTTCAAGCTGATACCAGGGCCAGAAGAAGCGGTCAGAACTCTGACACCACAGCTGGAACCACCATAAACCATATTAATACCTGCAAGTTCACTTTCTGCCTGCACAAAAGCGCCGCCAACTTCCGGCAGACGCCAGGACAGATATTCCATAATTTCGCTGGACGGGGTAATGGGGTAACCAGCATACAGGCGAACCCCTGCCCGCACGGCAGCTTCTGCAATTGCGATATTGCCTTTCATCATTTCAGCCATTTTCTAATCCTCCTTCATTTATTTTCCCAATACATGGAATACGCCATCGGGACATGTGGTATAGCAAATACCGCAGCCGATGCATTTTTCATCATCAATTACGACCGGATGATATCCAGCCAGGTTGGTATGATCCGCGTGGCTGATTGCTTTTTTAGGACAGAATGCATCACACAGTCCACATTCCTTACATCTTTCCGGTTTTACCAATACTTTCATGAATTGCACCTCCTGTGTTCCACTAGATAAAACAATGTTCTAGAATTTGGCTAAATCATAGCACTGGAATTTATACATGTCAACTACCAATATTCTTTTTTTTTGAATTATGTGCAACATGCACAAGATGTATGGATAAAAATCCGTTGGAAAGCCTCTTGTTTTTCATAGAATTTTATGGTAATGTGAAAAACAAGTTCTAATCAATAGAACAGGAAGGTGGGATTACATGACATCGGTTATCATCAATTCCGTAGATCGTGCGCTGGATATCTTGAATTATCTCTATGAACAGGGGAAAGAAGTTTCCATCACACAGATCAGCAAAGATCTGGATATATACAAGAGCACGGTTTATCGGACATTGGCAACATTGGAAAGCAAAGACTTTGTGGAAAAGAATCCTGAAACAGAAAAGTACGGTCTTGGTATGAAGCTTTTTGTCATTGGGCACAGCATCGGCGAAAAGATCGGCTTGCAGAAAGTCATCCAGCCCTATGCAAAACAGCTTCATGATGAATTCAAAGAAGCAGTGAATGTGTCTGTATTGGAGCATAGCGATGGTGGACCTTATCACAGCGTGATGATCTACAAAGAAGAAAACAAGCAGATCCTTGGCTTTAATTCTGATTTGGGTTCCAGAAATGAGTGCTATTGTGCCGGAGTAGGAAAGTGTCTGATGGCATTCAAAGATCAAATTGATTTAAGTGTGTATGAAAAATTTCCAATGACGAAATACACGGAAAGAACCATCACTACCATCGAAGGTTTGGAAAAAGAATTGGAAAAGGTTCGCAGACAGGGATACGCGGTGGATGATGAAGAACGCGAATTGGGTTTGACCTGTATCGCAGTTCCTATTATGAAAGGTTCCACGAAACAGGCAGTGGCTGCCATTAGCTTGTCTGGACCTACCACTAGAATCAAAGACAGTACCTATGAAACAAAAATTAAACGATTGAAGGAAATAGGCAGAGAAATTTCTGAAAAATTAAAATGATTTGCTTGGAAAAAAGGCTTTTCTTTCAAAGCTGCCATATAAGAAAACAGGTATAGCTGGAATCTTCGGGTTCCAGCTATGTTATTTTTGTCAGAAACATTTTTCGTGGGAGGACATTGCGGTTTTTAAAAAGATTCATCAAAAGAATACAGCTTTTTTAAATAGAGGCGCAGAGAGGCGCTTTTTTTATTGCAAAAAAGAGAGGAAAACAAATACAAAAAGCTTTGCATGAAGGAATACATAATTGCGTGATGGTGTCTGTAGAAAACTATATGAAATGTGATATGGATAATTTGTATATTTTTTGTGTGTGAAAAATGTAAGTGTTATACAATTCGCATACAAAATAGAACAAAGTTGTTGACATTAGAACAGAATTGTGTTTATATTAGTACAGCGAAACAAAAATAGAATAAGGTTCTACACAATAGAACAAACGAAAGGAAGTGCTGCTATGTATTTACTGGTCATCAATCCAGGTGGTACATCAACAAAAGTTGCTGTTTATGAAGATAAGAAAGAGATCCTGAAAAAGAACATTACACATACAGGAGAAGATCTGAAACAGTTCCCTCATGTATTTGATGAATATGAATACCGAAAAAATATGACCGTTGATGTTCTGAAAGCAGAAGGATTTTCTCTGGATCAATTCGACTGCGTTGTAGGTAGAGGCGGTCTGATGAAAGCCATTCCAGGCGGTACTTATCGGGTAAACGACAGAATGGTGGAAGATCTGAAAAATGCCATCAATGGCGAACATGCTTCCAATCTGGGTGCAGTCATTGCAAGAAACATCGGCGATGAGATCGGCGTACCTTCCTTTGTTGTCGATCCCGTTTCTGTAGACGAAATGATTCCCGAAGCAAGAATCACAGGCATTTCTGATCTGGAAAAATTCAGCTGGTTCCATGCATTAAACCATAAGGCTGTTTCCAGAAAAGTTGCAGAAGATATGGGCGGTAAATATGAAGATTTCAATTTCATTGTAGCTCATCTTGGTTCCGGCATTTCCATCGTAGCCCATGAAAAAGGCAAAATGATTGACGGCAGCGGCGGCAGAACCGATGGTCCTTTCTCTCCGGAGAGAAGCGGTGGCTTGCTGGCATATCAGCTCATCGAACTTTGCTACTCTGGCAAGTATACCAGAGAGCAGATGGTTCGTAAAGTCAGCGCAGAAGGCGGTATGTATGATTATCTCGGCACCAAAGATGCCAGAGAAGTGGAAGAAAGAGCAGCTAACGGTGACGAAAAAGCAAAACTGATTTTGGATGCTTTCATCTATCAGGTTGCAAAAGAAATTGCTCTCTATGGCGCTTCTCTGAAAGGAAAAGTTGACCGGGTCATCTTTACCGGCGGCATTGCTTATTCCGAAAAAATCGTCCATGACGTATATGAAAAAGTTGCTTATCTGGCTCCCAAAGCCGTTGTTCCTGGTGAAATGGAAATGGAAGCTTTGGCACTTGGTGCACTGCGTGTTCTGAGTGGTGAAGAAGAAGCGAAAGAGTATCTCTGATTTGATTGCTATTATATAGGAAGAAAGGCGGTAAAAATATGCTGAAAAATTTTACGGATCTGCTGGAAAGAGTAAAATCCATCGAACCCAGAACAGTCAGTGTAGCAGTTGCCCAGGACGAAGCGGTTATGTCCGCAGTTCGTGACGCGGCAAAAATCGGCTTTATCAAACCTGTTTTGGTAGGGGATGGCGCAAAAATCCGCGAGATTGGAGACAAGATCGGTTTTACAGATTATGAATTAGTAGATTGCCCCGATGAAGCAGAAGCAATGAAAACAGCTGTGGAACTGGTAAGAAATAAAAAAGCCGATGTCCTGATGAAAGGGATCGTCAATACAGCAGTATATATGCGCGGCGTACTGAATAAAGAATATGGTCTGCGTACAGGCAACCTGCTGAGTCTGCTGGCAGTGTATGAACTGCCTCAGTACCACAAACTCATTTACTGCTCCGACAGCGGCATCAACGTAGCGCCTGATCTGGAACAGAAAAAAGTCATCATGCGCAGTGCTTTGAATGCTATGAAGAATCTTGGTTTTGAAAATCCCAATGTGGCAATTCTGACAGCCAATGAAATGGTAGACCCGAAAGTAATTTCTACCGTTGACGCAGCAGCCCTGGTGGAAATGGTAAAGAAAGGTGAACTTCCTGCTTGTACCGCAGAAGGTCCCATTGCTTTCGACGTAGCTTTTGATAAACACGCTGCAGAACATAAAGGAATCGACAGCAAGATTGCTGGAGAAGTGGATCTGTTGATTTTCCCCAATATCGAAGCAGGCAACATCATGGGGAAATCCTGGCTGCAGTTTAATGGCGCAAAATGGGCAGGCATCGTTCTGGGAGCAGCAGCACCTGTTATTTTGGGCAGCCGTTCTGATACACCGGAAATCAAAATCAATTCCATTGCGCTGGCATGTTTGGCAGCAGCGAAATAATATTGTGTATATATTAAGGAAGAATTTTGTGCGAAAAGCATTTATTTAGGAGGTAATGTTATGGGATATTCAATTCGTATGGACAGGGTAAAACCTTCCGCAATCAGAAGCGTGCAGAAAAGAATCGCAAGCAAACAGGGTGTCATTTCTTTTGCAGCGGGTCTGCCTGATCCAGATCTGTTCCCTATGGATGATCTGAAAAAATCCACCATGGAAATGATCGAAAAGAAGGGTAAACAGGCTTTCCAGTATGGTCTTTCCAAAGGTAATCCGGAACTGCTTCAGGTTTTGGCAGAAAGAATGCAGAGAAAAGAAGGCGTAGATGCGAAACCGGAAAACATTGTTGTGACCACTGGTTCTCAGCAGGGTCTGGCAATGACAGCTATGCTGTTCCTGGATGAAGGCGACATCGTTGTAGCAGAAAACCCTAGCTATCTGGGTGGTATCAATGCTTGCCGTCCTTATGGATGCAGCTTCTTGGGTGTAGATACCGATGAAGATGGCATTGTGATCTCTGATCTGGAACGTGTGCTGGCAGAAAATCCTAAAGTAAAACTGCTGTATGTGATTCCTAATTTCCAGAACCCTACTGGCAGAGCTTGGACACTGGAAAGAAGAAAACAGTTCATGGAAGTTATCAACCGCTATGATGTGGTTGTTATTGAAGACAATCCTTATGGCGAAATCCGTTTCAAAGGGGAACACATCCCTTGCCTGAAATCTATGGATACCATGGGCAAAGTCATTTATCTGGGCTCCTGCTCCAAAATCCTATGTCCTGGTCTGCGCGTAGCATGGATTTGTGCAGCTCCTGAACATGCAGTGATGTATGAAAGACTGAAAGAAAGTCTGGACCTGCAGTGTAATGAATTTGCACAGCTTCAGGTTGTAGAATATATGAAAAACTACGATGTGGAAGGACATATCCGCAAAATCCAGGCTGCTTATAAAGAAAAGTGCGATCTGATGCTGTCCTTGATGGAAGAAAACTTCCCCGCAAGCGTGAAATTTACACGCCCTGAAGGTGGTATGTTCATTTGGGTGGAACTGCCTGAAGGTCTGGATGCAGATGGCATTCTGGATGAAGCTGTAGAAGCAGGTGTAGCGTATATTCCCGGTGAGTTCTTCTATGCAAATGATGGTGCGAAAAATACAATGCGCCTGAATTTCACAACTGTATCAGAAGAACAGATCCGCAAAGGGATTGTTTTGTTGGCAGATGTATTGAAAAAACATGCTTGATATCTTTAGGAGGTAAGGATAGCAATAAGGAGGAATCAGGATGGAATTAGGTGACACTGGAAAGAGAAAACAACCGAATATCATTGTTGCCTTAGTACCTTTGATAACAGTCATTGTTTTGTTGGTGTGCTGTCAGCTGTTTTTAAACATTGAAATCCATTTTCCTTTGTTATTGGGAACAATTGCAGGGGCACTGATTGGTGTATTTTATTTGAAGTACCCTTGGCATGAAATTGAAAAAGGAATTTTTGATTCAATTTACTCTGCAATGCAGCCGATTTTGATCACAGGGATCATTGGTTTTATCATTGGTGCATGGATTTCCGGCGGAATTGTACCAGCCATTGTGTATTATGGGCTAAAAGTGTTATCACCTGATTTTTTCTTGGTCACTTCCATGGTGATTTGTTCATTGGTAAGTATTGCCACCGGCAGTTCCTGGACAACTGCAGGGACTGTCGGGTTGGCATTGGTTGGTGTCGGTACTGGGTTGGGCATTCCGGCACCTATGGTGGCAGGTGCTGTCATTTCCGGCGCTTACTTTGGAGATAAAATGTCTCCTTTTTCAGAAACGACAAATCTTGCCCCTGCAATTGCTGGATCTACACTGTTTGATCATATCCGACATATGGCATATACAACGGGTACAAGCTATGTATTAGCAATGATTGGTTTTATGATTTTAAACAAAAATTATTCTGCTGATACAGTAGATGCAATAGAGATTCAAAAGATGTTGGAAGCTCTAGATACGTCTTTTGTCATTTCTCCACTTTTGATATTGCCTTTGGTATTCATTATTTTCATGGTTATTTTTAAAATTCCCGCGATTCCAGGTTTAATGTTAAGCGTATTTATGGGCGTGTTTTGTGCGATCTTTGTACAGGGACATGATATTAGTTCCGTGGGATATGTTTTGCAGTATGGTTATATCAGTGAGACCGGAAATGCCATGGTAGACGAATTGCTAACCCGCGGCGGTCTTCAGTCTATGATGTGGACATTATCGTTGATTTTATGTTCTTTAAGCTTTGGTGGGGTTATGAGCGTAACAGGTATGCTGGAAACCATTGCAAAGAATATCTTGAAATTTGCAAAAAGCGTTGGTTCTCTGATTTTTTCAACGATTTGTACCTGTATTTTTATGAATCTTGCATCTGGTGAACAATATCTGTCTTTATTGATCACAGGAAAAATGTTTCAAGAAGAATATGAAAAAAGGGGTTTGGCACCGCAGAACCTTTCCAGAGCACTGGAAGATGGTGGGACTTTGACTTCTCCTTTGATTCCTTGGTGTACCTGTGCAGTGGCTATGAGCACATATTTAGGCGTTAATACACTGGATTATTTGCCTTACTGTCTTTTGAATTTGATTAATCCAGTGGTTTCAATCATTTTTGGATTTACAGGAATTACGATTTTAAAAAGCAGTGATTTATCTGCAAAAAAAGAAAAATAAACATTTTGAGGAGGCGTATGTATGGAAAAGAAATCATTAAAGCTGCCAATTACTCTGTTGGTGCTGGGCGCATGTTGGTCCATCGTATATATCATTCCGTTTATCCAGTATATCTGGTATGATCCTTTTCAGCAATTTATGAATGCAACCAATACACAGATGGGTCTGTTGATTACGATCTATGGATTCGGGAATGTATTTGGCGCACCTATCGGTGGTTGGATTGCTGACCGATTCAACTATAAGTATATTTATGTAGGTTCCGTGCTTTTGAACGGTATTTTTACTCTAATTTTCGTAATGTATCCTACATATTTCATGGCTGTATTGATGTGGATTGGTTTTGCCATTGCCAGCCTGCTGATGAACTATCCAACACATATCAAGATGATCCGTGATTTGACAACAGACGAAAACCAGGGCAAAATCTTCGGTATGAATGAAACATGTATCGGTATTTTCAACATTGTTTTCAATGCGGTAATGATGGTTTTCTACATGAAATTTATGGAAGGCATTGCAGGTCTGAAAGCAGCTATGATCAGTATTGCGGTACTTTCCTTTGTATTGACAGGGATTGCTATGATCGTATTGGATAATCCCAAAGAAAAAATTGCGGCAGAACGTGCGAAAAAAGCAGCAGAAGCAAAAGTAAAAAAGAAAACAAATGTGGTTGCTGACTTCTTGATGATTATGAAACAGCCTGCAACTTGGCTGGTTGCAATCTCTATCTTCGCAGTATATTCCTTCCTGACAACATTGACTTATTTTACACCATACTTTACAGATGTATTGGGTGTTGCAGTTACATTCTCTGGCGGTGTTGCGATTTTAAGACAGCATGGTATGACTCTGCTGGGTGCACCCATTGGTGGTTTTCTGACCGATAAAGTTGGTTCTCCTTCCAAAGTGCTGTTGGGTGTATACACAATTGGTATTTTAGGCTTAGGATATCTGTTGGTTGCAGATGCAGGTGTAGCAGCACAGCTGCTGATTGCGCTGACATTGATTATGTCCGCAGCAGTATATATTGGACGCGGGGCTTATTATGCTACCATTACAGAAGCGGGTGTATCTAGAAACTTGACTGCATCTACAATTGGGATTGCAGCAGCGGTAGGTTTTTCTCCTGACCTGTTCCAGTTTACACTGTTTGGCTATTGGCTGGATACTTTAGGAACACAGGCATATACTTATATGTTTATCTTCCAGGCAGTCGTTCTGGTGATTGGCGCACTGGCAGCGCTGAAGATTCTGCATATCAAAAAGAAAAATTCTCAAAATGTGTGTGCAGTAGCAGAAGCAGAATAAATTGAATTTATTAATAGAATACAATGCGAAAAAAGACTTTTGTTTCATACAAAAGTCTTTTTCCTATCATATGTGCCCAAAGAAATCGAAAAAGTAAGGAGGTTTGTGTTATGGAATCTTATGATTTTTTGTTATTTGTTGCAATTATATTGCTTTCTACTAAAATATTCAGTTTGCTGTCCCAAAAGGTAAATATGCCACAGGTTGTTGGCGCATTATTGGTCGGGGTGTTATTAGGTCCGAGTTGTTTGAATATATTGCATGAAACGGATTTTTTGACGAAGTCGGCAGAAATTGGCGTAATCTTTTTGATGTTTTTGGCTGGCTTAGATACAGATTTTGATGACTTGAAAGCGACAGGAAAGTCTTCAGTGATCATTGCTTTTGTAGGGGTACTGATCCCATTGGGAAGTGGATTTTTAACATATTATCTATTTTTCCATGGTCAAAGACCAGATACAATGATTTTTTTGGAAAGTGCCTTTGTAGGTATCGTATTAACGGCAACATCTGTAAGTATTACCGTGGAAACTTTGCGCGAGATGGGCAAGTTAAAAGGCAAAATGGGAACATCGATCTTGGGTGCAGCCATTATTGACGATATTTTGGGCATTATTGCATTGACAGTGATAACCAGTTTCACAGTTCCCGGGGTAGAAATTATGGTGGTATTGCTGAAGATATTATTGTTCTTTGTATTTATTGCAGTTTGCGGCTTTTTTGTATTTCGTCTGTTCCGCAAGTTGGAAATCGTATACGGAACGAAAAGAAGAGTGGCAATTTATGCCGTGGCATTTTGTTTGCTTCTGTCCTATATTTCAGAAGTTTATTTTGGAGTTGCAGATATTACAGGAGCCTATTTTGCAGGTTTGATCCTTTGCAATGTTACAGAAACAAAATCCTACATTGCTTCTAAAATCAATATTACATCTTATATGTTTTTTACCCCTATATTTTTTGCAAGCATTGGGATTAAGACTGTTATTACAGGAATGTCCCAAGAATTGATATTATTTACGCTTGCCTTGTTGATTGTTGCCATATTGTCTAAAAATGTTGGATGTGGTCTTGGGGCAAAAATTTGTGGCTTTTCCAACATGGATTCCCTTGCCATTGGCGTTGGAATGATTTCTCGTGGTGAGGTTGCACTGATTGTAGCACAAAAGGGGGAACAGGCAGGACTTATTTCGCCAACGTTATTCCCTGCCATCGTGTTGGTGGTTATCGTTACTACTTTGATAACGCCTATTCTTTTGAAGGCAGTTGTTTATATGAAGGAGCAAAAACAGGTGGATGCTATTGTAGCAAGGTGATGAAAAAGACACATAAAAAGGAATTGCAAAAGCAGACTGGATAAAATCATAGAAAAAAAGAAAGAAAGCTGGAATCCTTATAAACAAAGGTTTCTGGCTTTCTTTTTTATTAGGAGTTTATATGCTGTGTTTTTTGAAGAGCACTATCCCAATTCCTCTTACAGAAATTAGTGAAAATGCTGCTTTCCTAAATTAAAACTTCTTTAGAATGCACCTTTTTGGGGATTTTGCTTGCCAAAAGGCAGAAATATGGTTATAATAAAACGGTTCATAATTTTGTAAACATTTCTTCACAATTTCGTAAAGGAGATGATTGTATGAAACGGCTGGTAGGTGTAGCCGTAACAGCACTGCTGTCTGTCAGTGTTTGTTTTACAGCCTTCGGGGCAGTTTCGACCAATGCTTCCCCTTGGGCAGTGCCTCATATGGAACAGGCATATTCTTTGCAATTGATTACAGCACCTTTGCTTCAGCAGGCACAGGATACCATGACAAGAGTAGAATTCAGTGAAATTGCGGTGGCTTTTTATGAAAAAGTAACAGGCACAACAGCGCCTATGCCGAAAGAAAATCCTTTTTCCGACTGCGATGAACCAGCAGCATTAAAAGCGTATGGGTTGGGCATCATTGCTGGTGTGGAACCTGGAACATTTGCGCCGGAAAATCCACTGACAAGAGAACAGATGGCAATCATGCTGGTGCGTACATTGGAAAAAGTTGGCGTTGATATGTCCCTGTATGCAAAGAAAAATCCATTTACAGATACCAAAAACATCAGCGCAACAACAGTATCTTATATTGATAAGGCGTATGGAGCTGGTTTGATCTCTGGCTATCAGAACGGAACATTTGCCCCGAAAAATACATTGAAAGTACAGGAAGCAGTCACTGCGTTTCTGAGTGCCTATACCTTTTATGAAGGCGTACAGAATGGTACTTCTGTACCCAAAGGCGATGCGGTAATGGCAAAAACAGTTACCATTAACGGTAAAGAGCTGACATTGGGACAGACAATTGAAGAAGTGCAGGCAACATTTGGCGCTCCCACACGAATTGACGAAACAGTCTATGGTTTGGATCGCTATATTTACGCAGGGGATGGATATTTCTGGGTAACATTTGAAAATGATGCTACTGTGGAATTTTTCACACCATCCAGCAAGTTCCAGTATCAAGGAATTCAAGGTGGGACAGTGCTGAATGATGCATCTCATGTGGATAGCATCAGTAATGTGGATCATTGTGCAGTATTGAATGGGGAATATGCTTCTGCCAGAATTCCTCTGGATTATGAAAATCAGATTTGTGGATTGCTCTTGCAGACAAAGGAATTTGCATCAAAAGATGCCTTGACTGGTTCTTTGAGCGGTGCACAGAAAACTGACATTGAAAAAGAACTGCTGGAAATCATCAATATCCAGAGACAAGAAGCGGGGCTGGCAGCCTTAACGGAAAACGAAGGCTTAGACCAGACTGCATCTGCCCATAGTACAGAAATGGTCAAAGAAAAATATTTTGATTATAAAAGCAAAGACGGAAAGACACCCTTCCAGCGTATGATGGAAAACAATGTGCAGTTCCATACTGCTTCGGAAGTTATTGCAACCACACGCGGTGATGTGGTACAACTTTACACAGAATTGCTCCGTACTGCTGCGAAACACAACAGCATCATGGATAGCACCATGACACAGGCAGGTATTGGCGTTGCAAATGACGGCAAAGTCCTGTATCTAACCATTGATCTGTGTAACGGATAAAAAGCACTTTCATTCATGAAGAAAAAGACCTCATTTTCCCAAAGCAACTTCCCCTTAAGAAAACATTGATTTTCCTTTTTCTTGATTTCTTAAGGAAAATTGAGATGGGTGTCTTCATAAGAAAGCATAACAAATTAAATCTTCAAAAAATAAGAAAGCCAAAATCCTTTGTAATCATAAGGGTTTTGGCTTTTTTGTTTTTTTATGAAGATGCCTCTAATGAGGTTTTTTTATTTGAAAATGAAAAGGCATTGCGATTCCATGGAAAGAAGTCACAATGCCTTTATTTATGTTGAAATATTACAGATTTTTGGGAGGTCTGGGACCTTCGAACTGGTAGTAGTCTGTTTTGATGCGACCATTGAACAGTTTCCGCTTCCGATCGGCTTTTCTGCCAAAGAGAGATTCAAAGTATTCCATGGAAGTGATAAGGTAAGTGGACCAAGTGGGGTTTTCTTTCATGATGCCGCCCAAAGCACGGTACATATTTTCTACTTCCTTCAATTCACCAATACGTTCGCCATAGGGAGGGTTGGTAATCATAACACCATATTTCCCGGGTAATACAATTTCCTGGCATGGTTTTACTTCAAAGGTGATGCAGTCATCCACGCCGGCTTTTTCCGCATTGGCTTTTGCCAGTTCAATGGCATCAGGGTCAATATCACTGCCGTAGATTTCGGGCATAACATCATAGTCGATTGCCTGATATGCTTCTACACGGGCTTTTTTCCACAGGTCTTTGCCAATGCGTTCCCATTCTTCAGAAGCAAATTTGCGATGGATACCGGGGGCAATGTTCCGGGCAATCATGGCAGCTTCGATGGGAATGGTGCCGGAACCGCAGAAAGGGTCCAGCAGAATACGGTTTTTCCGCCAATAGCTAAGCTGGATCATGGCAGAAGCCAGTGTTTCTTTCAAAGGCGCATCCAGTGCGTTTGCACGGTATCCGCGCATATGCAGACCGGAACCGCTGGTATCAATGGCAAGGGTAACAACGTCTTTCAAAATGCCTACCTGAATGGTGTAGGAGGCACCTGTTTCATCGAACCAGTCCGTGTGATAAGTTTGTTTCAGTTTTTCTACAACGGCTTTTTTGACGATTGCCTGACAGTCAGATACGCTGAACAGGGTGGATTTTACGGATTTGCCGACAACTGTAAATTTGCCGTCTTCAGGAATCCAGTCTGCCCAGGGCAGTGCTTTTGTCTGGTCGAAAAGTTCTGTAAAAGTAACTGCCTTGAATGTACCCATTTTTACCCAGACACGTCCTGCACAGCGCAGCCACATGTTGGCTTTCACGATATCGGCTTCTGTGCCAGTAAATTCTACTTTCCCGTCAGATGTTTTGATATTTTCAAATCCAAGAGCCTGACATTCCCGTTTCACAACGGCTTCCAGACCGAATGTAGTTGTTGCGATCAAATTGATAGACATAGTAATTCTCCGTTTCATATCTGATTGTATTCTTACCTTATTATGATAAAGCACAGCAAAGGGGTGTGTCAAGGGCGGTACCACCGGCTTTTCCGGGAAAAATGGTATGAATGCAGGAAAAATTCTTGAATTTCCATGGAAAACAAGATATGATAGTACAGATAAAACTTGAGCGGAAATGAGGTAAGATATGTATAAATTATTAAAAACTTGCGGCAGAGCAAAAAGAGGGGAATTCCATACTCCTCATGGTGTCATTCAAACACCGGTATTCATGAACGTAGGGACTATTGCAGCCATCAAAGGTGCACTTTCCACAGAGGATTTGGAAAGAGTAAAATGTCAGGTGGAATTGTCCAATACTTATCATCTGCATGTGCGTCCCGGTGATGAGATCATCAAAAAACTGGGTGGTCTACATAAGTTTATGGTTTGGGACAAGCCCATTCTGACTGACTCCGGCGGATTTCAGGTGTTTTCCCTGACCACACTGCGGAAAATCACGGAAGAAGGCGTTTACTTCAGCTCCCATGTAGATGGCAGAAAAATCTTTATGGGCCCCGAAGAAAGCATGCGCATTCAGTCTAATCTGGGTTCTACCATTGCTATGGCATTCGATGAATGTATCGGTATTCCTGCGGAACGTACTTATGTAGAAAATTCCGTAGCTCGTACTACACGCTGGCTGGAACGCTGCAAAAAGGAAATGGCACGTCTGAACTCTCTGGATGATACCATCAATAAACAGCAGATGCTTTTCGGCATCAATCAGGGTGCAACTTATGAAGATATCCGTATTGAACATGCAAAGCGTATTGCAGAAATGGATCTGGATGGATATGCCATCGGCGGTCTGGCAGTAGGGGAATCTCATGCAGAAATGTACCACATCATTGAAGAAGTGGTGCCTTATCTGCCTCAGAACAAACCCACCTATCTGATGGGCGTTGGCACACCGGAAAATATTCTGGAAGCGGTGGAACGTGGCGTAGACTTCTTTGACTGTGTACTGCCTTCCAGAAACGGTAGACATGCACATGTTTATACCAATGCAGGCAAACTGAATCTGATGAATGCAAAATACGAGCTGGATGAAAGACCCATCGACGAAACATGTACTTGTCCTGCTTGCTCCAGATATTCCAGAGCCTATATTCGTCACCTGTTCAAAGCAAAAGAAATGCTGGCAATGCGTCTGTGCGTTCTGCATAATTTGCATTTCTTCAATACTATGATGGAAGAAATCCGTCAGGCAATGGACGAAGACCGTTTCCCTCAGTACAAAAAAGAAAAACTGGAAGGCTTTCGCAGAAACGGTATGTAAGAAGGCTTGACGTGTTTTCAAAACTCGGATATAATATTTTTACTGTGTTTTTCAGAATTTAACAACGTTAGGAGAGAAGGAAATGAACAGCTTAACAGCATTTTTGCTGGACGTCAGCACTACCGTTTCTTCCGGTAGCGGCGAAGCAGCAACACAGAGCACACAGCAGGCAAGCGGCGGCTTGTTTGGTAACATGAATGGCATCACACTGGTTATCATCTACTGCGTAGCACTGGTAATTATTATGTATTTCCTGTCCTTCAGACCTACTCAGAAAAGAGAAAAGGCTCTGGCAGAACAGAGAAATGCGATTCAGATTGGTGACATGGTTGTAACAAATGCAGGGATGTACGGTAAAGTTGTTGACACAACTTACGACTGCTTCATCATCGAATTCGGTCTGAACAAAGGCGTGCGTGTTCCTGTTGCAAGAGGCGAAGTTTACGGCAAGAGAGAACCCAATATGACAAATGAAGCACCTCCTGAAGAAGAAAAGCCCAAGAAAAAAGGTCTTTTCAGAAGAGGCTAATGATTTTTTGAAAATCAAACTGGTAAAAATCAGCAGATGTGTTGCAAGAAAAAGCAATACATCTGCTTTTTTGTTTGCGTTATGACGACATCTGTATTTTTGCAGAATGAATACAATATTCAATTTTTCAAAAATAATACATTTTTTTTGTATATAGTTTACAAAACGCGGGTATAGTCGGGTTATTTTATTGACAATAATGGATAGATATTGTAAACTGAAAACGGATATGTTGTCCATGTCATGGGCAATCATTCCTGTTTAGTCCAATTTTATAACAAGAAAGGGAGATCGACTATGAAGAAATTGCTTTCTCTGTTGCTGACTTCCGCTCTGACAGTTGCCATGTTGGCAGGCTGTGGTGGCGGCGGCGACACAACAACCACTGAAACAGCAGATACTGGTGACGGAAAAGTTTACAATGTCTGCAACCTGGTAAACGGTAACCTGGGTGACAAATCTTTCTTTGACTCTGCAGAAGCAGGTCTGAAAGAACTGCAGGATGCCGGCAGAATTACTTACACAACCATTGAAATGGGCGGTACAACAGAAGATGAAGCAAAATGGCAGGGTTATTTGGATGAAGTTTCTGCTTCCGGCGAATATGACCTGATCATTGTTGGTACTTTCCAGATGCCTGAATATCTGAAAAACGTATCCGAAAAATATCCTGATCAGAAATACCTGATCTATGATGACACAACATACGAACTGCCTAACGTAGTAAATCTGAGCTATGCACAGAATGACCTGGGTTACATGGTAGGTGCTTATGCAGCAGCTATGACAACAGCTACAGACGTTGAAAAAATCAACGAAGATGCAGTTATCGGTTTTGTTGGCGGCGTAGACAGCCCCGTAATCAACGACTTCCTGTATGGTTACATTCTGGGTGCACAGTCTGTAAATCCTGACATCAAAGTTGATACAAGATATATTGGTAACTACATCGATCCTGCAAAAGGCAAAGAACTTGCAGAATCCATGATCAACGACAACAACTGTGATATCATCTGGGGTGTAGCTGGTAACGCTGGTAACGGCGCTGCAGAAGCATGTCTGGAAACAGGTAAAGCATATTTCATCGGCGTTGACTCTGACCAGGAATCCACATTCTCCGCTGAAATGGCTGCTATCACTCTGACATCCGGTCTGAAAAACATCGGTGACTCTCTGGTATGGTTCTTCGATGAATGGGATGCAGGCAACGAATACTGGGGTCAGCATATCCTGATCGGTATCAATGAAGGCGGCGTTGGTCTGGTAACAGACAAGAACTATGACAAGATTTCTCCTGACAGCGTAAAAGAAACAGTTGATGCAACTGTTGCAGCTGTTACAAACGGCGAAGTTGAAGTTCCTACTGCTATCGGCGATACAACAAACGCAGTTGTAGAACTGAGAGAATCTGTAAGACCTTAATTTCATACGAAACCATAAGTTCGCTGAAATATAATCAAAATCTAAGGGGGCTGAACAGCCCCCTTTTTTTTCATAGTACCTCTGCAGATTGAAAAAATCTTTTAGTTGCCCAGTGCAGAAAAGACTTTTTGAAGATGCAGAATCTTTGCCAATGATGTAGACGATATAGAAGGAGGGGACCCGATTATGGCTGACAATGAATACGTTGTGCAAATGAAGGGAATTACCAAGGTTTATCCCAATGGTATTGCTGCCAATCAGGGTGTTGATTTTAACGTCAAACGAGGAGAAATTCATGCTCTGATGGGCGAAAATGGTGCGGGTAAATCCACACTGATGAAAATGCTGTTCGGTTTGGAACAGCCCACAGAAGGTGAAATTTATGTAAATGGAGAAAAAGTTTCTCTCACATCACCTACTGTAGCGATTTCCAAAGGAATCGGTATGGTACATCAGCACTTTATGCTGGTACCCAATCTGACCGTAGCGGAAAATATGGTCCTGGGCATGGAACCGAAACATAAGGGTATGTTTATGGACTATAAGAAAGCTGTTGAGATTACGGAAGAATATGCGAAAAAGTATAATCTGCATGTAGATCCCAATGCGAAAGTCAGAGATATCCCTGTAGGGATGAAACAGAAAGTAGAAATTTTGAAAGCACTGGTACGTGGTGCGAAAATCCTGATCCTGGACGAACCCACAGCGGTATTGACTACACAGGAAACAGAAGAACTGTTCAAAGAACTGATTCACTTAAAAGAACAGGGTTACACCATGATCTTTATTTCTCATAAACTCCATGAAATCAAGCAGATCACAGACCGCTTGACTATCATGCGCAGCGGGAAATCCATGGGTGTTTACCAGACAGCGGATATTTCCAAAGAAGAAATTTCTCGACTGATGGTTGGTCGTGATGTTATCCTGACAGTGGAAAAAGATCAGGCACAGCCCACAGACGTGGTACTTCGTGTACGTGATTTGGAATATACCAATGAATGGAATAAGAAAATGCTCAATAAGCTTTCCTTTGACGTGCGCAAAGGCGAAATTCTGGGGATTGCCGGCGTAGAAGGCAATGGTCAGAGAGAACTGGTAGATATGCTGTTCAATCTGAATACTCCTGATAGCGGTACTGCTACCGTAAACGGTCAGAGCGTCATTGGTCAGCCTCAGCGCAAGATTCGTGATCTGGGCGTTTCCCTGATTCCAGAAGACCGTATGACATTCGGTATGGCTGGAACAGCAACCATTGAAGAAAACCTTATGAGTGACCGTTCTGCTGATAAGAAATACAACAATGGTCCTTTGTTCAACATGAAGAAAATGCATGAGGACAGTGACCAGCTCATCAAAGACTATAAAGTCCTTTGTAAGAGCAGAAATCAGCAGGTAGGTATGCTTTCCGGTGGTAATATTCAGAAAGTTGTCGTAGCAAGAGAATTCTCCGCAGACCCTATTTTGATCATTGCCGACCAGCCTACACGAGGCATTGACGTCGGCGCTACAGAATTCATTCGGAAAAAACTGGTAGAACTGAGCCGTGCAGGCGCAGCTGTTTTGCTGGTATCTGCCGACCTGAATGAAGTTATGGAATTGTCTGATAGCTTGATCATTATGTACAATGGCGGCATCGCAGCATATTTTGAAGATACAACATCTCTGACTGACGCAGTCATGGGTGAATATATGCTGGGCTTGAAACAGCAGAGCGATGAAGAAGTAAGGAGGGTTCAGCATGGGGAATAAACAAAAGCTGAAGTTTGAATTCATGCGCGGCTTTGTGGCCATTGCCATTGCCATTGCCGTTGCATTCATATTTATTTTCATTTGTGCGGATGATCCGGCAAAAGCGCTGAACTGTTTGCTGATTCGTCCTATCATCAGCAATGGCGCATTGAATGTTTCATCTATTTTAACAATTTTGGGACGCATGACACCCATTATCTTTACTGGTCTGGCAGTTTGCGTTATGTTCTCTGCAAACCAGTTCAACCTTGCAGGTGAAGGTACTGTAATGGCAGGTGGTTTCGTAGCAGCTCTGCTGGCAATTTATGTACCTATGGCAGCTGGTCTGCATCCAGTAGTATGTATCCTGGTTGGCGCTGTTGTAGGCGGTCTGCTGATGCTGATCCCTGCTATCGCGAAAGTAAAACTGAATGCCAGTGAAATGGTTTGCTCCCTGATGCTGAACTACGTTGTGTTGTATGTTATCATGCACTTCCTGAGCAACGTATTTGCAGACAGAAGCCAGGGCTCTACACAGACATATCCTTTCCTGGAAACAGCGAAGGTTGCAAAAATGGTACCCGGTACAGAACTGACATGGGGCTTTGTCATTGCGATCATTGCAACAATCCTGGTAGGTTTCTTCATGTATCGTACACGTTGGGGCTACACCATCCGTATGATCGGTATCAATGAATCTTTCTCCAAATACTCCGGTATGAGAGTTGGCGGCGTAATTGTCCTTTCTCAGGTAATCGGCGGCGTACTGAGTGGTATGGGCGGTGCCATCGAAGTATTGGGCAGATACAACACATTCCTGTGGAAAGATCTGCCTGGCTATGGTTGGACAGGTATCACCGTTGCTATTCTGGCAAAGAACAATCCTCTGGCAATTCCTTTTGCAGCATTGTTCATTGCATATCTGAACCGTGGTTGTGAATTGATGTCTATTTATGCAGGCGTACCTGCGGAAATGATCGATATTATCCAGGCAGTTATCTTCCTGTTCTTCGCGGCTGAACAGTTCATGTCCAAGACAAGACAGAAGATGGTTGTTAAGGAAACAAAAGAAGAACTTGCAAAAAAACAGCAGGAAGCAGCAGTGGAAGGGGGTAACGCATAATGTTGGAACAGATTTTTAGCATGATTTTCACAACAAGCTTTGGTTACTCTATTATCCGTATCACATCTCCCATTCTGTTTGCAGCTCTTGCAGCGGTCGTAGCAGAAAAAGCTGGTGTTACTAACATCGGTTTGGAAGGTATTATGATGATCTCCGCACTGTTTGGTGTATTGTTCGCTTACTGGACAAGCTATTGGTGGGTAGGCGTCATTGGTGCAGTTGTGGTAGGTATCATTCTGGCATTGATCATTGGTATCTTTGCTTTGAAATTGAAAACAGATATTATCCTTGCCGGGATCGCCATAAACTTGGTTGGTTCAGGTGGTACCATTTTCTTGCTGTACCTGTTCACAGGTCTGAAAGGGAACACAGCCAGCCTGACAACACCTGGTATGCTGACACCTAAGATTGATATTCCTATTTTGGAAAGCATCCCTGTTTTGGGACCTATTTTCTCTGGTCATTCCATTTTGACTTATGTGGCATTCATTCTGGTTTTCCTGGTTTGGGTGCTGCTGTATAAAACAGCTATTGGTCTGCAGATTCGTGCCGTAGGTGAAAACTCCAATGCGGCAGACAGCGTTGGTATCAGTGTATTGAAAATCCAGTATATCGCACTGGGTATCTCCGGTGCTCTGTCCGGTTTGGGCGGCGCTTATATGTCCATGTACTACTCTCAGAGCTGGAATACTGGTATCGTTGCTGGTCGTGGTTTCATCGCTCTGGCTGCACAGGCTATGGGACAAGGGGAACCTCTTGGCACCATGTTTGCATCCCTGTTCTTCGGTTTTGCCAGCGCTCTTGGCAATAAGATGGAAGGTATGCAGGGCTTCTCTTCCTTCCTGGTATCCGCAATTCCTTATGTGGCAACCATTATCGGTTTGATCTTGTATGCGGCAACACAGGTAAGACGTGTAAAACGTGTGAAGAATAACGGAAAAAAGAAAAATGCAGAAGCAAAATAATTTGAAATGACATTGTTTCTGGAAAAAGTCGGAACGTTTTACGCTCCGGCTTTTTCAAAAGAAAAAAATATTTATGGAGGAAAAATTATGAAAAGAATTCCCATTATTCTGGATGGCGATCCGGGACATGATGACGCAATTGCATGGGTTCTTGCAAAAGGCAGCCCTATGCTGGATATCCGCGGTGTTACATCTGTATGCGGCAATCAGACCATCGAAAAAACAACATATAATGCACAGCGTATCTGTACATTGATTGATCTGCATGTACCTACTGCTATGGGACGGGTTAGACCTCTGATTTCTGATCCTATCATTGCACCTACAGTGCATGGGGAAAGCGGTCTGGATGGCCCCGCATTGCCAGAACCCGATTTTGAACTGGAAGATATGGATGCAGTAACACTGATGGCAAAACTGATCCAGGAAAGCGATGAACCGATTACACTGGTTCCCACTGGTCCTTTGACAAACGTTGCTGCATTGCTGATGGCATATCCTGAACTGAAAGAAAAGATTGCACGGATTTCCCTCATGGGCGGCGGCGTGCAGTATGGTAACTGGACACCTGCGGCAGAATTTAATATTCTGGTTGACCCGGAAGCAGCAGCTGTTGTGTTTGAATCCGGTATTCCTATCATTATGGCAGGTCTGGATGTTACAGAAAAAGCAATGATCTTCCCGGAAGACTTTGAACGGATTCGTGCCCTTGGCAACCATGTAGCTGTAATCGTAGCAGACTGGCTGGAATTTTTCTATCAGTTCCATAGAAGCCTTGGCTACGAAGGTGCACCCGTACATGATGCCGTTGCAGTAGCAGCACTTCTGCGTCCCGAAATCATGGAATCTCAGGATCTGTATGTGCAGGTAGAAACTGCAGGAGATTTCTGTAAAGGTGCTACAGTGGCAGACTTTAACGGCGCTCTTGGGAAAGCACCTAACGCAAAAGTGTTGATGGGTATTGACCGTCAGGCTTTTGTAGACTTGTTGGTAGAAGCAATTGCAACTTATGGGGAGGGAAAAGCATGAATCGGATACCTGTAATCATTGACTGTGATCCCGGTGTGGACGATACCGCAGCGCTGCTGCTGGCGTGCCAGATGCCGGAATTGGATATTCGCGCAGTAACAACTGTAGCGGGAAATGTTGGACTGGATAAAACAACAGCCAACGCAAAACGTGTACGCCGTGTGATTGGTGCGGATTTCCCCATTTACTGCGGCGCAGATAAGCCTATGTTCCGTGAACTGCATACAGCAGCAGAATTCCATGGTGCAGATGGTTTTGGCGGTGTAGAACTTCCCATTCCTGACGATGTTTTGCCGGAAGAAAAAGCATGGGATGCCATTTATCGTATCGCCAAAGAATTGAATGGGGAATTGGTGCTCATTGCTGTTGGTCCTATGACAAATGTGGGCATTGCTCTGGCAAAATATAAAGAGCTGCCGAAGCTCATCAAAAAGATTGTTATCATGGGCGGTGCTGCCATTGGCGGCAATGTGACTCCTGCGGCAGAATTCAACATTTATGTTGACCCAGAAGCAGCAGATATGATGTTCTGCAGTGGTATTCCTGTACATATGTGTGGGCTGGATGTGACGATGAAAGCTTATGCAACCAAGGAAGAGCTGGAAGAGATTGAGGCATTTGGCACTCCTCAGGCACAGCTGTTCCATGATGTCCTGCAGAAAGGTCTGGAAAAATATATCGGTTGGGGAAGAGCAGGTGTTGCGCTCCACGATCCCGCAGCAGTGCTTTACACTGTTTATCCCGAAATGTTCACAGCAGAAGAAGCTGGCGTACGTGTGGAAACAAAGGGTTCTTTGACTGTTGGCAAAACAGTGACAGACCTTTACAGCGATAAACAGTTTGACGATCATAATGCTTTTGTGGTAACAAATGTAGACAGAGAAGCTTTTATCGGAAAAATCAAAGAATTGATCAAAAAATATTGAGATGGAGCGGTCTTCTGCATGGAAGACCGCTTTTTGCATCTGATAGGAGGAGATTTTCTATGAAAAAAATAGGGTTTATTGGTATTGGTGTTATGGGTTGTGCCATGGCATCTAATTTGATGAAAAAAGGGTATGAATTGACCGTTTATACAAGAACGAAACAGAAAGCGGAAGTCCTGCTGGAAAAAGGTGCAAAATGGTGTGATACAGCCGCGGACTGTGCCAAAGGGCAGGATGCAGTGATTACTATGGTTGGATTTCCCAATGATGTGGAAGAAGTTTATTTTGGCGAAAGCGGAATTTTTTCTGCAGCGGAAGAGGGGACTTATCTCATTGATATGACAACAACCAGCCCCAAACTGTCTGTGAAGATTTACAACGCAGCAAAGGAAAGAAAAATGCACGCATTGGATGCGCCTGTCAGCGGCGGCGATACTGGTGCAAAAAATGGTACTTTGTCAATTATGGTTGGTGGCGATCGGGAAGCCTTTGATGCATGCCACGACATTTTTGCCGCTATGGGTACAAACATCATTTATGAAGGTCCTGCCGGATGTGGTCAGCATACAAAAATGGCAAACCAGATTGCATTGGGCGGTGCCATTTCCGGTGTATGCGAAGCGCTGGCTTATGCGAAAGCGGTTGGCTTAGATCAGCAGACCATGCTGGACAGCATTTCCGCAGGTGCTGCTGGCAGCTGGCAGATGACCAATATGGCACCACGGATTTTAAAAGGTGACGATGCACCGGGATTTTATATCAAACATTACATCAAAGATATGCGCATTGCAGTAGAAGAAAGTCAGGAAGTACATCTGGATCTGAAAATGCTGAATTCTGTTTTGGAAATGTATGAAAAATTGGCAGAATCCGGCATGGCAAATCTTGGTACTCAGGCACTGTATCATTACTACGGAGAAGAAAAGTAAGATTTTTGTCAGGGATTGTTTGCTTTTTTCGAAAAGAAAGATATGTTATAATCAAACTAGAAAATGATTGCCATTGGCATTTGAAAATGTAACAGAATTCGATAGGGGGGGATTCTATGGATACGAGCTCAATCTTTGGTTTCATCGTAGCACTTTATGCGTCTTTGACAACCTGTGCTGTTCCGCCATCAGATTTGCCTGCACAGCAGCAGGAACAAACAGCAGTTGTGGCAGAACAGGAAACGCAGGAGCCGGCAGAACCGGAAGTGCAGCCCATTTATGATCCTGTTGCAACACCAAAACAGCCTACAGTAAATGCGGCAAATGTAGGTTACAATGACAAAAAATCCTGGTGGTTCCGCAGAAATACTGACCATTTGCCGCCTTCTGCACAGGATGAAATTGCCATTGGGAATTATGATGCTTATTACCTGGGAGATACCCAGCACAAAGTTATTTATCTGACTTTTGATGAAGGATACGAAAATGGGTATACTTCCAAAATCCTGGACACTCTGAAAGCCAATGATGTGAAAGCGGCATTTTTTGTTACAAAAAGCTATATGGAAGACCAGCCTGAATTAGTGAAACGAATGGTCGCAGAAGGGCATATTGTGGGAAACCATTCTGTGTCCCATCCCAATATGTCCGACTTGAGCAATGAACAGATTTTGGCAGAACTCAATGGCTGTGCAGCGTATTATAAAGAATTGACAGGTCAGGAAATGCCCAAGTATTTCCGTCCGCCAGAAGGTGTTTACAGCATCCGTTCTCTGGAACAGACAAAGGCAGCAGGATATAAAACCATTTTCTGGAGTTTTGCCTATAATGACTGGGACCCTGCAAATCAACCGGGCACACAGGCAGCCTATGATATGGTTATGAACAATTATCATAATGGTAGCATTATGCTGCTCCATGCGGTTTCTCAATCCAATACGGAAGCGTTGGATCAGATTTTGAAAGACCTGAAGGCAAAGGGGTATGTATTCCAGACATTGGATCAGCTTCCCCCTGCCACATCCATCGGCCAGTGATGTTTTGATGTAATTGAATTCGTTATAAGAAAATAAATAAAGCTGGAATCCTTTTTGAGGATTCCAGCTTTATTTATTGATTTTATTATTTGCCTTTTAAATTAAATACGATGATACTGCAAATGATGATGGCACCACCAAGAAATGTACCCATATTGGGAACTTCCCGTAGAATCAGGAATCCCAGGATGGTAGAAAGCAGCGGGGTGACGAACATGAAGTTTGTTACTTCGCTGGTGCGATTTGCAAAAGACATTGCTTTGCCCCAAAGGAAGTAAGCAGCGGCACTTGGAAAAGCACCCAGATATACAAGTGCCAGAATATGGGACATGTCTGAAGCAGCCAATTGCTGAAATCCCTGTACAGACCAAAAGCCCAGAAGAAGCGCACCAAAAATCATGCTGTATGTGACGATTTCCAATGCGGTATAGCCTTTTGATGAAAGAAAACGGCTCATCATATTATAGCCAAAGAATACAAGAGCAGCGCCCATTGTCCAGATCAATCCAATATTAATGGAAAAAACGCCATCCCAAAGCAAAAGTACCAAAACCCCCATAAAGGCAGTGGCAATGGTGATCCAACCAATGGTTTTGATTTTTTCATGATAAACTTTTGCACAGCCGATAGCTGTCAAGATAGGGGTAAGGGCAACGATGATACTGGAAGTTGCAGATGTCAATGTTTGAATACCCGTATTGAAAAAGATCATATAGCCGGTGAAGCCCATTGCACCAGACAGTATGAAATAGGGAATATCTTTTTTTGCTGGGATACGGATGTGGCTGCATTTGCCGATGATGATCAAGAAGATGGCAGCAATGCTGCAGCGCAGAAATCCCAGAGGATTGGATGTAAACTGTTCCTGTACTACCTTCGTCAAAGGAAATGCTGATGCCCATAGCAATACAGTACAAAAACTCAACAGAAAAACTTTATGTTTCGCTTGCACAATAACTCCCTCCTTTTATTGCTTATACTATACAACGAAACATGGGGAAGTACAAGAGGATTGTAAAATATTTTTTACGGTTGTTCGTTATTCTTTGTGCGGCGGTATGGAACCATTGTTTGTGGAGCACTTACATTTCAATTTTTGAAGAAACGTGGAAGTTGTTGCAGGAACATGATAAAATAAGAAAAAAGAGTGTAACGAATATTCAGAAATTTATTATTCAAACTAGATTTTTCATGGTAAAGGAGGCGACAAAATGGCTTTTTTGCCTGTCAGCAAAGAAGAAATGTTGGAAAGAGGTTGGGACAGACCTGACTTTGTTTATATCTGTGGGGATGCGTACGTAGATCATCCTTCTTTTGGTGCGGCAATTATCTGCCGCGTGTTGGAAAGCCAGGGATATAAGGTGTGTTTTATTGCACAGCCTGATTGGAAGACAACGGAAGATTTCACACGTTTTGGAGAACCCAGACTGGCTTTTCTGGTAAGTGCGGGGAATATCGACTCCATGGTCAATCATTATACAGTGGCAAAGAAGAGAAGAAAAAAAGATTCTTACTCTCCAGGCGGAGAAATGGGACTGCGTCCTGATCGGGCTACCATTGTTTATTGCAATAAACTGCGGGAAGTCTATAAAAAGACGCCGATCATCATAGGAGGAATCGAATCCAGCCTGCGTCGACTGAGCCATTATGATTATTGGGACAATAAAGTCCGCCGTTCTATACTGCTGGATAGCGGTGCAGATCTTCTTTTGTACGGTATGGGAGAACATCAGATTATTGAAATGGCGGATGCACTGGACAGCGGCATTCCTGTGGAGGAATTGACATTTTTGCGCGGCTCTGTATACAAAACAAAAGATATTTCCAGAGCTTATGATTATATCATTTTGCCGAAATACAACGAAGTAAAACAGGATAAAATGAAGTATGCCGAAAGCTTTCTGATTCAGTATCAGAATACAGATGCTGTCATTGGCAAAACACTCATTGAGGAATATGACGAATGGACAGTGGTGCAAAATCCGCCTTCACCACCGTTGCAGACACAGGAACTGGATAAAGTGTATGCTTTGCAATTTGAACGGACATACCATCCTATGTATGAGGAAAAAGGCGGTATCCCTGCCATTGAAGAAGTAAAATTCAGTCTGGTCAGCAATCGAGGATGTTTTGGCAATTGTAATTTCTGTGCTCTGGCGTTCCATCAGGGGCGTGTCGTGACCGCAAGAAGCCATGATTCTCTTGTTGCCGAGGCAGAGAAAATCACAATGGATGAGAAATTTAAGGGGTATATCCACGACGTAGGTGGTCCCACTGCGAATTTTAGAAAGCCTGCCTGCAAAAAGCAATTAAAGTATGGTGCATGTCGGGATAAACAGTGCTTATGGCCTACGAAATGTGAAAACCTTGAAGTGGACCATCGGGATTATGTAAAATTGCTGCGGAAAATCCGGGAGATTCCGCGGGTGAAAAAAGTATTTATCCGTTCGGGTATTCGCTATGATTATCTGATTTATGATAAAGATGAAACCTTTTTCCGGGAACTTTGCAAATATCATGTCAGCGGGCAGCTGAAAGTGGCACCAGAGCATGTTTCCGATAAAGTTCTGGCAAAGATGGGGAAACCCGGCGGAGATGTCTATCAGAGATTTGTAAAGAAATATCAGGAAATCAATCAGCGTTTGGGAATGGATCAGTATTTGGTGCCTTATCTCATGAGCAGTCATCCCGGCAGTGATCTTCAAGCAGCCATTGAATTGGCGGAATATTTACGGGATATTCATCATATGCCGGAACAGGTGCAGGACTTTTATCCTACACCGGGGACCCTTTCCACAGCAATGTATTATACCGGCATCGATCCGCGCACAAAAGAAAAGGTTTATGTGCCCAAAACACCTCATGAAAAAGCCATGCAGCGTGCGCTGATGCAGTATCGCCTGCCACAGAATTACGATCTGGTTTATGAAGCATTAAAATTGGCGCATAGAGAAGATTTGATTGGTTTTGATTCTCATTGCCTGATTAGACCCAGACAAATGGGACAAAAGAAAATGGAAAATAAAATGGGACAAAGAACCAGCAATGCAGGTGGCAGACCAATGGGCAGAAAAGAAGGAAAGGGAACAGCGCCCAAAAAGAAAACCATCCGAAATATCCATAAAAAGAAAAGCTAAGAAACATTAGATTTTATTTCTTCGTAAGAATTGGGAAAGCTGCATGTAGTATGTGATTTCAATAAAAGAAAATAGCCGGAACCACTTTTTTTAAGGGTTCCGGCTATTTTTATTTTCTTGTGAAAATTCTTGAAAGCAATTCCATTTGTATTGCTTGAACAAAATAGACCAGCTTTCTTTCGTATTTGTTTTCTGCTGTTAAATGATTACATCATCCTGTGGCATCAAGAATAAATCATCGGAATACTGAAGAAATACAGCAGCGTCTGCTTCTTGGGTGTCTTGTTGTTTTGCAGGTGCTTCTACCTGCGTGTTTTCCTCTGTTTTCAAAGTACCTGGTCCTGTTACAATTGCAATATAACTGATGAAGATGCAAATGACACCGACAATGGCAGCTGCTATGAGAATCGGTTTCCAATTGGTTTTTTCTGATTCCTCAGATTCATCATAATCCTCGAAATCTTCAAAGTCATCATATTCTTCGTCATATTCTTCCTCAAAATCTTCATCATCTATGACATCTGATTCGATTGGTTCCGCCGTGCTGTAAGAAAGTTCCTGCAAATCAGGTTCTGGAAGTGCGGTTTCTTCTGGAAGTGTAGTTTTTTCGGAAAGAGAAGCTTCTTCCATTGACCAGTTAGCAAAAAATTCGGGAGGAAAAGGGGTTCCATCCACGGGACAAAAATTTTCTCTTTTCAAAATAATATGACCGCAAGTAGGACACTTGGGAATTTTTTTCCCGCATTGCTCACAGAAGTTTGCATGTGCAGAAATTTTATGATTACAGTAGGGGCAGTGCATAGTTTCTCTCCTTTATCATGTGCATCAGATTGTTGATGGTGTCATGCAGATGGTTTCTGATTTTTATACAGAATGACCATGGTCGGATATTTGCTTTTGGTGCATTGCTTAAAAAAATATAAATGATAAATGGAATATACATACATTTTACAGGTTTATTCCAAGGTGTGCAATATACTTTTACAATTATTTAGAAAAAATTACTATTTCTGGGTTTTCGGTGGGATTTGGTTCATTGAATGTAAAATAGTTATGAAAAAGAAAAAGCCGCCCAAAGGCGGCAAAGATTTTTGTTTTATGGCGCAAGGGCATCCACAGCGAAAGCCAGAATAATCATCAACAGGAAAATCCATACATAGGCGAAAAATCCAATGGCAATATATCGAATTGCGCGATTGCGATGAAGGCAAAGGGGGAAATAATATTGAATGCCTCTGTAATTCCCCAGCCAAAGTGTCAGGGAGAAAAATATGATAAAGCTAATGATTTTGTAAGGAATCAACTGAATGCCAACAACATTGTCTGATTCCATAAAAAGACAGCCGATTACAAGACAGAAATACCAGATGGTAGCCCCGATCATATAACCTTTTTTTCTGCTGCGAAAACCCGGCAAGGCGTATCCTTGGCATTTTTCAGGAATTTTAAGTTGTTCCAAAGTGAGAGGTGGCTTTAATATTTTTTCGATGGCTTTTTGGAATGCAGCAACAGAATTATAGCGGTTTTTCGGATCGATTTCGATGCATTTGGCAATGACACCGGAAAATTTTCCTGTGTAGTTTGTTTCTGTTGGAAGGGCACCGGTGAGCATTTTGTGGAACAGTACCCCCAATGCGTAAATATCAGCAGCCGGTGCGGAAGGGGAAAAACCATACTGTTCTGGAGCAGCGTATCCGGCTGTGCCGAAAAGAACAGTATCCTGAGAACGTTCAGGATGATAAGACTTTGCGGAATTGAAATCCACCAGAACCAATCTGCCGTCATAAGTCAAAATCAGATTGGATGGCTTCAGATCACGATGAACCATGGGTGGATGCTGCTGGTGCAGGGGCTGCAAAATCCGACAGATACGCAGAATATAATCAGCAGCTTTTTCTTCTGAAAAGCTACCTTCTTTGGCAAGGATTTCCTCCAGAGAATTACCGGAAATATATTCTTCGATGACGTATAAGGTGTTGCCTTCTTCGATAAGCTCTTCAATTTTTGGGGTGCCCGGGATGTTTTCAGTCATCAGATATTGAAAAACCTGTAAATCGTATATGGATAGCTCTTTTTTTACAAAAATTTTTCCGCTTACTGTGTGCTGTACCAGACGGATATGATGGGCTGTGTTAATATCAGCAATTTCTCTATAGAATGATAAACGCAAACGGGTTTGTAATTCCATAAGTTCACCTCAAAATGAATCCCTATTGTTTCAAAATGTGAAATGCAGTATAATTTTACTACAATGAGTAGGCTTTTGTAAACAGGAGTGGAAATATGGAAGAAAAAAGCACATCAAAGTTAATGGAAATATTAAAACATACCAAGAAAGCGGAATTGTCAGCATTGCAGGATGATATGACAGTGCAGTCACATAGCTTCATTACCTATATGGATCAGTTGATTCAGCAAAGGAATCTGAAACGGCAGGATATTTTTCAAAAAGCGGATATGCCCCAGAAATATGGATATAAATTGCTCAATGGAGAAAGTCATACCAAAGATCGGGATAAGCTGCTTCGTATCTTTATCGCCATGGGAATGAATCTGAAGGAAGTGCAACGGGCATTGGCATTGTATGGAATGCCGGGACTGTATCCCAAAAAACAGAGAGATGCCATTTTTATCATTGCATTTAATGAGGGAATTACTTCTGTGGATACGGTCAATAGTTGGCTGCAGGAATATGGAGAAACAGAACTGACTAGAAGCGCAGATTAAAAACTCCCCTAAATCGGGGGAAAAATCATGGGGCTTTTCCTTTATACTGAATTTGCAAATAGCGAATAGCAAAAAGCAAAGGAGGGAACCTATGACAGATATGGAATTGGCAGAAATTCTGCGCAGTATGTACGAAAATGCCAGACGGAATGAAGCGGTGTGTCAGGTCAATCTATTTGGTATTCTTTATGCGAAAGAACTGCAAAGCAGTGCCTGTACCATCAAACATATTGTGGAACTCTCTGGAATCCAGTCCGGTTATGTTTCTGAAATCAGCAAAGGGATCAAATTATCCAGATATGTGGTTCCAAGAGGCGATCGAGAATGAGTTTGCCTTCCTTTTTGTGAGAGGTTATTTGCGTAAAAAACAAATAGAAAAAGGGAGGAAGTAACATGAAAACAGCAAAATTGGTCATTGGGGTTCTCAGTATTGTACTGACGATGGTGGTTTTATTCCAATCTTGCGCAGCTACAGTGGGGGATGCATTGGCAAATGAAGGCGGATCCAGCGGCGGCGTAGGAATGGCTGTGGCATTGCTGATGCTAGTGGCAGGTATCGTAGCCATTGCGGCAAGAAATAGTCGCGGAGGCAGCATATTCTGCATCATTGCTTATGCTCTGGCAGGCGTTTTGGGACTGACCGCACATGGCATTTTTCAGGACCTGATTGTTTGGGGAAGTTTGTGCTTGATTTTTGCAGTGGTTTTTCTCATTGGTTTGATCAAAGAGAAAAGAGCATAACTAAATTTTTATGAATGGGAGAATCACAGAGAACCTTGGATGTTTTCTGTGATTCTTTGATTATAAAGTCTTTAGAAAAAAATAGATGTGAGAAAATCAGACATAAAATGAACGGTGTATACATTTTATCTTCCATTGGAACATAAGATGAATTTAGAAAATCGTTATGAGAATTTATTTTTGTTAGATGTTGGAGAAATAAGAGGTTAAGATAGCATCGTATTTTGAGTCTGCTTATGATGTTTTTTATTGCGTTTTATGAGAATTTGTGATATAGTGTTATAGATGTTTATCTGATGATACTGTTTTCGTTGATTCGTAAGGAACAGGTCGCTGGTTGTAGATAAGGATAGTCCATCAGATATGCCGGAATAACTCAGTCGGTAGAGTAACTGATTCGTAATCAGTAAGTCGCGTGTTCGAGTCACGTTTCCGGCTCTTTGCAAAAAAACGGTTAAAACCTTAGGTTTTAGCCGTTTTTTTCATGTCCAAAATTTTTCAGATGGATTCGGAAAACCTCGCTCCCTGTTTCTATATCGGTGGTCAGAAACCTTCTGATAAATTCTGTGGTCATGCCTTGTAAAAAGAGCTGTGCCACAGAAGAAAACAGAAAACGATGAAGGAACATTCTCTGGAAAGATTCCATTTTCTCCTGTCCAATGAGAACTTTTATTTTTTCCTCTGTTTGTCTGAGGTCTATGATGTCTACACTGGTTTCAGAGGAAAGTATCTTTTCCTGTATGAAGTCTTGCAATGCCTGCCCTAATAAGGCGTCCGCATGGGATAATAGCCAGAGCATTTGTCTTGTATGAACTTCCTGACAAGAAAATGCTTTTTCTGCTTCTGCATCAGAAATGCCCTTCATTATGGTAGCCATGGTTTCTGAAACTTCATCCTGTAAGCTGACAAAATCAATTTGTGTAATCAAACGAAAGCAGAGAGAAAGATAATGATCAAGCAGGTATCCCTTCATCCCAAGGCTTTCCCTTAGGTCTTGTGCTGACTCAAAGAAGAATGAGAATGACGTTGTGCTTTCGTCAGGTGAGGAGAGATATGCTTCGAAAATATCCATAAGATAACCACCTTTTAGAATTTATTATGCTTTGTGGTATATAAACTCTTATGGAATCAGAAGTCAAGTGATTTATTAGACCATTTCCCATTCACCCGTAGCAGGATTTTTTGCAATCAGCAATTTGTAATCATCATATAGCAGAACATAGATCTCCTTGCATTCAGGAGAGAGGGGAAGATCAAATTCATACTTTGCGCCTATGGAACCATTGATGCCGCCAAAAGCAGGATAAAATTGCAACTTCATTTTTTCAGGATCGTCAGATACATCTTTTACGGCTCTGGTATAACCAACGGAACTTAAAACAAAGGTATAAACCGTTATTTGATCCTGCTTTTCCGTTACCTTAAAATCTGATATTCCCACGTCTGTTGCTGGTATCAAACCAAACCCAAAGTAATAACCACCGTATAATAACAAAAGAATAACAACGATAATGCTCAATTTCTTTTTCATACAGAGTCCCCCCTTGATGTTTTTACTAGCCCTTTCATTTTTCATTTCATCTCTCCACACCTACATCATTCATCCAGAAATCTTACTTTCACTTGAGCTGAGAATTTTATTTCCTTGAAGCGAATAATTCTGCAATCATTGGGAATATACAAGTGTCACCAAAATAGAAAGCATACAAATTCCAAAAGTCAAGCAGGACAGAAAGGTATATGTCATTCCTTCGTTTTCTTCATCCTTTGATCTCGCTGCTGAGATAAGAAATAATGGAAACGTAAAACCTGCAATAATCCCTGCAATCCAAAGAATCATCAGCATAATTGTTTTCCCCCTTTATGTTGCATTATTTCTTCAGCCAGTCCTTAAATTCCTCCAGTGTCATCTCCCCACGATCACACAATTCCTTCTGCTGTCTTGCTTTCTCAGACCATGCGTAAAAATCCTCCTGCGAGATTTTTTTGCTCTTGATCCATGCGAAACGCTTCTTATATTCCCGTCTGTAAACTTTGAAGATCTCATCATCCTTTTTCTTTCTTTCCCAAAGATAGGATGCACCCAAATCTCTGCATGTCCTGCCCATGTCGTCAATGGGGCGGGAGCAGTATTCCGTATCGGTTCTCCCACGGATGGCAAAATATTTCTGGCAGTTCTTGCATTTTCTGATGGGTTGTTCTCTCTTGATGCACTCCCGCAAAATATAATCAATGACGTCATAAATGCTTTCTGGATAAAGCACATCTGTAAAAGCCCGATCTTCCACCATTTCATATTTGATATTCAATTTCTGGAATCGGAACAGCTTCAAAGAATCATCCTGATATTTTTTGAAATGGCTTGTCAGCCGTTCGTTGACAGTCCCCTGAGATAAATCTCTGTCCAAACAGTTGTCGAAAATATCTCTGATTTGACGCTGTATCTCCACCGCTTCCGAAGGAATCCAAGTCAGTTGTTTTCTCGGCAGCAGGTCAATGATGTTTTTGAATTCCTGTTCTTCTGCCTGACGAAATCTCTTTTTCCAAACATGATAAGTGATTTCAAAATAGGGGTGTACCCCTGCCATGTCATGGAGAAAGTCCAAAACACTTCTGGTGTATTGGGCATCTTTTTTCTGGTAGAGGTTTTCAATATCCCGTCCCAGTTGTTCAAATGCGCCCATAAGGGGTTGGAAATCCACATACAGAAAATCAATCAGACTATCAGGAAACTGATATTCTTTTTTCAGCGCATATTCTTTTGTTTCTGTTACGAAGTTTTCCTGTCCCTCTAACAGATAGACTTTATATTGCAGATCATCAGCCATGGTCATTTTCCTTTCAAAATAAAAAATTAGACAGAACTATAATATTATTATAAATGTGTCTTGACAAAAAAGCAATGGCGTGTTAAATTTTAGTTATAGACTTATAAAAATAATATTTTTGATAAGTCTAAATATTTTTGAGATATCAATGAGGAGGTGGTGTTCCAATGCCCATATCAGATTCCCATAAAAATTTCATAGGAGAGGAGGTGTTATGGTGTTATGACGAAACCGCTTCAGGTCATGAGTGGCGAAGAACTCATGGATATGGATTATAAACCCATCAAGTTTGCAGTCAGAGAATTTCTCCCCCAAGGACTTGCCATACTTGCTGGTGCCCCTAAGACAGGGAAATCTTTTTTCGCTCTTTGGCTTTGCCTTTGTGTTGCGAAAGGGGAGCCTGTCTGGGACTGCGAAACGGCAAAAGGAACTGTATTATATCTCTGTTTAGAGGACAATCAATCCCGTCTGCAAAACAGAACTCTTACCATAACAGATGACGCACCTGCGAATCTGTTTTTTTGTTGGGAAGCTGCCTGCCTTGGAGAAGGGCTGGAAGAACAGATTCGAAAGTTTTTATCAGAGCAGAAAGAAACAGTGCTCATCGTCATTGATACATTACAGTGCATCAGAAAGCAAAGTCTGGATTATAGTTATGGGACGGACTATAAAGATATCCAATCTCTCAAAAAGATTGCTGACGAATACCAGTTGACTATACTTCTGATTCATCACTTGCGGAAGCAGGAAAGCAAAGACGCATTTCACATGATTTCCGGCACGACAGGGCTGCAAGGAGCAGCCGATACTATTCTGGTGATGACAGAAAACAAAAGGGGCAGTGGTTCCGTGAAATTATCTGTTCTTGGCAGAGATGTGGAGCCGCGGGAACTGAAACTGGAACGGGATGAAAACAGTATCTGGATAAAAAAAGAGGATTCGCTGGAAAAGCAAAAAGAGCCCGTCGACGAAATCGTTTCCATTGTGGACGGGTGCATGAAAAAACATATTTTTCTTTCAGGAGAGCCAAGTGCATTGGCTGAGCTGTTCAGCAACGCTTCTGGAAAAACCATTTCCCATCTGACGCTCTTGAAACGATTGAAGAAAAGCTCTGGGGAACTTCTGCGTTTGGGTTATGCTTTCCATACCAGAAGGAGCGATGGCAAAAGAATCATGGAAATTTCAAAAATCACATGGCTGGAAGGAGAAAAGGTAAATGAAAATAGATTTTATCAGTGACGGTAGTCGGCAGAAGAATCCTTCTACTGCCCCTGCTGCAGAAAAAGACAAGAGATTGGAAAACCCTTTGAAATCAGGGAAAATATGGGTTTTCGAAAGATGTAAAAACGAAAAAAGTGACGGTAGTGACAGTTTTTGGGTGGGCTGGCAAAAAACTGACCCTGCTGACCCTGTCAGAGAGTAGGAAGGCGTTTGTCGGCGGCGTGACCGCCTGTGTGGCGATGAGAAACAGGATTGGGGAATGTAATCGCCAGAGGAACAAAGTGGCAACGTGAGGGATTTTTGGGGAAATATTAAGAATGGGCAAAGAACGGCTTTCTTTGACCCTGTTGTAAAGCCCATTGGAAGGGCAAAAAAAGATTGCTGGTTAAAGCGGCGGTGTCTTGTTCCGCCACGGTTCCCTCCAATCCCCGCAGTGCGGAGATTGTTTGCCCTGAAAAGCTGGTGTCAGAAAGAAGGCACAGGCGTCGGAAGCGGCGCTTTGCAGTGGGAAAAACTGTCTTTTCCCTTAGAAACTACGGGCTTTGTGCCTGACGTCGGTACCGACATTAAGGAGAGATGGAAGGGGAAGATGAGGATTGCAAAAGGAGAATACAAAACAGACATTTACTGTCCGGCTTTCGGAGGAAACAGCCAATCTTTGCGTGGCTGGTATGGCAATGGATGACTGCCGAAGCCGGAATGAATTTATTGAAAAAGCCATCAGGTACTATGCTGGTTACCTTTCCGCAGAAAAAAATAAAGTGGTGTTGGGCGAGCAGATTCAGAATGTGGTGGAGTCATCGGTGAAATCTTCTGAAGGCAGGCTCTCCAATCAGAGCTTTCGTATGGCTGTGGAGTTGGCAAAACTGCAGCGGATCATTGCTTATTATTTTCAAATGGATGCAGAAACATTGAGCGAGCTCCACAATCTATGCCAGAGGGAAGTGAAAAGCATGAACGGAACTTTATCTTTGGAAGACATGATAAAGTAAAAAAATAGATGAAAGGATGGTGGTGAAGGCATGGCAAAAATCATTTTTACTGCACGATATGTGAAGAACATTTCCAAAGGACAAATGAAAAACTATGTGAAATACATCGCCACCAGACCGAATGCGGAAAGATATGCTCATCCGATTTCCGATGAAGTTTCTGCATTTCAAAGGGAATGGATCGAAAAAGAACTGAAAAAATTTCCGAAGCTGAAAGAAGAATGTGCTGCAGAATATCAAGCGTATGAAGAAAATCCGAGCTGTCAAACAGCGGAAGATCTCATTCATAAAATCGCAGAAGTGCAAATTTATCATGGAAATGATATGAAAAATTATGTGGGCTACTTAGCCAAACGCCCTCGGGCGGAGTTCACAGAGCAGGGGCATGCCCTGTGGAATGACAGAGATGAAAAGATTGATTTGCGGAAAGTGCAGAAGGAAGCAGCAGAATATCAGGGACGCATCTGGAACTTTGTGGTTTCTCTGAAACGAGAGGATGCCCAGCGATTAGGCTATGATAATGCAAAAGTGTGGAGAAATCTGGTCATGCAAAAATCTATGGCAATGGCGAAAGAAATGCGGATCAAGCCGGAAAATCTGGTTTGGTATGGTGCTTTCCATAACGAAGGTCACCATCCACATATCCATATCATGTGCTATTCCAAAGACCCAAAGGAGGGCTATCTGACGAAAAAAGGCATTGAAAATTTGAGGAGTGCCTTCGCTCATGAGATTTTCCATGATGAATTTTTCCATCTCTATGAGCAGAAAGACGAGATGCGGAAATGGATTCGAGAGGAATGCAGAAACCTTTTGGAGCGTTCCTTGTCTTTGGAACACAAAGAAAATCCTTATGCACAGGCGTTGCTATTTACCTTGGCAAAGAACTTGCAGACAGCAAAACATAAAAAAGTCTACGGTCGTCTTGCCAAAGAAAATAAATTGCTGGTGGATGAAATCGTTTTGGAAATCAGCAAGGATGAAAAGATAGATTCCCTTTACCAGTCATGGCTGGATTTGAAAGACGAGGTCATATCTTTTTATGACGGCAAAGGCTACGCCAGACATTCTTTTTCTGAGGAGCCAGAGTTTCGGAACATCAAAAATCTGGTGCTGAAAACGGCGTTGGAAATCAGCAATATGCAGATGGAAAACCAGTATCAAAAGCAAAATCAGATACAAAATGAAATCATTAGGAATCATTTGATACGGTTATTGAAAGAAGTCAGCAACATCGTTGTGGAAGATTATGAAAAACAGGATGCGGTCATCTATACCGTAGACCGTAAACTGCGACAGAAAATTCAGGAGAAAAAAGAAGCCCATGGCATGAAAATGGGGTAATGCAGGAGGTGCTTTATGAGAAAGGTATCAAGAGTAATGAGTACCAAAGAAATCAGAGGGGTCAAATTTCATGTGGAAAGCTGCTTCAATGGAGAAAAAAGATATCACCGAAAAAGTAGCGGATATGATCAAAAAAGATTTTGAATCTGGTGCATATGACGAACCAGAGGAAGAAGATTCAGTAGATTGGGGTATGGATTCACCGGCTATGTAGGGATATGATGTTTGGCTGAAAGAAGGTGATTTTATGGAAAATATCGCTGCTGCAATTTACTGCAGACTCAGCCAGGATGACGGCAACGCCGGAGAATCCAACAGTATCCAGACACAGAAAGCACTGCTGAAACAGTACTGTGCGGAAAACAGAATCCCCATTGCAGGTGTTTATTGTGATGATGGATGGAGCGGAACAAACTTCAAAAGACCCCAGTTCAAACAGATGATGGATGACATTGAAGCTGGAAAAATCAATGTGGTCATCGTCAAAGACCTCTCCAGATTCGGCAGAGAGTATGCCCAGATGGGGCTTTATATCGAACATTACTTCGAAGAGAAGGGCGTCCGCTTCATCTCCATCGCAGAAAATTATGATTCAAAAAATGGTGCGGATAACTTAGTCCTTCCATTCACAAACGTTATCAATTCCTATTACACCAGACAGGTGTCAGCCAAAACAAAAGCTGCCCATAGAGCCAGAGCAAAGGAAGGGATGTACCTTGGTGCCCATGCACCATTCGGTTACGAGAAAGATCCGAAGAATAGACATAAACTCATTGTCGATCCGCCGGCGGCTGAAGTGGTGCAAATGATATTCAGACTTTTCGCCGATGGTATCGGATATGGGAAGATGACAAAGATATTGCGGGAGCGAAAAATCTTGAATCCTCAGGCATATTTTAATCGGAACCATCCCGATTATTATGAAAGCGATTACTGGAGACAGGATTTTGACTGGCACGCATCAACCATACGCTCCATTCTGAACAATCCGGTCTATCTGGGAAAGGCAGTGTTTGGCAGGACAAGAACAAAGGGATTTTTCGATAAAAGGAGAGAGGAAACACCAGAAAAAGATTGGATCGTATATAATAATGCGCATCAGGCTATCATTTCCGAAGAACTTTGGGACACGGTGCATCAGATGATGAAAGCCAAGAGAAGACCAAACGCTAAAGGGGAATTGCAGCCCTTCGCAGGATTGGTGAAGTGTGCAGACTGTGGTTCTTCTCTGAATGTCAGCTATGATGCAAAACGAGGTACCTATACAGGCTTCAGTTGCTGGGTCTATAGAAACTATGGTAAGGATCGATGTACCTCCCATTACATCAGCTGGAAAGCGTTGTATCAAATCGTGTTGGAGGATATCCGCCGCCATGCAAGTAGCGCACAAAATGCGGAAGAACAGTATCTGGAAATGCTGGTGAAGATGAAAACAGACCAGCAGAAACAGGATGGGACGAAAATCAAAGTGGAATTGCAGCGAGTTGAAAGAAGATTATCAGAAATCACAGCAGTCATCAAACGATTATATGAAGACCTTGCCTTGGGCAGAATCAGCGATGAACGATATGAGGATATGTATCATGGGCTCGATCAAGAGGAAAGAGAACTGAAAAGCAAGCAGGAAACGCTGAAAGAGCAGTGGGAGAAAACCCAGGAAGCGTTCCAGAATGTGGAGAAGTTCATTCCTCTCATCAAGAAATATACAGATATACAGGAACTGAATGCCTACATACTCAATGAGCTCATCGAAAGGATTGTTGTCCATGAAAAGGTCGTAGGCGAGGATGGAAATAAGACACAGAAAGTGGAGATTTACTATAAGTTTGTGGGGACTGCAGTAGAGTGAAAAGGAAATACGAATCAGCTGATCGTTGAAAACGGTCAGCTGATTTTTGATTGGAAGAGAAACGAAAACATTAATGAAAAATATTGTGGTCTGGATGTTCATCTATGAATGAAAATACAAAAGGGGTAAAAAGGACTGTTTTGTATTCTTGTATAGTAAAAAGGACTTGTTCCCTTGAGGTTAAGATGGAAATGTTTTATAATTATCTTAAATTGTGACATTTTTTGCTAGTGAAAATGTAGTCTAAAATTCTCTTTGACAGAAAGGAAATAAAAATGAGTTTAAGTGCAAATATCAGTGAAAAAGCTGCTCTGATTTGGGCAATTGCAGATAAATTGACAGGTGTATATAAGCCCCATGAATACGGCGAAGTAATTTTACCACTTACGGTAATCCGTCGCTTTGACTGTATCTTGGCAGATACCAAAGATGCTGTGTTGGAAAAGTTTGAAACAGTAAAAAATCTTCCGATGCGTGATGTACTCTTACGCAATGTTTCTGGCAAGGCATTCTATAATACAAGTAAATATACATTTGAGCGTTTGTTGGATGATCCAGATAACATTGAAGCCAATTTCCGTGACTATCTGAATGGATTTTCTGAGAATGTTCAGGATATTCTTGAAAAGTTCAAGTTTGATGGTCAAATTACAACAATGGCGAATAAAGGCATTCTTTATATTGTGATTAAAGAATTTACCACACCAAAAGCCAATCTGCATCCAGATATCATTTCTAATTTGGAGATGGGATATATTTTTGAGGAAATCATTCGCCGTTTCTCTGAATCCCATAACGAAGATGCGGGGCAGCATTATACTCCAAGAGAAGTGATCCAGTTGATGGTAAATATCCTGTTTTATGATGATAATGATGTTTTGTCAGGAAATAATGTAGCAAAAACCATTTACGACCCAGCCTGCGGTACTGGTGGTATGCTTTCTGTTGCAGAAGAATATTTGCATAAATTGAATGCTTCTACAGAGTTGATGGCTTTTGGACAGGAAATCAATGACCAGACTTTTGCTATCTGCAAGGCTGATATGTTGATCAAGGGCAATAACGCTGATTTTATCAAAGACGGTAATACATTATCTGATGACCAGTTTGAAGGTCAGACCTTCGATTATATTTTATCGAATCCTCCTTTTGGGAGAGAATGGAAGAATGAAAAAGCAGCTGTAGAGGCAGAAGCAAAACGTGGTTATGCAGGTCGCTTTGGTCCTGGTTTGCCTGCGGCAAGTGATGGTCAGATGCTTTTCCTTCTGACAGCTATTTCTAAAATGAAAGAGCCGCAGAACGGTGGCAGCCGTATTGCTATTATCCACAATGGCTCACCACTGTTTACTGGGGATGCTGGCAGTGGACCATCCGAAATTCGCAGATACACTCTGGAAAATGATCTTCTGGAAGCTATCATCGCATTGCCCAATGATATTTTTTATAACACAGGTATTGCAACATATATTTGGGTATTGTCCAATAAAAAGGCAGGAACAAAACGTGAGGGCAAAGTGCAGCTGATCAATGCCAATAATCTGTATGAAAAACGTCGTAAGGCATTAGGCAATAAACGAAACGATATACCAGAAAATGCTATTGAAGAAATTACAAAGCTTTATGGTGATTTTACAGAAAGTGAAATCAGTAAGATTTTTGACACTACAGATTTTGGTTTTACCAAAATTACAGTGGAGCGTCCATTGAAAGATGAAAATGGACAACTTGTTTTGAAAAAAGGAAAACCACAACCAGACACTTCTTTAAGAGATACAGAAAACGTTCCGCTGAAAGAGGATATTCAGGAATATTTTGAAAGGGAAGTTCTGCCTTTTGCACCAGATGCATGGATTGATGAGAAAAAATCAAAGGTCGGCTATGAAATCCCCTTTACACGTTATTTCTATAAATACGAAGCACCAAGACCTTCCGCTGAAATTATGAAGGAAATTTTAGAGATTGAAAAAGAACTGGAAGGTGCATTGGCGGAGGTGTTTGGTGAATGAGAGAAATGAAAGACAGTGGTATCGAGTGGGTTAAAAAAATACCTGTTGGATGGAAAATTGCTCGTGGGAAAAATATTTTAAAGTTGATGAAACGTTCACCTGATACAGATGACGAGGTTATCACTTGTTTTCGTGATGGCGAAGTAACCTTAAGAAAGAATCGGAGAGAGGAAGGCTTTACTTTTTCTGATAAGGAGATTGGCTATCAAGGAATTAAAAAAGGTGATTTGGTCATTCATGGTATGGATGGATTTGCAGGAGCCATAGGGATTTCAAATTCTGATGGAAAAGGTTCGCCTGTGCTTGTTGTTTGTACTACGAAGGAAAACTCTCGGTATCTTATGTATTATCTCCGTACATTGGCAATGCAAGATGTTTTTCTTGCACTTGCCACAGGAATTCGAGAACGCTCATGTGATTTACGTTGGAACAAAATTGCTGATTTATTATTTCCTGTTCCAGAAATCAATGAGCAATACTGTATTGCTGACTACCTCGATCGCAAGTGCAGTCAAATTGACGATATTATTGCCAAGCAACAAAAAATCATTGAGAAGCTGAAAGAATATAAACTGTCTGTGATAACAGAAGCTGTTACAAAGGGGTTAAATCCAGATGTATCTATGAAAGACAGTGGGGTTGATTGGATTGGAGAGATACCAGAGCATTGGGAAATTCGTAAATTAAAATCAATTACGGAGATAATCTCTAAAGGAACAACTCCTTCGACCATTGGGAAAGATCTACGATCTTTTGGTGAAATACGCTTTTTAAAGGCAGAAAATATCCAAAATAATAGAGTGATTCTCGAACCGGAATTTTATATAGATAATGAAACCCACAGTATGCTAAAACGTTCTCAATTACAAGTAAATGATATTTTATTTGTTATCGCTGGGGCAACTATTGGTAAAACTGCTATTCTTTCAACTGACGTAATTCCAGCCAATACAAATCAAGCAGTATCATTTATTCGTCTAAAAGAACAAAGTGATAGTAAATATGTTTGGTATTATTTACAATCAAGTTATGTGAAAGCAATTTTAAATCTGCTTTCTGTGCAATCAGCCCAACCTAATTTATCTATGGAAGATATGGGAAATTTTTATTTGTGCTACCCTTCAAAAGATGAGCGAGTTTCAATTACAGAATATCTAGATAATCGTTGTACAGAGATAGAGAGTCTTATCTACAACAAGGAAAACATGATATTAAAACTTACAGAATATAAAAAATCTTTTATTTATGAGGTCGTGACCGGAAAGCAAGAGGTGTAACTATGGACTGTATATCTGTCATAACTGGTATTGTGGTTCCACTATGTTCTGCATTCTTAGGTGGTGGGCTTACTCTTATTGGTGTATATCTCACGCTAAGGAGACAAGATAAAAAAGATGCTGAAGTACGAAAGCTTTCTGTTAGACCTTGGATTTTTAGTTATGAACATGTGTATTTGACATCAGAACATACAAAGTGCATCATGGTACCAGATTCTGATAGCTCAAATGCTCAAATTGCTGGCAATATAAAAAATACGGATAATGGAATCTTAATTCTAGATTATGTAGAATCGGAAGATGCAATCTACAAACCGGATAATAGTAGTTTTGTTGTTGAAAAGAATTCAGTAATAGAACTCATTATTATTTTGAAAGATAAAGTAGAAACATTGAAGAGTATTAGTCTTTATGTAAAAGATATTTATGGAAATCAATACCGATATAAGTTGATACTTAATGGAACACGCTTTATTCTTGGCGAATGTGAGGAGGTGCAATAATGCCTGACTTTGATGTAAAAGAAAAACGCTTTGAGCAAGACATAGAAGAATACTTATTGACATACGGCGGCTATGAAAAAGGTGATCCAGCTTCTTTCAACAGGGAAAAAGCTTTAGATATCAATACATTTCTTACCTTTATTCGGACAAGTCAGCCAAAACAATGGGAGCGGTTTGAGAAAATCTATGGTGCGGACAGTGAGCGTCAGATCATTGACCGTTTTTGTCGTGAGGTGAAAATGGTGGGACTACTCAAGGTGCTGCGTCAAGGATTTACTGACCGTGGTATCAAATTCCGTGCAGTATTTTGGAAACCGGAAACCTCCATCAACGAAACCAGTCAGGCACAATATGCCGCTAATATTTTGCATTGTACCAGACAGCTCCATTACTCTATGCAGAATGAAAACAGCATCGATATTGTGCTGTTTCTTAATGGCATTCCTGTAGTGTCTATGGAGCTGAAATGCCAGTTTACTGGACAGAATACAGCTAATGCTATCCAGCAGTACAAATTTGACAGAGCAGGAAAAGATGCGATTTTTGAGTTTAAAAACCGTATTTTCGTCCATTTTGCTGTTGACCTGAATAATGTTTATATGACTACCAGATTAGAAGGTGAAAAAACATATTTCTTGCCTTTCAATCAGGGCAGTAATGGTGCCGGAAATGTTGGTGGCAAAGGAAATCCTAATAATCCTGATGGATATGATACTGCCTATCTTTGGGAAAATGTGTTGTGCAAGGATCGTTTACTGGAAATTTTACATAAATATCTTCATTTGCAGGTAGAGAAAGACGAAAAAACAGGAGAGGTAAAGTCAGAACGAATGATTTTCCCTCGCTATCATCAGTTGGATGCTGTCACAAAGTTATTGGATGATGTGAAGAAAAATGGTTCTGGTAAAAATTATCTGATTCAGCATAGTGCAGGTTCAGGGAAGTCTAATTCCATAGCATGGCTGGCACATCGTTTGACTGGTCTGCATGATAGCAATAATGAAAAGATTTTCCAGTCTGTTATTATTGTGACTGACCGACGTGTGTTGGATAGTCAACTGCAAAATACAGTTTATCAATTTGATCATGTGGCGGGTGTTGTGCAGAAAATTGATAAGAATGCCCAACAGTTGAAAGATGCCATCGAAGCTGGAACAGGTATCATTATTACAACATTGCAAAAATTCCCTGTTATTTATAAAGAGGTGCGTTCTGGTAATAAGCGGTTTGCTGTGATTGTGGACGAAGCACATTCCTCACAAACAGGTGAGCTACACGGAAGTTGAAACGAGCATTGGCAGATACGGAAAAAGTTCTGGAAGAATATGCTGAACAGGAATATGAAGAAGAAGCAAAACGCAAGGATGACGAAGATCGGTTATTAGATGAATTGGCTGCACAAGGTGTCCATGAAAATATGTCATTCTTTGCTTTTACTGCTACACCCAAAGATAAGACCCTGCAAATGTTTGGACGGCGAGATGAAAATGGGAAATACCATCCTTTCCATATTTATTCAATGCGTCAGGCGATTGAGGAAGGATTTATTTTGGATGTGCTCCAAAATTATATGACTTACAATATGTATTTTAAAATTGCAAAAGCCATTCCTGATGACCCTGAGCTTGACACCGCCGCTGGTGTACGTGCTATTCGCCAATTTGAAACATTGCATCCACACAATATTTCTCAGAAAACTGCTATCATGCTGGAGCAGTTCCGCAATGTTACAAGGCATAAAATTGGGGGTAAGGCAAAAGCTATGGTCGTAACTCCTTCACGTTTGCATGCGGTACGATATTTTCAGGAATTCAAAAGACAGATCAAAGAAAAAGGGTATTCTGATTTAGATGTGTTAGTGGCTTTTTCTGGTGAAGTAGAAGACAAAGGGGAATCTTATACAGAAGAAAAACTGAATAAGACGAAATCCGGTGAAACAATCAAGGAAAAGGCACTTCCTGAAGCCTTTCATACTGATGAATTTGGCATGCTGATCGTAGCGGAAAAATATCAGACAGGTTTTGATGAGCCTCTGTTGCACACAATGTTTGTAGATAAGAAATTATCTGGTGTAAAAGCGGTTCAGACACTGTCAAGATTGAACCGTACTACAAGAGGTAAGAAAGATACCTTTGTGCTGGATTTTGTAAATTCTGCTGAAGACATTAGAAAAGCATTTGAACCATACTACGAAGAAACGGTTTTGGAAGAACAAACAGATCCCAATGTAGTATATGATTTGAAGAATACTTTGGATGAATATCATGTTTATCAGCAAATGGAAATCGAACGGTTTGCAGAAATCTTTTATTCTTCAAAAAATCAGTCTGCTGGAGATATGGGAAGGCTCCAAGGAACAATGCGTCCAGCACTGGATCGTTTTGATGCTTTGGAAGATGAAAAACAGGATTTGTTTAAGTCTACACTTGCACGTTTTAATCGAATTTATGCCTTTATTACGCAGGTGTGTCGATTGTTTGATAAAGACATACATAAATTTAGTGTATATGCAAAGTTCCTTTATACTATGTTGCCAAAAGGCGGACGAGACAAGGTATATGTCGATGATAAAGTGCTCTTAGAGTATTACCGTTTAGAGAAAGATTTCGAAGGCGGAATTGAACTTGAAAGCACACCTGAAGGTTTTCGACCTATTACAGGCGAAGCAGGGCGGAGAGAAAAGAAGAAAGATCCACTGACTGTTATCATTGATAAGATTAATGAAAAATATGGTACAAATTTTACAGAGATGGATAAGGTTTTGCTTCAGATGGAAAATGACTATGCAGCGCAAGAAAAGTGGCATAGTTATGCTAAAAATAATGACCGCAAAACTTTTATGTTGCTTTTTGAAAAAGATTTTCCGAATATGGCTGCTGCTAGATATGAACAGAATGAGGCGTTTTTTGTGAAGCTGTTTTCTGAACCGGATATGATGAAGTGGGTTATTGAAACAATAGGACCCGTGTTGTATGAGAGGTTGAAGTGAGATAGTATGTAAATACGAGTTGAGATCATAATAAATCAATAACAATTTGAAATTATGTGTGTTTGAATTTTTCACATTTTAATAGCAAATCAGTGAAAATGAGAAATTAGTAAAAATGTAATATAAACTGGACTGAAGATGAAAGGAGTTAAAATTAATGAGTATAGTACTTACAACTGAACAGCGTGAACAAGCAGGTTCAAACTCCTATAATAGATTTGAATATCAGGTCCATTGGATTGTATACCATATAATAGGCAAACTTCAAGATGATGTAGAATGCATTGTCTTCTGCGAATTTCACGATGATATGGCAGAGTTTTCTACCAATAATCATCAGTATGAGTTTTATCAAATAAAAACAAAGGAACAAAAATCTGATTGGACTATTGCAGAAATGTCAAAACGTGAACACAATAAAAAAGGCGATTATAAGAAGTCATTTTTGGGATTTATATTCTACAATTATTTAACTTTTGGTACAGAGTGTTCACATTGTTATTTTATATCAAATAATGCTTTTGATAAAGAAGTCTTGTTGTGGCAAGCAATTATTGAAGATGGTAAGAAGTTACAGATAGAAAATGTTGCATTATATGAAAAAATAAAAGGCAGAATAAAAAATGAATTTACAAACAATATGCCAAGTAATTTTGATGCTGTATTTGATGTGTTTATACAAAACACTTTTGTTCATCAATCTGATTTGCAGTTAACAACATATGAAAATCAAACAAAAGGGGAATTTTTCAACTATTTATCCGATAAAGATATTTCAACCAATACAGCTAACCATATTTTTCAACAATTGTTAAATGATGTTAGAAAGAAGAGCAAAGAAAAAATTAATGTGCCAATCAGTATCAAAAGATTAATTGAGAAAAAAGGCGTTGATGTTGCTCAAATATCAAAAAAAATCGATAAAAATGTAAAAAACAGCGGTAATTATAATGAATTTCATCAGTATTTGTTGAAACAGCCCTTGACGATAAATGATATTCATCGTATTGAAGTGGCAAAAACACTTCATGATGCTCGATGGTTTGATGTAACTAATCTAAAATACCAAGAGATTGTTGTGGTATTACGACAAGTAATTTCTACATATTGTGAAACATTTGATACAGATGGGGTTGATGAGAAACTAAAAAGATTATGCAACCAAGAACTTAAAAAGAATGATCTTTTATCAGAATCAGTTGATGAATCATTAATTGAGGTGTTGTATTATGAGCAAAAATACAGTAGAACAAATTAGACAAGAGCAAAATTATAAGACGTTAATTAGAAATTTACGAAAGCAACAGGAGGACAAATATAATGAAAAGGCTAACAATAAAAAAACTGATAGTAATCAGTCAAAGTGAGTCGCGCTCGTTAGAGGTTCCTTTTGAAGACGGACTTAATATTATATTAGGCGGAAATAAAACAGGAAAATCTTCAATTATTAAGAGTATCTTTACAACTCTAGGGTGTGAATGTAAAAGTGTCGAGGCTGATTGGAAAAAGCTTATTTCTTCTTATTTGTTATTCTTTAATTATGGCGAAAAACGGCTTTGTATAGTACGACAAGGAAAGAAGTTTCAAATTTTTGAATATTCTGATTATGCTTATGTTTGTCTTATAGAAACAGAAAAATTTCATGAATATAGCAATTGCCTGATGGATATTTTGGAAATCAATATGCCTTGTGTTTCTAGAGATGGAAATCAATTTAATGTTACGCCGCCGTTGCTTTTCAGATTTCAGTATATTGACCAAGATCATGGATGGAATAAAATAGCTGAATCTTTTAGTAATGCTGCATATGTAAAAAATTGGAAACAGAATACAAACAAATATGTTTGTGGATATCTAGGTGATACATATTATAAACTTCAGACACAAAAAGAGCAGCAAATGCTTATAAAGGACGATAAGAAAAAAGAGTTGAATTATAATCAAAACTTTGTTTCTCGGATATCATCTGCATTGACTCAAATCAAAGAAGTGGAATCTCTTGATGGAGTCACAACAAAACTCGAAACATTACTTGCTGAATCAGAAAAGTTAAAGAATATGCAATTTTCCGTCAAAGCAGAGATGACTGTTTTAGAAAATGATATATATATAAATCAGTATAAATTACATATTGCAGAGCATAATCTTGCGGAAACCCAAAAAGATATTGAGTATGCAATGAATCAGGGTGACAAATTGGTTTGTCCGATTTGTGGAGCCATTTATGCGAATGGCTTAGTAGAGCAATTAAATATAACTTCTGATTATGCTCATTGTGAAAAACTTATTGAAGAATTAGAAAATAGTATATCTGATTCTACAGCAAAATTGAAAGATCTTCAGAAAAAGTATAAATCTGTTTTGCTAGAAATACAGTCAATTGAGCAACAAATACAAAATTCCCAGGAATTATTATCGTATTCTTTGTTTTATAAGAATAAAGGACAATATGAGCTATATGAATCTTGTAATGCACAGTTGGAGTCTATTCAAAAAGAAATCGATTCCTGTATTTCTGAAATTGCCTGTATCGATGAAAAGATAAATGAACAAAAATCAAAAGAACGCTCTAAAAGTATACGTATGGATATAGAAAATTTTTGTCGCCAATTAGCAGATGCAATAAATCTTCCAAAGACATTCATACAGCTGAGAGATTTTGTTCAAGTAATAAACCGTACTGGTAGTGAAACCCCTCGTTTGGTTTATATGTACCAATCAGCACTATATCTTTATAATTTGAAAAGGGCAAGTAGTCCATTTAATTTCTATATAGTTGATACTCCTAATCAACAAGGACAGGATGCAGATAATTTGGAAAGTATATTTAAGTCATTAGAATTATTATTGTCTAATAAAGGGCAAGTTATTGTTGGGTCTGAACGAGAAACTGGGATGGAGCAAAAAGCAAATAAAGTAATAAGACTTACAGAAAAACGCAGATGTTTAAACAATAAAAATTATAATGAACATCTTGAAATTCTGGAAGAATTACAAAAGGCTGCTATTAGTTTGAATTCTAAATAGTGGTATAGAAATACCCACTGATGGGCATAGGCCACAGCGGCACGGCGGTCATAGGG